>Ga0181526_10000552_pt1 | contig 39454 bp, 34 predicted proteins | sample PEATcosm2014_Bin_35_FD_119750 | JGI IMG/M metagenome (GOLD analysis project Ga0181526, IMG submission 119750) | Peatland microbial communities from MTU Mesocosm Facility, Houghton, MI, USA - PEATcosm2014_Bin06_30_metaG | ecosystem: Environmental > Terrestrial > Soil > Wetlands > Peat | place...
CGTCGCGTAGTCTCCCCCAACAACCATCAAGTCTCTTCCGTTTGCAGCAACAGAAAATGCACCCGAAGTCGGACTATGCGGAAACGGCAGTGTTTTGGTTGAGAACGCCCACCAATAGGACGCGTCAAATGGGCTGTGCTCCTGTGGGAGGAATACCCGGACGCCTCCAACGCCTCCAGTAACGAAGGCCAATGGCTCAGAACTTCGGTACGGATTCACGACCATCGCGCTGTTGCTTGCCGCGAAGACCGATTCGCCCTGCCGCGCTTTAGCTGGCTTGCATTTACTTGCTGGGCACCAGAATGGGTGCCAGGTCTCGCCCGCGTCTGAGGAGTCATAGATGACGAAGTCCCCACTCACCGGGTCGCCAAGCAGATAGCCCATCCGAGGACGGCTGCCAGTCGGGACAGCAGCCTCAAATGCGATTGAATCCCAGAAACCGTCGGGGTCGGGGTTGGTGAAGAGGAGGGTCCAGGTTTGGCAGCCATCGGTGGTCTTGTAGAGGCGGGAGAGCGGGCCTTTGCCGCTGGACATGACGATGGCGGTGTTGGCGTCGAAGGCCTGGATGCCGCGGAAGTCGAGGTGGTCGGCTCCGGGCGGGATGGCGCAGCGCTGCCAGAGGTAGCCATCGTCTTCGCTGCGCAGGACGGTGCCGTCGGTGCCGCTGGCCCAGACGACACCTTTGCCGACGTTGTCGATGCCGCGCAGGTCGGCGGTGGTGGGCGGCGGAGTGACGATCTCCCACTGGGCATTGGAATAGGCGGTGGTGGCGATGAGGATAGCGGTGAGGATGAGGGCCGGACGCATTTGTGAGGAAGTGTACGCCTGTGGGGTCCGCGTCTTTGAGTGAGAAAGCGAAATGCGAGGGAGAAAGGGTCTGACTGACTTGGCAGTTCGCTATTCTGTGCAGGTCCTTCGACTCCGTTTGGCGCGGGGCGCGCCAAACTCCGCTCAGGATGACAGATTGTGGGATGGATGGGATGAAGGCGGTCGCGCGTCGCGCGATGCCCACATCTCAAAATCGAGATATGGGGCACCCAGGGTTGTGGCGTTCCGGGGTATGCTGGTCGCGCTGAGGAATTGGCGAGGAGAGCGCATGAGAATCACGATGGGGTTGGGCGCGATTGGGATGGCGGCGGTGCTGGCGGGAATGCCAGGAGTGGCGCAGGTGGCTGCGCAGACGCAACAGCCCGGGACGACGACGCCGGCCACAACGCCTGCGGCGGTCGCGCCGGGTGCGGGTGGTGGGCAGGGACGACCGCAGATGGCTGCGGTGGGTGTGCCGGTGGTGGGGATGCCGTTTGTGCACGACCCGTCGACGGTGGTGCGGTTCGGGAGGAAGTACTGGGTGTTTTCGACGGGGAGGGGGGCGCCGTTCTACTCGTCGCCGGACGGGGTGACGTGGACGCGGGAGGGCAGCGTGTTTACGCCGCCCGCGAGCCCTGCGGCGGACGGGTATCAGGGCGCGATTCCGGAGGATGTTCATGCGGGAGTGCCGAAGAACCTTCGGGACGATGTGTGGGCGCCGGACATCATTCGCATGAATGGGCAGTTTTATCTGTATTACGCTGTGTCGAGCTGGGGATCGTTCCAGAGTGCGATTGGCCTGGCGACCAACCCGGTGCTGGACCCCAAGGACCCGGCGTACAAGTGGACAGACCGAGGAATTGCGGTGAGTTCGAATGGAAACGAGGACCTGAACGCGATCGATCCGGGGGTGATTCTGGCGCCGGATGGGACGCTGTGGATCTGCTATGGGTCGTACCACGGCAGCATTCGGGTGACGCAGCTCGATCCCAAGACCGGGCTGGCGCTGGCGCCGGGCAGGCTGGGCGCGCCGGTGGCGACCGCGCGGGAGAGCGAGGCGACCGACATCATTTTTCACGACGGGTACTACTACCTATTCGTGAACCACAACAGTTGCTGCAAGGGGAAGGACAGCGAGTACAACATCCGCGTGGGGCGGGCGCGGGCGATTACGGGGCCGTACCTGGACAAGCATGGCGATCCCATGGAGAAGGGCGGCGGGTCGCTGTTTCTCGCGGCGCATGACCACCGGATCGGGCCGGGACACTTTGGGCTGGTGAGGGATTACGACACCGAGAAGGCGGACGCTCCGGGAGGCGCTGAAGGAAGCGAGGCGGTTGGGGCGGAGCGGTTCAGCGTGCACTATGAGGCCGACATGACGCGGAATGGACGGAGCGTGCTCGACATCCGGCCGCTGCTGTGGAGCCTAGATGGATGGCCGGTGGCGGGCGACAACCTGACCGAGGGGACGTACCAGATTGTGTCGCGGCAGAGCGAAAACACGCTGGAGTCGCTGGTGCCGACGGCACCGCCACCGCCGCCTCCGGCGGGCACACCTCCGCCGACGGGACCGGTGCGGGATGTGCCGGGCGTGCCGATTGGGCCGGCGGCTCCGAAGCTGTCGCGCTACCTGACGCTGGACAATCAGAAGTGGACGATTGCCCCGGTTGGCGGCGGGTTCTACAAGATTCTGAACGCGGGGACTGGCGACGCGCTGGGCGTGGGTCTGGCACAGCCCGACGGACCGCTGCTGGCGGTGACGTTAAAGCCGTATACCGGGGATGAGGTGCAAATGTGGCATCTGGACCAGTTTCCGGATGGCGGGTACCGGGTGCGCAACAAGGAAACAGGACTGAGTCTGACGGCAATGGGCGGCTCAGTTGCGCTGGCACCGTTCGTCCGCGGAGACGTGGAGCTGTGGACAATCACAACGCCGTAACCGCACCCGCCTGGCTGACTCATTTGAGTTGGGTCAGGCAGTCATTGCGGACTAGAATTGCGTCCAAGATGGTTGAGGCGCATAGACTTCGGTGATGCGATTGAGGCTAACAGCTGCGGTGGTCGCGGCGGTGATGGTCTGCTCCGTGGGGGTGCGGGCTGCGGATTCTCGCGGCTGGGTGAAGCAGGCGGATAACGGAGGGAAGGTCGCCGCGGCGGAGAGCTTCGACAGTGCGCAGACCTACTTCAATCGTGCACGGAAGCTGGGGTTTCCGGCCGCGGGACAAGGCGCGCCTTATGTGCTGAAGGCGGAGTTTACAACCCGTGGAAGCTCGGGCGTGGTGGAGACGGGGACGTACACCGACACCTGGGTGAGCGACAGCAAATGGCTGCGGGAAGCCGTGCTAGGCAAGAGCCGGTTTGCGCGCAGCCGCAATGGCAAAAAGCGCTATCGCGTGGCGGAGGGACCCGACGCCGCGCTGTTGCAGTTTGTGCTGACGGCGATGGAGCCGCTGCCGGCGACCGATGCGTATTTCACGGAGTCGGATTGGAGAGTGAAGCGCGACACGGTGGACGGCGTGATCATGACACGGGTTGCGAGCGGACGCGAAAACCCGGATGGGTCGCCCGATCCGAAGGAGTTCAACGGCTTCTGGTTCGACGACGCTGGGCAGTTGGTGAAGACTTACGGGAATGGATTGGAGACGCGGCGAGAGAACTTCGCCGACTTCAACGGGGTGAAGGTAGCGCGGCAGGTTGAGATTCTGATTGAGGGCAAGGTGGGGATGCGGATCGACGTGACCGCGCTGGGCCCTGCGGGGAAGGTGGACGGGAGCATGTTCGCGATCAAGGGGCATGACTGGGAGCGGCAGTATACGTTTGAGGTGCGCTAAGGGCCGCCGGTGGGCGGCGCACGGGAGTGGCCCGGCCGCCGGTCTGGTAACGTAGCAACCATGCCATCGAGTATCTCGTCGAATTCCGGCTCTGGGCCCGTGCGGGGCGCGGGGGAGGGCCAGCCGCCCAAATCCGCGGATACCGGCTCGACTTGGGAAACGGCCTGGGCGCTGGTGCGCTTCGCTGCCGGTGTGGACCCGCGCGCAGTTGCGACTACCGTTGCGATGGCGCTGGCCAGCTCGCTTACCGAGGGTGTGGGACTGGCGCTGCTGCTGCCATTGCTCGCGGTTGCAGGCATGACCTTTGCCGGCTCCACGGCGGCCGGCCGGTTGGGCGCGGCGTCGCAGCGAGTGCTGGCAGATGCGGGCGTGCCCCATTGGCTATGGCTGCCGGTGGTGCTGGGCGTCTTCCTGGCAACCGGGGCGCTGCGTTCCGTGCTGCGCCGGTCGCAGTCGATGATGGCGTACGCGACCATGACCCGGGCGGAGCTGGCGCTGAGCCGGCGCGTGTACGAGCGAGTGGTGAAGGCGCAATGGGGATTCCTGGTGCGCCAGCGCGCGGGCAGATTGACCCATCTGCTGACCGAGGAATTGCGCCGAGTTGCGGAGGCCATCAGCCTGTTGCTGTCGCTGATCAATCTGGGCTGCCTGACGCTGCTGTATCTGGCGGTCGCGCTGAAGCTCTCCGCGCCGATGACGCTGCTGGTGCTGGTGCTGGGCGGCGCGCTGATGCTGCTGCAGCGGGGCTCGCTGGAGCGGACCCGGAGGAGCGGGGAGAAACTTTACGAGAGCATCGGCGAGGTCTATGCAGCGACCGAAGAACACCTGCTGAACCTGAAGAGCGTGAAGACCTACAACAACGAGGACCGCGACGTACAACTGTTCGGCACGCTGTGCGACGATGTGGCGCGGCATGCCGCAGTCACCGCGAGGCATCAGGCAACATCGGATTCCTGGTTCGAGGTGGGATCGCTGGCGGCGCTGGGCGCAGTCATCTTTCTTGCGCTGAAGGTGCTGCACGTGCAGGCGGCCACCATGCTGCTGCTGCTGGCGATCTTCACACGGCTGATGCCGCAGCTCGCCAGCCTGCAGAGCCAGGTCCAGCAGGCAGCGGGCGTGCTGCCGTCCTACGACCATGTGCTGGCGATCGAGGCGGAGTGCACGGCCCACGCCGAGCCGGAGGCGATCGAGAGCAGCAAATCCACTTCGGCTGCGCTGAGCCTGGAACGTGAGCTGCGGCTGGAGAACGTGTGGTTCGCGTATCAGAATCCCCAGAAGAACCACGAGCCGAACTTCGTTCTGCGTGGCATCGACCTGGCGATTGAAGCAGGCAGGATTACGGCAGTAGTTGGCCCGTCGGGCGCAGGCAAGAGCACCATTGCGGACCTGGCCAACGGCCTCCTGCTGCCGACGCGCGGGCGCCTGCTGCTGGACGGGCGCGCGCTGGACCCGGGCGCACTGCGGCAATGGCGCAGCCGCGTGGGATACGTGGGCCAGGATACGGTGCTGTTCCACCAGAGCGTGCGCGACAACCTGCTGTGGGCGCGGCCGGGGGCGACCAATGAGGAGCTGCGCGAGGTGCTGCTGATGGCTGCGGCGGAGTTTGTGTACGACCTGCCGGGAGGTCTGGAGAGCATCGTCGGCGATCGCGGCATTCTGCTGTCGAGCGGCCAGAGGCAGCGCATCTCGCTGGCGCGCGCGCTACTGCGCAAACCAGCGCTGCTGATCCTGGACGAGGCAACCAATGCACTGGACGTGGAAAACGAGGCGCGCATTCTGGATGCGATTCGCGACGTGGTGCGGGGGCAGCGTGGCGCGCTTACCGTGCTGATGATCGCGCACCGGGCGAGCGCCATCCGCCGCGCCGACTACATCTTCGAGTTGGAGCAGGGGCGCGTCGTCCGCGCAGGGGCGTGGGAGGAGCTGAACACCGGGACGCACCCATGACATTGCTCGGCAAGATCGTTCGGCGCAGACCCGCGGACCTGCTTCTGGCGGCGGAGGCGCTGACGCTGCTCGCGATCTTTCGCGTGTGCCTGGCGCTGGTTCCGGTGCGCAGGATCATCGGCGCCATCACCCACGGCCAGCGGGCGCAAACGAGTAATGATGCGGAGGTTGCGGAGAGTTCGGCATCCGTCGCGCGGCGGGTGCAATGGGCGGTCAGCGCGGTGGCACGGCACTCGGCGGTGACGTTTGTGTGCTTTCCGCAGGCGTTGGCGGGATACACCATGCTGCGGTGGCGCGGCGTGCCGGGCACTATCGTGTACGGGGTGGCGCGAGCGCCGGAGGGCGAACTGCTGGCGCACACGTGGCTTACCGTGGGCGACGGGATTGTGCTCGGCGGCGAAGCGGCGGGCGAGTTTACGGCGATCGAGCGGTGGACGTGAGGTCAAGTTGTAAGTTGCTGGTTGTTAGTTGTTAGTTGAGAAGGCCCCGAGGCACACGACGATCCATCGGGGTTTCCTGAGGGGAATATTTCCAATCCATATATTGGCTCTGCTAGGATGGCGGGCGATATGAAAAACTTTGACTCCGCCCGCCGCGACCTTTTGAGACTCAGCAGCATGGGTCTTGCCGCCTCAGCTGTATCTGCGATTCCTGCGCTGGCCGCGCCTCCGCAAACCGGTGCGACGACACCTGTCGGAGCCCACCCGGCAGCCGGGGCGCATGCGCCGGTCACGACGCACGAGACGACACCAGCGACGTTTGATGTGCGCGCGTTCGGCGCGAAAGGTGATGGCAAGGCCGTCGACTCGTCAGCGATTAACAAGGCGATTGAGGCGGCTGCGGCTGCCGGCGGAGGGACGGTCGTGTTTCCGGCAGGGAGCTACATCTCGTTCTCCATCCGGCTGAAGAGCAAGGTCAGCCTTTACCTGTCGGACGGCTCGGCCATCATTGCGGCAGACTCGCCGAAGCCGGGCGAGACCACCGGCTACATGGGCGGAACCTACGACGCGGCCGAGCCGAAGACCGCGTACGACGCGTACCAGGACTTCGGCCACAATCACTGGCATAATTCGCTGATCTGGGGCGAAGGCATCAGCGACATTTCGATCACGGGACCGGGGCTGATCTGGGGCCGCGGGTTGAGCTTCGGTGCGGGACCGGGACGGCCTCCGGCGGGCGCCGGCGCTTCCGGGCCGGGCTTTGGACCCGGCAGACCGCCTGGTGCTGGAGGTGCGGCTGGAGCAGCCGGAGCGGGTGGTGCGGCTGGGGCAACTGCTGGACCCGGCGGCGGAGTGTACGGGGGTACGGCTGCGGCTGCTGGAGGAGCGGGCGCGGCGGCCCGACCCGCCGGAGCAGGTGCGGTCGGCGGAGGCGGATTCGGCGGAGGAGCTCGGCCGGGGCGAGGAAACTATCCCCAGTTCCAGGCCGAACAGCCCGGCGTGGGCAACAAGGCCATCGGCCTGAAGAACTGCCGCAACGTCACCCTGAGCGATTTCTCGCTGTTGAAGGGCGGACATTTCGGGCTGCTGCTGACGGGCGTCGATAACCTGACTATTGACAACCTGAAGATTGATACCGACCGCGACGGTATGGACATCGACTGCTGCCAGAACGTGCGCGTGTCGAACTGCACGGTGAACTCGCCGTGGGACGACGCCATCGTCCCTAAATCCAGCTTCGCGCTGGGCTACAACCGCCCCTGCTTGAACTTCACCATCACCAACTGCTTCGTTAGCGGCTGCTACCAGTTGGGCACGGTGCTGGACGGGACATGGAAGAAGTTTACGCAAGAGGCCGACCGCAAGGTGGGCGGCACGGGCCGCATCAAACTGGGGACCGAGTCGAACGGTGGCTTCAAGAATTTTTCCATTTCCAACTGCGTCTTCGAGGGCTGCCAGGGATTGGCGTTGGAGACGGTCGACGGCGCGCTGTTGGAAGACATTACCGTCACCAACATCACCATGCGCGACATCATCAGTTGCCCCATCTATCTGCGGCTGGGGGCGCGGCTGCGTGGACCGAAGGGCACTGGTGACCAGAGCACCGTTGTCGGCACGCTGAAGCGGGTGCTGATCTCCGGCATCACCTGCCAAAATACGCCTTCAAGATACGGATCGAACATCACCGGCATCCCCGGCTACTTGGTCGAGGACCTGAAGCTTTCCGACATCTTCGTGCAGTGCACGGGCGGAGGCACGGAGGCAGACGCGAAGATCGTGGTCGCCGAGCGGGAAAACGCCTACCCCGAGCCGGGAATGCTGGGCGCGCTGCCTGCGTACGGCTTCTACTTCCGCCACGTGAACCGGCTGGAGATGAGCCACGTCGAAGTCGAGCCCACCGCGCCGGACGCGCGGCCATGCATCTATACCGACGACGTGCATCGCGCGGACTTCTTTGCGATTACGGCGCCCAGCTCGCCGCCGGCGTTCTCGTTCAACAAGTCGACCGACATTCGCGTGCTGTGGAGCCGTGCCGGGGCGGATACGACTATCGCGTAAATCGGCGAGCGGTCCCGAGAGCCTGTTAACATAGCCATCAGTGCGCAGCCAGGACGGTCTGCGCGCAAGAAGGCGGGCGCGGATTGCTCTATTGGCTGCTGTATCAGAAGCTGTTTCCCTACTTCCGAGTGTTCCGGATCTTCCGGTATCTGACCTTCCGGACGGCGTTTGCCAGCATGACGGCGCTGCTGATCGGACTGCTGATTGGGCCGTTCGTCATCGAGCGGCTGCGCGAGTTCCAGATCGGCCAGTACGTGCGCGACGACGGTCCGCAAACCCACCTGAAGAAGGGCGGCACGCCCACCATGGGCGGCGTGCTGATCGTGATTTCCATCCTGGTGCCGACGCTGCTGTGGGCAGACCTGTCGAACCCGGCGGTGTGGATCGCAGTGCTGTCGACGTTGGCGTTTGGCGGGATCGGATTCGCCGACGACTACGTGAAGGTGGTGCGCAAGCGCAGCAAAGGCCTGACCGCGTGGGAAAAGCTCGGCCTGCAATTCCTGGCGAGCGCGGCGGTGGCAGTGGCGCTGCTGCGGCTGGAGAAGCATGGGAGCTACTCGACGCGGCTGATGGTGCCGGTGGTGAAGAAATTCCGGCCGGACCTGGTCTGGCAGTGGATGGGTGCGATTCCGCACATGCACTGGATGGCGTTCCTGCCGTTTGTGGTGTTCGTTATGCTGGTGATTACGCTGATCAGCAACGCGGTGAACCTGACGGACGGGCTGGATGGGCTGGCCATCGGGTGCACCATCATCGCGGCCGGAGCGCTGGCGGTGCTGACGTATGTGTCGGGACACGTGGTGTTTTCCGATTACCTGGAACTGGACCGCATGCCGCTGGTCAGCGAGGTGACCGTCTTCTGCGGGTCGATGATGGGCGCCAGCATCGGCTTCCTTTGGTACAACGCGCATCCCGCCGAGGTGTTTATGGGCGATGTAGGGTCGCTGGCGCTGGGCGGCGCGATCGGCACCGTCGCGGTCATCATCAAGCAGGAATTGCTGCTGCCGTTCATCGGCGGCGTGTTTCTGCTGGAGGCAGCCAGCGTGATCCTGCAGGTGGGCAGCTACAAGCTGCGCGGCGGGAAACGGATATTCAAGATGGCTCCGCTGCACCACCACTTCGAACTGCTGGGGTGGAGCGAGGCAAAGGTGATTACGCGGTTCTGGATTATGGCGCTGGTATTCGCCCTGTTCGCGCTGACGACGCTGAAGTTACGATGATGAATAAGACCATTCGCATCCTCGCCCTGAGTCTGACCCTTATTGCCGGCGTCCTCTCGGCCGTGAATTCTCTGGCCTGGGCCTTGTTGATTGGTGGGTGGGGTGCTACGACGTTTAGAGGCGTAGTTCTCGGCATCAGCGGCTTAATTGTTATCTTTGCTGTACCGCTTTGCCTTATATCTGGAAGCTTGCTGGGATTTCTACGGAAGGCTCGTGCATTTTCATTCGGGGCTTGCGTTCTGGGCTCCTTGGGGATCACAGCGCTCGTCGGCCACGAGATTTACGTCGACTTACATCGCAATTCGGCGGAGTTGCCGATGGGGATTGGCTATTTGTCGGTGATAGTGATGACGGCCTTGCTTTGCGATCTGTCCGCTGTCTGGATTGGTCTCGAATGGAAGCGTAACCGTTTGGGCGTCGGAGTCTAGGCATGGAATTGAAGAATAAGCGCGTGCTGGTGGTGGGGTTGGGCAAGTCAGGGATGGCGGCGGCGCTGTTTCTGCGCGACCAGGGGGCGCGGGTGACGGTGTCCGATACGCGCAGCGCGGTTGCCCTCGCCGGAGAAATCCCCACGCTGCTGGATGCGGGGATCATGGTGGAGGCGGGCGGGCACGGGCTGCTGACGTTTCGGCGGCAGGACCTGATTGTGGTGTCGCCGGGGGTGCCGTACGACACGCCGGAGCTGAAGCAGGTGCGCGCGTTCGGAGCGCTTGCACCGCCGATCATCGGCGAACTGGAGCTGGCGAGCCGGTATCTGCAAGGCAAAGTGGTGGCGATAACGGGGTCGAATGGGAAGACGACCACCACTTCCCTGCTGGGCAAGATCTTCGCCGATGCGGGCGGGCCGACGCTGGTGGGCGGCAACATCGGAACGCCGGTGATCGACCTGATTGCGCCGAGCACGCCCGAGACGGTGAGCGTGCTGGAGGTGTCGAGCTTCCAGTTGGAGACGGTGGTGGAGTTTCATCCGCAGATCGCCGTCGTGTTAAACATCACGCCCGACCACCTGGACCGGCACGGCACGTTTGAGAACTATGCGGCGATGAAGACGAGGATTACGGCGCGGCAGGGGCCGGAGGATTTTCTCGTCCTGAACGGCGAAGACAAGCCGACCCAGATGCTGGCTGGGAAGACCAGGGCGCAGGTGTTCTGGTTCAGCGGGCGGCGGCCTATCAAGCAAGGCGCCTTCGTCCACGGCGAAAGCATCCTCTTCATCCCGCGTGAATCCGCAAAGCCGGAGCCGATTCTTCCGATAGCGGAGATTCCGCTGAAGGGCGCACACAACGTGGAGAATGTGCTGGCCGCGGTTTGCGCAGCGCGGCTGGGCGGCATTCCAGCCGAAAGCATCCGCGCATCGGTGGCCACCTTCAAGGCGGTCGAGCACCGGCTCGAATTCGTCGCAGCTATCCGCGGCGTCGAGTTCTACAACGACTCCAAGGCGACCAATGTGGACGCGACCAGGAAGGCGCTGGAGGCGTTTCCCGGCGGCGTGCACTTGATTCTTGGCGGCAAGGACAAGAACTCGGATTACATGGAATTGAGCGATTTGCTGCGCGCGCGGTGCAAAGTTGTTTACACAATAGGTTCGGCGGCGGAGAAGATCGAGCGCCATCTGGCGGGAGTCGTCAAGATAGTCTCAGCGGGCACGCTGGATGTGGCCGTGCGCAAGGCCGCAGAGGACGCGGTAGCCGGCGATGTAGTGCTGCTGGCGCCCGCCTGCTCGAGCTTCGATCAGTTTGAGAACTACGAGCAGCGGGGACGGGTATTTAAGGAATTGGTGAAGCAGCTTTCAGCCGTTAGCTTTTAGCTAAAGGCTAAAGGCCAAAGGCTGGTTTGGATGGCGAAGCGGGTTGGGGTCGACAAATGGCTGTTCGGGACCGTGCTGCTGCTGGTGCTGTTTGGGCTGGTGATGGTGTTCTCGGCGTCGGCGGTGATGGCGAAGGAGACGGTGGGGTCTCCGTATGCGTACGTGCGGATGCAGGCGCTGTGGGCCCTGCTGGGAATGGGTGCGCTGACGCTGTTGATGCAGGTGGACTACCGGCGCTATAACCGCTATTCGGTGGTGGTGGGGTCGGTCGCGGTGACCACGCTGTTGCTGTTGGGCGTGTTCCTGATGCACGGCATGAATGGGGCGCACCGCTGGATCCGGGTAGCGGGGACAACGCTCGAGCCTTCGGAGCTGGCCAAGCCGGTGATTGTGCTGTTTCTGGCGTACTTCCTGCAGACGCGCATCCACGCGATGGACGACGTGAAGGGAACGATCCTGCGCGCGGCGCTGCCTCCACTGGTGTTCATTGCGCTCATATTGAAAGAACCCGATCTGGGGACCGCGCTGGTCTGTGCGGGCGTGACCGCGCTGATGCTGTATCTCGCCGGCGCGCAGTTGAAGTACTTCTTCATCGCAGCGCTGGCAGCTTCTCCGGTGCTGTACTACATGCTGTTCCATGTGGCGTTCCGGCGGGCGCGGATGCTGGCGTTTGTGAATCCGGAGCTCGATCCGCGGGGCGCGGGCTTTCATATTCTGCAGTCGCTGATCGCAGTGGGCACGGGCGGAGTGTGGGGGCGCGGACTGATGGAGGGCGTGCAGAAGCTCTTCTACCTGCCGGAGCCGCATACCGACTTCATATTCGCCAATATCTGCGAGGAGCTTGGGTTGGTGGGCGCGCTGGCGGTGGTCGCGCTGTTTGTGTTCCTGGGATATCGCGGGATGAGGGCGGCGGTGCTCTCGACCGATCCGTTCGCGCGCTTCCTGGCGTTTGGAATCACGTCGGCGATTCTGATCCAGGCATTCTTCAATATCAGCGTGGTGCTGGCGTTGGTGCCGACCAAGGGGATTACGCTGCCGTTGATCTCCGACGGCGGCACGTCGGTGTTTATTACGCTGGCCAGTTTGGGGATTCTGTTGAACATCACGCGTGAGATTGATTGAGCAGCCAGGTTCGTGGTTCGAGGTTCAAGGTTCGAGGGACATGAGCGCGCTGCGGGTTTTGATTGCAGGCGGTGGGACCGGCGGCCACGTGATTCCAGCGCTGGCGATTGCGCGGGAGTTGTGCGACCGGTACCAAGCTGACGTCCGGTTTGTGGGGACAGCCAGAGGCCTGGAGACGCGGCTGGTTCCGGAGGCGGGGTTCAAGCTCACGCTGGTGCGGTCGGGACAGTTGAAGAATGTCAGCCTGGCGACGCGACTGCGGACTGCGGTCGATCTCCCCCTTGGGGTTGCCGCATGCGTGCGGCTGCTGTGCGAGTTCAAGCCGCAGGTGGTGGTCGGGGTGGGCGGATACGCGAGCGGGCCGGGCATGCTGGCGGCGATCCTGCTGCGCGTGCCGACGCTGGCCTATGAGCCGAACGCTGTGCCGGGAATGACCAACCGCTGGCTGGGCCGATGGGTCAACGCGGCGGCGGTGAACTTCGGGCAGACGGTAAAGTACTTCAGAAATGCCGAGGTGACCGGTGTCCCGGTGCGCCCCGAGCTGTTTACGTTACCTGCGCGGCCGGCGGGAACGGCGCCGCGGCTGCTCGTAACCGCGGGGAGCCAGGGGGCGCAAATTTTCAACCAGGCGATACCGAAGATTGCAGCGGAGTTGCTGGCAGCGGTGCCGGGGTTGACGATCGTGCACCAGGCGGGCGCTCGGCATGTGGAGGCGACGCAGGCTGCGTACGCCGCGAGTGGCACGGATGCGACACGCTGGTCGGTCGAGGCATTCCTGACCGACATGCCGGCACAGTACGGCGCGGCGGACCTTGTTCTGGCGCGATCGGGGAGCACGGTGGCGGAGCTATGCGCGGCCGGCAGGCCCTCGCTGCTGGTGCCGTTCGCCGCCGCAGCGGACGATCATCAGCGCAAGAATGCAGAGGTACTGGCGGATGCGGGCGCGGCGGTGATGCTGCTGGAGCGGGACGCAACTCCGGCGGCATTGCTGGAGGCGCTGCGCGGGCTGCTGCTGGATGCGCCGCGACGAGCAGAGATGGCGGCAAGAGCGCGGTCGCTGGCACGAAGCGGCGCGTTGGAACGAATCGCGGCAATGGCGGCGGAGCTGGCAAAGAAGAAGGGCTGAGGATTGTTCCCCAGCCCTTGCTCTTTCAGATTTGCCTGTTGCTAGCGGTGTCCGCCGCCGGCGTGTCCACCACCGCCGCCGCCACCATGGAAGCCGCCCCCGCCGCTGACGCGAGCGCCACCACCGGCGTTGCCCCCGGAGAACGAGCGGGCCTGCGGAGCGGCAACGCTTCCGCGAGAGGCGCTGGCGGATCCGCCGCTATACGTGGAGCGCGGCGCCGCGTTGGAGCCGGCCCGGTTGGCGAAGCTGTTGCCGTTGATGCCGGCGCCGCGGTTCTCTGCAACCGCGCTGCCGCCACGGGCGAAGGATGCTCCACCGGGGCGACCGTCGAATCCGGCAACCGGGTGGTTGTAGACGTAGCTGTTGTGGAATCCGATGTGGTTGTAGGCGCTGTTATAGAAGTAGTGGCCGCCATTCCAATACCCGCCCCAGAAGCCGGTGCCGAAGTAACCGAAGCCGTAGTTGATGCCACCATAGAAGCCGACCGTGCGGCCCCAGTAGCCCGCGTGCCAGAAATAGCCGCCGACGCCCCAGCCCCAGTAACCGGGCGTCCAGAGCGCGCCGATGTAGGGCGGGTAAACCCAGGCGCCGTCGACCCAGTAGTAGCCGTCGTCGCCATAGGCCCAGTATCCCGGCGTCCAGATGTAGCCGTAGCCGGGAGCGATGGGCTGAGCGTAGAACGGGATGACCGGAGGAGCGATGCCGATACCAACAAATACTGCCGCATGGGCCGCAGAGGGAGCCGCCATCAGCAGAGCGCCCGCCATCACCATCGCAACCATCGTGCTTTTCAAAACTCGCGTGATCTTCATACTCACTCGTCCTGTCCTGCCCATCCTTCGCTTGCCCGGTGATGCTTTGCCGCCGCGGGTTGCGCGGATCGCAAGGACCCTGGTTCATTGAGTTTCCGGTCCGTGAACTGCTCAGAACGGCTCCAAAAACTCCTGGTGAATTAGACACAAGATACGCCATTTGGTTGCGGGGTGCGAGGGCCCCGGCGCGTGTAATCCCCGGCTATCTTTCGGATGAATTTGAGCTTGTTTTGGGAGGTCTACGCGGCCTGCCGACGATTGCCCGGCCGCACTGTTAGATTGAAGGGGTATGAGTTTGCCCGGACATTTTCTGTTTGCTCCGTCGCACCGGATACACTTCATCGGCATCGGCGGGATTGGCATGAGCGGGATCGCGGAGATCCTGCTGACGATGGGGTATGCGGTATCGGGGTCGGACCTGCGGCGGTCAGCGGTGACCGACCGGCTGGCCGCGATGGGCGCAGTGATCTACGAGGGGCACGCGGCGGCGAATGCGGCGGCAAGCGATGTGGTGGTGACCAGTTCGGCTGTTCCCGCCACCAATCCCGAAGTGATCGAAGCCCGCGTGCGGAAGATTCCCGTCATCCAGCGCGCGGAGATGCTGGCCGAGTTGATGCGGCTGAAGTACGGGATCGCCGTGGCCGGAATGCATGGCAAGACCACAACTACCAGCATGATCGCGGCGGTGATGACGGCGGGCGGCGGCCAGGGCAATCTCGACCCGACCGTGGTGGTGGGCGGGCGCGTGGATGCGCTGGGATCGAATGCACGGCTGGGCTCATCACAGTACCTGGTGGCCGAGGCGGACGAGAGCGACCGGTCGTTTCTCAAGCTGTCGCCGGTACTGGCGGTGGTGACCAACCTGGACCGCGAGCACATGGATTGCTATCGCGATATGGCGGACGTGGAGGGAGCGTTCGTGGAGTTCATGGACCGCGTGCCGTTCTACGGCGCCACCACGGCGTGCGTGGACAATGCGCTGCTGCGCGACGTGCTGGAGCGGGTGCACCGGCGGGTCTACACCTACGGCGAATCGACAGGGGCGGACTTCCGCCTGCAGTTGCTGGAGAATCAGGCGGGTGCACCCCGTAAGGGCTGCGGCCATTGGCAGTTTGAGGTGAACTATCGCGGGTTGGTGGTGGGCTCGTTCGCGCTGCATGTGCCCGGGCGGCACAATGTGCTGAACGCAACCGCGGCGGTGGCGATTGGAGTGCAGCTTGGGATTGCGCCGGACGGGATCGCCGCGGGGTTGGCGAGCTTCCGCGGGGTCGACCGGCGCTTCCAGGTGAAGGGAACGGTGCGCGGCGTAACCGTCGTGGACGACTACGGGCACCATCCGACGGAGATCATGGCAACGCTGCGGGCCGCTCGCGATGCGGGCTATGGGCGCGTGCTGGTGCTATTCCAGCCGCACCGCTATACGCGGACCCGCGACCTCGAGCCGGAGTTTGCGCGGGCGTTTGCGGATGCGGACAGCTTGCAGGTACTGGACATCTACGCGGCCAGCGAGGAGCCGATTGCCGGCGTCGATGCACGCGGGCTGGTCGAGGCGATCCGCCGGGCTGGCGCAGGAACCGCGACCGTGAGCGGCTGCGTGGAGTATGCGGAGTCGATGGCCGCCGGGGTTGCGGCGCTGGCGGGAATGGCTCGCGAGGGCGATGTGATTCTGACGCTGGGCGCGGGCAGCGTCTCGCAGGCCGGAGCGATGCTGCTGGAGAGGCTGGGGGACGTTGCCGGTCCTCCGTTGTCAAGGCACTGAAAGCAGTTACCGGGTGAGTTGCTGAAAGGGTACGTCCCCCACTTCGGTGGATGCGGAATCATCCCCGCACCGATATGATGAGTGTGGCGATTCCCGCGCGACCTTTGCTCAAGCGAGTGCGATCAGGCAGTCTGTTTTCGAAGGGTGGCTCGACGGTGCTGGATGCGCCGGAGCCGGGTCGTGCGCAAATGGCAGCTAAAACGGCGGGGTTCAAGCGTGGAGCCGCGGTGACCGAAATGCCGTTGCGGCGCGACCCCGCCTACCCCAATGGCTACGCGGACGATTACGCCGACAACATCGATACTGACCCGGAGTTTGTAGGACGCACACGACGGCCGGGAATTCGCGTGAGCCTTCGCGGCGGGCTGGTTCCCAAAACGCTGTGGGGAAAAATTGGGGTCAGTTGCAGTTTCCTGCTGTTGGCCGGGGCGGCGCTTGCGGGTGTGTTGTGGGTGCGGGGTTATCTGCTGCACGATGCGCACTTTGTGGTCCCGGACTCGGAGTCGGTCCAGATCGCGGGCAACAGCCACCTGACGCGCGCGCAACTGCTCAGCGTCTTCGGCGAGGATGTGGACCGGAACATCTTCACCATTCCGCTGGCCGCGCGGCGGGCGGAGTTGGAGAGCCTGCCGTGGGTGGAGCATGCAACCGTGATGCGGCTGCTGCCGAACCGGGTGCGGGTGGCGATTGTGGAACGGACTCCCGTGGCGTTCGTGCGCCAGGGCGCGCAGATCGGGCTGGTGGATGCGAACGGAGTGCTCTTCGATCTGCCCGGACCGGATGTCGAGGGGGCGGGAGGCGCGGCCGCGGTGCGCAATGTGCCGCATTACTCGTTCCCCGTCTTGACCGGGATTTCGGCCGAAGACCCGCGGTCGGTGCGGGCCGCGCGCATGAAGATCTATCTTGGCTTTATGGCCGCTCTGGATGCCACCGGAGAAGCCATCTCGCACAAGTTGAGCGAGGTGGACCTGTCAAACCCTGAGGATGTGAAGGCGATCATTCCGGATGGCGGCGCGGACATCCTGGTGCACTTTGGCGAGGAGAAGTACCTGGAGCGGTATCACCAGTACCTAGCGCACCTGGCGGAGTGGCGGGCGCAGTATCCCCGGCTGGCGTCGGTCGACATGCGGTATGAGCGGCAGGTGGTGCTGGAGATGCAGCCGGGGACGGCGGCAGCGGCCAGCTCTGCGAATCCGGTAGGCGAAACACCTTCGACGGCCGCGTCGGCCGGCGCAACGGACGCGGCGAAGCCACCGCCCGAGGCATCCACACAACCTGCCGCTGCAGCCGGCCATGTTGCTCCGATCAAGGCAAAGAACTCAGCCGTAGCGAAGCGCAAGCCGGCGCGCGTAGCGCACGGCGTCACTGCCGGTCAGGCCTCCGCGCCCGGCGCTGCACTGCAAGGGGCGCCGCGATGAACGCCAGGCAGGAGAACCTGATCACCGTGGTTGACGCCGGCAGCAGCAAGATCTGCGTGCTGGTGGCGGAGCTGCAGGATGGCGTGCTGCGCTATCGCGGCCACGGCATCGAGGCGGCGCGCGGCATGCGCAAAGGGCTGATTGCAGAACTCGGTCCGGCGGCGGAGGCGATCAACAAGGCGGCGCTGACGGCGGAGCGGATGGCGCGCGGAAGCATCGAGACCGCGGTGGTGGGCATTGGCGGGACCCACGTGCGCGGAGTGAACAGCCGCGGCGGCATCTCCATGGGCAGCCGGATGCGCGAGATTACGCGCGAAGAGGTCAGAGCTGCCGTCGATCGTGCGCGCTCCGTCGCGCTTCCTCCCGATCGCGAGGTGCTGCACCTGCTGCCGCAGGAGTTCATCCTGGACGACCAGGCGGGAATCCATGATCCGATCGGCATGGTGGGCAACAAGCTGGAGGTGAACCTGCACCTGTCGACCTGCTCGGGCGGCGTGGCACAGAGCGTGGTGACGTGCGCCAACCGCGCCGGTCTGGAGGTTGCGGACACCATCTACGAGGGAATCGCGGCGGCGGAGGCGGTGCTCTCGGCCGACGAGCGCGAGCTGGGCGTGTGCGTCGCGGACATCGGGTCCAGCACCACCGAACTGGCTGTGTTTTTCGAGGGGTCGATTGCGCACACCGCGGTGCTGCCGATCGGCGGCGACCACTTTACCAACGACCTCGCCGTGGGGCTGCACGTGTCGGTGGAGGAAGCGGAAGACCTGAAGCAGGTATATGGAAACTGCGTGGTGACGTCGGTGCCGCAGGGGAACGAGATCGAGGTCGGCGGAAACCTGGCGTTCAGCTCGCTGGGCGGTTCGCCTGCCGGGGGCGGACAGGCCACGCGGCTGGTGCGGCAGCGGTTCCTGGCGGAGATTCTGGAGCCGCGCGCGCGGGAGCTGTTCACTATGCTGCGCGACAATCTGCGCCAGGGCGGCGTGCTGGAGGCGCTGGGAGCGGGATGCGTGCTGACCGGAGGCGGAGCTCTGCTGACCGGGCTGCTGGATAACGCGGAGAGCCTGCTGCGCGTGCCGACGCGGGTGGGGTCGCCGGTGCCGCTGTCGCGCATGCCGGCGGAGTTGGCGCGTCCGGAGTTCTCCGTGGCCATCGGGATGCTGTTATACACCCATCGGACCCAGGTGCGGCGGGCCAGCGAAGAACAAGGGCTGCGAGCCAAGCTGAAGGCAATCTTCGCGGGCAGTTATTAGCTCCGGATCGGTGGATCCGCTGCGTTGCCGGCCTGCATTTGGGTGGTAACCCACTGATCTTAAGTAACTTATTGTCAGATACAGGTTTATTCCAACGCGGGCCAGGCCTGTGCGAACTCCCGCTTTGAACGCGAGCTGGCTTAGTCCTCTGACAGAAAGCCCGCATGCAATCTAGGTGAAAGGCATAGACTACTCTAGTGATGTGGATCACACCGGAACCGCCACCGGCGCGTGAGCAGGGTTAATCAGGCCGCAATGTTTTTCAACAAATGGTTGGTCAGGGCGCAAGCAAAACCAGTATGTTTGGAGTACCTCCCCGGGATCGCTGCAGGTTCGGATTCTTGATCTCTGTAGAAATCGGCTGCAATTGGAGTTCGATTGGTAACCGGCAAGCTATCGATGCCCTCGCGAACGAGGCTGATTCTTTCGTTCGCTCTGTTTGCACCCACCGCCCTGATCATCCTTTCGGGGCCTAGCCCCACGGCTGTGCTCAAGTATCTGCAGCGCAGTCAGCAGGGATCGGGGGCGCAATTGGGCTCCAGCGCGGTTGCGTTTTCGCTGATTGCCGACGGGTTGGCGTTTATCACCGTCCTGGGCGCCTGCCTTCTGATCTTTCGGCTCGCGCGCCACATGCGCGACCGCGTCCCCTTTGGCCTGACCACTTACATCCTCCTGCTGTTCCTGGTGTGCTTCGCCCTGCAGCGCCTGGTGGTCTATGCCCTGGCTTGGTGGGACCCAACGGGCCGGTTTGGTCCGGAGATACAGATGGCCCGGGCGGCCGCGGCGGCAGTAGTGGCAATGGGTGCAGCCGCGCTATTTCCCTATGTCCAGTCGATGATTGGGGCGATCATCTCGGCCGACGAAGACCGCGAAAAATTTGTCGCGGCAGCCGAGAGCAGCCTGGATTCCTTCTACATTCTGGAGAGCGTTCGCGACCATGCCAAGAACATCGTGGACTTCCGTTTCACCTATGCCAATGCGAATGGTGAGCAACGGCTGGGCCAGGCGCGCGCGGAACTTTTCGGCCAGAGCCTGACCGCAGTGCTTCCCTATCTGGCCTCGACCGACCTTCTGGAAAGAGTAAAGCAGGTTGTGCTTACGGGCATTCCCTTCACCGACGAGCACCAGGTGTTGCGCGCAGGCGTAGAGCCGTACTGGATCGTGATGCAGGTGGTGAAGCTGGGAGACGGCGTGGCCGTGACCAACCGCGACGTGACCGAGGAGCGAGCACGCCAGCACCAGATTGCGGACTTGAATGAATTTACCCAGTCGATGATTGAGAATGCGCCCTTCAGCATCATCGCAACCGACCCGGCCGGCACGGTCACAGCGATGAACCCGGCGGCGGAGAGCCTGACGTTCTACCGCAAGCATGAGCTGATCGGGCTGCACTCGATGGTAATGCTGCACGATGCGGCGGAGATGAGCGCCCGCGCCGTGCAATTGAGCAAGGACCTGAATGAGCCGGTGCTGGCGGGATTCGGCTCGCTGATTGCAAAGCCGAAGCAGGGGCAGACCGACGAGCACGAATGGACCTACGTGCGCAAGGACGGATCGCGCATATGGGTGAACCTGGCCATGACCGCGCTGAAAACCCAGGGCGAAAACGGCGAGCGGATCGTCGGATACCTGGGCATCGCCTTCGACATCACCGAGCGCAGAAAGCTAACCGAGTTTGTGAACCACCTGGCCCATCACGATCAGTTGACCGGACTGCCCAACCGGATTCTGCTGGACGACCGCATGCAGCAGTCGATTCAGCGGGCCAAGCGCAACCGGCACAAGGTTGCGGTGTTAATGGTGGATGTCGACTACTTCAAGCGCATCAACGATTCGCTGGGCCACTCGGCGGGCGACAGCCTGCTGGACGCGATTGCGAAGAAGCTGTGTTCGGCGGTGCGGCAGACCGACACCGTAGCCCGCATGGGCGGAGACGAGTTTGTCATTGTGATGCCGGAGTTCCGCGACGAGAAGGACGCGGTGCGGTGCGCGGAGGCCATTCTGCAGAAGGTTTCCACCCCAACCATGCTGGGCAACCGCGAGGTAAACGTTACCGTAAGCGTCGGTCTATGCATCTTCCCCGACTGCGCGAACGATGCGGAGAGCCTGCTGAAAAATGCCGACGCTGCCCTGTATGAGGCCAAGGAAAGCGGGCGCAACGCGTTCCATGTATTCAACCAGGGCATGGTGGTTGCCACCGCGGACAAGTTGGAGTTCGAGCACGACCTGCGCCACGCGCTGATCAACGGTGAACTGTCGCTCAACTACCAGCCGCAGGTGTCCTGCATCACCGGCGACCTCATCGGGGTGGAGGCGCTGCTGCGTTGGACCCACCCGCGGCGAGGGCACATCCCGCCGGCGCAGTTCATTCCGCTGGCCGAATCCACTGGAATGATCGTACCCATCGGCGAGTGGGCGATCCGGACGGCCTGCCATGAGGGCAAGGAGTTGCAGGACAGCTTTGGGCGCGAACTGTTGATCGCGGTCAATCTGTCGCCGCGTCAGTTCCGGCAGAAAAACCTGGCGGCGCAGGTGGGCATGGCACTGCGCGAGTCGGGACTGCCGGCGCGAAGCCTGGAGATCGAGATCACCGAGCAGACGCTGATGTCGAGTTCGGCGGCGACCAATGAGACGCTCTCGCAGTTGCGCAAGCTGGGTGTGAAGGTCGCGATCGACGACTTCGGAACAGGTTTCTCCAGCTTCTCCTATCTGCTGCAGTACGAGGTGGACCGGCTGAAGATCGATCGCAGCTTTGTCGACCGGTCGGAGGACGACCCCAGCGCCGCGGCGATCGTGCGCGCCATCATCTCCATGGCGCATGGGCTGAACCTGAAAGTGGTGGCCGAGGGCGTGGAGACGACCGGCCAACTGGACTTCCTGCTGCGCCGCAGATGCGACGAAGCCCAGGGATTCTACTTCGGCAAGGCTGTGCCCGCGGGAATGATTCGCGAGTCGGCGCGGCTGATCGCGATGCGGCGCGACGCCATGCTGGCCAGGGCCATGGCGTAAGGCCGCCCCACCGCAACCATCTCACTTTCAGTTTTGCTAGCGGGCGAGGTCCTTGCCGCGCACCAGCGCCATCACGGCGTCGAGCGCGGCGGCCCACTGCTCCAGGGCGGCTTGCGGGTCGGCGGCCAGCGCCTTCACATACAAGCTGAACGCGTAGCCCTGCTGCGGAGTCTCCAGGTCGAGCAGCGCCGGCCGCAGCACGCAGTCCAGTGCGGCGTATGGATGGTCGAGCGGAGTTGCGAGGCGGGCGAGCCGGCGCAACCACTGCTCGTGCTTGTGAAACGATGTGAAAAGAGAGCGCTCCCGGGCGACCAGATCGATATAGCTGGCAAACCCGAAAGACAGACCGCTGCCTGCCGCGGTAGTTTCCACGTCGAGGTTCAACTGCATGTGCGATAGCTCCTCGCCCGCCAGCGGCCACACGTCACACTTCGCCGTGAACACCGGCGAACGCGTCGCATTCAGCGCGCGCAGCGCCCGCATCAGCGGCGGATACCGCTCGGCCTCGGGGATCGCATCGAAGTCATAGGGGTTGGCGCGAAGATCGACGAACGCCGCCTTGCCCTCGGGGTCCTTCCAGGGAACAACCAGGACCGGGTCCTCGGCAGAACATTCGGCGGACCACTCGGCGAGCATGCTTCCATTATCTCAGGACAGAGGATGGAGGGCGGCGTCTTCTGCGCGAGCCTTCCAATCGGAGAAGGCAATGTAGTAGAGAACTATGAGGTTGACCAGCGGAATCCCCACAAGAAAGCTGAGCGCGGGCGCGAACCTGCCTTCCTGAAGATCACCCAGTACGGGATGACGTACACAGGAATGATTATGAGGGACAAGACAAAGAGGAGTATCAGGTGAAACGGTTGGAACAAATCGCCCGTTACGAACCTCGGTGTTATTGAATTCCGTCCCATGCTAGGCTCGCAGGACCCGCCGGTCAAAGTAATAACAACGCAAGAGCACACCATGGATATTGGCCTTTGGCTTTCACGCGTGGGCGAGAACGAAGCGAAGCAGCGTTGTCTCTGCCCAGCGGCCGTCGTCGCCGCCGGCGCGGTCGGGCTTGGCAAGGAACGCGCAGTGGCCGCCGTGTTCGGTTTCGAGCAGGGTGATATGCGGGTTGGCTGCGATCTTGCCGAGCGTCTCCGGCGCGAGCATAACGAAGGGATCGTCGAGAGCGTGCACGATCAGCGTGGGCACGGCGATGCGATCCACGACCCGCGCGGCGGCAGCGCGGAAATAGTAATCCTCCGCGGACGCGAAGCCCGAGTAAAGTGCCGTGATGCGGTCGTCGAACTCCCACAGCGAGCCAATTCCGGTGGCTCGGTTGGGATCATAGGCTCGCGGAAAGAAGCGCACCTTGCGCCGGAAACGCTTGAGCAGGTTGCGCAGAAACCGCCGCTCGTAGAGCCGGTTCTGTGGCCGGTGCAACGCAGTGGCTGAGAGATCGAGGTCGATGGCGGGCGAGACGCCGACGACGGAGTGCAGTTGGCGCGGGGCATCCGCACCAAGTTCGCCGGCGAGCTTGAGCACCAGGTTGCCGCCCATCGAGTAGCCGATTAGTGCAATGCTCTCCAGGTGCTCGCGCTCCAGGAAAAAGCGCATCACCGCGCCGACATCGCCGGAGAGCCCGGAGTGATACAGCGTGGGTGTTAGCCGCGCCAACTCGTAGTTGCGGCCGCCGCAGTTGCGCATGTTCATGCGAATCACGTTGCCGCCGGCCCGCCACAGCTTGTTCGCATTGCCCACGACGTACTGCGATTCTGCTGAGCCTTCAAGTCCATGCACGATGATCGCCGTCGGACGCTGCCCGCGCACCTCGGCAGGCTGCCAGTGGCAAAGGCAAAGCACCTGGGTGGCAATCTGCGTGTCGCTCGCCGGGGAGACTTCGATCAGTTCCGGCGTGGGTGCGGGCAGATGGTCCTCGCGCGGCAAAAAGTTGCCGGCAATGGTCTGCAGGTGACCGTTGCGCAGCCAGCGTCGCGGCACAAAGGGCTGCACTGCAAACACAGCGGACTCATGCGGCGCCGAGGGACGTGTGTCGAGGGCCGCGCCGGTCGGAGGGCCCGAGGTTTCCGCGCCGTTCACCGCTTCCCTGCCCGGTCCGCGCAGGCTTTCAGAAATGCAACCGCGTTCAGCGCACCGCTGGGCTCGTCCTCGTGCTTGAAGTAGATGTAGACGTCCCGGTCGGCGGCGAGTGCCGAGAACCTTTCTGCGAATGCCGCAATCTGCTGCTCGCTGTAACCCCCGCTGCAGCGCAGGCGGTAACAGGCATGTGTGCGCGCGCATTGGACTTCGGGGGTGCGCAGATCGTCGCTCTCGGCGATGCACAGTGCGGCGTTGTGCAGGCGTAGCACCGCGTAGGTCTCTTCGGCGAACCAGCTTGCGTGGCGGAATTCGAATGCGGCCATGGGCGGCGTGGGACCGGCAAATGTTGGCGCGGAGAGGAAGTCGGCGAGCAGCGCCGGGTCGGCCTTGAAGTTTGGCGGAAGCTGGAACAATAGCGGCCCCAGCTTGCCCGCGGCGCGCACCGGCTCCAGCGCGTCGACGAACCGGCCTACGATCTCGTGGCAGTCGCGCAGGCGGCTGATGTGGGTGATGCGCTGCGGGGCTTTGAAGCTGAACCGGAAGCCGGCAGGCGTCGCCGCGAGCCATCCGGCCAGCGCCGTCGCGGTCGGAAACGCGCGAAAGGTGTAGTTGACCTCGACCGAGTTGAGCTGCGACGCGTAGAACTCCAGAAAGCGCTTTGCGGTTAGGCCCGCAGGATAGAAGACCGGCTTCCACAGGGGATACGCCCAGCCCGAGGTGCCGGCATGGATGCCAGTGGGCGCGTTAGCAGCGTTCACACTCTTTGACTCAGGCGCGGCGTCGGGCTGAGAGATTTTGGAGGATCGGGGCAAGGTTGACTCGGGGCAGGTCGATTCGGAACCAGGGCTCGTACGGCAACGAGCAGTCGATCGGGTGAAGATTGGGGCGGCTAGTGGGGGTCGAACCCAATCAAGATTTATAGAATCAGTAACTTACAGACTATAAACATGTCACAGTTGTCACGGTTGTCACAGTTGGCATAGCTCTAGCACAAAACTAGCACAAAGGCGTATCGAAAACGGTGCGTCGGGTTCGGTGGAACTCATCGCATTGGATGAACCGTTTCGGCCGATCACGCTTGGCTCTTCTCAGTTAAGGATAGCACCAAGCGGGAACTCGACGGGTACATCCTGGAATATCTCGCCCCCGATTTCGACCATGCATGGGTGACCTCAACCAGGCACTTTTGAAATCCAACCATCCTATGTCGCGTCATACGCGGAACCGCGGTCAGGGGTAAAGGCGACTGCTCGCAGCAGAATCGGCCCTGAACGATCTGATGCTCCGTGGCGTCCAGGCTCGACAGTGTCGAATTCGGACGAGCAAAGGCTCGTTGGCAGCGCGCCTACTCCCAGGTCATCCCAAGAGATCAGAACCCCTAAAAGGCCTTTTGGAACGCCTTCACGAGCCCTTCTGCTTTTTTGGAGTAGGTACTCTGCGCCTGGTCTTCCCCGCCAGGTTACGAGGCAATGTATCAGCCATGGCGCGAATAGCCGAGCACTCGGCTGTCAGGAGCGCCTTCGCGGCTACGGATCGCATTTCGCAGTACCAGCGCGCGAGGGGAGCAACGGCGCCTGGGTCGGAGGCCGGCTCAGCGTCCGTTTCTATCTTTTTGTTGGCAGACTCTTGAAGGAACCCGGCCGCGATCCCGCGGTCGCCACCGCCCCATAAAGCCAGCAGCGCCACACGAAGATCGGAGTCGATGTCACCGCTGGGACCTGCCTCCAACAAAGGAGGCCAACCAGCCTTCAGTGCCTTGCTGCCCGCGGCTGTGACCTTGTAGTCGGTTCGGCCGCGGACGCCGGGCTTCCCCTGGCGCACAACCCGCGCTTTCAGTAACCGCTTTAGCACGGGGATCGTGGCGCCCTGGGAGAGACCGGCTGTCTTCTGCAACTCGTAAGGGGTCGAGACCCCACCGACGATTAGCGCCAGGATGAATAGGTCCAGGTCGGTCCGCCGGCGCTTGTCAGGAGTCTGAGACATGTTGCCATCAGTATACGAACCTTTGCGCTCGCGATTGAGCCCGGATCAAGATCGCACACCGCACCGCGTCCTGCAGTTCTTCGTTTCCCGGCAGACACACGACCAGCCAGCGGGCGAACCAATGGGAATAGTGCTCCAGTCCCATCACGTCATCCTCTGCCTTCACTGGGCGCGCCCAGACCATCAGTTCGTAGGGAGTCCTAAGGGATGGTGGGAGCTTCTCTGCCGTAAGGCGACCCTGGTACAGGTCGAGAAGCTTACCGGCCTGGCCGAGGATGGATTCAATCTCCACCAGGACCAAACCCTGCTCATGGATCCAACGCTGTGCGGCCTCAAAGAGTGCCAGGAGGCGCGAGTCGACAGGGGAAAGGCCAACTTCCGGTGCGGTTGTCTCGTTCATTGGGCAACACCAGCAAAACAGAGGGAGGAGAGTTCCGTCTCGAGCAAGGCGGTCATGCGGAAGGGGTCGGCGAGATTGCTGAGGCATAGCCGATTCCGATTCCAGATGGATTCAAGCAACGGGGTCAGTTCTGGCTGGCTGGGTGGATGCCCTACGTAGCGGGCAGCAGCGCCCAGGGCAAAGATGAAAAGCAGCGCGCGAGCCTCGGATGGCAGCTCGGCGAACGGAACCGGTGAAGTACGGGAAGTGATCATGATTTGAGTCTGACTGACCCCGCCTTCGAGCCAAAGGTATGGGTCGAATGATCGTCACCGGTTGGGAATTTCGCCGGGGGGAATACTTGCAATCCTCGGGGAAACTGATCGGTAAATGCTGGCCGACTTGAACGAAGCCGCTGGTGCGGCGGACGCGTTCGCGTGCGGCTGACCGGGATAGTTTGGGACGCAGAGGAGGAACTCTCTGTGAACCAACTACGCCAGCTCATGCTTGAGGAGTTGCGCCGCCGCAACTTCGCCGATACGACCGTCCGCACCTACCTGCACAGTGTTGCCCACTTCAGTCAGTACTTCCGTCGTCCGCCGGATCAGCTCGGCCCTGAGGATATTCGCAAGTATCAGGCAGCGCTATTCACCACGTTCAAGTTCAGCCCGAACACCGTGATCCTGCGGCTGGCAGCTCTGCGTTTCTTCTACATTCACGTATTGAAGCGCGGCTGGAGCATCGCCGAGACGCCCTATCCGAAGAAGGTGCGTCATCTTCCAGGGGTACTCAGTCAGGAAGAAGTCGCGCGACTGATTGAGGCGGCGGATACACCCTTTCATCGCATCCTGCTGATGACGATGTATGCCACCGGTGCACGCCGCGCAGAAGCGGCTCATCTGAAGGTCGGTGACATCGACAGCAAGCGGATGGTTGTCCATATCCGGGAGGGCAAGGGCGGCAGGGACCGCGATGTCATGCTTAGCCCGAAGCTGCTCGATGAACTTCGCATCTACTGGCGAGGACTCCGGCGCAAGCCGAAGGAGTGGCTATTTCCCGGCAACCGCTGGCACACATCCAGCCATCCTGTGACCACCAAGGTCCTATGGAGTGCCTGTCAGATTGCTGCGGAACGGGCCGGCCTCGACAGCAGGCGGATCCATCCGCACACCTTGCGACATTGTTTTGCCACGCACCTTCTCGAAGCCGGTGCCGACCTGCGCACCATTCAGATACTGCTCGGCCATCGCGACCTCGAGGTCACTACCGTCTACCTGCATCTCTCGCAACGGCATCTCAGCGCAACCGCCAGCCCGCTCGATGGCCTCACTTTCTCTTCCCCAGGAGGACACAAGCACAGCTCATGAGCCGGCCTCTCGTGGAGATGGCCGACATCGTCCGCTGTGCTGGACAGTCTTTCCTTGAACACAGCCACAGGTGGATCAACTGGCAACACCAGAAGGTGCTGTTGGCTATTGCGCGTTGCCGCACCGCCGCGCTGGGCGGACATCGCGACCGTTGCACCGGCTGCGGACATACGACCACCATCTCCTACAACTCGTGCCGAAACCGGCACTGCCCACGCTGCCAGGGCAACGCGCGCCGACGCTGGCTCCAGGCGCGCGAGCGGGAACTGCTGCCCACTCGCTACGTCCATGCTGTGTTCACTCTGCCGCGTGAACTGGCACCGCTGGCATTGCAGAACAAGCGGCTCATCTACAACCTGCTCTTTCACGCCAGCGCCGAGACCTTGCTGGAGATCGCCCGCGATCGGCGACACCTCGGCGCCGAGATCGGCTTCTTCAGCGTGCTCCACAGTTGGAATCAGCGCTTGCAGTTTCATCCTCATATCCACTGCGTCATTGCCGCCGGCGGCCTCGCTCCGGATCACTCCAGCTGGATCTCCGCCCGGCGTTCCTTCTTCCTGCCCATCGGTGTGCTCAGCCGCGTCTTCCGCGGCAAGTTCGTCGCCGGACTGCGCAACGCCTTCCAGCGAGGGGAACTCCAGTTCCACGGCAGCTTGCTGCCTCTGGCCCAGCCGCGCGCCTTCGCTGCCTGGCTGCGCGTGCTGTTCCGTCACGACTGGGTCGTCTACTCCAAGCGACCCTTCGGCGGGCCGGAACATGTGCTGCGCTATCTCGGCGCATACACCCATCGTCGCCATCTCGAACTCCAGGCTGATCGCTCTCTCCAAGGACAACGTCACCTTCCGCTGGCGGGATTCAGCCCATGGCAACAAGAAGAGGCTCATGACCCTGGATGTCGAAGAGTTCCTGCGCCACTTCCTTCTCCATCTGCTGCCGCCGGGATTCGTGCGCATCCGCAACTTCGGCTTCCTTGCCAACCGCAACCGCGCCACTCTCCTGCCGCTCTGCTTCCAACTGCTGGGCGGCGCGGAGAAGACAATTGCTTCCGAGACTTCACCGTCCACCAACCAGGTTCACTCCCTCTGGAACTGTCCAGTCTGCGGCGGAACCATGCGCGTCGTCGAACGGTTCTCCGTCGCTCAACTCCTACTTCGCTCACCACCGCAACCAGACCGGTGCGCTGCATGAACCACTGTTCCCATCTTCGGCCTTTGCCCGCGCTTCGGCGCACACGCAGATCCCTTGCCTTAACTGGGAAAAACTCCTCGGCCACTGGTCGTCTCAACCGCCCCCTGACACCGCTGTGCGAGGCTTCCAAGCCCGGTTCACGCATCCAAGCGGCAGATCGCACCCATCACAGCCAGTTCATGCACCCACTAGACTCGCTCGACCCCATTCAAAATACATAGCCCCCTGTGGGCGGCTTCCTTCAAGTCGCTGTATCCGAAGCGCCCCCCAAGCGCATTCGAACTAAAACCGCCGCGTGTGGGCGCTCCAGATACAGCACTAAGACTTCCCGTTACCAATCGGTTCCATGATGAGCGCAATGGCTTTTCGCCATAAGAACGTACCTCATCGTCGATATCTGCAATGTGTCGGCTTAGTGGGGTCTTGGATGCAACCGCATTTGATGCGGATACGCTGGAACCGAACTAGAGCAGGTTGGCGTACTCGGCGCGGGCTTGCTTCAGTATGGGTATGTCCGGGTCAGCATTTTTCCAAAGCGTCAAGAAATCCTGGTAGGCAATTCTTGCCTTAGCTTTATCTCCCGATAAGACGAGCGCCCTGCCGAGCTGCAGGTGCGCGAGTGCTCCAATGGGATCGCTGTTGACGATTCCACGGTGGTCGAGAATCTTCTGGAACTCCATGGCCGCTTCAGCACCCTGGCGGGCCGCCAGATGAGCCTCTCCGCGGACATAGACGGGATAGAGTGCCCCATATAGCGCATGGGATGCGCCTAGTTCATAAGGAACGGCAACCTCCAGCCGATGGATCGCCTGCGACGCGTCGCCCTGATTCAGGGCGATTTGCGCGCGGAGCACTGGCAGGTAACTGAATTGCACCACGGTGTCCTCGGGAAAGCGCTTTAGCAGAGCGTCGGCGATCGACTGCGCACGGGGAGTATCTCCGGAGAGGGCCAACGCCAAGGCAGCACCATACTGAACCTCCGGGTCATTTGAGACATTCAGTGCGGCCGCAGCGCTTTTTCTGGCTAGAGGCGTATCTCCGAAAAAGGCCTCTCGCAGAGATTCTCCAACTTCCCACAGAGCCGCTCTCTCCGGCTGCGCCTGCTGCCGGGCTTGGTCGATGGCGCGCTGCGACAGTATTCTTGCCTCCTGCAGGTGTCCCGAGTACGCCGAAGCGAATGCCTCTTTGTTGGATATCCAAGTCTCACCCCCGGGTCTTTCCCGAGCTCGCGCGGCCACGCGTGCCATTCCTGCGCCGTCGCCTTTCAGGAACGCAATGTCGTATTCCAGCATGATGAACTCGTCGATCTCCAGCCCACGTCCCGCCGCGCGCCCGAGGGTGTTCTCCGCCTCGTCAAGGTGATCGAGGTAGACGTTGTTCACTGCGATGTTGAAATAAGCGATGCCAAAATCCGGGTCAAGCTCGACCGCCTTGCGGCCTTGTTCAAGGGCCTCTTCATATCGTGCTGCGGCTTTATTTGTATTGCCGGACAACATCACGTGGGGTATCGCCTCGCGAGGATAGGCATGCGCCCATGCTTCACAGGTCTCTCGCGCCTCTTCCAGGTTTCCCGTTGCCAGGATCTGGTAGTTCGCTGCGATCAGAAACTTTTCCGGATCGCTGGTGCGATCCCGTAGCTGCCAGGCCCTCGTAGTGTTCTCGGCGGATAGGCCGGGTTCATCGAGATCGGCGTATTCGCGTCCCATGGTTGAATAGGCCAGAGCAAAATTGGGATCGATCTCCACGGCATGCCGAACGAAGGGCAGACCGGCCAGCGCTCCGCTTGATGTGTGCAGCTTCCACCCCTCGCTGTACGCCTCCAGCGCTTCAAGTGAAGGGGTTGTTGCTTCTGCGAGTGGCCTGTTGTGCTCCTGGATTGTGGTCAGCGATTCACCTACTTTTTCTCTGAAGCGGCTCGCAATCTGGCCCAGAGCGGTCAGCACGTCTTCCTTTCTTGCTGCCTGCACCTGCTCCCGGTCGAGGACCTCGCCAGTCCTGCAACTCTTGGCTTGTAGCTCCAGGACGTACTGGCTGCCGAGAGGAACGATCGAACCCTCCAGTACCGCGGCGCTGCCGGTACGTTCGCAGACTCCGCGAGCCACCTCCGGAGTAAACCTCGCATCGGCTTGATGGCCCATCAACAGCAGCGTCCGCTGGATACGCTGGTCCGAGATGAGACTGAGGAAGGGCGACTGTTGAAGTTGGATGGCCAACCCCTCACGAAGCGTCCCGTCAAATAGCGGATCGCCGGAAGAGTTGACGAAATCGGCCAGCACAACCGTATCTTTTGCCGTGAAAACTGCATTACGCCGCGAGTTGAGCCACCAAATGCCCCCAGCAACGGCAACCAGGAGAACGACCGCAGCCGCAATCCATCTCCACTGCTTCGTCTCCTTCACCTCCACCTGCAGCCTGGAATGGCTGGCTGCGATCACCGCGATCTCCTGCTCAGGAATCAGTTGCACGCTCTCAGCGAGCCGGTATCCGAGTCCGGGTACGGTAACGATGTAGCGGTGATCCTGCGCCGTCTCCCCCAGCGCCTTGCGCAGCATAAAGATGGTGCGGCTCAGGTTGGCCTCTTCGACAAACGTGTCCGGCCAGACTGACTTCATCAAGTCGTCTTTGGTGACGACCTGCTTGTGGTTCCGAATCAGTACCAAAAGAACCTGAAAGGTCTTTGGCGTCAGCGGGACTGACTCGCCACCACGCAGCACTGTTTCTCTTTCGGGATCCACCCGGAAGGGTCCGAACGCATACAGTTCCTTCGTTTTGGGGCCCAGGCTCGCGGACATCGGGTGGCACCCCACCTTCACAGCCATGCGTGAGGTTTGAAGTTTAGCACGTATCGGAACTCAGGCCGATAAAATGCCGCGCTGAGAGGCCTCCGCAAGCTGCTCTTTCTTCAGAGGTTATTGCCTTGGAGAAAGTGTCAGAAGTTTTCAAGTCATCCGGAAGGACTTTTTCGGTGGTGGAGCGGCAACCTGCTCTCGTTCCAACCACTCGGTTCCACTTTGGAAGCAGGTCTCTATGGCGAAGCAAACGGTAATTACGGTCGAAACGGATTCTCTGTTGATTGTCCGTGGCCGGAGTTCGATCCGTGCATGGTGTCCACGATGCGCGGCGCAGGCGGAAATGATCGCGATGGAAGACACCGGAGTGGTCTCGAACCTGGACCAACCCGCATTGGAGGAGTGCCTCAATTCGGAGGAACTCCATCGATTGCAGGCGCCAAATGGCTCGACGCTCACTTGCCTGAATTCGCTGCTCGCTCTCGTGCAGAAACCAAGAAACAGCTAACTGCCGCACCCGCGGCTGGGAAACAAACATAAGGAGACGATATGAAATCCAGATTGCCTTTTGCCAATTCGATCGTAGTTTTAGCCCTTCTCGCGATGCCGCTTGCCTCCAGCCCACAGCAATCCCTGGGACAGCAAGCGAAACCTTTCAGCCACTACACCGTTACCGACCTCGGCGTCTTGAAAGCAGGTACGAATTCTTCAGGGTTCGATATGAATCATGCAGGATGGGTCGGCGGATCCTCGAACCTCACTCCCGGCGGCCCGCAGCACGCCTTCATCTGGTACGGCGGCGGCCCATTGCAGGACCTCGGCACATTGCAAGGCGAAGCTTGCCCACAATGTAACAGCGGCGCAGACGGTCCGAACGCCTCCGGAGAAGCGCCCATCGGCTCCGAGATCTCCACGCCCGATCCGGACGGCGAAGATTTTTGCGGCTTCGGAACCCATCTGGAATGTCTCGGCGCCATTTGGCGCTTCGGCAAACTCACAGCGCTTCCCAAACTCCCAGGCGGGCACAATGCCAATGCTTTCGGCATCAACGATCTCGGCCAGGTAGTCGGGTTTGCAGAGACTGGCGTTAAAGATCCAACGTGTGTCACTGCAACCGCTTTTCAGGTCTTCCGTTTTCAAGCTGTCAAATGGGAGAGAGATGGCGAGATCAAGGAACTGCCCCCACTCCCCGGCGACACCGTCGCATTCAGCTTCGGTATTAATGACCGAGGCCAAGCCGTCGGCTCGTCGGGCACATGCGCAACCCAGGGTCTGCCGCCTGCGAACGTCACAGGACTGCACCCCGTGCTCTGGGAGAAAGACGGCACACCGACCTACCTCGGAACCCTGGGAGACGCGGCGAATACCATGTTCAATGCCGCTAGCAGCATCAATGGACTAGGGGATGTTGTCGGAACGTCTCAGTTTACCGACGGCACTGTTCATTCATTCCTGTGGCGAAAAGGGATAGGCATGAGGGACCTTGGCACGCTTCCTGGAGCCTTCGCAACGGTAGCCGGCTGCTGCAACACCGTCAACAACCAGGACGAGGTAGCTGGCTTTTCAATCGATGAGACTGGGATGCGCGCATTCCTGTGGCGTGACGGGGCGATGGTGGACCTCAATACCCTCGTTCCAGCGGACTCGCCGTTGTATCTGCTGGCGGCTTACTCGATTAACGATGCAGGAGAGATTACGGGCCAGGGGTGTGTGTTGCCGGACTGTTCCGTAATGCACGCGTTTCGGGCTACTCCGAAGTAACTAAATTGCCGACGCGAAGTGTAGCACGCAGGATTGAAGCGGGGTCAGCGTTGATTCATTCTCAACGCTGGCCCGGCTTCGCGCTCTATTGTCGAGAGAGTTGCACGTCAGTTGCTGCTAACAGATGGGATGAGAAGGCCGGTCTCCGACGGGATGCGTTAAGCTCCCAAGTTATCGACGCGCTCTAAGCGCAGGAGACAAGGAGACCGGCTATGAGGAAGCCTAGCACTAAGGCAGTACGTGGAAAAGGAAAACTGCAGGATGAGCAGCTACGTGCTTGGAAACGCGCCAGTGTTGATTACTATGAAGTCCACAACATGAATGCCCATTGATGCCAAAATCCATTGGTCAGTTACGCCGCTTGGGCGTATCTGCGACGGATGATCGAACTGCCTGTAATGTTGGACGGTCTCAACCGGCGTTTCCGACCCTGGGCGAACTTGCCGCAAAGCGCGGATGAGACGGTCTTTCGGAGGCGCGAGAGACTATGCGCCACTGAATCAGAAATCGCTTTGTGACAAACATCACCTTCGTAGCCCGCGATTCAGGTGCCCCACTGAAACACCTCCGACGGAACCCTAAACCCGTGGTTAGGTGGGCAATGCCGCGTCTTGCCGTTGAATACCATGGACCAGTTCCCGGTGCCGGAGAAGCGCTTCTTTTCGTTTGTCTCGGATTCTTAGGGCATTCTGAACTTGCGGTGTCAGCAATATCATCTGCAAGTCATTTCGCTCTTGTCCGTAACAGCGCAGTGCGAACTCAAGGCTATGATGCGCGGCGCTGGCGGAAGAGTAAGCTTGGAAAAGCTCTTGGCATTCGTAACAAAACGTCGCTACTGGCCTGCCGACCATCGAGTGACTCCTCCGTATCCGAGGTTCGGCTAGTAGAGGTTGCTCTGGATGGTGCGGAGGAGTTTGTTGGCTTGATCTACGTAGGCTGTCTTTGCCTACAAGGTCCTGTTCGCCCAGGATATCCAGCGTAGCATTCTTGCCCTTCGGGGATTTTGCGCTGAGCTGTACAACTCCCGTTTGAATGACAAACACCGAGTCACTGGTATCACCCTCGGCGAAGATCACTTGTTCTCTTCCGAAGGCATATCATCTCCCTCCCCGCTCCCGCGGTTGTGAGGAAGGTTTTCGGGTCGAAACGGCTTGCTGGCTTGGCCAAAAGGTCCGCCTCTCGATTATAGGAACACCACATTAGAGCACGCATACCGCGATGGGGCTGTTCACTATTGCTCTAAACAGCCTCGGAAGTTGGAGCCGAGCCTCCGCCCATAATCAGTCAAGGCGACGAAGTTCCCCCAATACGGCGTTTTGACCAAATTCAATACGCCGAACCCGCCGCCCTGCGCCTCAATCAACGCCTGCGGGAGACCTTGGGCTTTCAAACGCCGGCAAGTAAACTGCAAGCTAGTGTTGCATCGACCAGTTGAGCCGGCACGACTTTTCGGGCAATGTAAGCGAAGGCGATCTGGCAAGGAGTAATTCGTAAAAGAAGTCACGACCTCTCACGGAGGGTTGGGAGATCTCGCGCACAAATCGGGAGGGTGCGCGCACTTTGACTTGACACTCGCTTGAGGTCGCTATCGTTCGAGGGCGGCACGCAGCGCGGCTTCAAGGTCTATGCTCGCTGCGGCAGCGTTCTTCGACGAAATGCCCAGCGTGGTGAGCGCTTCCTGCGTGGCATGGGCGAGACTTCCCGTGGGATCTGCCCGCATCAAGGTCATTGGTCCGACGCTTTCGAGGGTCGCCGGTACGACGGACAGAACCTGCATCGCGCGGTCGCGCTCACCGGCGTCCACGAGGAGCTTGGCGAGCGCACCGAACAGGAGCGCGGTGTCAATTTCGAAGTGAAGGGGCACGAGGAATACGAGCGCCTCCTCCAGGATCTGGCGGCTTGCGCTCACGTCTCCCTGCGCCATCGTGGCACTGCACAGGCAGGTGAGCGCGTCGGCACGCGACCAGAAGGTCGATTTCTCGCGCGACAAGGCGGCGGACTCCGCGAAGAGGCCGCGGGCTGCGGTCAGGTCGCCGCGCAAGATGCACAGGCGTCCCTGGCTGGTCCGACCGAACGCCTGACCGTCCGGATCGCCGATCGTCCGCGCATACGCGACCAGCGCGTCCGTAGCTTCGGCGCAGGCTTCGAGGTCACCGGCCGTCGCGTGGAACCAGACCAAGATGACGCGCGCCCAGCTCTCGATCCAGTGCTGTCGCGTCTCGACCGCCAGGTCGACGGCGCGCGAGAGCATCGGCAAAGCGCGCTCCGGCGCGGCGGCCATCAAGGTCATGCCGCAAGCCACCATGGCGGAGGGGAGGTAAACGCGTTCGCCGGCCCCCTCGAGGACAGAGACGACTCTCTCGAGCATCGGCGCGAGCCGCGGGTCGGGGTCCAAAGCCTTGCAGCGATGCGCTTCCTCGCATGCGACCGCCGCGAGGACGGGATCGTCGGCTTCTCCCCCTAGCGCCAACTCGTCGTAGAGCTCCCGGGCCTCGCGCGCGCGCGCGTGCAGCAGCAACCAGAAGGCGAACTTGCAGTAGATGTCCCACAGGAGCGTGCGGTCGCCCGTGGCAGATGCGAAGCGCAGCGCGGCGCGCGCGTTTCCTTCCTCGGGCGCGAGCCGCTGCCGCCAAAAGGGCATCTCGCCGTATCGCAAGCAGGGCCCCTGCGCAGCTCCAAGGAGATCGCGCACCCAGTGCGCGTGGCGCGTGCGGGTCTGCTGCTCCTCACCGGCCTCGCCCAGACGTTCGAGCGCGAACTCGCGCACGGTCTCAAGCAGGTGAAAGCGCGAGAGGCAATCTTGTTCCCCGCAGGCGAGGAGGCTCTTGTCGGCCAGCGAGGTCAGCCCGTCCAGAGTATCGACGCCAGTGTCCACGGTGATTTCGGCGGCAGCCTCTTCGGAGAAGCCGCCCGTAAACGCGCCGAGGCGTCGGAAGAACGCTTGCTCGTCGGGCCGTAGCAGGTCGTAGCTCCAAGAAAGCGCGGCGCGCAGTGTCCGTTGGCGAGCAGGCAGATCGCGACGCTGGCTTGTGAGCAAGGACAGCGATCGATCCAGACGCGGCAACATCGCCTGCGGAGAGAGGACGCGCGTCCGCGCGGCGGCCAGCTCGATGGCCAACGGAAGGCCATCCAGGCGGCGGCAGATTGCTGCGACCGAGGCGTGATTCTCGGCGTCAATGCAGAAGTCCGGTCGCATCTCCCGGGCACGCTGCTCAAACAGGGCCATGCAGGGGGACAGCGCGCCTTCGCCGGCGGCATCGAGCGCGAGCGGCGGCACCGGTTGCTCGTGCTCGCCCTGCACCCGCAGCGACTCGCGCGACGTGACCAGGATCTTGAGCTGTGGACAGGCAGCGGCGATGCGCGCGACGGCGGGCGCAGCGTCGAGCACCTGCTCGAAGTTGTCGAGCACAAGCAGCGCGCGCTTGCGGCGCAGGTGGGCGACGAGCAGCTTCTCGGGCTCGCCACCATCCGGGGGCAGCGGGATCTCGAGCGTCGTTCGAATGGCCGGGAGCACGTCCTGCGGAGCGCGGACGCCGGCGAGCTCGACGTAGTAGACGTTGCCTTCGAAGGCGGCTCGCTGCGTGTGCCCAACGTGGATCGCGAGGCGGGTCTTTCCGGTGCCACCCGGTCCCGTCAGCGTGACCAGGCCGACCTCCGGGCGCCCTAGCAGATCCGCGATGGACGAGACGAGCGGCGCGCGGCCAATCAAGTCGCCGCGCTCGAGCGGGAGCTCGTACCGGGGCGGGGTGTCAGGCTCCGCCGGCGCGGGCGCGACCGCTGCCTCGGTGCGCCCAGCCGTGCCAGGCGCCGTGGCGAAGCGCTCCGTGAGCATGACCGCCAGGTCGTCCTTGACGAGCTCGCGCAGCTCGTCGGCGTCGGCGAACGAGCGGTACGACACGCGGTCGTCCGACTGAATGCGCTTGATGAGCTCGGCGAGGCGAATTTCCCGTGCGTCGCCGCGCTTAATGTAGATGAGCTTGGGCATCGGGCCCGAGAGCAGATACTCGTCCTCGAGGCCGGAGATCGTCGAGCCGGGCGCCACCCAGCCGTAGCGCTGCCAGTAGATCCCGACGAAGACGTCGCTCTGCGCCAGGTAGGCGCGGTAGAGGTCGCGCGGCGGGTGTGGGCGCGCGCCGAGCTCGAACATCACTGGCGTGAGCCGGATGGAGCGCACCGCCTCTGACACGGCCGCGCGCTCGGCTGCCAACTCCTGCAACGTGGAGCTGACGAACACGCGCAACCGCTGGTCCGGTGTGCGGATCGATGCGGAGGCCTCGCTGACGGTCATAGCGTAATCCAAGATTGAACCATGAGCCTGCCGGACGGAGCGCCTCGCGAGCTCAGGTCGCCGATACGGCCGTCGCGCGCTTGGCAAGGCGAACGAGGCCAATCGTTAGAGTCACCCCACAGGCAAGCATGGTCATGTGGAAGGCAATTTCAATAAAAAGTAACCCATGCATGTTGAACCCATTGTGCATGTGCAGGTTATCGTGCATCCACCAATTCCCCATAAACCAACAAAGAGTAATGAACAACAACTTGTTGAGCCACGGTGCCCCAAGACTCAAGCCACGGATCGCCGGCCATCCAAATATGGCGAACGCTACGGCAAAACCAAAGGCCAGCGCCTCAATGGCCGAGAGTGCAATATAGCCGGGCAGAAGATTCGCCGGCGGCATAGGAACGTCGGGGCCCGCCGGCCAAATCCGTGGTCCAGTTATAAAGGCCACAAGGCCGATTACACCGGTCACGAGGAACATCCCCCATGCTCGACTCACGTTCTTCATCTCCTTCAATCCCCTTTCGTCAAGGTTTGAGTTGCGGACCTCGCGGTGCCTAAAATTTATACGCCAGCGGGACGCGTGCGTCGAGTGATATGGCGAAGCTATAGGATCGAGGTGGGTGACACGGACAGGTTGACTCAGCATCAGGGAGGTAGCATCGGAGTTCCCTGAAAACGGGGCGGTAAATTGGCCAACAGCCCCCAGGCGATTCTTACCGAAATCGCGGGCGTTTTGAGCAAGTTCAATTTGCCGTTTCCGCCTCCGGCGCCCCCATGCATGACTCGGGCGATCCGGGCCAGCCGACTTCGCTGTATTTGCCCAGAGTACGACCGATAAGAAGGACGATGGGAAAGACAATCCGCTGAATGATCGGCGGCGGCAACATAACCGCCTGCGTGCGTCGATGCCGCCACAATACGTGGGCCAGGTAGAAGATGGGTGGCCTGCCGGACGGGCCAGCGTTGAGAACCGCAAAGATCGCCTGCAGGTAGCGATCAAGGTCCTCTGCTGGGGTCACCTGGCCACTTATCTCCAGGAGGTTCTCCCCGGCATTCCACCAGCTATGAACGATCCCGACAGGAAAGACTGCCGTTCCTCCGACGGGAACAGTGATCTTCTCGTTTCCAATGCGGGCTCCGAGTGTTCCAGCTTTCACCGTGCCTTCTTCGCGCTCTCGGAAATGCACGTGAGGTGGCGGACCACTGGATCGTGGCGGCAACGAACCCTCGATAGTCAAAACGGTTCGGCCAGCGGCGTCGCGCACTCGCCGCATCCTCAGGATCTCTCCGGTGTGCCTGTTCTCCAACTCTAGGAAGTTATCCATCAAATTCTCCAAAGTCCGGAACAGCCATCGTCCCGACAGAGGTGTCAATGCTCAGGAGCGGTGGCCTTCACGGCCCCCGCAAACCGACTTTCTCATCGGTGAGCTTTTCCGGCAGAAGCTAGGCTAACATGCGGGGACCGCCCGACCTTTTCTCTGCCGGCAAACGGGGTTGCGGTAAACACGCCCAAGCTCGGACGACGATGCGGAGTTGCGGAATTCGCCTGTCGGCCTTCAGAAAATCGAACCCATGATCAGGATAGGCAGAGGTCCCATCTGGTTGAAAAAGAATAGCCAACCCAGAATTCCACCATGACGTTCGACATCCGGCCATCCTTCATCAATATTCCCCTTGCCATCATCCATCTAGAGGGCATATATCCGTGAACGCAGTCAGAGAGGTGGTTAGCGTGGACACGCAAACTAAACAGAGCGATCAATCTGAACTACTGAACCCGAGCTTTGCAGATCAGAAACCGCTGGATGATAACGACAACGAGCCTACTTGGACGTGTCGTCCGCCGGACTGGCGCGACGATAACGAAGACCTGTAGAGAAAACCTCTACGCCGACCCAGATCCGCGCGGGTCATACTCGGCTGGTCGTACCCGCTAGCCATGGTCATCACTCTCCTGGTTGTGCCCGCTCCCCATCATTGCAGGGTTCTGGTCGAATGCCCAAGGACGACGGTC
>Ga0181526_10000554_pt1 | contig 39436 bp, 33 predicted proteins | sample PEATcosm2014_Bin_35_FD_119750 | JGI IMG/M metagenome (GOLD analysis project Ga0181526, IMG submission 119750) | Peatland microbial communities from MTU Mesocosm Facility, Houghton, MI, USA - PEATcosm2014_Bin06_30_metaG | ecosystem: Environmental > Terrestrial > Soil > Wetlands > Peat | place...
GAACGTGTCGTGCATCACCGCATGATGAATGTGGCCGCAAATGACGCCGTCGACCTGGTGGCGATGGGCTTCCTCGGCCAGGGTCTGCTCGAAAGCGCCGATATAATTGACCGCGTTCTTGACCTTGTGCTTGGCCCATTGCGACAGCGACCAATAGGAAAAGCCGAGGCGGCGGCGGACGGCGTTGAACCAGCGATTGACCAGGATGGCGAGGTCGTAAGCGGTGTCGCCGAGCAAAGCGAGCCAGCGGGCGTGCTTGACCACCATGTCGAACACGTCACCGTGCACGACGAAATAACGGCGGCCGTCAGCCGCCTGATGGATAGCGGTCTCCACCACTTCGATACCGCCGAAATGCGTGCCGTAATACGAGCGCAGGAATTCGTCGTGATTTCCGGGCAAATAGATGATGCGCGAGCCCTTGCGGGCCTTGCGCAACAGCTTCTGCACGACGTCGTTGTGATCCTGCGGCCAATACCAGCCGGACTTCAGCTGCCAGCCGTCAACAATGTCGCCGACCAGGTAGATGGTATCGGCGTCGTGGTAGCGCAGGAAGTCCAGCAATTGGTCGGCTTGGCAACCGCGTGCGCCGAGATGCACGTCGGAAATAAAGAGAGTACGGAACTTCTTTGCACCGTGCTCGAACGTCACCGAATCAAATCTCGCGTCTGTTCAATCCCGAATCTCGGTCTAAATAAGTTCCATTGCAGGACCATGACAGCAATCATTAACGCCGCGACTCGATCCACCCTGAACTTCTTAACAAATCATTGAGTCACAGCTCTGTCATGGCCCGGAGTTACACGTCCGCGCGATGACAGCGCCGATTCTTGCCGCCGCAATATTCCTCTTTGTCGTAACTTTTATCCATGCCACCAGCATCGCGATCGCGATCGCGCGGTTCCGCCAAGGCCCGCGGCAGGGATCGTTCACGAACGCCTATCCCCCGGTCAGTCTGGTGCGGCCGCTTTGCGGCATAGACAATTATGCGGTCGATACGTTGCGCTCGACATTCGAACTCGATTATCCGCGTTACCAGATTCTGTTCTGTGTCGCGTCTGCGAGCGATCCGGTGCTGCCGCTGATAAAAGGCCTGATGGCCGAGAACCGCGGCATCGACGCAAGGCTCCTCATCGGTGACGACCGCGTCAGCCCCAATCCCAAGCTCAATAACGTTATCAAGGGCTGGCACGCCGCCGCCCATGAATGGATCATCATCGCCGACAGCAATGTGCTGATGCCGCGCGACTATGTGCAGCGGCTGTTTGCCAATTGGCGCGGCGATACCGGCCTCGTCGCTTCGCCGCCGATCGGCTGCCGCCCGCAAGGCCTGTGGGCGGAACTCGAATGCGCCTTCCTCAATACCTATCAGGCGCGCTGGCAATATCTGGTCGACAGTTTTGGCTATGGCTTTGCTCAGGGCAAAACCATGCTGTGGCGGCGGGACGACCTCGAACGCGCCGGCGGCATCGAAGCGCTTGCCAAGGAGGTCGCCGAAGACGCTGCCGCGACCAAGATCGTGCGCGATGCCGGCCTGAAAGTGCGCCTGATCGATCGGCCTCTGGCGCAGCCGCTCGGCCGGCGCAGCGCCGCGGAGGTGTGGAATCGCCAACTCCGCTGGGCAAGGCTGCGGCGCGCCAGTTTCCTGCTCTATTTCCTGCCGGAGATTCTGTCCGGCGGCGTGCTGCCGATGATCGCGCTTGCGATCCTGGCTCATGCCTACGCCTGGCCGGTGGCGCCCACCGTCATTACCTTCGCCGCATTCTGGTATGGCGCCGAGATGCTGCTGTCAGCGGCAGCCGGCTGGCACGTCACCGCGTCTTACCCGCTCTACGGGTTGATGCGCGACCTCATTTTGCCGGTCTTGTTTGTCAGCGCGCTCAAGGGCAACGACTTCGTCTGGCGCGGCAATGAGATGCATGTCGAGCGTATGCAAACGCGCCGCATGATGGCGAAGATGCAGCCGCGCCGTGTCATGGCAAGGGTGCGGCCGCGCGTGCACGAGCTCGCAGCCGGTAGCCGCCGGCGGCTGCGGTCGTTGCGCGCACGGATGTCGTGACCGGCGCCGCGATACTGACTGCCATCACAACAGAGCCGCCGTCAGCTCGCGATGGCTTGAATTAAGGCGGCAATCTTTATCGTGGCGAAATTCGAAAACGTGTCGGATACCGCATAAGGCAAGACGATCTGGTGGCCGTGACGCATGGCGCCGCAGGTATAGACCACGTTAGGCACGTAGCCTTCGCGCTCGGTGGGCTCGGGACGAACAATCGGCTCGCGCGCGCGCGCGAGAATCTTCGAGGGGTCTCTCTTGTCCAAAAGAACCGCTCCGATTGAATATTTTCTTACTGGACCGACGCCGTGCGTCAGCAGCAGCCAGCTATCGTCCAGCTCGATAGGTGAACCGCAATTGCCGATCTGAACAAATTCCCAAGGGTATTCCGGCTGCAGGATGGATTGACCACCCTCCCATGCGTACAGGTCATCGGAATAGATCAGATACAGGTTCTCATTATCCTGCCGTCCAATCATCGCGTAGCGGCCGTCGATTTTCCGCGGAAACAGAGCCATTCCCTTATTGCGCGCCGCCGCGCCGCCCAGCGGGGTCATCCGGAACGATTGAAAATCCGTCGTTTCGAGCAATTCGGAGCGGATCGCCCTGCCGCTATAGGCTGTGTAGGTCGCGTAGAAAGTCCTTGTTCCCTCGTCGTTGAATTCGACGAAACGGGCGTCCTCGATACCGTTTGCTTGCGCCTCGGTGATCGGAAAGATGACGCGTTCGCTCAGCTCTTCATCGTCACCGAACATGACTTCGACGGTACCGCTATTCGGCGGAAACGGGCAGCTGCGAACCTTCGGAACCGCGGCAAGCCGCGCGGGCGGATCGATGGCGACGCTTCCGTCGGCGGTTATGGTACCGGACCGAAATGTCAGCGATGAAATATGCCCCTCGCCGACGGCGCGCAGACTCAAGATGAAGCGGCAGCCATTTGCGGGCGCGCCGGATTGGTCGGGATGCCGGACGATGCTCGGGTTGAACAAGGCCGAAGCCTCGAACGAGTATTCGTTGAGAAAATATGCGCCGATCAGTCGGCGTTGCGTCTGATTCAACTCGGCATGGGGTTCCAACGCGTCCTCCATGTCGGCGGCGCGCGTCTCGAAAATATCGGTCAGATTCCTGTGCCGGCCTTCGAAATTGTCGAGCACGTCGCTTAATTGTTGTGCGGCGGCCTCGGCGCCGAGACGAAGGACCCTGCCAACAATATGATTGGCCCGTATCTTATCGGTGGGGTTGAGGTCTCGCGGTTCCGTTGCCGGTTTGAAGGGCCGCACGACGACCCGTGCCGGGTCCGGTCGCAGATATAAGCTCTGGCGATTCAAGAAGTGGGATTGGGACAATAAGACTCCCTGGGGTTTTTCGCGGTGCGATCGCGCGATCGAAGTCGCCGCCTGCGGCCTTGGATGCCGGTCTCGCTCCGTCAACCGCCGTCATGCGCTTGAACCGGCGAATCTCCACCAGACCGAGAAGATAGGATAGCACCGATTCCGCTCCCTTGTTCTCGTTAGTTCGATCCGGATGAAGCCCATCCGAACAACTGCCTGTTTCTGGATCTGCCAGCGCCGCCAACAGGTCGTTTTCCCCTAAAAACCATTCAAACGCTCGCAGCGCCTCTGTCGGCCACTCCACGCCGTCATCCGCCCGCGCCGCGGCAAGGCATGCGGAGATGGTCGCCGACGCCTCGACCGGCTGTTGATCGAACGCTTCGGGCTGCTGGCGATGCTTGCCGAAGCTTTTGGTTCCAACTGGCCTGAAGTATCCCGATGCCGTGGTCTGCAGCGCGTTGAGCCAGCGGAGCGATCGCAGCCCGACCTCGATGTAAGACGATGTGTGGGTCGTCAGTCCGGTTTGGATCAGCGCCTGGGAAAGCCGCGCATTGTCGTAGGCGAGCAGATCTTCAAACCAGAGCCAGTCTTCGGTTTGCGTTGCCGAAAACAGCGCCATCAGCCTATCGGCCAATAATCTGCGAAGACGATTGGCAAGAACGTCGCCAGCAACCTGCGTGCAATAGGCGTCCAGTCCCAGAAGCGCGAATGCCCAGGCCCGTGGCGATGAGAATTCCTCGACGACGGGAAGCGCGGTCTTGAACAGTGCGCCTGCCCATTTGCGGCGCGAGGACTCGACGTCCTTGCCTGCGCATTCCGCGAGTGCCCAGAGTGTCCTGCCGTGACTGTCTTCGGAGCCCTGGTCTTCCAGCCAGCGGCGGTCGTAGCTCATGAAGTTTCGAAATCTTCGGGTGTCAGGGTTCCAAGCGTGCTGAATGAAGGCCGCGAAGCGTGCCGTGATCGCGTTGGATAATCGAACCTCGCCGAAGCTCGTCAGCTGGCTTGCGAACAAAAGAGCGCGGGCATTGTCGTCGGCGCAGTAGCCATGCGAGCGGTCTGGCACCGAGTGAGCGGCGTGCTGCAGCATGCCCGTGCTGTCACAGAGCGAAAGAAAATGCCCGAGCCGGATGTCGGGTACGACGTGCTCCTTTGTTCCGGGAGAGGCCCTCTCAATAGGCACTATTCCAGGCCGGGCATCCTGATTCTCGGACTCGAAGACACTGAGATAGCGCTTCGCCGTCTGCACCCAGGTCATCGATCGGCTTGCTGCGTAGGCACGTTTGCGCATGGCATGACGGCGAACGTCGTTTGTCAGGAGACCCGCGATCTCGACGCTCAACGCGTTGCTGTCGCGAAACGGAACCAGAATTCCGGAATCGTCGCTCAGTAACTCCTTGGCGTGCCAATAAGGCGTCGACACGACTGCCTTTCCCAACCCGAAACTGTAGGCAAGAGTGCCTGAAGTCATCTGGGCTTCGTTGAGATAGGGAGTCACATAGACGTCGCACATCGAAATGAAGTTCAGCAGCGTGGCCTGATCGACGAACTGGTTGAAAAAGACGACATGGTCTTCGATGCCGAGGTTCCGGACGCGCGCCGTCAGACTGTCGCGATAGATCTCGCCTTCGTGCCGCACGAGGTTCGGATGCGTAGCGCCAAGAACCACATACATGGCGTTCGGGCAGGATTTGATGATTTGCGGCATGGCATCGAGCATGGTCTCAATGCCCTTGTTCGGCGACAGCAGACCGAAAGTCAGAATGATCATCTTGCCGGTGAAGTCGAATTTCGCTTTGGCGTGATGCGGCTCGAGGAACGGAAAATCCGGAATGCCATGCGGTATGACCTCGATCCTGCGCGCCGGTACGCCGTGAACGGAACCGAGGAACTCGTGGCCCTTTTCCGACATGACGACGAGCTTTGCCGAAGTGTCGATGATCCGGCGCATCACGTACTGCTGTGCAGCGGTCGGTTTGGCGAGCACCGAGTGCAGCGTCGTGACAACCGGCATTTTGAGGCGCGACAAGAGCTCGACGATGTTGCCGCCGGCCTCGCCGCCGAAAATCCCGTATTCGTGCTGCAGCGAGACGACGTCAAATCCGGCGCCGTTCAGAAAATCCGCCGCCTTGACATAATCGCCGATGTCTTCGTCGTGAATCTCGAAACGCACAGGTGGCGGATAGTCGTAGGTGCGGCCAACATCGGTCATGGCCACGACACAGGTCTCAAGATCCGACCGGCCTGTCGAGACGGCTCGATGAATGTCGTGGGTAAACGTAGCGATACCGCAGCGGCGCGGAAGATAATTGCCGATGAACGCAACACGCTGGAGGAGTTTCATTTAATGGTTTCCAGGCGTCCGTTCTTTCGGACTGCCTTTGCTTGAGTAAGCGCGGCCGACACCGGCTTCGCTTTTGGAAGTTTGACCTTAATGGTTTCCAGCGGCGTGGAGCGTCGCAGTAAATTCGCGACTGGGGTGCCGCCCGTGTAGGCAATGAGGCCGGCCATCCCGGTAGCGCCGACCTTTATCTCGACGGTGTCAGTTTGCGCGAACACAGCCTCGCCGGTGACAATCTCAAACGATCCGGCTGTGGCGTTTCCGCTGAGAACCAGAAACCAAGTTTCTCGTTCCGCTTCCAGGAACCAAGAAGAAGCCGGGGGCAGACTGATCCGCTCGAACACGAAATAAGGGCTGGAAACGAGAACCGTGCGTTCGTCGCTGAACTGCCTCGACCGCACCTGAAAAGCAGCCGGTCCGGCGTCTGCCGACGCGATTGCGCTTTCGACGTGAAGTTCACGCCGACGGCCGGGATCCGACAGCCGGAACGTTGTATCGCTGCGTTGTTGAAGTTCTGCGATGACGAGACCGGCGCCGATCGCGTGTATCGTACCGGCCGGCACGAAAACGGTGTCGCCGGCCAATACCGGGCGCCACACGATCAATTCGGCGATCGAGCCGTCGTCGATCGCGGTGCGCAATTGCTGCGGCGTCACACGCCGGCTGAGGCCGAGAGCAACCTTGGCCTCGGGCGCGGCACTCAAGACGTACCAAGCTTCGGTCTTGCCGTTCGGCTGGCCCATCGAATGAGCAAACGCGTCGTCCGGATGAACCTGAATGGAAAGCGGCTGGCTCGTAAAAAGCAGCTTGAGCAGGAGAGAAGGATCTATTTCCGGTTTGCCGGGCCGTTCGTACCAGATTTCGCCGATCGCGATGTCACCACGGCCCGCGTCACTCCAAGGCTGCAAATCATCAACGCCCCAAGGTTTCGGTATGGCCCGCGTGCGTGCACGTTCAATCGTCATAACCCCGCCTGACATTGGAGCGAATCAGCGCGTTTCGGCGCTACGCGCGTCGAAAGCTCTGGATCACCAGCGCCGGCTGCGTAAGTTTATCGACCGTGGATAACAGGCGTTGGGTTAGAAATCGAAAGAGTATTCAAAGGCTATCGAATAGGCGGAGTAATCGACTGAAAAACGCTACTTGCATATGTGAATGAATGAGGTCGATTACAAGTTCCAGTCGCAATAGAAATTGTCGCAAACCTGCGTCGCGCAGCGTTTATTGCCGTCAAAAAGCGAGAACCTCACTGCGCGCGGCTGAATTTATCTTCCGGCATCCCAGAAGCCGCAGCAACCTCACGCGCAGCCATTTCGGCGATTGCTTCGATGACGGTCGGGTCGGTTGGAAAATCCGCGGCGATCCAGGCCTGTTCGGCAGTCCGCATGGCGACACCTAAAGCGGGACCTGCGGCGATACCGCGATTGGTGAAGTCTGCGGATCTGAGCGGGAACGCCGGGACGTGCCAGTGCGCGGGCAGACTCGCCAACTCGCGCCATTTTGGGTCCGCTGCGCCCGCAGCGCTGCGTGACCAGGCTACCAATACCCGATCGGCAAAAGCCTGCGCGCCGAGTTCATAGAGGAGCGCGTGCGCGGCTTGACTCCCCGCCGCGGGCGACACGCGCCACCACCCATCGAGTACCGCTAGTCGCGTCGCTTCCACATTGGAAAGGCGAAGCCGATCCGCGAGCCGCCCCGCGTCCTCCTTGAGAAATACCGCAAGCGCGCCAAGCCGGCGCACCGCATCGGGTGCAGCGCCGATCGCGGCCTCGACCTTCGTCATATTCTCGAAGCTTGCGAGGAGTGAGACGCCGCCAAGCACCGCGACCAGAAGGCCGCTCTCCGCCATGACCGCAAGCGCAGGCGTCGCATGTGGCGCCAGCAGAAGCTTCAGCAATTCCATACGCACCCGCTCGCGCGACAGCGTTTCGAGTCCAGCGCGCGCGACGATCGCGGCGTGCAGTCCTGCCGAGTCGGGATGACCACCCTCCCCGTACCAGGCATGAAACCGGAAGAAGCGCAGGATGCGCAGATAATCTTCGGCGATGCGCTTTGCCGGATCGCCGATGAAGCGCACGCGGCGCGCGGCGATATCGGCAAGGCCCGCGACATAATCGTAGACGGTGCCGTCGGCCGCGGCCGACAGCGCATTGATCGTAAAATCGCGCCGCGCGGCGTCCGCCGACCAGTCGCGGCCGAACACGACCTTAGCCTTGCGGCCGTAGGTTTCGACGTCTTGGCGCAGCGTCGTTACTTCGAACGGTTTGCCGTCGATGACGATCGTCACGGTGCCGTGCTCGATCCCGGTCGGAACTGATTTCCAGCCGGCGCCGGCAACGCGGCGGATGACCTCGTCGGGCACCGCCGTCGTCGCCACATCGATCTCGTCGACCGCGAGGCCCAGCAGAGCATTGCGCACCGCGCCGCCGACCACACGGGCCTCTTCGCCGTCGCGATCGAGGAGCGCGAGGAGGCGCGCGACCTCGCTGTGTTTCAGCCAAGCGGCTTCGCCGAGATGCGCCGTCCCCGTCACTGCGTCACGCCCGGCACGAACTTGCCGTTCTCGATATGCGCCGGCACGTAGGTCGAGCCCGGCGGCGCGCCGGAGAATTTCGCCAGGATAACGAAACTGCCGATCATCAAAAGTAGCGACACGATTACCAGCGCCGCAAGGCGCCGCGGCGTCCAGGACGTTTGCAGCAATAATCCCGTGCGCGTCGCCACCAGGAACGCGACATAAAGCGCGAACGGGGTGAGAAACAGCCCGATCTCGGTGAGGATTGGCCTGATCATCCGGCGCAAACCCGCTGGTACAGGTTCCGCAGGATACCCGCAGTGATCCCCCAAATGTAGCGGTTCTCGTACGGGATCGCGTAATAGTCGCGCGCGAAACCATTCCAGTCGCGCGTCTTCCGCTGGTGATTGGCTGGGGTCATCAGGAATGCGAGCGGCACTTCGAAGGCTTCGGTGACTTCGCACGGATTGAGTTCGAGCGTGAATTCAGGGCGCACCCGCGCCACCGTCGGCAAGATGCGGAAGCCTGAAAAGGTCAGATAGAGGTCGAGGTAGCCGATCGGTTCGATCAAACCGGGCGGAAGACCGGTCTCCTCCTTGGCTTCGCGCAACGCCGCGGCGACTGGACTGTCGTCGCCGGGATCGATCTTGCCGCCCGGAAAGGCTACCTGTCCGGCATGGCTGGCAAGCTCTGCCGTCCGCAGCGTCAACAATACTGTCGGCTCGGCGCGATCGATCACCGGAACGAGAACGGCTGCCGGTTTGGTGGCTTTGACGCCGGCGCGTTGCCAAACATCGGGATTGAGATCGAGATCGCCGCGCGCCCCTTCGACCGTCGGATCGGTCAAGGCCGGCGGCACATCGAGCGTGAGCCGCGCCCGGGCGCGATCAAAGAAACCTGGCGGCGCCACTTGCTGACTCAAAGCGCGGTCGTTCACGCAAAATCCCTCACCTGATCGGCCGGCGCCATCGCGAAAAACATTCCTCCGGACGACACACCGAACATGGTCCTGCCATCGACGTCGCGCTCCTCACCGAGTTCGACGAGGTCGAAGAACAGAGCGCGTGTCACTTTCGCCCACAGATCGCGGCGGACGTGAATATAAGGTTTGAGCCCGCCGGTGCCGGGTTCGACGACAAAGCGCATTTCGTGCCGCGGCCCGCAGGTGACCCAATCGTCGACATTGGTACGGAAATTGAGCACTTGGGCCGCGTCTCTTTTATCGACGTTCAACTCGACGGCCAGAAACGGCGCGTCGTCGACGCGGATACCGCACTTCTCGACCGGCGTGACCAGAAAATATCTATCGCCCTCGCGCTTGAGCACTGAAGCGAACAGTCTGACCAGCGCCGGGCGGCCGATCGGCGTCTTCAGGTAGAACCAGGTGCCATCAGTGGCAATACGCATATCGAGATCGCCACAAAACGGCGGGTTCCACAGTTCCACCGGCGGCGGCCCTTTGCCGGCGCGCTGAATCGCGCCCGTGATCGCCTCGAGGCCGGATTGCCCTTCCTTCGCCATGGTTTGCGTAGAGTCTTTCTCGGACCAGCTGCGTGGGGCGCGATCATCCGCGAATATGGGCATTTAGCAATCTGCATCCGGATAGTGCCAAACCCAAGCTGTGTCTTCAGTCGCGTTTCCTATGGATAAAGAATCAGCGCACAGTCTGCGTTTGAGGCGGCTGGCGCATATATTGCATAGGTATGTGCCTAATGGCGTGCAAATAGGCTGCCCCAGTATCGTGCATATGGCGCGAATCTGACCGAGACAAGAACGCGACACAACACAAGGAGTTAGCGATGGCCGTTGCCGGCGGGGATGGGCTCGAAAAGCTCGAAGATATGATCGTACGTGCGGCCGAGACGACCGCCGATCATGTCCGCGCGGCCAGAGCCGCAATCGGCACCGTTATCTTCGGCCAGGACAAAGTCGTCGAGCAGGCCCTCATCACCATTCTGTCCGGCGGTCATGCGCTGCTGTTGGGTGTGCCCGGCCTCGCCAAGACCAAGCTCGTCGATACTATGGGCACCGTGCTCGGGCTCGATGCGCGGCGCGTTCAGTTCACGCCCGACCTGATGCCGTCGGACATTCTCGGCACCGAGGTGCTCGAAGAAAGCCAGACCGGCAAACGTAACTTCCGCTTCATCTCCGGCCCGGTATTCGCCCAGCTGTTGATGGCGGACGAGATCAACCGCGCCAGCCCGCGCACCCAGTCGGCGCTGCTGCAGGCGATGCAGGAACAGCACGTCACGGTCGCCGGCGCCCGGCACGACTTGCCGAAACCGTTCCACGTACTGGCGACCCAAAACCCGCTCGAACAAGAAGGCACCTATCCGCTCCCGGAAGCACAGCTCGATCGCTTTTTGATGGAGATCGACGTCGGCTATCCGGACCGCGACGCCGAGCGTCGGATTCTTTTCGAGACGACGGGCGCTGAGGAAACCCGGGCGAAGGCCGCGATGACGGCCGAGGATTTGATGGCGGCGCAGCGCCTGGTACGCCGGCTGCCGGTCGGCGAGTCGGTGGTCGAGGCGATCCTTGCGCTGGTGCGCTCCGCGCGTCCCGGCCCAGAAGGCGGCGAAGCCGCGAAATTGATCGCCTGGGGACCGGGTCCGCGCGCAAGCCAAGCGCTGATGCTCGCCGTGCGCGCCCGCGCGCTGCTCGACGGCCGCCTCGCGCCCTCGATCGACGACGTGATCGATCTGGCCGAGCCGGTGCTCAAGCACCGCATGGCGCTCACCTTCGGCGCGCGCGCCGAGGGCGAGAGCATTACGGCTGTGATCGGACGGCTGCGGGCGCGGATCGGATAGGCTGATGGCGTCCGAGCCCACGCCGAGGCGCATATACCAAGACGGACCAGCGGTTACGCGCGCGGTCGGAACAAGCCGGGCGCTCGCCGCGACAATGCCGCGGCTGATCCTGGAAGCGCGGCGCGTGGCGGCCACCGTCATTCACGGCCTGCACGGCCGCCGCCGCGCCGGTTCGGGAGAGAATTTTTGGCAATACCGCCGCTTCGTTTCCGGCGAGCCCGCTACTCGGGTCGATTGGCGGCGCTCGGCGCGAGACGATCATCTTTATGTGCGCGAGCAGGAATGGGAGGCCGCGCATACGGTGTGGATCTGGCCCGACCGTTCGCTGTCGATGCAATTTGCGTCGCCTCTCGTCCGCGACACCAAACTTTACCACACGCTGGTCGTTACGCTCGCGCTTGCCGAAGTTCTGGTCGACGGCGGCGAACGCGTCGGCATTCCAGGCCTGATGCGCCCGACCGGGAGCCGCAATGTCGTCGACCTGATCGCGCAGGCCATCCTGCATGATCGCAGCGGGCGCACCAGCCTGCCGCCGAGTTTCGCGCCCTCCCCGCTCTCCGAAGTCGTCCTGCTGTCGGATCTATGGAGTGAGATCGGTGAAATCCGCCGCACTTTGACGCAACTCTCCGGCAATGGCGCTCACGGTCATGTGGTGCAGATCGTCGACCCCGCCGAAGAGACGTTCCCTTATTGGGGCCGCATCGAATTCGTCGAACCCGAAGGCGGCGGCCAGATCACCGCCGGCCGCGCCGAGACTTGGCGTACCGATTATGCGGCGCGCGTCGCGCGGCATCGTGCCGAGATTCGCAGCGAAACCGATCGCCTCGGGTTCAGCTTTGCGATTCACCGCACCGACCGCCCGGCGAGCGAACTTCTATTGGCGCTGCACGGGCGGATCGGCGCCGGCACGGCGCAAACCGCCATGCGCTCTTACGTGCCGGCCGGTTCCGGGGTGCCGACATGATCGGCGGATTGCCGCTCGGCTTCACCGAACCGCTGGTTCTCGTCGGGCTGTTGACGCTTCCGGTGCTGTGGTGGCTGCTGCGCTTGGTTCCGCCGCGCCCGCGCCGCCTAGACTTTCCACCAACGCGGCTCTTGCTCGAAATCGCACCGAAGCAAGAGACGCCCGCCCGCACGCCGTGGTGGCTGACATTGCTGCGGCTTTCGCTCGCGGCGCTGGTGATCATCGCCGCCGCCGGACCGATGTGGCACCCATCACTCGCAACCGGCAAAGCGCGCACACCGATCGCGATCCTTATCGACGACGGCTGGTCGGCCGCCGCCACGTGGGATGCGCGGCTGCGAACCGCCGACGACATCATCGCCCGCGCCGAGGACGACCGCCGCGCGGTTGCGCTGGTGCCGCTGTCCAGAGGTCCGCACGACATTTCTTTGGAGACAGCCGGCGCCGCTCGCGTCGAGCTGCATAAGTTGAAGCCCGCGCCCTATACGGTCGATCGCTCCGAGGCGCTGCCGGCATTGTCGCGATTCCTGTCCGACACGACAGACGCCGAAGTCGTGTGGCTGTCCGATGCCGTCGATGTCGGCCACGGCAGCGATTTCGTCAAAGACCTGGCTCGGGCGATTGGACAACATCCGATCACGGTCATTGCCGGCGGCATTACGGGCGCCCGTGCGCTCAGCGCGGTCGATAACGCCGCCGGTGCGCTGACGGTAAAAGTGCTGCGCGCGGCTGCGGACACCGCCGACGCCGGCACTGTCCGCGCGCTCGATCTCAAGGGCCTGCCGCTTGGCGAAGCGCCGTTCACCTTCAAGGGCGCGGACCGCGAAACCGAGGCCCGCATCGATCTGCCGGTCGAACTACGCAACGATATATCGCGCCTCGAAATCGCCGGCGAACGTTCCGCGGGCGCGGTGCAGCTCCTCGACAAGCGTTGGCGGCGGCGCACCGTCGGCATCGTTTCCGGCGCTACCGCCGATGTCGCTGAGCCACTATTGTCGTCGAGCTATTACGTGCAGCGCGCGCTCGAACCCTTCGCCGATGTCCGGCTCACGCAAGGCGAGTCCCCGGCCGACGCCGTCGCGCATTTCCTCGATCTCAATTTACCGATGCTGATTCTGACCGATGTCGGCAATGTCGGCGATGCGCATGATCGGCTGGCGCACTGGATCGAGGACGGCGGCGTGTTGGTGCGCTTCGCCGGGCCCAGGCTCGCGGCCTCCGACGACGATCTCGTTCCGGTAAAGCTCAGGCGCGGCGGCCGCATCCTCGGCGGCAGCCTGAGCTGGGACAAGCCGCAGCCGCTGACGGCGTTCTCGCGCGAAGGTCCGTTTGGCGGCATGCCGGTGCCGGACGATGTCACCGTCAGCCGTCAGGTTCTCGCCGAGCCCGACGCAACGCTGAGCGAGAACACCTGGGCGACGCTCGCCGACGGCACACCGCTCGTCACCGCCGCGCGCCGCGGCAAGGGCTTGATCGTGCTGTTCCATGTTACCGGCGATCCGCGATGGTCCGATCTGCCATTGTCCGGCTCGTTCGTTGAAATGCTCAAGCGGGTGGTCGCGCTTTCAGGCACCACGCCCGCCGCCACCGAGGGCAATACGCAAACCAAGACTGCCCGCGATCTGGTGCCGCCGACCCGGATGCTTGACGGCTTCGGTACCTTCGTTGCGCCGCCATCGTCGGCACGGCCGCTGCCCACCGATTTTTCCTCACGCGCAACAGCCGAGCACCCGCCCGGATTTTATGGCCCATCCGACAGCCTTTTGGCCGTCAACGCGCTCGCCGCCGCCGACCGGCCGGCACCGCTTGATTTCTCACCGCTCGTCACGGCGAGCCGTGACGTTTACCGCACCACCGCACCGCAGGATCTGCGCGGGCCGATCTTCGTCACCGCGCTTGCACTCTTGCTGCTCGACACCGTCATTGTGCTGCTGCTCGGCGGCGGCATCCAGCGGCTATTGCCGCGCACCACACGCGCCGCCGCGGCATCAGTCCTCGTCGTAGCGGCGCTGGTGCTGACGCTCGGCCACGCCAGCGCCCAACAGGAGATCCGCAATCCGGACGTGCCGCAATCGGCGCTCGAAACCAAACTGGCCTATGTCGTTACCGGTAATGCCGACGTCGACGCCATAAGCAAAGCAGGCCTTGCCGGCTTGACCTTGTTTCTGGCTCAGCGCACCGCGCTCGAGCCGGGCGACCCGATCGGGCTGGATATCGGCCGCGACGAACTCGCGTTCTATCCGCTGATCTATTGGCCGGTCGTGCCCGGCGCGGCGCAGCCTTCCGACCAGGCGCTCAAGCGCATCGACACCTATATGAAGGACGGCGGCACGGTGCTGTTCGATACCCGCGACGCCGTCGTGGCGCCGCCCGGCCCCGGCGGCGAAACCCACAGCCCGGGCATGCTGGAATTGCGCAAGATACTTTCCTCGCTCGATATTCCCGAGCTCGAGCCGGTGCCGCGCGACCACGTCTTGACCAAAACGTTTTATCTGTTGCGCGATTTTCCCGGGCGCTTCGACACCGGCCAGCTCTGGGTCGAGGCGTTGCAGCCGGCTGGAAACGACGATGAAGCGTCGTCGCGGCCGGCGCGCGGCGGCGACGGCGTATCGTCGATCATCATCACCTCGAATGACTTTGCCGGCGCCTGGGCCACGCGCTCGGACGGTCAGCCGATGTTGCCGATGGTCGGTAACGTTCCGCGCCAACGCGAGCTCGCCTTCCGCGCCGGCGTCAACATCGTGATGTACACGCTGACCGGCAACTACAAAGCGGACCAGGTGCACGTGCCGGCGCTGCTCGAACGGCTCGGGCAATAGGAGAGCGGCATTGAATCTCGGCGTTGCGTTTGCTCCCCTGATTGCTACCCCGCTGTTGTGGGCGGCTCTCGCCGCCGTTTGCATCTTGTCGATCCTGTTGTTCGTGTCGCGGAGCCGCGGCGCCTCGATCCGCGCCTTGGCCTTCGCCCTCATCGTGCTGGCGCTCGCCAATCCGTCGCTGACGCGGGAGGATCGCGATCCGCTCAACTCGGTCGCTGTCGTCGTCGTCGACAAGAGTCCCAGTCAGAATTTCGGCGACCGCACGGCGCAAACCATAGCCGCGCGCGACGCGGTGCTCGATCGTTTGCGCAAAATCCCCGGGCTCGAAGTCCGCACCGTCGAAGCCGGCCAGGCGGACGGCGAGACCGACGGCACGCGGCTATTCTCGGCGCTCGGCTCGACGCTGGCCGACGTGCCATCCGACCGTATCGCCGGTGTCGTCATGATCACCGACGGCCGGGTGCACGACGTGCCGGCCGATGCGAGCGCGCTCGGCTTTGTCGCGCCGGTGCACGCGCTGATCACCGGAAGCAAGGACGAGATCGATCGCCGCGTGGCGCTGATTGCGGCGCCGCGCTTCGGCATCGTCGGTCTGCCGCAGATCATCACCTATCGGGTCGAAGATCAGGGCGGCAAGGAGAAGACCGCCGAGGTGACGGTGCGGCGCGACGGCGACGTCGTGGAGACACGCACGGTTCCGATCGGCGCGCCGCAGTCCGTCACCGTCCCTATTCCGCACGGCGGACCGAATATCGTCGAGATCGAAGCCTCGCCGCTGCAAGGCGAGTTAACGCCGGTCAATAACCGCGCCGTGGTCTCGATCGACGGCGTGCGCGACAAGCTGCGCGTTCTCTTGGTCTCCGGCGAACCCCATGCCGGGGAGCGAACCTGGCGCAATCTTCTCAAATCGGACCCGTCGGTCGATCTCGTTCACTTCACCATTCTGCGGCCGCCGGAGAAACAGGACGGCACGCCGATCAACGAATTGTCATTGATCGCCTTCCCGACGCGCGAATTGTTCCAGCAGAAGATCGACGACTTCCAGCTCATCATCTTCGACCGTTACGCGCGCCAGGGCGTGCTGCCGATCATCTATTTCGACAATATCACCCGCTACGTGCGCGACGGCGGCGCGGTGCTGGTGGCGGCTGGGCCGGATTATGCGAGCCAAACCAGCATCTGGCACACGCCGCTCGACGCCATCCTGCCGGCCGAGCCGAGCGGCAATGTCACCGAGGAGGCGTTTCGTCCCGCTTTGACCGAGCTCGGCCAGCGTCATCCGGTGACGCGCGGTCTCGACGGTTCCGACGCAACGCCGCCGCATTGGAGCGAATGGTTTCGCATCGTCGATACGCAGAACGCCTCCGGCACGACCGTCATGCAGGGTCCCGATCAGAAGCCGCTATTGGTACTGTCGCATGAAGGCGAAGGCCGCGTCGCTCTGTTGCTGTCCGATCACATCTGGCTGTGGGCGCGCGGCTTCGAAGGCGGCGGGCCGCATCTCGATCTGCTGCGCCGGCTCTCGCACTGGCTGATGAAAGAACCCGAACTCGACGAAGAGGCGCTGCGGCTCACCGTGAGCGGACACGATCTGGTGGTGCGCCGGCAAACCATGGCGGATCAGGTCGCCGACGTGACCTTGACCTCGCCGTCGGGCACCACGCGCACGCTCAAGCTCGATCCGACCAAACCCGGCGTCTGGCAATCGAGCATCGCCGCCAATGAGCTCGGGCTGTGGCGCGCGACCGACGGCAAGCTCAATGCGCTGGTCAATATCGGCCCCGCCAATCCGCGCGAATATGCCGAGGTGACATCGACCACGTCTGTGCTGGCGCCCTTGACCGACGCGACCGGCGGCGACTCGCGCCGGCTTGACGACGGCTCGGGCCTCAGCATCCCGCGCATCGTCGCTGTGCGTTCCGGCGATACCTACAAAGGTGACGATTGGATCGGCCTGAAAATGCGCGACGCCAGCGTGGTGCGCGGCATCGGCGTGCTGCCGGTCTTCGCGGGCCTCCTCGGTCTCTTGCTCCTCCTCGGCAGCCTCGCCGGCACCTGGGCGCGCGAGGGGCGCTAAGCTAAGCGCGCGATCGCGTCATAGCGCCTTTACCGGCGTGCGGCGCGATTTGGCCTTTTCGTCGGATCGATGCCTTCCTCCTGGCGCGGCTTTATCGGCGCGATTTTCAGCCGGCGGTTCCGCAATATGCAGCGGCTCCCGGTCGGCGCCGATATCGGCTGCCATGCTGACGATCGTCGGCACCAATTCCTTGCCCAGCGCCGGATTCCAGGCGGCCGCGATGCTCACCACATTCAACGTTTCGACGAGCGGCCGAAACACCACATCGCCGCCGCCGAAGCGCATCGCCCGGCTCGGCACCATGCCGACGCCGACTCCGCAGCCCACATAGGCGATCTGCGAAACTACCGAATGGACTTCGTAGAGCACATGCGGCGAGAAGCCGGCGTCGCGGCAGGCGCTGGTGATCTGATCGAAGAAGCTCGGGCTCGAGCGCCGCGGAAACAGCACAAAATTCTCGTCGGCGAGTTCGGCAAGGCCCACCCGGCTGCGCCGCGTCAACGGATGCTCGACCGGAAGCACCAGCACGAGGTGGTCGTACAGAATAGGACGAACTTCGAGCGAGGCGATGCGGTTGTCAAAGCGCGCGAAGGCAATGTCGATCTCGCCGCTTTGAACCGCCGCCAGCGCCTCGGCGCTCCGCGCCTCCATGACGGACAGCGACAGCTGCGGATAGATCCGCTTCGCCGTGCGCATCAATCGCGGCATGATGTCGAACATCGCGGAGTTGATCGCGCCTACCGTCACGATATCGGTGCGGCCCTGGCGCGCGTCAGTGACCGCCTGCTGCAGGCGCTGAGCGTGCTCCATGAAGCGGTGCACAGGCGCCAGGATGGCGGCGCCTTCCCGGCTGAGCTGAACCCCTTGGCGCGAGCGCTCGAACAGGCGGGCGCCGAGCGACTTCTCCAGCACTTGGATTTGCTGGCTGAGCGGCGGCTGCGACATGCCGAGCCGCTTCGCCGCCTTGCCGAAATGCCGTTCGTCGGCGACGGCGAGGAAATAGGAAAAGTGTCGCAGCAGCCTGAAATCGATCATCGGGTATATTTCCTATATGGCCTGAAATGCCTGAAAAACCCGGATTCAATGGACGGATCCATGCGCATCCGGCACCACACAGACGATTTCTATATCAAGCCGAGAGGTTAATCGAAATAGACTTCGGGCGCGATCATTGGCCATGGTCGCGGCCAAGATCGGCGTAACGGGCGGACCCGGCTGCGCCGAGGTAAGAACGCTGTCGGAGGAACACATGCTCGCGCGATGCAGTGCTTGGCGCCGCCTTGCCGCGCCAGTGATCGCCGCAGTAATGACGGCGGCTTTGTCTCTCGCCGCTCAGGCGGAGACCAATTACCCCGACCGGCCCGTCCGCATCATTCTGCCCTATGGCCCCGGCGGCGTCGCCGACGTATCGACCCGGCTGGTCGCCGCCAAGCTCAGCGAGCGCATGGGCCAAAACTTCTTCGTCGACAATCGGCCGGGAGCGGGCGGCATCGTGGGCGCCAAAGGCGCGCTTGGTTTCCCGGCGGATGGTTACACACTGTACCTATCGGGCAATGGCGCCGCGATCAGCGAAAGCCTGTTCGCCTCGCTGCCGTTCTCGATCACGCGCGACTTCGCGCCCGTTTCTTTGCTGGCGCAGTTCGACATGCTGCTGGCGACGAAAATGGATACCCAGTTCGACACCGTCCAGAAGCTCGTCGCCTACGGCAAAGCGAATCCGGGAAAGCTCAATTTCGGCACCATCGCGGTCGGCAGCACGCAAAACCTGTCGGCTGAGTTGTTCAAGATGGTCACCGGCGTGAACGCGGCGGTCGTCACTTTCCGCACCACACCGGAACTCATGACTGCGATCGCGCGCGGCGATGTCGATGTCGGCTTCGACTATTACGCGGCCTTCAGTCCGATGGTGGCCGGCAAGCAGATGAAGATCATCGCCACGTCAGGCGACAAGCCATCCTCGCTGTTTACCGGCGTTCCCACCGTCAAGGACTCCGGCTACCCGGATTATGTCGTCACCAGCTGGAATGCGATCTCCGCCCGCGCCGGCACCCCAGCGGACATTATCGCGAAACTCAACGGTGAATTCAGCATCGTACTGAATATGCCGGAGATCGGCGCGCACATGGCGGAGCTCGGCATGGAGCCTTTGGCCAGCACGCCCGAGGCGCTGACGGAGCGTTTGAAGGCGGATACCGCGAAATGGCGCGTCGTCATCGACAAGGCCGGTATCCCGAAACAGTAAACGGCCAAGAAGGATAGCGACGTGAACGTACAATCTTCCAGCAACAGGGTTCCGACCCGCGCCGACAAGCCGCGGCTCAAGATCGCCATAGCCAGTTACGGCCACACCGCGGCGATCAAGACCGGCGCCGTCCCGATCGAGGGCGTCGATACCGATTTCGTCGAAGTCGTGCCGATCATCCAGGCGTTCCGCCGCATGGTTCGCGATGTCGAATTCGACATCTGCGAAATGGCGCCGACGACCTACATGATCGCGCGCGCGCGCGGTGCGCCCTATATCGCCTTGCCGATCTTCGTGATGCGACGGTTTCATCACGGCGGCTTTGTGGTGCGACCCGACTCAGGCATCCGCGTGCCCAAGGATCTCGAAGGCAAGAAAGTCGGCGTGCGCGCCTATTCGGTGACGACGGGCGTGTGGACGCGCGGCATTTTCGTCAACGAATACGGCCTCGATTCATCGAAGGTCACCTGGGTGGTCGACGACGAGGAGCATGTCGCGACGCTTGAATTGCCGCCGAACGTCGTGCATGCGCCGGCAGGCAAATCGCTGCAGAGCATGATGGCGTCGGGCGAAATTCAGGCCGGATTCACCGGCCCGGCCGGCGTCGGCCGCGCCGGACCGCCGATCGGCAATTGGGACATGAACGCCCCGACCGGCGGCGACGCCGGCACCTATCCGGAGCTGTTCGCCAATGTCGAACAGATCGAAGCGGACTGGTTCCGCCGCACCGGCATCTATCCGATCCACGGCCTCATCGTGGTGAAAGACGAGCATATCGCGCGGCATCCCTGGCTCGCGCGGTCGCTGATGAATGCCTTCGTTACGGCGAAGAAGCCCTATCTCGAACAGCTGAAGCTCGGCCGCGGTGAAGCTCCCGAAGACAAGCGCTATCGCGGCTTCTTCGCGCTGATGAACGATCCGCTGCCCTATGGCATGGCGGCGAACGGCCCCAGCATCGAGGCCCTCGTCACTTACGCCTTGCAGCAGGGCCTGATCCCGTCGCGGCCAAAGCTCGATCAGGTCTTCGTCGATATCAATCCGTGAAACCAGTCCCGCAAGCGTGAGGCCCCATGTCGCGAGTGAATCCCATGTCGCCAGTCATTGATATTCATCCCCACATCGTTTCTCCGGACACCAAGCGCTATCCGCTGGCCCCGCTCGGCGGCACGCAGTCGACCTGGTCGAGTGAGCGGCCGACAACCTATGACGACTTGCTCAAGGCGATGGACGAGGCCGGCGTCGCCAAGGCCGCCATCGTGCATTCCTCGACCGCGTACGGCTACGACAACAGCTATGTGGCGGACGCAGTCGAAGCCGTGCCGTCGCGCTTCACCGGCGTCTATTCCATCGATGTCTTGGCGCCGGACGCCGTAGCGAAGTTCGACTACTGGCTCGGCCGTGGTTGCACCGGCATGCGGCTATTCACGACCGGCAGCACGCTGCCGGATCAGGCGACCTGGTTCGCCGATCCCGCGACCTATCCGTTCTGGGAGCACGCGGCTGCAAAAAACATTCCGGTCTGCGTGCAGATGAAGCAGGAAGGCATCCCGCTCTTACGCCAGATCATGGACAGGTTTCCCAAGGTCACGATCCTTCTCGATCATCTGTCGCGGACGCCATTCGCGGACGGCCCGCCTTATGCCGGGGCGAACGATTTCCTCGCGCTCGCCAAATACAAGCAGGTCTATCTGAAGATCACGCCGGTCAACGTCTCGCCGAAGAGCTGGGGCAAAGGCGCGCCCGATACTTTCTTCGGCAAGTTCATCGCGGCATTCGGCGCCGACCGCATTGCCTGGGGTTCGAACTTTCCGAATTCCCCCGGCACCATGGCCGAGATCCTGGGCGCCGCGCGGAAGGCATTCGCCTTCGCATCCGCATCCGATCAGGAATGGATCTTCGGCAAGACCGCGCTCGCGCTCTATCCGAGCCTGAAGGGCTGACGCGATGGCCGCGCCAAGGACGCTCAAAGCGCTTCTCGGCAACTATCCCTACACCGCACCGCTGAAAACCGGCGCGGTGAAGTCGGACAAATTCGATATCGCGTTCACCGAAATCGTTCCGGTCTGGGACGGTTTTAAGGGGATGATCCGGGAGAACAAATACGACTTTTCCGAAATGGCCATCGTGACCTATCTTTTGGCGCGGGCCTACGGCAAGAAATTCGCGCTGTTGCCGGCGACCATGACCGGCCGGTTCCAACATCCTTGGGCGATATATAACGCCACCAAGGGCGAGCTTACGCCGCGCGACCTCAACGGCAAAAAGGTCGGCATTCGTTCCTTCACCACCACCACAGGCGCCTGGATCCGCGGCATTCTGGCCGAGGACTATGGCGTCGACCTCGACAGCATCGACTGGGTGACGTTCGAGGATCCGCATGTCCAGGAATATCGCGACACGACGACGCGGGCGCCGGCCGGCAAGAAGATCGTGCCGATGCTGCTCGAGGGCGAGCTCGACGCCGTCCTCGGCGAGACCTCGGACGATCCGCGGGCAAAATCCATTTTCGGCGACCCGCATGCCGAAGCCAAACGCTGGTACGCAAAGCACAAAGTCGTCCCGGTCAACCACATGGTCATCCTGCGCGCCGACGATGTGCGCGCCGATCCGCAAACGGCGCGCGAGATCTGGAGACTGTTGCTGGAAGCCAAGCGCAGCGTGCCGGCGCCGGAACCGGATCCGGCTCCGTTCGGCATCGAAGCCAATCGCGCGAGCTTGCAATTGATCGCCGATTATATCTGGCGGCAGAAACTCATCCCGCGCCCGATTTCGGTCGATGAGATGTTCGAGGAAACAAGGGACACCGTCGGTGGCTGAGCAAGCCGGCGGACGGCGCCGCCGGGTCCCATGGCGGACGTCAGGGAAAGGAACGCGCGTGACCACTGCAAATAAAGTCAAACTGTTCACCCTGTTGGGGGATTACCCGAACACGCTGCCGATCAAACAGGGCGCGGTGCCGTCCGATCTGGTCGAATTCGAATTCGCCGACATCAAGGTCGCCAATACGGGCTTCAAGCCGCTGGTGCGCCACGCCAAATTCGATCTCGGCGAGCTTGCCATCGTCACCTATCTGCAGGCGAAGGCGTACGGCAAACCCTACGTGCTGATGCCGATACCGGTCGTGGCGCGCAGGCAGCACCACACCATCGCCTATAACCCGGAACGCGGCGCGCTGACGCCGAAACAGCTCGAGGGCAAGCGCGTTGGGCTGCGCGCCTATACGGTGACGACCGGCGTCTGGGTGCGCAGCGTGCTGCGCGAGCAATACGGCGTGGATTTAAACAAGGTGCATTGGGTGACCTTTGAGGACCCGCATCTCGCCGAATACACCGACCCGCCGAGCATCGAGCGTGCGGCTCCGGGAAAGAACCTCGTGCAGATGCTGCTCGACGGCGAGGTCGATGCCGGGGTGGTCGGCGACAAGCTGCCCGACCCACGCCTGAAACAACTCATCTCCGACAGCGACAGCGCGGCCAAGGACTGGGCCGGCCAGCATGGCAAACCGATCAATCATATGCTGGTGATCCGCAGCGAACTGTCGCGGCAGCGGCCCGATGTTGTGCGGGAGATATTCCGTATCTTCAAGGAAGCCAACACCGTCGCGGTACGCAACGGCAGCAAGAACGCGGCGGCGATGAAATTTGGAGTGGCACCGAACCGAACGACGCTCGAGACGATGGTCGATAACGCTTTCGAGCAAAAGCTCTTGCCGCGCAAATTCACCGTCGATGAGCTGTTCGACGATACCACCCGAGCGCTGGGCGCGAGCTGATGACACTGCGAGCCAGACGCTCAATACGGCGAGGAGGCGCGAGAATGGCCAACACCGCGAGTCTCACGTCTCGCGTCGCAGCCGTCCTAGCCCTGTTTTGCCTGTCATGGACGGCGCTGCCGCTCGGTGGTGGAGCGCGCGCCGAGGACGCCTACCCATCGCGGCCGATCCGGATCGTGACGCCGTTGGCCGCCGGATCGGCATCCGACGTGGCATTGCGCATTCTCGCCGAGAAGCTGTCGGAGCATTTCGGCGTGCCGGTGCTAGTGCAAAATCAACCGGGTGGCGGCGGCGTCATCGCCGGGCGCACCGTCACCAATGCCGCTCCGGACGGCTACAACATCGCCTGGACCGGCAACAATACGGCAATCGGCGTGAGCCTGTTCCGCGAGCCGCTCGACCCCCGGCGGGAAATGACCCCAATCGTCGGCGTCAGCGAATTCGCCTACCTGTTTGTCGATTCGACCGCCTCGCCCTACACGACCTTGCAGCAATGGATGAACGCGGCGCGGGAAAAGCCGGGCACATTGACTGTCGGCACATCGAGCGCCGGCACCAGCAATCACCTGGCGGCGCTGTTGTTCAAATCCGATCAGAAACTCGATTACACCGTGGTGCCCTATCGGGGTCCGAGCGAATTGTCGGTGGCGCTGTTGCGCAACGAAGTCGATCTCGTGGTCAACGCCTATGGCGGCCTTCGCGCCGCGATCGAAGCCAAGCAGGTACGCGCGCTCGCCGTCACCTCGGCGAAGCGCATCCCAGAATTGCCGGACGTGCCGACCATGAAGGAGGCCGGCGTTCCGGATTTCGACGTGACGTCTTGGAATGCGCTCTATGGTCCGAAGGGCATGCCGCAACAGGCGATCGACGTGCTGGCGCAGGCGACGACCGAGATCCTACAACGGCCGGACGTCGTCGCGCAGTACAAAGCGATCGGATTCGAGGCCAAGCCCATCGCCGCGGCCGCGCTCGACCAGCGCATGCGGTTCGAGATCGATCGCTGGGCCAAGGTGATTGCGCAAGCCGGCATCAGCAAGCAGTGAACGAACGAACCGAGGTCGATCCATCAAGACATCCGCGGCGTCGCGCGCCGAAAACCGGGGAGAGACAACCATGATGATTATCGATTCAGGCGTTCACATTTGGCTGCCCGAAGGGCCTGACCGGCAATGGATGCCGGGCCGCACCGCGCATCTGCCGGAGCCGATGACTTACCAAAAATTCGGCGCCATCATGGCTGCCTCAGGCGTCGGCCACGCCATCCTCGTGCCGCCGTCATGGGAAGGCGATCGCATCGACTACAGCCTGGAGGCCGCGCAAAAATTTCCGAACCGCTTTGCGGTGATGGGGCGCTTCCCGATCAACGAACCCGAGCAACGGCCGCGGCTTGAGACATGGCGCGAGCAGAAGGGAATGCTCGGCGTTCGGCTCACATTGCATCACGAATGGGACCGGGCCTGGATGCGCGACGGCACCGCCGATTGGTTCTGGCCGGCGGCAGAGCGGCTCGGCATTCCGGTAATGCTCAATGCGCCGTATAGCCACAAAGAAATCGGCGAAGTCGCCGAGCGTCACCCGCGTCTGCGCATCATCCTCGATCACCTCGGCGCGCGCACCACACAGAAGGACGACGCGCTCGCGCCCCAGATAAAAAGCACCGTCAGTCTGGCGAAGCATCCGAATGTCCACGTCAAGCTCACGCTCGTACCCGTGTTCTCGACCGCGCCTTACCCGTACAAAAATATCCAGCCCTGCATTAAGCAATTGCTGGACGCCTACGGGCCGCGGCGCTCTTTCTGGGGCACCGACGCCTCGGCCATGCTCCAGCGCACCAGTTGCAGCTACGACCAATGCGTAAAACTGTTCACTGAGGAAATGGATTTCATTCCGGCGGCGGACAAGGAATGGATCATGGGGCGCGGGCTGGCCGAATGCCTCAATTGGCCGGGGAAGTCCTGACGCAAGCCCCCGGCGACGCGCGGCCTCAATCCGGCCGGATCGGTCCTGACACGCCCTCGAAGGCGCCGGGCGCGAGCTCCGCCACCAGAAGCCGTGCCGGGTCGACCGGTCCCGGCATGGTCGCGCGACCAGGCGGAACGCGCTTGAACCCGCACTTGCCGTAATAGGGCTCGTCGCCGACCAGGACGACCAGCCGATGCCCCTTGGCGGCCGCATCCGTCAGCGCGCGTTCGATCAGCGCCTGGCCGACCCCGCGTTCGCGAAAGGCCGGCTCGACGGTCAAAGGACCGAGCAGCAGCGCTTTGGTTTCGCCGATCCGAACCGGCGAAAGCCGCACCGATCCGACCAGAAGCGTGCCGATCCGCGCCGTAAAGGACACATCGAGGCCATGCCCGACCTGCTCGCGCAGCCGATAGGCGGTTTTGGCGTAACGGCCGGGCCCGAAGGTGCGCTCGTTCAGGCGGTCGATGGCCGATGCGTCGGCGGGCGTCTCCGCCAGGATGGTGAAAGAGATGTCGTTCATCGCGCCGCCGCCTAGCATCTGCACCGGCGCAGGTCCAGTGATAGCGCGTATTTGCCCTCATGATCTTATCCGACCTTCCTTCGCCCGCCGAAGCGGGCTTGCGAAGGCGGGAAACCGGCTTCGACTTTACGGGATATTGCCCTCCGTCCGCGCCCTATCGTACGCGCCGATAATGCTTAGATTGGTTGACAAAGATCGGTGGAGAGAACGATGGGTCAACTCGTCGACGGCGTCTGGCAAGAGGATGGGTCACGGACCAAGGACGGCCGCTTCGTTCGGCCCTCACCGAGGTTCCGCAATTTTGTCACTGCCGACGGCAGCGCCGGGCCGAGCGGCAGCGGCGGATTTCCGGCCGAGGCAGGGCGCTATCATCTCTACATTTCGCTCGCCTGCCCGTGGGCGCATCGGACGCTGATCTTCCGCGCGCTGAAGAAGCTGGAGAATGTGGTCTCCGTTTCGAACGCCGCGCCGCTTTACAGCAAGACCGGGTGGGAATTCAACCCCGAGCGCGGCGGCACCGGCGACGACGTCAACGGCAAGGGCACGCTTGCGGAAATCTATCTGCTCGCGGATCCGCGCTATACCGGTCGGGTCTCGGTTCCGGTGCTGTGGGACAAAAAGCGCAAAACCATCGTCAACAACGAATCCTCTGAAATCATCCGCATGCTGAATTCGGCCTTCGATACCTTCACCAATGTGCGCACCGATTACTATCCGGCAGAATTGCGGGGCGAAATCGACCGGATTAATGACATCGTCTATCCGAGCATCAATAATGGGGTTTACCGCGCCGGATTTGCGACGAGCCAGGACGCCTATGAGGAGGCGGCGCGCGGGGTGTTCGCGGCCTTCGATCAAATCGAAACGCGCCTAGCGGGCCGGCGTTATCTTGCTGGACAACAGATCACCGAAGCGGATTGGCGGCTGTTCACGACGCTGATCCGTTTCGACAGCGTCTATTACAGTCATTTCAAATGCAATCTGCGGCGCGTCGCCGACTACCCGAACCTGTGGAATTATCTGCGCGACCTCTACCAAGTGCCGGGCATCGCCGACACCGTGAGGATGGATCACATCAAGCGGCACTATTACGGCAGCCAGCGCCAGGTCAATCCGACCGGCATTGTGCCGATCGGGCCGCTGATCGACTTCATGGCGCCGCACGACCGCGACCGTTTCGGTTGAGACAGCCGGCTGACACTCGTCGCCGAGAACAATCACCAGATTTCGGCGGCGGCACGGCCGGTCAAAACTTCGGCGATGCGCTCCCGCGTCGCGCGCGAGGTGTCGGCCGGCAATTCCTTTGGGGCAAAAAAGCCGTGGGCGATGATTTCGCGGTTCGGCTGCGGCGGAGCGATCTGGCGGAATGACCGCACGATAAACAGCGCCACATGATCGCGGCGGGAAATCCGGCGATTGAAATAGACGGCGTGCAACACCGGCGGCTCGGTCGGCTCGATATTGCCCTCCTCGCGCAACTCGCGATCGAGCGCGGCGATCAGCGTTTCGCCCTTCTCGACGCCGCCTCCCGGCAGATGCCAACCGGATATGTAGGAATGCTTGACCAGAAAGACGCGGCCTTCGCCGTCGAAAATAAGCCCGCGCACGCCGATGGTGAGACCGCGCGCGTAGCGCCAATAGGCATGCAGAAACCGGCGGATTGCCGGCTCGAACGGGCGGCGGATGGCATCAAGACCCATGGTGCAAATCCACGCTGCAAATCAACGGTGCAGAGGTACTAAACCCTTTGCAATCCTGCCATGGTCGCATAATTGGAATTGTTCTAAGATACTCTTATTGCCGCAGCCTTCTCTCCCATACTGCCGTCCAGGGGAAGCCAGTGAAACGTTTTGCCGACCTCAGCGCGCAGGAAGTCCTTGCGCTCGCCATAACCAACGAAGACGAAGACAACCGCATTTACCGTTCCTTTGCCGACCGGCTCCGCGGCGCCTACGCGGAGACCGCGGACATGTACGACAAAATGGCGCAGGAGGAGATCGGGCACCGCGACATGCTGCTCGAACTATATCGCAAGAAGTTCGGCGAGTTTTTGCCGCTGATCCGCCGCCAGGACGTCAAGGGTTTCGTGACGCGGCGACCGATCTGGCTCAACGCCACGCTCAGCCTCGATGCGACGCGAAAATTCGCCGAAGAGATGGAATACGAGACGGCCCGATTCTACCGCAAAGCCGCGGAAAGCGCGAAGGATGAGGCTGTGCGCGACCTCCTCAGGCGGCTCGCCGCGGCCGAGGACAAGCACGAGAAACTCGCTCACGATCTCGGCGAGAAGATCACGCCGAGCGAACGCGCCGCCGAGGACCAGACCGCCAAACGCATGTTCGTGCTGCAATATGTGCAGCCCGGCCTTGCCGGGCTGATGGACGGCTCGGTCTCAACCCTTGCGCCGCTATTCGCCGCTGCCTTTGCCACCCACAATACCTGGTCGACCTTTCTAGTCGGGCTGGCGGCGGCGATCGGCGCCGGCATTTCGATGGCTTTTGCCGAAGCGATGTCGGACGACGGTTCGCTCACCGGGCGTGGCGCGCCAGTCATTCGCGGCGCGGTGTGCGGCGCGATGACCGCGGTCGGCGGCCTCGGCCACGCTCTGCCTTATCTCATTCCAAATTTCTCTATCGCGACCGCCCTCGCCTTTGCGGTCGTCGCGGTGGAGTTGATCGTTATCTCGTGGATCCGAACGCGCTACATGGATACGCCGTTCCTACAGGCGGCGTTCCAGGTCGTGGTCGGCGGCGTGCTGGTATTCGCCGTCGGCATCCTTATCGGCAGTTCGTGATCGGGCCGTTGGTGATTTGTTATGGCGCGTCTGCGATGCTGAGCACGGATCCACGGCTCTGATCGCGCCCGATGTTTACGCTGGCCCATTTGTCCGACCTGCATATGGCTTCACGGCCCGCTGGGGCGCAGCTTTTGAGCAAGCGTGGGCTTGGTCTGATCAATTGGTACCGCAAGCGCCAAGCCATTCATCGGCCCGAGGTGCTCGAGGCGATCACGCGCGATCTGAAGGAATCGCGCTTCGACCACATCGCGGTGACCGGCGATCTGGTCAATTTCTCGCTGGCCGAGGAATATCGGCGCGCGCGCGCTTGGCTCGAGACGATCGGTAATGCGCATGATGTCACCGTCGTGCCCGGCAATCACGACGCCTATGTCGGCGGCGTCGAGCAATGCCCCGCCGAATACTGGGGCGACTTCATGCGTGGCGACGACGGCGTGCAGCGCTTTCCGTTCCTGCGGCGGCGCGGCGATGTGGCGCTGATCGCGCTATCGACCGGGCTGCCGACCGGACCGTTCATGGCGACCGGCCGGCTCGGCGCGCGACAACTCGCCGGCCTTGCCGAGCTACTCGAGCAAACGAACGGGCTTTGTCGCGTCGTGCTGATCCATCACCCGCCGCTAAGTCCCGCAGGCCGCTTTCTGCGCCGTCTCGTCGACGGCGCCGAGTTGCGTCAGGTGCTGGCGGCCAAGGGTGCCGAGTTACTGCTTCACGGCCACGATCACGTGCGTTCGATTGTCTGGCTCGACGGACCGCGCGGCCAATTTCCCGCGGTCGGCGTGCCCTCGGCATCGGCGCTGACGCGTCATGGCGACGAAGACGAGGCCGGCTACAATATATTCCTCATTCAGGAGGCGACGGCGAGCGGCACAAGCAAAACCTGGCATTGCGAAATGATTGCGCGGCAGCGCAAGGCCGACGGCACGGTCGGCGAAACATCGCGCCAAGCGCTATTTTAGAGCATGATCCCGAAAGGTGGACCCCGGTTTTCGGATAAGATCATGCTCAAGCAGGAAATCTATACCCTGATTCAATTCAAGTGCATTGGATCAAGGTCTAGGATTTAGTCGCCATCAAGAGTGCGACCGCGAGCAGCGTCAAGACACCAAGCAAAAATCCGAGCGCGAGCGCGCCGACAGCGCGCCAGCGTCGCCGCCGTCGGAAACGCGCGGCCTCCCTAGGCGCCGCCTGCGCCAACAGATCCGGATTTTGGGCGAGCGCCCGCTGCCGTTCGATCAAGCGCCGCGCCACATAGGTCGTGACCGCCTGCACGATGTCGGGAATTTCATGCGACTCGGCGATGACGTGCCGGCCCATGCGGCTATCGTGCAGAAAACGATAGCTGCGCTTGTCGCGTCCCATGGCGACATGTGCGACGGCATCGATCCATAGTCGCGGGGTCTCGCCGCGGCTGATGCCGCGGTCGAACAGATCGACCTCGCTCGGAACGTCGGCAAACAGCGGATCGAGCGCCTCATTGAGAAGCTCTAGCCGCGCCAGTTCGGCATCGCGCAGGTCGACGACGACACTGGTCCGCTCGGCCGCCTCGACCCGCGCCTGGTGCATCGCCTCGCGCAACGGCGAAGGCGGCGCGGCGCCTGGCGCCGGCGGCTCGGATTTGCGCTTTCGACCGAACATGTCCCGTTCCCTCGGACGCAGGATACACCAAGCTTTGAGGTAGCAAAAAGGCTGCCAACTGCCCGGCGGTAAGGCTCAACCGGCCAGACAAAGTAGAGATTATGGGCGATTCGCCCACAAACAGCAGCAAAATGAGGCCCGGACCTGCTTCAGATCGTCCGCCCACCGTCAACTTCGACGATATTGCCGGTGATGAACTCCGCATCGGCGGAGGCCAGAAATAGCGCCGCATTGGCGATGTCCTGCGGCTGCGCCAACCGGCCGAGCGGCACGGTGGCGATGAATTTTGCGCGCTGGCCCGGTGCCGGGCCGAGAAAGGACGGCAAGAGCGGCGTGTCGGTCGCGACCGGCGCGATGGCGCAGACCCGGATGCGATCCGGCGCCAGCTCGGCGGCAAGCGATTTGGTCAAAATATGCACCGCGCCCTTGGTGGCGTTATAGGCCGACAATCCCGGCCGCGGCCGCAAGCCCGCCGTCGAGCCGATATTGATAATGACGCCTGAGCCCTGCTTGCGGAATAGCGGCACGACAGCCTGGCAGCCGAGAAAGACGCCCTTCACATTGACAGCGAAGATCCGGTCGTATTCGGCCTCGTCGATGTCGAGCATCGGCTTGTTGACGTGGGTGGCGCCGGCATTGTTGACCAGAATATCGAGGCTGCCGAAGGCCGAGACCGTCTCCGCAACCGCCGCCGCAAAATCTGCTTTCTTCGACACGTCGCAGCGCACCGCGATGGCGTTATTGCCGATCGCCCGCGCCGCGGCCTGCGCCGCCGCAAGGTCAATATCCGCCAAGGCGACGCACGCGCCTTCCCGCGCATAAGTCTCGGCGATGCATTTGCCGATGCCCGATCCGGCGCCGGTCACGAGCGCGGATTTGCTATCGAGCCTCATGCCGTCAACTCCGTTTCGGCACCACGCCGTAAGGCTTGGCCCAGCCCAAGCCGTCTTCGGTGCGCATGCGCGGTTTGTATTCGCAGCCGATCCAGCCTTTGTAGCCGAGCCGATCGACGGCCTCGAAGATCGCGGGGTAATTGATCTCACCCTCGTCCGGCTCGTGCCGCGACGGCGCCGCGGCGACCTGAACGTGGCCGATCACCGGGAAATGCCTCTCGAAACGCTTGAGGAGGTCGCCGTCGCTGATCTGGACGTGATAAAAATCGAACTGCACCCGCACATTGGGCGCGCCGATTTTGCCGACCAGATCGGCGGCGTGATCGACGTGGCTCAAGAAATAATTCGGCCGATCGCGCGGATTGATCGCCTCGATCAACAACGTAATGTCGGACTTGGCCGCGGCCGCCGCGGCGCGCGTCATGTTGGCGATAAAGACCCGCTCCGCCGCGGGCCGTTGCTCGGGCGGCACCACGCCCGCCATGCAATGGATCGCCGAGCCGCCGATGGCGACCACATAATCGAGGGCGCGTTTGAAGGCGGCGTCGAAATCGCGCTCGCGGCCGGGCAGCGCGGCGAGGCCGAATTCCGGACATTGCGGGGTGTTGACGCCGAGCTGCGTGAGACCGTGCCGCGCCAGTTCGGCCTTCACCGTCGCGGGCGCGACATCATAGGGGAATTGCAGCTCGACCGCGGCAAAACCCGCGGCGGCGGCGGCGCCGATCCGCTCCAAGAGCGGGCGTTCGGTGAACAAATGGCCGAGATTGGCGGCAAAGCGCGGCATTTTCAGTCCTTGGCGTTTCCTCGATTTTGGCGAGACCCTAGCGCGAATTGGCAGAAGTGCAATCCACCCGAAAACCCGTGTTTTGACCTAGATCATGTCGGGATGGCCGTATTTGCGGTTCTATTACTGTCCCTGACAGGAAGGCCGTGGCTGCCGGATGCGAGCGATTTTGCCTGACGCCGATCTGCTGAAGCACCTTGAGCGGCGGGTGCCGCGCTACACCAGCTATCCGACCGCTGTCCAATTCGGGCCCGAGGTGACGGCCGCGAGCTATCAAGCCTGGCTTGCCGATTTGCCCGCACACGCGCCGCTGTCGTTCTATCTGCACATTCCATTTTGCGCCGAGCTCTGTCTCTACTGCGGCTGCAACACCACGGTGGTGCGGCGCTACGATCCGGTCGCGGCTTATGTTGCGCTCCTTGAGCGCGAGATCGACATGGTTGGCGCCGCCGTCGGAAGGCGCACCATCGCCAATCTGCATTGGGGCGGCGGCACGCCGACAATTCTGGCGCCGCAGGATTTTACCCGGCTGACGGCGGCGTTGCGCGAGCGCTTCAATTTTGCGCCGGACGCCGAGCTCGCCGTGGAGATCGACCCGCGCACCATGACGCGCGGTCATGCCTCGATGCTGGCGCAGATCGGCATCACGCGTGCAAGCCTCGGCGTGCAGGATTTCGATGAGCAAGTGCAGCGCGCCGTCGGACGCATTCAAAGTATCGAGCAGACCGCGCGTGTCGTGCAGTGGTGCCGCGAGGCGGGAATTGCCGGCATCAATCTCGATCTGATCTACGGCCTGCCGCATCAAACGACGGCATCGACGGCGACGACGATCGAGCGCGCGCTTGACCTCGATCCGGACCGTATCGCGCTGTTCGGCTACGCGCATGTGCCGTGGATGAAGCGGCATCAAAAGCTCATTCCGGAAGCGGCGCTTCCCGACAGCGAAGCGCGCTTTGCACAGAGCCGGGTCGCAGCCGAGATGCTGATCGCTGCGGGCTTCGAGCGTATCGGGCTTGATCATTTCGCCAAGCCCGATGATCTTCTGGCGCGGCGCGGGCGCGAGCGCCGGCTGCACCGCAATTTTCAGGGCTATACCACCGACGAAGCCGAAATTCTCGTCGGCTTCGGTACCTCCGCGATCGGCTCGTTGCCGCAAGGCTATGTGCAAAACGCGAGCACGACGGTGGCCTATCGCGCGGCGATCGAAGCCGGCAAATTCGCGATAGCGCGCGGCCGCGAAGTGACGGACGAAGACCGGCTGCGCCGCGACGTGATTTCCAGCCTGATGTGCCATCTGTCCGCCGATCTGGCCGAACTCTGCGCCAGACATAATGTCGGCTCCGGCCATTTCTCGACTGAACTCGCCGCACTCGACGTATTTATCAGCGACGGCATTATCGAGCGAAGTGGCGGCGTTATCAGCCTTCCCGAGCGAGCCCGCCCCTTCGTGCGCATGGTCTGCGCCGTCTTCGATCAATATTTGACAAATGACGAGAGCCGCTACTCCAAGGCGTCATGATTTGACACTTAATGCGTCAGCGCCGCCACTTTCTTGATATGGGCGATGGCAGCTTTGGCGCCGGTGGTCTTGGTGAGGAGATCGAGATTGGCATCGTCGTCCACCACCGGCGTCAGCGCAACATCGATATAGGAGTGCCGGCGCGGATCGCGCTCGATGCGGCGTTTTAGCCGCAGGATCCAGATGATCGTTCCGATGAGTTTCAGATTGTTGGCGATCGTATTGCCGATGTGGTTTGCGTAAAACACAGGCCTAGATTCGCGCGGCAAGCCGTAGCGGCGCTCGTCGATATGTTTGCGGCGGAACAGCCCCGCTTGCAGCGGATGGATGTTCTCGACCGGCGCCATGTGGATGAACGGCACCAGCGCCTTGACGAGGGAGAGGAGCGAAGTGCCGGCGGCGGCACCACGGCGCAGCAAAGTCTCGACGTGTTCAGGCGAATAGTAGCGCGTCCAGGCTTCCTTGTAGATCGCCTGCCATTCGGACCGGCTCATCTTCGGATGATCGGAGACCACATGCTCGAAATCGTAATTGTTGAGGTTGCCGTCCATGGCGGCGCCTTGCTTCCATAGGCCCTTATGGTCCTCGGAGCCCGGCAGCGGGGTGAGGATCGCCCATTCGACGATATCGAGCGGCAATTCGCGCTGGATGATCTCGATGTCGCGGCGGATCGATTCCGGCGTATCGGCCGGCAGGCCGATGATGTAGCCGGCGTAAGTGAAGATGCCCTGCGCCTTCCAGGCCAGCAGCATGCGGCGGTATTCGGTGATCTTGTTCTGCGGCTTTTTCACCGCTTTGAGATTGTCGGGGTTGATATTCTCGAGCCCGATGAAGACGCGGGTGACGCCGGCGCGGTGGCACTTCTCGATGAAATTCGGAATTTTGTGGCACAGCGTATCGACCTGGATCATCAAGCCGAGCGGAATCTTGTCGGTTTCGCGCAGCTTGATCAGCCGGTCGAGGATCGGTTCCCATTCTTTGTTGCGGGCAAAATTATCGTCGGTGAGGAAGAAGCGCGAAATGCCTTCCGCCCAGTTCTCGCGGATGACGCGCTCGACGTCATCGGGGCTGCGCGAGCGCGATTTGCGGCCCTGCACATTGATGATGGTGCAAAACGAGCACTGATAGGGGCAGCCCCGCCCGGAGTCGAAGCTCGAATTGGTGCCCGCCGTGCGGCGCACGAATTCGATCGGCAAAAACGGGCTCGGCTGGCCCGTCATATCGATAAGATCGTCGGTGAAATCGTAATCGGGCTTGAGCGTGCCGCTCGCCGCTTCCAGCAGCAGCGTCTCGAACCGCCCTTCCGCCTCGCCCGCAAAGATGCTGACGCCGAGCTCGCGCGCCCGATCGAGATCGACCGCCTTGCCGTCGAGCATGGCGATGCAGCCGGAAACGTGAAAGCCGCCGACGACCACCGGCAGGCCCGCCGAGCGGAACGGCCGAGCAATATCGAGCGCGCGCGGATATTGATTGGTCTGCACGCCGATCAGCCCGACCATGCCAAAGCCCTTGGCGTTGCGGAAGCGGCGCAACAGTTTCGGCACATTGACCCGCGTATTGGTCTCGTCGATGACGTCGATCTCGATATCAACGTCGTCGCCCAGCACGTGGCGCTGCGCGCAATCGAGCGCCACGCCGTGCATGGCCGCGAGCGAATTCGACGGCACAAGCCCCCGCCACCATCGGATGACGTAACCGTCATCGTGATAGTGCGATGGTTTGATGAGCACGACGCAAAACCGGCGCCGAGGCCGCAAAGCCGCCCGGGGATATGCCATAGGCCTCCAGAGTCGACCGTACACGGTATTGGGTACGGAAACGAACGTTATTTGGCGGCATAGCCCTGCCTCCCCCTGCCCTGATGTCGCGGGGCGGACAAACGTTATCGTTCTCCCGGCGCTGATTGGCGGCTGAGTTGTGCCCGTCATTGCGAGGAGCGAAGCGTCGAAGCAATCCAGGCTGCGCTGCCGAACTGGGTTGCTTCGCTTTGCTCGCAATGACGGATACATTCGCCGCGCCTGAAGCAAGGAACCCAATGCTCCCCAACTCCGCCTTCCATATCGCGGTCCTCCCCGGCGACGGCATCGGGCCGGAGGTCATGGCGCCGGCGCTCGAGGTGTTGCACCGGATAGAGGCGACGACGCCGGGGCTTGGCTTCCGCTTCACCGAGGCGGAGGCCGGCGCCGGGCATTATCGCGACACCGGCAAATCGATGCCGGAATCGACGGTAGAACTTTGCCGCGATGCGGACGCCGTTCTGCTCGGCGCATGCGGCTTGCCGAGCGTGCGTTATCCGGACGGCACCGAGATCATGCCGCAGGTCGAATTGCGCTTCATCTTCGATCTCTATGCTGGCGTGCGGCCGGCACGCCTCGTGCCCGGCGTGCCGTCGCCGATCGTCGGCGCCGAGGCGCGCGGCATCGATCTGGTGCTGATCCGGGAATCGACCGAGGGCCTGTTCGCCTCCATGGGCAAGGGCGTGGTCACGCCCGACGAAGCGCGCGAGACGCTCGTGATCACGCGCAAGACCTCGGAGCGGCTGTTCGAATTCTCGTTTCGTCTGGCGGAACGCCGCAAGGCGCGCGGCCGGCCCGGCAAACTCACCTGCGTCGACAAGGCAAACGTGTTCAAGGCCTTTGCGTTCTTCCGCGGGCTCTTTGACGATGCCGCCGCGCGCCATCCGGGCGTCGCCACCGAGCGGCTCTATGTCGACGCCTGCTCCGCCATGCTGGTGCGGCGGCCGTGGGATTTCGACGTCATGGTGATGGAGAACATGTTCGGCGACATTCTGTCGGACCTCACCGCGGGCCTCGTCGGCGGCATGGGCATGGCGCCGTCGGCCGACATCGGCGACACCCATGCGGTGTTCCAGCCGTGCCACGGCACCGCGCCCGACATCATGGGCAAGGGGCTCGCCAATCCGTCGGCGATGATCCTGTCGACCGCGATGATGCTCGACTGGCTCGCCGACAAGCACGATCACGCGCCCGCCGCCGAGGCTGCCCAACGGATCGAAACGGCGGTCGACAAAGCCTTCGCTACCGGCATCAGGCCGCCCGACCTCGGCGGCGCGGACGGAACGGCGGCGGTGGCGAAGGCCGTGCTGGCGGCGCTTTAGCCGATCTCTCCGGGTCTAATTCCCCTTTTGCCCACTGGAAATTAGGTTACTTCCCACTATCTTGCCCACGGTAGAGGTGGGCTAATTTGTGGTTGACCCTACCGCGCCCTGTTGGTTCGCTAAAGCCCGTCGCGGACCGACTAAGAACGCCCGCAAGGCGCTGGCCACAGCGATTAGAGGAAACATCAGGGAGCGGCGCCGGACCGGCGCCGTGCCTTCAATGAACGCCCAGCAACTGCTTGCCGAAATCTCCGACTATTGCCGCCAGACCGGCCTTGCCGAGTCGACCTTCGGCCGCCGCGCCGTCAATGACGGCAAGCTCGCGGCGCGGCTGCGCAATGGCGGCCGCATCACCACCGATACGCTCGATCGCATTCACGGCTTCATGGCGTCGCATCCGGCGCTGGGCGAGCGGGCCGCTGTCATCGAGCGCGCGCACCCGCCGCGGCTCGCGCCGCCGCCGGCGCCGCCGCCCGGCCACGGCGCCGATCCGCAGCGCAATTTCCGTTTCTTCGACAACCGGCAAAAATACCTGTTGTTCGTCAATACCTGCAGCGAGAAATGGGAAGTCGCGCATCGCGTCTCCGAGGAACTCGCGCATATTCATCCGCGCCCGCCGGCAGTGCGCATTTTCGACGCCGGCGTCGGCGACGGCTCGGTGCTGTCGCGGGTGATGCGGGCCGCGCACGACCGCTTCAGCACCATGCCGTTCTACATCGTCGGCAAGGAAATCAGCCTCGAAGACGTGAGGCTCAGCCTGCAGAAAATGGCGGACCGCTTCTTCGAGCATCCGGCGTCGGTGCTGGTGCTGACCAATCTCGCTTATGCGGATGCGCCTTGGCTTGCCGTGAAATCGCTCAATGCAGCGTCGAGCATGGTCTGGCACGAGCTGTCGCTGCAGGGCAATTCGGCGCATCGCTTCGAGCAACAAATCATCGATCTCGAGCCGTTCCTGGCGCAGAACTGGAAGGCGGGCGTCAGCGCGCGCACCGGCAATCCGGTCTATGACCGGCCGGTGGTGCTCGTGATCTATCGCGAGGATCACCGCTTCCTGCTCGACCCGATCATTCCGAAACCGGGCGGCACGCGGGCGGATTACGATCTGGTCATCGCCTCGCAACCCTATCGCGCCCGCGCCTCGCTCGATTTCAAGGCCAAGCGCGTGGTCGGCCCCTTGGCGCGATCGCTCGGTCCCGGCGGCCGGCTGATCGCCATCCATTCGCACGGCCAGGACCCCGGCATGGAGATCATCCGCAAGGTCTGGCCGGAGGATAATCCGTTCATTCACGACCGCCATCAGATTCTCAAAGCGGTGAAGCAAGATCTGGGACCGGCCGGGCGCGAGCTCAATTTCAACGCCTATGCGGATAACCGCTCGCTGTTCCGCTACGAGATGCACACCCTGCCGTCGGAAATTTCGGAATCGATCGGCACCTCGACGCTGTTCGCCGCCTGGAACGCGGCGATCTATGTGGCGCAAGTGGAAGACGACCGCGTCGCCGAAGCGGCCGCCGACGGCCGCTATATCGACGCCACGCGCGACGTGTTGCGCGAGCGCGGCGGGCTTTGGTTCTACGACGAATCCTACGTGATCTCGCGCCGCCGGGCGTGAGCGCAGTGATGGCCGCCCCCGCACCCGCTCCGGCCGGCACGCTGCCCGCCGCGGCGGCGCGCATCGCGCGCTTCATGACGGGCTTCTCGCTCGAAGCGACGCGGCCGAGCGACGCCGATATCGCGGCGCTGACGGTGCTCGGCCGCGGCACGCGAATCTATCTCAGCGCGGTGCCGGGACGGCCGGCGGCGGAATCCATCGATGCCGCGGTGCGCGTGCGCGCGGCGGGCTTCGAGCCGGTGCCGCATGTCGCGGTGCGTAATTTCGCTTCGAGCGAGGCGCTCGACGATTTCCTGGCGCGTCTCAACGGCGAGGCCGGCGTCGTCCATGTTCTTGTCGTCGCCGGCGATCGCGCCGAATGCGGACCGTTCCGGCGCGCGGCCGACGCCATCGACTCCGGCGTGTTGCGGCGGCGCGGCATCCACAGCATCGGCGTCGCCGGCTATCCCGACGGCCACCCGCGCATCGGCAATGACGAATTGTTCCGCGCCGCGGCGGAAAAAATCGCCGCCGCCGAAGCGACCGGGCTTGCCGTCGAGATCGTCACCCAGTTCTGCTTCGAGACGCCTGCGATCCTCGATTATATCGCGCGGCTGCGCGCCTTCGGCTTCGAGCAAAAGCTGCGCATCGGGCTTGCCGGGCCGACCAGCCTTGCGGCGCTATTGCGCTATGCCGGACGCTGCGGCGTACGCGCGTCGGCGCAAGGCCTGGCGCGGCGCACCGGCCTGCTGCGCCAGGCTTTCGGCATGGCGGTGCCCGACGATCTGGTGCGCAGCTTGGCCGAGGCCTCACCCGCGAATGTGAGCGCGCATTTATTCTCCTTCGGCGGCGTACCGGCCGCCGCGCGCTGGGCGCAAGCCGCCGCCGATGGGCGGGTCGAGATCGAAGGCGAGACGGGATTTAAGGTGGTGGCGCCGTAGCGTCACGCCCGTGCCTTCTGCCTTAACCCCATCCGCTCGAGCCGCCCCACCACTTCGTCGCAAAAATACGGCAGCTCACTGAGATAATTCACGAGCGAGATGGCGATGCCGGTGAGGCCGGCTTTGCTGAGATCGGCGAGTTGCGCCGCGACATGATCGGGATCGCCGACGATCGGCAGCCCGCCCATGCCTTGGGCGTAGCCGCTGCGCTGCTTGAGAAACTCCTCCATCGGCACGGTCTCGGGCGTGATATCTTTCAGCGCCAGAATGCTGTCGACGGCCGACCAGTCGGCGTGCTCGACGATGCAGTGGTGGAAATACTCCTCGGCTTCTTTCTTGGTCGGCCGGCAGGTGACGACGCCGACCGTGTAGCAGCCGATCTCGCCGCCGACCGCGTGTGCCGCATCCTTCGCGCGCCGCACCCGGCCCGCGGTTTCCTCGAGCGAGGTGCGCGAAGCCTGCAGGAAAAACGCATCGCAGTTTTTCACCGCGAAGGCCTGGCCCGTGGCGGACGCGCCCGCATTCATGATCACCGGCCGGGTGCCGCCGTAAGGCTTCGGCTTGCCCTTGATGCCCTTCATGTCGAGATACTCGCCGTGGAAATCGAAATTCTCGCGGTCGGACCAGATTTGTTTGATGACGTCGATCCACTCCTGCGCGTATTTGTAACGGTCCTCATGCGCGCGCTGCTCGACGCCGAACATGTCGAACTCGCCTTCGTTCCAGCCGACCACGATGTTGAGCCCGAAGCGGCC
>Ga0181526_10000555_pt1 | contig 39407 bp, 29 predicted proteins | sample PEATcosm2014_Bin_35_FD_119750 | JGI IMG/M metagenome (GOLD analysis project Ga0181526, IMG submission 119750) | Peatland microbial communities from MTU Mesocosm Facility, Houghton, MI, USA - PEATcosm2014_Bin06_30_metaG | ecosystem: Environmental > Terrestrial > Soil > Wetlands > Peat | place...
CGATTTCTATGGGAAGTGCCCAACACTAAGGATCTGCTTCCGAGATAGATCTTCTTTGTTCACCTGTCTTGTACAGCGCGTGGGTCGGCGCCCACGCCGAACCAACCCGCCTCTTAATAATTCTTAAGGTTCAAAACAAAACCACAGTAGTGTAATTCTCTCAATGCCTCATGCTACCGAGAAAATGCGCGAAGCATTTGAGGAGATACAAATGAAGCGTTTCTTTGGTTTTGCATTGTTGCTGGTTCTGTCTGCTGCCCCCGCGTTCGGCAGCAGCAAGAAGCCCCAAACCGTGATCATCCCGGAGACTGTGCAGGTTGGATCGACACAGCTTCCCGCGGGCACTTACAAACTGGCATGGACAGGTTCCGAATCGGACGTTCAAGTGACCCTGGCGCAGGCCGGAAAGACCGTTATCACCTTTGCGGCAAAGACTGTCGAGCAGAAGAACAACCCCGGAGTGGACCTCAATACGAATGCCGGAGTCGTCTCTCTGGAGAGAATCCATCTGGACAACGTCAGCCTGCAGTTGGAAGGCGCGCCCCACCCCGGACATTAAGCTGGCGAGGCAGAAAGACTTTGGAGGCCCGCAAACAACGTATCACCGATAAGGCAGGTGCAGGACATTCATTCTCGCCTGTCATCCTCTTCGGCTCCCTCTTCGCTGCGAAGAAGGAGCATCCTTCTGGGACGGTCGCCCCAGGCGCAACTCGCAGCAGCGCTATATTTTCATGGTTGCTATAAGTAAACAGTTTCTTACCCCAGTTAGCTTCGTGTCCAAAAAACTTGCAAAGCAATCGAACAGTTCCTCCTAACCAGGGAAGTGATATGCCTCTAAAGCTTAAGGTGAACAATGTAGTCTCGACCGTGGACGTGCCGCCGGAAACCCCGTTGCTATGGGTGTTGCGGGACGTTCTTGACCTGAAGGGTTCCAAGTACGGCTGCGGAATCGGGATGTGTGGCGCATGCACCGTGTTGCTGGACGGCACTGCGACGCGATCGTGTCTGACGTCCGTGGGAGACGTCGTGGGCCACTCGGTTACCACGATTGAGGGTCTCTCACCCGACGGGATGCATCCGGTGCAGGTGGCGTGGGAGGAGGTGGATGTCGCGCAGTGCGGCTACTGCCAGGCGGGCCAGATCTTGGCCGCGTCGGCGCTGCTGGCGAAGACTCCGCACCCGACCGACGCGGAGATCGATAACGCGATGCGTGGTAACCTATGCCGCTGCGGAACCTACCTGCGTATCCGCAAGGCGATCCACCAGGCCGCAGCCGCGAGTCACAAGACGGCGGCAGTTGCAGACGAACCGGGCGTTGAAGCCCAGAAGGCTTAATGGAGATCCACCCATGAATCGGCGAACCTTTCTGCAGATGAGCGCGCTAACCGGCGGAGGACTTGCGCTCGGCTTCTTCGATGTTTCGTTCAATACAGCCCAGGGTCAGGGACCGGCGCGCGCTGACCTCGTGCCCAACGGGTTTATCAAGATTGCCGGTGACGGGACGGTCACCATCATGGCGAGGTGCCCGGAGATCGGGCAGGGCGTGAAGACCATGCTGCCGATGATGATCGCCGAAGAGCTGGACGTCGACTGGGATAAAGTGCACGTCGAACAGGCAATTCTGGACGAGGCACGCTTCGGTGGGCAGTCCGATGGCGGCAGCACTTCCACGCAAAACAACTATCTGCCGATGCGCCGTGTTGGCGCGGCGTGCCGGCAGATGCTCGTTTCGGTGGCGGCAAAGCGCTGGAGCGTCGCTGAGGCAGAGTGCACGACCGAGCCGGGACGCGTGCTGCATACAGCTTCAAAACGCTCGCTCGGATATGGCGAACTTGCGAGCGATGCTGCCGCGCTGACTCCGCCGAGCGTTGACTCGATGAAGCTGAAAGACCCGAAGGACTTCCGAATCCTCGGCAAGCCGCATGCCAATGTGGACAACCACTCGATTGTCACGGGCAAGCCGTTGTTCGGTATCGACGTCAAGGTGCCGGGCATGGTGCATGCGGTCTTCGCAAAATGCCCCGTATATGGTGGCAAGGTGAAGAGCGCGAACCTGGATGCGATCAAGAAGCTGCCCGGCGTGCGCAATACCTTCATGATCGCGAGGGCTCCGGAGAATGCCGCCGGCGAGGCCGACGCCAATCTCGAGCCCGGTGTCGTCATTGCCGCAGCCGGCATCCAGCCTGGGGTTGCCATCGTGGCCGACACGTGGTGGCAGGCTGAATCAGCTCGGCAGAGCCTCAAGGTCGATTGGGACTATGGTCCGGGCGCGGACCAGAGCAGCCAGAAGTTTGCCCAGCGCGCGGCGGAGTTGATGAAGGGCCCGCCGGCAAACACGCTGCGCAGCTATGGCGATGTGGATGGCGCATTGGCCGGCGCAGCCAGGGTGGTTGAGGCCGAGTATGGGTATCCGTTTCTTGCCCACATGACGCTGGAGTCGATGAATACGACCGCCAGCTACAAAGACGGCAAGATGGAGATATGGACGACCAGCCAGAATCCCGGCGGCGGCCGCACGCAGGTTGCACATGCCCTGAATATGCAGCCCAGCGACATAATGGTCCACATGTGCCGGGTGGGCGGAGGCTTTGGCCGGCGCCTGACCAACGACTACATGCTGGAAGCGGCATGGCTGGCTAAACAGTTGACCGTGCCGGTGAAGCTGCTGTGGTCGCGAGAGGACGATGTCGCCAACGACAACTACAGGCCCGGCGGATTCCATTCGTTCAAGGGCGGACTGGATGCACAGGGCAAGCTCGTGGCCTGGCGACAGCACTTCATCACCTATGGTGAAGGGCAGCGCTACACCTCCGGCGGGACGATTGAGGCCGTCGAATTTCCATCGGGCCGGGTGCCCAACTTTGCACTGTACTGTACGGCTCAGCCGCTGCTGCTGCGGACCGGTGCACTGCGCGCCCCTGGCCACAATGGGTACGCCTTCGCGATTAAGGGATTCGTCGACGAGATGGCGACTGCTGCCGGCCGCGATCCGCTCGATTTCTACCTGGAATTGCTGAACGCAACGCCGGTTCCCCTCCAGTCGGCTGGGGGAGGCAGGGGCAGCGGTGGGGGCTCGCTGAACGCCGATCGGCTCAAAGGGGTGCTTGAACTTGTGGCCGAAAAGTCCGGTTGGACGAAGCGCAAGAAGACCCCAGGGAAGGGCATGGGTCTGGCTTGCCACTACTGCCACGCGGGCTACTTCGCCGAAGTCGTGGAGGTGAGCGTGGATGCCTCCAATCAGATTACGGTTCACCGCGTGTGGGCTGCAGGTGATGTAGGCAACCAGATCATGAATCCCTCGGGTGCCGAAGCGCAGGTTCAGGGATCGATCATCGAAGGCATGAGCCAGATGGGGCAGGAGATCACCTTGGCTAATGGGCAGGCGGAGCAGACGAACTATCATCAACATCCGCTGCTGCGCTTCGATCAGGCGCCGGCCATCGAACTCTTCTGGCGTATGACGGAGTTTCCACCGACCGGCCTGGGCGAACCCGCGCTGCCGCCGATTCTGCCGGCGATTGCGAACGCTGTGTTTGACGCAACCGGGAAGCGAATTCGCACGCTCCCGCTGGCGCGCAGCGGCTTCAGCTTCGCCTAGACAGATTGCCGTGTGGCAGCGCCACGCATAGTGAGGGCCGCTGATCTATTGCGTCTTCGCATCGCCATAGACCACGGACCCTCCCGGCGCTGCAATCAGACCCTCGGTCGATATCGATCCCCGCATCTGCGGGTCCACGGAAAGCAGCACTTCACTCCCGACGCAGGTGAAGGTCTGAGGGTTTGCGACTGCGCGGTCCATGGAGAGAACCGATCCGGCGAGCGTCTGTTTGCCGGATACGAGGTCGCTGGTAGACAGACAGCGGCCGTTGGCGACTGTCACTTCGAGTTCGCCCAGCATATAGTTGCCGTCGGGCATGCCCGTAGCGGAGATGCCGTCGGTGACGAGGATGGCTCGCTCCTCTCCCTTGGCGCCGAGCCAAGCCGGACGAACTCGGGCGCGACGTGAATGCCGTCGCAGATCAGTTCGGCGTAGAGACTTCGCGTGTCCAGGACGGCGCCGGCGATGCCCGGCTCGCGATGGTCAAGCCGCCGCATGGCGTGCGGCGCTCCAGTGGTCGCGAGCGCAACGGGCGGAATCCTCGAGGTGGTGGTCGACGGCGAGACCGGTACTTGGTGCCGTTCGAGCCGGACGTTGTGACCGGGCTTCCGGTGCACGGAGGCCAGTTTGCTAGTGACCTGGCGCGTCGGATCGCCAAGTTGATGGCCGATCCGGCCCGCTGCAAGAAGTTCGGGCAGGCGGGGCGCAAGCGCGTGGCAGAGACGTTCGCGTGGGAGGCAATTGCCGCGCAGACGGTGGGAGTTGTATCGGAGGCTGGCGAAGAATCACAAGTGAAAACCCCATAGTCGACGTGATGGGACTGTGTCGAACATGGGGCACCCGGTGAGAGTTGGCTACTTCAGATTAGCCTGCGGAATCTGGGTGGTATCTTCCTGCTTCTGCGGTGGGGTGTAGGGCAGGTGGAAGTCGGCGAAGACGTCTGGCTTGGCGGGGTCGAAGTCACGGACGGCGGGGTCGAGGAACTTCTCGATTGGCAATTTGTCTGCGCGAACACCGTGCATGATGCATTGCGCGAGCTCGTAGGCGCCGAAGTTGTTGAAGTGGGTCGCGTCTGCAATGTCGCGCTCGACCCCCGGATAACTGCCAGCCTTGAAGTTCATGAAGGCGTGCTTGGCGCCCTCCGGACCCATGGCTTCAAACATGGTCTTCGACATTGCGTTCAGGTCGATCAGCGCTGTATTGGTGTCAGCCGCGATCTGGCGTGAGGCTTGCGGGTAGCCGCCCAGCGTGTCGACGATGTGACCGTCGGCGTCGAAGTTATTGCGGTTCTGGGCGGTTACGATGACCGGGGTCGCTCCCTTGGCGCGGACCTGGGTGACGAAGTCGGTCATGATCTGGATGTAGCGCGGCATGCCGTTGGCGACCTTCTGGTCGTTGTGGGCGAACTGGACGAAGAAGTAGTCGCCCGGCTTGATGATGGAGAGGATCTCGGCGAAGCGCTGCTCCCCGAGGAAGGAGATGGCGGACTCGCCGGATTCGGCGTGGTTGGCGACGACGATGCCGGAAAGGAAGAAGCGGGGGAGTTGCTGGCCCCAGGAGGCCCAGGGTTCGACGTCCTGATCGACCATGGTGGAGTCGCCAGCGAGGTAGAGGGTGGGTTCGGACTTGGCGCCGACGAGCGGCTCGATGGTGAGGGTGCGGAAGGCGGGGTTGGTGCCGTTGAACTCAAGGGTGAGCTTGGCGTCCCAGTCGAGGTTGCCGATCTCGCGCTGCTTGAGACGGACGCGACCCTGGGTTCCATCAGGCTTGGTGAACTCGGGTATGCGGACGTTGATGTCGAAGGTTTTGGTGACGGAGGCACCGGACTTGATGGCGAGGTTCTCCAGGATGAGGCGGCGAGCTTCCGCACGGACGGTGATGGTGGAGGCTTCTTTGCCGCCGAGAGCGAGGGTGGCGCGGTAGTTGCCGGGTGGGACCGGGATGGAGAAGAAGAATGGCTTGTCGCTGCCAGTGGCGGAACAGATGCCGTTGGCGATGGTGGGGACAGTCTTGAGATCCCAGCCGGCGGAGGTGCCGGAGATGAGATTTGCGGGAGTGAGGGTGGTTGTGCCCTTCTTCGCGGCTCCGCAGGTGTAGGTGACTGGACCGGCTAGCGCGGGCGGTACCACCGTGGCGACGATAGGGCCGCTAGCCATGACGGGACGGGCAGCACGCGGCGGTGCGGCGGGCAGAGCAGAGGAATCCGTGGCGGGAGCTTGCGCGCTGGCGCAGAGTGTGAGGGCGAAGGTGAAGGCAAAGAGGGTGGGCAGGGTGCGCATGAAGGTGTCCTTAAGTTGAAAAGAGGAACTATTTCGACAGGGGAATCGTAGCACTGGTAGGGAGACGCGGTCGAGCACCTCGGAGTTGCAGCGGGGCCACTATTTCAGGGCGGCGCAGGCGCAGGCGGCGAAGCTTGCGCCGGAGTCGTGGTCCATCGAACATGTGTACTGCGAGCCACGCGAACTGGATTATTTGAGCCTTCAGCAGAAGCCGTCTCGAAGCTCATGTTGCTGCCCGTTAGAAGTGACATAGGTGCGCCCATTAGAATTGTCACTATCGGACACCGACTTCGGCTTCTTCATAGGAACGCGCCTTCAATCACGAGAAGTGCCTCATTCTCCGTCGACGACTGCCTTCTAGGCCGTCATAGCAGCATCTGGAGTTGCGTTGAGCAGATCATCGCGAGTCATGCTGTATGCTGCACTTCCGCCCATTGCCACCGCCCTCGTCGCCGCTTGCCGTTGAGCGAGAGCCAACCAGTTTCTGATGTCTCGTAGTGACATACCGAGGGAGAGTTTGCCAAGCAGCGGATAGTCGCACTCGAACAGTTTCTCGATTTTCGTCTGATTGAATAGAACCTTGAGCATCCTAACCCGGGATTCCGTGTCGGGGAGGGGAATCACAGTCGCTCAGTGAACCGGCTTAAGATGGAGGCGTCGATGTTCTCCGGCAAGTTGGTCGCGGCAAGCACGAAGACCTGCCGGTGCCGCGCTACGACACAGTCCATTTCCTGAAGCGTCTGACTGATGATCTCCTGGACGAGAGCATCGTTGCTGCTGCCATTCCGGCAAGGAGCCACAAGGTCCAGCTCGTCGATGAAGAGAATGGATCGAGATACAGCCCTGGCCTTCGCGAAGATGTCGCGCAGCGTCCACCGACCGGAGTCAGATCCGACCCGCGAATATCAGACTGATCAATCGTCGCTGAAAACTGCTCCGACTGCTGCTCGCTCTGTCTTCGGGAAAAGAAAACGTAAACCACCAAAACAAACCCACAGATTTCGCCCAGTTGACACAGTCACTCCATATCAGGCCAATCGTCAGCAAGGCACTCCGCCTCAGCAGACCGGACCTGCGGCGGTAGCACCGTAAGTGGCTCAACACGCTGTGGGGCAACCGGCTGCGGCGACCAAGTTAGCTCCGCAGCCGCAGCAGAACCAGGTCCACTCCATCAGTGAGCCGGAAAAGAAGTATCGTGACGCCCGCAACCCGCCACCTGGCGCAACAGAATTCCGCCATTGGGTTCAACGTTATGCCGCCTCCAAGGTTGGGCGAAGACGGGCTGTCCAGAGTCTCATCCGCGCCGAAGGCGTGCTTGGTAAATTCGAACTTGCTGAAACACCGTTTTTCAGCAGACTCAAGAAGACCAATCCGTCACGAAGGAAAAAAGTTGCTGAGGTTTCGTGATTCGGTCTAGTGTTTGAGTCATGTTGGTCGTATTCCGCTCGTCCTTCCTCGCCTGTGTCATGGCCATGATCATCTCAGCGAGTTCCTCTGCTCAGATTCCGCCCAATCAAGGCCACCAAGAAGCGACGGAGAACCGCGCGAAGTACTCGTGGCAAGAGATGCAAATGCCCACCGCCGCGCAGGTATCGGCAACCTGGAGAAATCCACCCCCGGAATATGGTCCTGAGCCGTACTTCGACATGAGCGGTTCCCTCGACCAGGCAGAGATACAACGCGACCTCGATGCAATGAAGGCACTCGGCTTTCGTGCTGTTACCCCTCAGGCGGGGGTTGGCATGACCTTCAAGTACTTGTCGCCGGAATATTTCAAGTTATTCAAAATGCTTGTGACCGAAGCAAGGAAGCGCGACATGCGTGTCTGGATTGTGGACGACATCGGATACCCGAGCGGGTTTGCCGGCGGCAGGTTCACGCGTGAGAAGCCGGAATTGCGGATGCAAACGCTCTCGGTTGCTGAGCGGATTGCGGTTGAGGGTGGCACCACACTACGCCACACGGTATCCCAAGACGCTGTTGTTGTGACGGCGATTGGCGACGATCAATCAACAATCACGGTGCCGATTAACTATGGCGCGATCGACTGGGCAGCGCCTGTCGGTAAATGGCAGGTGCTCGTCATAGAACACCGTTTTGAAACCTCGCCAACACGCTCCGAAACGAACCCAAAATTGGCGACCGAGCCTCGACCCAATACCAACAACGTTCAGGCCAAAGACAGATCGCAGTCGCTTGAGGATTATCTGAATCCAGAGGCAACCAGGAAGTTTCTTGCGTTTACCCATGAGCAGTACAAAAAATATCTTGGGGAGGAATTCGGTAAGACCATCCTTGGCTTTCGAGGCGATGAACCGGACTACACCGTCTCAGGTTTGCCATGGACGCAGTCCTTGTTCAATCGCTTCGAACAAATTAAAGGATATGACATCAGACCCTATGTGGCCACGTTTCTTCTGCCGCGGGGAACCCGGATTACACCAGAGCAAGAGCGTGCCAAGGCTGACTATTGGGATGTATTTTCCATCCTGTTCGCCGAGAGTTTTTTCAAGGTTCAAGCGGACTGGTGCGCGGCGAACCACCTGGAGTATCAGGTTCACCTGAACCACGAGGAGGCTGAGTTAGAACTGACACACAGTGAGGGAGATTTCTTTCGCGACATGCGGTCTGTGCAGGTTCCGGGCATTGACACCACACGACATCAGATATGGACAGATACGATCTCGGATTTTCCACGCCTAGCCTCATCGGTTTCTCACGTTTACGGCAAGCCGAGGGCATTTACTGAAAGTTTTGCCTCCTATAAACCGGCGGCCGATGTCACCACGGCGCGATATGTCCTGAACGAGCAGTTCGTTCGCGGCGTCAATTTGGCGGAACTGATGTACTTTCCTTCCTCGAATGTAGGTGGTCGCCCTCGGACGACGCTTATGGAGCAGCCAGAGTTACCAGCACTCATGCACTATATAGGCCGTCTGAGCTATCTGATGTCCATGGGAAGACCGACAGCCTCGGTAGCGCTGTACCTTCCGTCCAGTTCGTTGTGGTTGAATGATCGCGCTGCGGACACGCAGTTTGTCTCGGCGGAACGGCTCCTCTCCGAACATCAGATCGACTTCGACATCATCAGCGAAGACGCCTTGGCAAAGGATCTTGTGCCGGGCGGTGGCACATTCGAAACCGCTAGCGGGAATCTTTACCGTACGGTGATCTTGCCGAGCGTGCCGCTGCTCTCGCAGGCGGCCCTTGAGCGATTGCGCAGCTTCGCTGCCAGTGGGGGGCATGTGTTGTTCCTGGGGCAGACGCCATCCCTGATAGCGGGAAAGACCATATTGAATGCCCGTACACCCAAACCCGGTGAGTTCTCCTGGGCGTCCGTCGTCCCGGGCGAGTTGTCGCCGACTCCTACGCCATCTGACGATCCACCGGCTCAGCCACCAGCGCCCCAGGTGATTCCGCCATCGATGCTGCAGGCCATTCTTTCCGCGATCCCTGACCGAGGCATCACTCTGGATCGGTCGGATACGGCCTGGCGCATCATGAACAGGCGCTGGAAGGATGCCGATGTCTATCTCGTCTTCAACGAGGGAGCCGCAGCCTCGACTCATACAGTGAGTTTTATCGGGCGGGGAAAGAAGATGGAAGCATGGGATCCGCAGACGGGACAGATTGAACCCATGACGGCTCTGAAAACTGTAGATGGATTGAAGGTCAGCATTGCATTGCAGGGCTTTGAGACGCGGGTGTTGGTGATGCGATAGAAACTCCATACGGGCCCGCACAACGAAACGGGCCCACGATAGGAAACTTCGGCATGCTGCTTTTGAGTTGACCCGCGCCAATTCCCGTGGTGTTTCACAGGAGTTGGGTTGGTACGATATGCTTTCGAGCATGAATCGACTTGAGCTTGCCGCTTCCATCCTTCTGGTTACTCTTCCACTCGCCGCGCAGACACCGGCGACACCCGGTGCGCACCCGGCTGCGACGATCACCGCGCCGCCAGCGGGATTTGCGCAGACCATCGTTCTGTGGCCAGGTGGCGCGCCGCTGGCGCAGGGCACGACCGAGGGCGATATTCCCAAGCTATTCACGTATCCGACGACGGGTGCGGGCCCGCACAGCGCGGTGATCGTCATGCCGGGCGGTGGATACACGCATGAGGTGATGGAGCAGGAGGGCGCGTACGAGGCGCGCTGGCTTGCGGCGCATGGGGTGGCGGCATTTGTGCTGGAGTACAGGCTCTCGCCGGCGTACGAGTATCCCGCGCCGATGCTGGACGCGTCGCGGGCGATCCGCTATGTGCGCTCGCACGCGGCGGAGCTTGGGGTGAAGCCGGACGCGATCGGGGTATGGGGATTCTCCGCCGGCGGGCATCTCTCCGCATATATGGCGACCAATCACAAGGCCGGCGATCCGGCGGCGGCAGATCCCATCGATCGCGCCTCTGACCGGCCGGACTTCGCGATTCTCTCGTACGCGCCGCTGTCGATGGAGCTGTACGCACGCATGGGGATCGCTCCGCTGAAGACGCTGATCGGGGACCACCCGACGCAGGCCGCGATTGACGCGGTGGATCCGCTGAAGCACGTGAGCACGGACACGAGCCCGTGCTTTATCTACTCGACTACCGGAGACAAGACGGTCGACTCGCGCAACGCGGCGGAGTTCTACATTGGGATGAAGGCGGCCGGCATACCGGTCGAGCTACACATCTTCGAGCTTGGGCCGCACGGCACGCACATGGGCGAAGGTCTGGCGCCCGCGCTGCATGAACTGACGGTGACGCCGACACTGATCGGCGACTGGATGCAGTTGCATGGGTGGATGGCGGCGGACGCGCAGTAGAAGTGCACGTTGCAAACAAGCGAATGGCTCGGGTGGCCATGTCTCAGCATCGAGACATGGGCCGCCGGGCACTCTTTTTCGCGGTTCATTCGAGCGTGTTGCCGCGATGGACGGAGATCTTCTCACCCGTGATGAATGATGCCGCGTCCGAGGCCAGGAATGCGACGGCGCGGGCGACCGAAACTCGATTGCTCCTGCATAACAGGCTGACCGGAAGTAATCCACGAAGTGCCTGCAATGTCCGGCGGTTTTGAGCAAGTTCGCGTTGGCGTGCCTCCGGCCCTGGGTGAACTTGCCGAAATCCTCGTTTGTTTTGGGAACTTCGTTCACCAGTCCCTATAAACTCCCGGCTTCGGTCGACCTCCGGATTACCGCACGGTTATCTCGGGATGACGGCCGGAAGCCATATTTGGGCTCGGCGAATCTTAGGGAGGCACCCCCCTTTTGGTACCATTCCCAGCATGTTGACTCGAAGAGACTTCACCGGCCTCATCACGGCCTCGCTTGCCTTGTCCCAGGTCGGCAGCCACATCAGTGGCCAGACAGTGCCGTCCCCATCTCGCGCTATCAAACCTAAAACGTCCGTAATGATGTGGACTCTGAATAAGAGTGGAACCTTTGACCAAAACCCGGAGCGGGTCGCCCAGGCGGGGTACAACCAGGTAGAACTTGTCAGCGAGTACAAGAACTGGTCTCCATCGGACATTGCGCGCATTCTGGCCCGTATGAAGACAGTAGGAATCAGCGTCGACGCGATGGCTGGGATGACGCTCGGCTTTGCGGATCCCTCTGGCGGCGATGCCTTCATCTCCGAACTGAAGACCCAGCATGTCCGCAGATCATTCTTCTCTCAGGGAAGCGATTAGGCTTCCCTGCCGCGGACTCTGGAGGCCCAAACGAGAATCCGGCTCAGCACTCCGCGTCTATCGAGACGCTCAAGCGCGCAGCCGAACTCCTTAGCGCCGCAAATGTCCAGGGCGTCATCGAACCCATCGATCGCCTGGAAAACCCCACCATCTACCTCGATGGCGTCAGCGACGCCGTCGCGATCGTGAAGGCGGTCGACAGCCCCGGTCTTCGCGTCCTCTACGATCTCTACCATGAGCAACGTACCCACGGAAATCTCATCGAAAAGCTCCAGCAGAACATCGCCATGGTTGGCCTCATCCATGTCGCAGACGTTCCCGGACGCCATCAGCCCGGAACCGGCGAGTTGGACTACGGCAACATCTACCGCACCCTCGCGCAACTGAACTACGCGGGTACGATCGCGATGGAGTTCTATCCAACTGGCGATGTTGTCACCACCCTGTGTGATGCGCGCGAGCAGGTCCTGCGATGCTTTGACCCGCGCTCCCCCATGCAGTAGAGTCTAGGTCCATGAAACAGGCCCTCCTTTTGGCGTGTGCTCTCGCTATCCCGGCTGTGTCACTCTCCCAACAGGCCAGCCGCCCTGCCATCACTGGCGTCGCCTTCGCGCGCTTTTACACTACCGACCTTCCGGCGGCCCAGCATTTCTATGGCTCGACTCTGGGATTCGACGGCCGCGAGTCGGACGGTAAATGGGTCTATCCGGTCAATCGCTCGCAGTGGCTGGAGATCGTTCCAGCGACGCCCCCGCATGCGAATCTCCGCATGGCGGCCGTGGGGTTCACCACTCGCGACGCCTCGGCCCTGCAGAAGTATCTCTCCGAGAAGGGCGTCACAATCGAGCAGCCTCTGAAAGACGGTGAGTTTGCGGTACGCGACCCCGAGGGCAACCTCATCTTCTTCGTCCAGAGCGACTCCAATCCCATCGTCGCCCACTCCAACCCTTCTCCCAACGCCGTCAGCCGCCGCATCATTCACGTCGGCTTCATGATCCAGGACCAAGCGAAAGAGGGCGCATTCTGGCAGGGCATCCTCGGCTTCCATCCTTACTGGCACGGAGGCCATGTTGACGACGTCGTCGACTGGTATATGGTTCAGGTGCCCGACGGAAGCGATTGGCTGGAGTACATGTTCAATGCAGGACCCTCCCCAACTCTGCAGAAGGCCGGCGGCGACGACCACTTCTCGCTCGGCGTCGACCACATCTCCGACCTGGTCGCCGCCCTCGCTCGCAACCACTGTGAAGGAAACTGCACCAGGACCGTCACCGGCCGCGACGGCAAAACCCAGCTCGGCCTCTTTGATCCCGACCATACCCGCGCCGAAATTATGGAATTCACCCCGGTCCGTGAGCCGTGCTGCTCACCCTTTACCGGCAGGCAGCCCACTGACGAAGAAGATAGGTAAGAATTTGTGATGAAGACAGCTCTCGGCTCCACTCCCTCGAGACGAAGCTTCCTGAAGGCCTCACTCGCTGCAGCCGCTGCCGGCTGCCTCTTGCGGCCTGCCCGCGCCTTCGCCGATGTCCGCGGCGTCACCTTCGGAGTTCAGCTATATATGCTGCGCCGCCAGGCGCAAACCGATCTCGCCGGCGTCTTCCGCAACATTCACGATGCAGGCTTTCCCCAGGTCGAGCTCTACCCAATCGCCTACAGTCATTCCGCCGCTGAGATTCGCCGCATGATGCAGGACGCAGGCATCGAAGCGGTCGCCGGCCACTTCGATTATGTAGGACTCGAAGACAAACTCGACTTCGCCCATCAGCTCGGCGTCACCTACGTCGTCTGCCCCATGATTCCGAAGGATCAATGGACCTCGCTCGAAGGCTTTAGCAAAGCTGCCGATCTCTTCAATCGCGCCGGACGGCGAGCGCAGTCGCAGGGCATGGAGCTCGTCTTCCACAACCACTGCTACGAATCTCGCCCTATCGGCGGAACCACCGGCTTCGCCCACCTCATGCAGCACACCGACCCTGCGCTGGTGAAGCTAGAGCTCGACATCTATTGGCTCACTCAGGGCGGACAGGATCCCATGGCTGTCCTTAAGAATTACGCAGGCAGAGTTCGGCTCATCCATTTGAAAGACCGTCTCGCCGGAGCCAAAACCAGCTACACCACGGACCCGCCGCAATACTTCACCGAGCTCGGGAAAGGAACCATCGACTGGCCCGCCATCCTGGTCCAGGCACGGACCGAAGGCGTCAAATATGCTTTCGTCGACCAGGATCACACATCCCTCCCCTTCCCGGAGAGCTTGGCCGTCAACCGAGCCTACCTGCGGAAGCTCAACCTGTAGCTACGTCATCCCCGCCATTACCGCCAATCCAAGCAGCCCCAAACCCGCAAGCTAAATACAGTGGATCAGAAAACTAGGCGAACGAAGTTGCCGAAAACGCCCACCATTTGAGCAAGTTCGCGGGGAGCGCGTCTCCGACCCGGTGAGCTTTGCGTTGGGTTTCGATCGTTGAACACATGGCGATTTGTTGGTGCTAGGCCAGCTCGACTCCACTTGCAAGCGCTTTGCTGTAGCATCTTTATCTGTCGTACAGAGGAGAGTTGTGTCCATTCATCCGATTGCACGCCGCCGGTTTATGTCGTTGCTGCTTGCAGCTCCTTTCCTGGGGTCTGCGTTGATAGCCGATGCACAGGCTTCTGAGGAAGCCCTGATTACGAAATTCGGCGCGCGGGCTGACGGTGTCACCGTGAACACCAAGGCCATCCAGTCGGCTATCGATCATCTTGCATCGCGCCGCGGAGGAACGGTCGTAGTCCCGCAAGGCACGTTTGTCAGCGGCGCCCTGTTCTTCAAGCCAAAGGTGAATCTTCGCCTGCTGGCGGGCGCGGTGCTGCAGTGCTCGACAGATATGGCCAATTTTCCCGCCCAGCGCACCCGGATCGAAGGCCACTTTGAGGAGAAGTTCAATCCGGCGCTGATCAACGCGAAAAACTGCGACGGCTTCCAACTCACCGGCGAGGGGACGCTTGATGGAGCAGGCCGGCCCATATGGGACTTGTTCTGGAAAATGCGTGCCGCGTCGCCGGCGGGCGGGAACTTCCCCAATGTGGGTGTCCCCCGCGCCCGCCTGGCGCTCATTGAAAGTTCGCGCAACGTAAAGGTCGAGGGCATTACGTTCAAGGACTCGCAGTTCTGGAATCTCCATATCTACAACTGCGACGGCGTAACCGTGAGCAAGACACGTTTCGAGGTGCCGGACGACTACAGACAGGCTCCCAGCACCGACGGAATCGACCTGGATAGCTCCCGGAACGTCACGATCGACGGCTGCTATTTCTCCGTTACGGACGATTGCATCGCGGCCAAGGGTTCCAAGGGACCCCACGCCATGCAGGACACGGACAGTCCGCCGGTGGAGCACATCCACATCCGCAATTGCGTCTACAAGCGCGGTGGCGGCGTGCTGACGCTTGGCAGCGAGGCCACGATCGTTCGCGATGTGGTCGTGGAGAATTGCAGGATCATCGGCAATGTCAGGATCGCGACAATTAAGTTGCGGCCGGACACGCCGCAGCATTACGAGGACATCACGTTCCGCAACATCACCTCGGAAGCCACGTCCCCCGCGATCCTCTCTATGCAGCCATGGAAGCAGTATGCGAATCTGCAGGGCGAAGCGCCACCGCAATCTGTGGTGCGCAACCTGAACTTCATCGGCATCAAGGGTAGTTACACAGCGTTCGGCACCATCAAGCCAAACCCTGGTCAAACCGAGATCAGCGACATTCTCTTCAAGGATGTCGACGTAGTGCTGAAGCAGGACAAGCTCGCGGCGACTGACGTCAAAGATCTCAAGTTCGAGAATGTGATTGTGAACGGGCAGCCGCAGTCCGCTTGAAGTCTTGCGAGATTTGTTAATCACGATCCAACATTCCTGCTCTATCAATAACGAGAGGCCGAATTATCGTTATCGAAACCGATCCGGCTGATTGCGGGCAGAAGTTTGATCCGGCTCAGATTGGGTTCTATAAGAACAAATCGGTTGGGTATTAGGCGTTGGGGCTAGGGACACTTTCGACCCACCCTCTGGGCGATAGGATCCCGCATTTTTATACTGCCACCAGTTGAAGGACTAGGACTAAACGCCTGTAAAGTCTGGACGTTTCAGGCAGTTCAAGCGTGATTTGTTATCGTGCGCGGCGTTATTCCAGCGAATCTACAATGCCGATTCAGTTAAAGAAAATCAACCGGGCCTTCTTATTAACGATGGACGCATCGACGCCTGGAATGGACTTCAGGTCGGCCAACCCGGTGAATTTCTTGGTCCTCCGCCGCGCAACGATTGCCTGCGCCGCTGTTTCCGAAGCATTCAGAACGATCTCCAGTTCGTCCGGATCGGCCGAGTTCACGTCGATCGTGGTTATGGTGCGGTGCAGATAGTCCATGATGTCGTCGTACTGCTCGTCAGTGCCCTTAGCGCCCAGATTCACCATCTTCTGCACGGTGTCGTGCCAGGCGTCATAGCTCTTGGGTGTGTCCATGACGATTTGCAAATTGTGGCATCTGGCGCAGACCGCATTGAGCGATCGAGCCTCCCGTGCCTGGTAGGAGGCTTGAGGCACGCCCACAGCCCAGGCAGCGGCGAACAGTGCCGGCACAAGCAGCCCGGCACGTAAGCGAATCGCCAAATTACTCATTCTTTGTTGACGGCGTTTTCTCCCGTCAGCGTAATCGGTGCGCTGCCCGGCATTGGCGTGACGTGCGGACCGACGCCCAATTGCTCCGCAGTCTGGTAGTCGCCGAAACTGTTGGCGAACTGGTTGGAGACCCGTTGGGCATGACCATTGTCGAACGTGATGTCCAACAACTTTTCGCTGTACATGGTCCGTCCATATTCGTCCTTCATCTGACCGACGATTTTGTGCGTTTTCACATCAATGATGTCGCCCGACGAGGAATAGGCGAGTTTGCCGTCCAAGCCGAAGGTCAGCCAGTAGGTGCCTTCCGGCGTGTCGATGGTGTCGATTTCCTTCGGGTCATCTGTATCGGAATAGATGTGGATCTTCTTGAAGATGCCGTCGGCGAGCCAGATTTCCTTTTCATCCGGGGTCAACGCGATACCGTGGCTTGGGCAGCCATGGGGAATTCGCGGAGTCGGGGTAACATTCCACTTCGACTTCCAGTCCACGCTGGTTACTTCGACCGTCTTGATGATCTTCCCGCTCGCGACGTCGGCAATCAAGAAGCCGTCAAAGTTATTGTTGTTGGCGTAGATTCGGGTCGAATCTTTGTTCAGTACGAAGACGCGGATGTTGTCAGGGAAGCGGATGGTCTTGATGACCTTACGCGACTCGACATCGGAAATCGTCATCACCTTGTTGTTGGGCGACATGAATGCCGTCTTGCCGTCCGCGCTCAAGTTCAGGTTGTGCGAATTCGGGCTTTCCGGCGCTTCCAGCTTGCCGATCAGTTTGCCCGTGCTTCCGTCCAATTCGTACCAATAGTCCTGTAGGTCGCTGCCGACCACTATGATCTTTCCGTCCGGCGTGACCTGGGGACGCTCGCAGCATTTACCGTCCAGCACCACCGACCAGACCATCCTGTCGGTGCCCATGTCGATCGCGCCCAGGCGACCGCGTGCCGCGACATAGATCAAGTTTGTGACAGGACTGGCAGCCATTCCGGAGACCTGTTCAGGGCTCATGCTGCCAGCATATTCCCAGGTCGGAATACGCTTAACGAAGCGGTAATTGTCGTCGGCGTCGAGCACCACGATCCCTATGCCATTCATCCAGCCCGGCCGCTCGAGCGAACCGGGCAGCGCGACGTAGATCAAGTGCCGGCCGCGTGGACGGAAGCTGTTATTGACTCTGGGTGCGGGCCTGGGCGATTGCGCCACGGCGGTCGCACCGCAGAGGAATATGGTCGCAGAGCTCAGGAACAGAGTGGCCGAAAGCTCCGATATAGACTTGAACTTCATTTCCATTCCTCCAAATGAGACGATTCGCCGCAGCTTATTCCATCGAGGGCTTTCCGTCAGCGAATGTCTTAAGACCCGCTGAATCTCCACGAGTATTGTTCGGCGTTGAATCGCTAGAATTGTACCGTTCCGGTGGGGATTGCACGACCCATGCCACAGGCGTGGTCGAAAAACGTGGTGATTTCGTGCCGCCCTGGACTCGACAGTGCAAACAGGAGCCTTCCCCTTCGATTTCTCCGACTCCTTGCTCTTCAACTGATGTGCAGGTAAAAAGGCGTTTTCGCCAGGTTCACCCGCCCGGAAATGCACCGACGCGAACATGCCGCAAACCTTTTCAGCAAGTTCACCGGGAAGGGGTTCGGCGCGTCGAACTTAGTCAAATGTAACCCCATATGCAGGAACCACGGCCTCTGCGTCCGACTGTTGCCGGTTGCTTCAGTCAACCGGATGTCCGGCCAGCCACTGGCGAGCATGAGGCTGAGAAGAGAGATCAGGCAGCCCAACCCGGTGAGGCCGGCGCGTCCACCGGATCAGGCGCACGCGGCGCTTGCTGCTACGACCCCATTCCGGTTCAGCGGTTGAGTTGCACTTCTCTAGGCGGTTGCTACGGGAAGGCCTGCGTCCGCCAGCCCGGCGCGGACGGCGCGCAGGTTGGGGAAGTCCGCCCCATCGTAAAAGCCCAGCATAATCCCGTTCATCTTGGTTTCGACCGCGATCTTCACGCCTTGCCGGATCAACTCCGGCGTCGCGCGCGGACGCACCGCGATTCCACTGACGAGATTGAAATCCGGCCCCATGTTTCCGCGCTCCTCGGTCAGCCACGAGCGCTTGCCGCTCATCGCCGCTGCCTGGCCGGTCTGCTCGGAGTAGTCCTGGATGCGGAGCGCATCCAGATGCGGTTTCAACTGCACGATATCGACGCCGAAGTCGCGAGGGTTCTTCGCGTGCATGTTGTAACGCAGCACGGTGCCGGGCTTCGCCTTGTGCACCGCCGGCTGCAGCATCTTGTAGAACGCGGCTACCGAGGCGAAGCGGAATTGCTGCCACTGGCCGAGCTCCGGCTCGGACGCGGGATCTTTTAGCAGTGCCGCCTGTATCTTCCCCAGATCGACGCCGAAGCCGGGCGCAGCCTTCTTGCAGGCTGCGCAAAAACATCCGCCGCCACGCGCCGGGCTGCCGCCCACCGCCTCGTCCATCAACACGATCGCCGACTCGACCCAGTCGACCTGGTACTTCTGGATCACCTCGGTAAAGGCGTTCACCGCATACTCGCGGACGTCCGGCTGGTTGGGGCAGACGGGACGAAGCCAGTCGCGCACATGCGTAATCTCTCCATGGATATTGCGATTCGCCAGATCGGCAAACTCGCCCTCCACACGCTGTTTGTCGACCAGCGAGTGGGAGAACTCGAAGCCCACGCGCAGCCCACGTTTGCGCGCCGCATCGACGAATACCCGGGTCCAGTCGGTGTCGGCCAGCCACGCGAAGTCTGAGGGCCGCGGCTTGATACGCCCATAGCGCTTGGGATCAAAGTGCCAGTTCGCCCGCGCGTCCTCGGCCATCCAGAACGGCCGCACCGGATTGTGCGGATACGCGGCGGAAGTCTCCGGCCTGCGCTCCGGATGCATTTGCCCAATGATGTAAACGGAGTTGACCGCTGCCATCCCCTGCACATTATCCAGAACCTGCTCGACGCCTTCGTCGTGCAGGTCCCAGGCGTACAAGGCTGCTTCCACCTCAAACTGCTTCCATGGGACGGAGGCCGGAATCGGCGCGGCGCTGGCAGTCTTTGCTGCGGTAGAATTCTGCGCGCGCAACCACTTGCCGCCAGCAAAGGCAGCCGCTCCAGCCATCTGTACAAATTTGCGTCGATTCACACCACGCTCCTTATGCGAAAGCAAAACGCGGCCCCGCCGGCGCCGTTGCCGTCTGCGCGACCCGCTGCACCTGCACAAACAAATCCAACCGCTAGAATCTTGCCAATCATGATAATAGCCCGCCTCAAGACCGGCTCCGGCATACACCCCAACTCCTGTAAGGTCTTCAGCAAGTTCACAAGATACCCCAAGCACGTTGCGTTTTCGATGCTGTTTGCCGCTGTCTGTACCCGAGTGACGGGGGTTACACGTCGCTCACCCGCATGTCTCCCACGCCGTGAACTGGCTTTCAGAGCGTCGAGGCTCTGCGAATCAGGTCGAGCTTTTCTTGTTCAAGTCCGTGCAGATTTTCTTCGGCCAGGCCGCCGTCACGAAGTTGTTGTGCCAACACGAGTGGAAGAATGGAGTAAGCGATAGGCGCACATTCGGTCGATCTCCCGTCGACGCTCTGTCAGCCAGCTTGCCAAATCCCACAGCTCCGATGGTTCCTCGATCCTTGCAGCTCGGTCTTTAACTTCTCGGACGAGAGTCTCCAATCTTTTGCCAAGCGCCAGGTCGAAGGCTCTCCGAGCGACTGCCTTTCGGCGTGAGGCCACTTGAGTTCGCACATCGCAATACGGCTTTGAGCTGCAGAGTCCGGTGAGTTGGCCATGCTGGGACTCCCGCCCAGGATTTTATCCTTTTGGGCGCAGTCTAGCTTTTGTATTGCATCGCCCGCCAGTTGCCTGCCCGCCAAGTCGTGCATTGTGAAATACCCTGTTCCGGCGCTTAGTCACGGTGTAGCGACCGCAGCAATTCCAGATGTGCCTGCCTGATAATTAGGTGTGGCCGACAGTAGCCGACCTTAGGAGCGTTCGTGTTGCCTGATACAAGAGATGCATTGGTCGCTAAGCTGTTATCCAAGATTGCCTGTGAAATTGTCGACCAGCCAGAGTTCGTAAGCATCAATACGCTCGTCGCAGACGGCGGTGCCACCTTCACTATCCAGTCTCATCCCGACGACACCGGAAAACTCATCGGCAAGCAAGGCAGAAATGCCCAGTCCATCCGAATTATCTTTAGCGCGATTGGAATGAAACTGCACCGACGCTATGTGATCGACGTCGACGGTGAGCCCGTGGAGACGGGCAGGTAGTCTCAGTGTACCGCGCACCGACCGCGTACTGACCGAGTTCCTATTCCTTGGTATTGGTCTGCCCGATCTTTTGTACCAGTTTCATTGTTAGTGTAGCGCGGCGAGTTTGGTTGATATCTCGTCGCAGTCGGGGGTGTGGAGAAGTGGGAAGCGCGTAGCGGTTTCCACTTCTCCATACCCCAAGCACTTTACCACCCAGGCCTCTGGTGCCGGTGGTCTATAACCTAGTGAGGAGTGTGGCCGGATGGTGTTGAAGTGGACGCGCCACCGTTCCGCCAGCACCCTGATCTCCTTCATCGAATAGAAGATTTCACCATTGAGGAACTCGTCCCGGAGTTTCGAGTTGAAGCTCTCACAGTAGCCGTTCTCCCATGGACTTCCCGGCTCGATGTAAGCCGTCCTGGCTCCCGTTCCCGCAAGCCATTTGCGCAGATCCTTGGCGACGAACTCGGGGCCGTTGTCGGAGCGAAGATGCTCCGGCACACCTTTCATCACCATCACGTCAGCCAGCGCTTCGATCACCTTCGCTGAGCTCCATCTGCGTTCCGACCGGATCATCAGGCACTCTCGGATGTGTTCGTCGATCAGGTTCAACATCCGCACCGTCCTTCCGTCGTACGTCTTCGCGCTCACGAAGTCGTACGACCATACATGGTTGGCAGCCGAGCACTTGACTCGCAAGGAGCCCCTCATGAAGATCACACACCACATGCCAAATCCCGGTCCCACCCGGCGCGGCTTTCGTCTCCTCCTGATTGGTTGCGGGGGAAACGGCAGCGCCATCCTCTTTGGACTTCCCTACCTGCATCACGCTCTCATTGCGTGTGGCTTTACCGATGGTCTCCAGGTCACCGTGATGGATGCCGATACCGTCTCCCCCACCAACTGTGTGCGGCAGCCCTTTGGGGCGGCTGACATAGGGCATAACAAGGCGACTATTCTCATCAACCGCGTAAACCTCTTTCACGGCCTCTCATGGTGGTCGGATGAGACATTCTTTAGTAAAGAGGCACGGAACAATATCGGGAATAGCTATGACTCCACAATTGATTTTGTGATCAGTTGCGTCGATACACGGGCGGCGCGTCAAGAGATGCACGAAGCATTCAACACCAAGACGGGAGCATGGCGCCGGGGGGTATTGGCTCGACATTGGGAACAATGCCAGCAACGGCCAGTTTGTAATCGGACAGCCCCTTAATGACGTAAATTGGCAGAGCAAAACACGCCTCCGTACCGTCACTGAGTTGTTTCCTTCGATCATGGACACCTCACGCGGCGAAGGCTCACTGCCAAGTTGCTCGGCTGCCGAAGCCTTGGAACGGCAGGAGCCCTTCGTCAACAACGTACTCGCCACCAGCGCGCTGTCGATGATGACACGCCTAGTGCGGTACGGAGTGCTCGACCACCAAGGCGCTTTTTACAATGCCGAGTCCGGCAGATCCGCTCCCATCTCGATTGATCCCGAGCTACTTGCGAAACAGGCACGCCGCCGCCGCGGTTCAGCGAAGGCGGCGTAAGCCACCAACGAAAGAGAGAGGATCGGAGATCATCCAGCGTGAGCCGATCCCCGCACGCATTGACGGGGCCATCGCCTCCGCCATGATCAATGCAGCCGATATTAGCAGCCTGGTCATGACGGAGAACCCAACCGATCGAACCGGCCGGTTCGACTTTGGTCTCACAACCGAACGTGCTGCCCAGTACCTCGCGGAGCTCTTTGTCGTTTACTGGAATCGCACTAAACTTGCGAATAGGCTAGAGGACGCAGCACGAGGCTTGTCACATTTGACACCGTCGGCGGGTCTAACTTAAACCTCGAATCGGCAGAGAGCTTCTTCCAATCGGGATCCGCGGAGAACTTTTCCCAATCTGCCTCAAGCGAGGTCATGTCAGGAAAGCTGAGCATATAGGTAAGATTCGGCAGATTCGGCCCTACCAGTGTATCGGCGTAGAAAACTCCCGTAGCACCGGCTTTAGCGAAAAAGCCGAACTCGCCATTATGAAACATCTCCACCTTCCGGACGTGATCCATGTTTGTCGGCGACTGATACTGACGAAGGTGATAGATACGTTTTCCTTTGGTTGCAGCGGAGGCTGGTGGAGTGACCTTGGGATATCCCGGGAATGCTCGCAATAGGGAACTCTCTATGCGAATGTAGGGCGGCGTGGAGGCGGGAGCATCCCAGAACGGTGAACCTGCCTTCATAAAGACATCGTCCCTCGCCAACGCAAGGTCAGCTGTAACTAATGTCTCCAACTTCAAACTTGGCATCAGCAGATAATAGGACGGGCTATCTGGTCCGAGATAAACAGAGAACGCTCCGACTGGCTCAATGCCGAGCCGGTTCAGTGCCGGAATTAAGCATCGGCAAAAAAATCATTGGTGAGCTTTACGCCCGGTCCACTCGCCAGATGGTACCGGCGCAGATCCATGTACTCAGGCGCAGATTTGTCCGCAGCAGAGCCCGCTTGAGCGAGTAGATCACCAACAGTAGCGAGCGAGAGGGCTGAAGCAGCGAGAGAGCTAGAAAGAAAATTGCGACGATCCATGACGTCTCCTTGGGATTAGATAACGCTAGTCCAAACAATTTCGGGGTGACCACTTACAATGTTCTTCGCCCGACTTTGAGCAAGGGTGCTCGTCAGGGGGCTTCGGCGACGCCAGATGCCCACCCGCGGATCCTCCATACATCACCACCCGATTGGTATCGAAGTTGTACTTCTTCGCATTCTTCTTCACCCAAGCCATCGGAGTTCGCCGGATCCGCCCACGCCGGCGAAGAGCCCGCAGCAGCCGGCGCAGCTTGTGCGCGCCCCTGAACACGCGTAACCAAAGACGCCACAAATAGAAGTATCGCGGTCGGCACAATACGCATCGATCCCTCCAATCGACTTGAGCGAAACATCCTACACCGCGCACGCCGCCACTTTCCAATGGGAATTCGTTCCTGACAACCCAAGGCATGTGCGGTTTCCGCATACTTCGGCGCCTCAGCTTCCTGCAGCCAGAAAATGGATTCTTCGCAGGGCACAGAACTACTCCGTTGTTATGAGCCGGTCTTCCTTTGGATCTACTTCGATGCTGATATCCCTGTATTCATCGAATAAGCCAGCGTTATGCATCTGTAGTGCGATCGGGCCAACTTTGCCGGCAGTCGTCTCCCTAAAATCAAGGACCTCTACGGCTTTGCTCCCTGGTGGCTGAGCGACAGCCATGCGGGCCGTGCCCTTTGTAGCATCCACGAGAAGCTCGATCTGGCTCCATGCGGAAACATCAAACGCGCCATGCGGCGCCGCATCGTTGTGCGGCCATTGCTGGTTTACAAACGTCCCCGACCGCGTCAGCACCCGGTGGTACCACTCCGGGTGAAACCACGCCATTGCCATCGCTGCCGCCCCGCCCGAGCTCGACCCAATCGTCCCCCGCCCATCCGGATCGTCCGTCAGCTTCACACCCGCCGTCTTCTCCGCCAGCGGCAGCACCTCCACCTGCACCCACTCCGCATACTTGCCCGACATTGTGTCGTACTCCAACCCCCGCTCGCTCCCCGGCCCATCCCCGCCGCCGCTGCCCACAGAGATTGCAATCATCACCGGCACTCGCTTCTGCGCAATCAAATTGTCCAGCACCGTAAACCACCCGCGGTCGATCCCATCCGTCCCCACCATAAACGGCGCCGCCGTCCCCGCCACATACTGCTTCGGCACATATACCGCAACGTGTCGCGTATACGGCGCAGGACGGCTCGCGGACACCGGCCCATTCGCCCCCGGCGGCCCGGCAGGCCCCGCAGCCGTGTCCCGCTCCACGCCCGGATAGAACTTGCTATCGGCCGAACTCATCGTGAACTCATATACCGTACCCTGCGGCACGCTCGGATCCACCGCCATCTCCACCGCCGGCTTATGCGTCGGCCCAATGATGAAGTTGCCATCCTTGGTCGCCGGCGGCACCTGTCCGTCCGGCAGCTCCACCGACTTCACCATCCCCGGCCCCAACGGGTCGCGCACCGGCGCTGGCGGCCGCGCTGGACGTGCTGCAGCTGGCGGTGCGACGGCGGTCTCGGGCGGCATGGGATCTGCGAGCGGCGTCTGGGCCTTTGCCGGACCTGCACCCGCCATCACGCCGACCAACAAAGTTACACTCAGAAGACGAAGCATTGAATCCTCCTCAAATCTGGAATCTCCATTTTCGGCCCCGATTCGTCTGAAATTGTACCGCTCCTGAGGGTTTGCGAGAGCCGCGCTGCATTTGAGGTCGAAAAACAGAGCGATTCCATGCCGCCCTGGATTTGAACATGTAAATCGCGCAATCGAACCCCCTGCAAAGTCGGCTTTCTATGAGCAGGTTACTGGCGTCAAGGGGCTCTTTAGTTTTTCCTTCATAGCGTTTTTGTCTTTGCTGTTGTTCGTTGTGGTTGATCCGCGTTGTTGCCTCTCCACCGTGTTTTTATTCGCACTTTGAGAAGAAACTCGTATGGGTAAGAAGGAGTGCCAGCCAGCCCCCAATGCGCAACATTCACCATTAATCAGCAATGCCCACTTGCCGGACTTGAACATCGTGTAGACGGTAGTGACCTCGAGGTCTCGATGGCCGAGCAAGGTCTGAATGGGGTGGCGCCGGATCACATAGGGATGTGGGGATTTTCGGCTGGAGGACACCTGACCGCGAGCGCGGGGACGATGTTCGATGCGGGCAATGCTGCGACGACCGATCCGATTGAGCAGCAGAACAGCCGGCCAGATTTTCTTATCCTGTCGTACCCGGTGATCACTATGGAAGACCCTTATGTGCACAAGGGATCGCGGACGTATCTGCTGGGCGATACTCCGACGCAGGCGCTGATGGATGCGATGTCGCCGGAGTTACATGTGACCGCGCCGACGCCGCCGACGTTCTTATTTACGACGACGGACGACCACACGGTACCGGTGTTGAACAGCGTGATGTTTTACTCGTCGTTGATGAAGGCGGGCGTGCCGGCGGAGATGCACATCTTCCAGCATCGGGGGCACGGGTCTGGGCTGGCGCCAACGAATCCGCAGTTGCGGCCTTGGACGGAAATGCTGATCAAGTGGATGCGGGAGCGCGGGTACGCGGCTGCTGAAAGTCCGCCGGCTGTCACACGTGAATGAGCCCACGCTGGACCGCTACAATTAGAGCTTGAGTACGATCCTCTACCTGAAGTCGCGCCAGAATCGCGCCCACATGACACTTGACAGTGCGCTCGGTAATGTCGAGCTTGTGTGCGATGGTTTTGTTGCTATTGCCCGTAGCGATTAGGCTCAGCACTTCCCATTCCACCATCGATGTCTCCGTCGTGGAAAGCTCTCTCGCCGCCACCATCGCCGTCCGTGATTATGGGCCTGGCGTTCCCAAGGACGCGCTGACCCGCATCTTCGATCTATTCTTCCGCGTGGAAGAGGCGCGCGATGCCATATGGGCGGAGGATCGGGGCTGGCCTGTCCATCGCGAAACAAGCCGTGCAAGTGCATCGTGGCGCCATAACCGCGGAGAACGCGTCGCCCGGCCTACGCGTTCAAATCACCATGCCGCTTCGCTCTGCCCCCACCTCGCACTAACGCCGGCTCGCCCGCACCCTTAACCGCAGGCCCGACCGATTAGCGACTCCTCAGCCCACCACTTAAGAATTCTTAAGCTTCAACCCAAAGACCACCATTGTCTAATCTCCTAAAGGCCCCGCTACCGAGAAAGTCCGTGAGGCCCTTGAGGAGAAACAAATGAAGCGTCTCGTTGGTTTTGCATCCATGCTGGTTCTGCTCGCTGCCCACGTGTTCGGCAACAGCAAGAAACCCCAAACCGTGATCATCCCGGAGGCTGTGCAGGTTGGATCGAGACAGCTTCCCGCCGGCTCTTACAAACTGGCATGGACGGGTTCTGGACCGGACGTTCCATGCGTTCGCGCTAGCGGCGCCGCAGTCGGGAGCGCAGGTTAAGATTTCATCGCTGGGCAGCAGTGCAGCTTTGATGAGCGCCCCGATACGGTCGGTAAGCTTGCTGGGCAGCGGGGAAAATCTCGTTTGGAGCCAGCATCCGGATGGCCTGGTCATTATCTTCCCTGCGCAGATCCCTTCACCGATTGCAGTTACATTCAAACTTTCAACGAACTCTTAGTCCGAGCTAAGCTAAGCCATCACACAGAGAGGACTTTCCATGGCGCGTTCCACCATGCAGTACGTCGCGATTCTGATCAGTACTTCGGCTCTTTGCCTTCCTCCGGCGCATGGGCAAACAGTTAGCACGTCTGCAGCGATCACATCCAATGCAGGGTTGCACCCGAATCTGACGGGGCAGATTGGCAGGCCCTTGCGTTATCGCCCGGAAAACGTCGATTTCGTGATCACAAACGGGGCAGAGTATTTCAACCGCTCACTCTACGGCGGGAATACGGCCTTTCGTGTCGATGGCGGTGACAAGCCGGAGTTCACCATGTACCTGCCTGGTCGTGGGGGCAATCTGCGGCTCGGCGTCAAGACAGCCCACACCGTGAAGTGGCTGAAGGATGCCGGCCACATCGTCACCCGCTATCGGCCCGGAGAGCTTATCTATGAGGTTCAGGATCAGGCTTTCGGAGCCAGGGCTCTCGTCACGATCGAGCTACTGGCCTACGCCAACACAGAAGGTCTCGTCGTCCGCGCACAGGCGAAGAACATGTCCGGCGACGCGGAACTCATCTGGGCCTATGGTGGTGTCAATGGCCAGCGGGGCACAAGAGACGGCGACATCGGTACCGAAAAGGTCCCGATCAGCCAGTACTTCCAATTCCAACCAGCATTTGCCGACGACAATTCCTTCACACTCGGCACGGAGGGATTCACGCTCAAGAGCGGGCACGCGACCATTGTTGGAATTACTCCCGCGGGCGCGCGAGAGCATGTTGCGGATGCAGACCAATGGAATGACTTGCCAGCGCTCTTGCCGGATCTGCCTACGATACCTAAACGTCCGGTGGTCGTAGGCCTTGCGCCCTTCTCGACGGGACGTCCACTGTTGCTTTCGCTGCAGAGGGTCAACGACGAATCTCGTGCCACGGCGGACCTTAATATCTATCTGGAGGTCACCACGCGCAAAGCAGGCGATGCGCCGCAGTCCAATCCCGGAGTATTGTTACCGGCTTTTGACCGTGCAGAGCTGCCGACACTGTTCGCCACGACGGAAAAACATTTCAAAGAGTTGAGAACCAAGGTCCGCGTCGAGACACCGGACCCCTATCTCGATGCGGCCGTGGCGTCTCTGAATGTGGTTGGGGACGCGTTGTGGGATTCCGATGCTCACGCGATCATGCATGGCGCGATCGCATGGCGGACCAAGCTCCTTGGCTGGCGTGGCCCCTATTCGCTGGACGACCTGGGCTGGCACGACCGGGCACGCGAAAACTTCGAGACCTGGATTCCGAACCAGAATACGGACGCGATTCCGGCTACTCTGCCACCGGCCGACAGAAAGGCGAATCAGGCGCGCAACGAACCCGGGCTGCACTCAAACGGTGATCTGTCGAATAGCCACTATGACATGAACATGGTATTTATCGACGCTCTGTTTCGCCATCTGCTATGGACCGGTGACACGTCCTTCGCCCGCAAGGTATGGCCGGTCATCGAGCGGCATATTACATGGGAAAGGCGTTTGTTTCGCCGGGAGTACGGGCCAGATAAACTGCCGCTCTACGAGGCATATGCCACGATTTGGGCCAGCGATGATCTCTATTACGACGGCGGCGGCTGCGCCTACGCCTCCGCCTATAACATCTACGCCAATCGCATGGCCGCGCGCATCGCTGTCATGGTGGGGAAAGATCCCAAGCCCTATACGGACGAAGCCGACCGTATCGAGAAGGCTATGCACACCCTTTTGTGGCTACCCGACGAAGGCACCTTCGCTGAGTATAAAGACCTGCTTGGTGAGCAGTTAGTCCATGCAGACTACGGTCTCTGGAATTTCTATCACACGGTCGATGAAGAGGTCGTGACACCGCGCGAAGCCTGGGAGATGGGTACCGCGCTCGAGACCCATCTAAGGCCCATTCCCGTCGAGGGCTCCGGTGTACCGAGCGACGCGCCCTATCACGTGCTATCCGAAACCGATTGGATGCCCTATTCCTGGTCGATCAACAATGTCGTAATGGACGAGAACATGCATACCGCCCTGGCTTTGTGGCAGGGCGGGCATGCGGACGATGCCTATGTGCTTGCCAAGGGCGCGTTGCTGGCGAGCATGTATATGGGAATATCGCCGGGCAATGTCGGGACCATGCAATATCTGGATGATTATCGCCGCGAAAGCCAGCGCGATTTTGGCGATAGCGCCGGCGCTATGTCGCGGGCCATCGTCGAAGGTTTGTTCGGCGTTCATCCCGACGCACTGGCGGGCACGCTGACGATCTCACCGGGCTTTCCCAAAGACTGGACGCACGCACGTCTGAGTCACCCTGATGTCGGCGTCGATTTCGTGCGCAACGGGCGACTGGAAACCTGGGAGATCACGCAGACTGGCAATCGCTTCCAGACGCTTACCTTGCGAATACCGGCAGCATTCACTGGTATCGCGAGTGTGCAGGTGAACGGCGAAAAAGCGCGCTGGTTCGCCGATCCAGAGGCGGCGGGACGGCCGGTCTTGAAGGTTGTCACTAAGGCTGGTTCAGGCACCAAGATACAGATCACCTGGTCTGGCGAACCGATCAACGCTCAATGGATGGCTGCGGCGAAGCCGGGCGAAGCTGAGGGTGACTTCAGGCAGATGTCGCGCGGGGCGCTCCGCTGGTGGGCTGCAATCCCGAAGGTGGTCAAGGTAGAGCCGATCGCACCAAAGCCGTTTGACTGGCAAGCGCCCCACTCAGCAACGCACCTGGAAGGTGTCGACCTGACACGTTCGTTCAATGACCGCGTGAGCGCTATCTTCGCGTCGGGCAAATATCTTTCGCCTCGCTCACCCGGTGTCAGCCTGGAGTTGCCTTGGCAGGGCGCTGGCGCCTGGGCGGGCCATCTGAACACCCTGCCGATCATCGACGATAGCGGCTTGCGCAAGGTGGCTGCCGAGAATGGCGGTAAACTCATCATGCCCGATGACATCTTCTTTTCGACTTCCTCATCGCCGGGGACAAACAATATCGTCTTTACCTCGCAATGGGACAACTATCCCCATGAGGTCTCGATTCCAATTAGCGGGCATGCGAAGCACGTGTACTTCCTCATGGCTGGCTCGACGAATTTTATGCAAAGCCGCATGGATAACGGAGAAGTGGTGGTCACTTATACCGACGGTAGTTCGACGCGTCTTGCACTTAGAAACCCCGAGACCTGGTGGCCGATCGAGCAGGACTATTTCATCGACGACTATCAGTTTCCGATGGAAGGCCCTTTACCGCCCCGTGTGGATCTGAAGACCGGCAAGGTTCGACTGCTTAGACTGGACACATTCAAAGGCCAGGGCCGCGAGGTTCCGGGCGGTGCTGCGACCGTGCTTGACCTGGCGCTGGATCCGGCGAAGCAACTACAAAGCCTGACGGTGCGCACACTGAGCAACGATGTAGTGATAGGGCTGATGGGTGCCACACTGGAGCGGCCTTAGCATTCGGGAGGTTGTTGTCGCTGGCCAGTGAAACAATACGAGGGCGGCAGTTTCAGCGAACATCCACCTATATACTATGCGGGAAGGGAACCCCCGGCCCCGCCCCAGCCGCTCGATGGCGGGACGTCATGGCGGATTTCCGTTCCCTCCCGAATCCGAAATCATATTTGCGTATGTGCGGATCCAGGGGGGAAAGTCGGTCCCTCTAGGAAGCTGTCGAATGGTGAATGCAACCCTAGCGGCGGGGCGAGCTTTGCGCCGGATGACTCGCCCTCTGGAAGTGCCAGTGCAGCAGAGTTCAACTCAATGTATGCGCGCCATTCACTGAAAACTTCTGCCCAGTGATGAAGCTTGCCGCGGGGCTGGCGAGAAAGACAACCATACTGGCAACGTCCGCGGGTGTTCCCATACGTTTCATAGGGACATTTGCAGTGTAGGCTTCGATTTCAGCGGAAGTTGCGTCGTGATGCCGCTCTGTTGGGATCCATCCGGGAGCCACGAGATTCACCGTGATGCCGGACTCAGCGAGTTCCAGCGCCCACGAACGAGTCAAGCCAAGTTGAGCCGCCTTCGCGGCGACATAGTTCGCGAAGCGCGGATTGCCAAGTTCAACAACCTCGCTTCCGATATGGATGATCCGCCCGAATTTGCGGTGCCTCATGCTGGGCAGAACCCTCTTGAGAAGCAGCAGGGGCGATTTGACGAAGAATTCAAGCTGATCAAGATAGTCCGCCCACGTCTGCTCCTCGATGGGCAGAAATGGCTGTGGGCCGGTTGCGTTCGGAACCAGAATGTCGACTGGCCCGAGCCTTCTGGTTACGTCATCTACGAGACGATCAACTTCATCATCATTGCGAACGTCTGCCTGAAACGGTTCAGAGACGCCCCCCGCTTGGCGAATCGAGTCACAAACATGTTCGGCAGCCGTTCGGTTCTGCAGGTAATTGACAGCGACTCTGGCTCCGCTCGCGGCCAGTGCAGCTGCGATGGCTGCTCCGAGGCCGCGAGAAGCACCGGTTACCAAGGCCGTGCGGATTGCGTCAGATTGAATTTCTCGATTGTTCAATGCGCCGACCTGATAACCGATATGAGAATGCGCTTTTCAGTACAGCTTGGGTAGTGGTCAAGTTTGAGTGAGGTCCTTGACGCGTCGTTGATGAATCCCTCTTGCACGTTTCTACCATAGGCCGAATAGCCGGTCAGGTCATGACAGATCTCAGGTGCTGGTTCCTCAAGTTCCTTCATGTTCGGCTTGGGTGCAAGAGTCTTCGGGAAACTCGGTGGGTCCAAGGCCGTATAATTTGGGCGAATCAGGACACACAAAGAAATTCCAATTCATGACTACTCCGCCCATATCCCGCCGTCAGTTTGCCGTCCGGTCTCTTGCCGCGCTCGCTGCCACACGCGCCGCTCGCTCCCTTGCACTCCCCGCGCGGCCGCCAAAGATCCGCGTCCTCATCGTTGACGGAATTAACAACCATGACTGGAAGACCGCAACCCACGGCATCACCGAAATCCTAACTCGCTCCGGCCTTTTCACTGTCGACGTCTCCACCACGCCTCCGCGCGAAGCCCCACCCTCCGCCTGGGACGCCTGGCGACCCGTCTTCGCCAACTACCAGGTCGTCATCAATAACTTCAACGGCGGCGACTCACTAAAAGGTATCCAGTGGCCCGCACCCGTCGAAGCGTCCCTCGAATCCTACGTGGTCGCCGGCGGAGGTCTCGTCTCCTACCACGCCGCCAACAACGCCTTTACCCCCTGGCCCGCCTACAACCAGATGATCGGCCTCGGCTGGCGCCCCGCCGCCTTTGGCACTGGAATCGCCATCGCCGACGACGGCAGCGTCATCTACATCCCGCAGGGCACCGGCCACGGTCCCGGCCATCCCGCGAATCTCGACTTTCAGATTGACGTCCGCGACACCCACCACCCCATCACGCAGGGCATGCCGCCCGTCTGGATACATCCGTTCGAACAGCTCACCCACGGCCAGCACGGCCCCGCCGAAGGCCTCACCATCCTCACTTATGCCCACTCGCCCGTTACCAACCAGAACGAGCCCATGGACTGGGTGCGCGACTACGGCTATGGACGCGTCTACACCACCATGCTCGGCCACACCTGGGCCGGCGATCCGTGCCCCAACCTCGACTGCGTTGGCTTTCAAACGTTGCTCGCTCGCGGCGTCCAGTGGGCCGCCACCGGCCGTGTCACCATCCCCATCCCGCAGGACTTCCCCGGCCCGGACAAGATTTCGCTGAATAAGTTAACCTAAGTTGATCGCTGGATTGGCGAACACAACCTCGGTGTGACGGTGAAGATATTCCGCCGGGGTGGGAGGCCCTGGGTTGGATCTCGCAAGTTCCAAGACAAACTACGCCAAGTCCGCCGCAGCGTGCGAGCCAGCCGCAGCCAACCAGTGATCGAGCAAAACAGATTTCGTCGATCAAACGATGGCTTCCCTATACTTGGGGAAGTGCAGCAATCAGACTCTGTGCTAATCGATTAGGAGCGCACCCCGATGGCAGCAAGAATGAAAGACATCGCGAAAGCGCTGAACGTCTCTATCGTGACCGTCTCAAAAGTGTTGAACAAGAATGATTCGAAAATCAGCGAGGCTACTCGGCAACGAGTATTGGCGTGCGCTCGTCAGCTCGACTACCGCACAAATCTTGCCGCAAAGGGGCTGGCAACGGGACATTCGAAGACGATTGGCCTGATTGTTCCTGAGCTATTTCATGGGTTCTTCGCCGAGGTCGCTGCAGGCATGTCAGACGCTTTGGCACAGCAGGGGTATGGCCTGATCATTTCGTCATCCCGAGACGACGTGAAACTCGAGAACAGAGATATCAAGCAGATGCTGGCGCGCAGCGTGGACGCTTTGGTCGTGGCGAGCTGTAGCTCAGACGCGGACGTTCTAATGTCCGCCGATCGCGAGGTGCCAGTGATTCTTCTGGATCGGCGGGTAGACCACAGCGGAGCGTTCTGGCTTGTCGGCGCCGACGACTTGCTAGTTGGTGAACTGGCCACACAGCACTTGGTCGATATTGGGCGAAAACGAATTGCGTTTATCGGTGCAGCGAGTTCTAGCCCGTCGAGCGATCGCAAGAAGGGCTATCGCAGCGTTATGAGCGGGGCCGGACTCAGTGTCCCCCCCGGATTTGTGGTCAGACTTCCTCAAAACGAGGAGTCGAACCACGTTCTGGGTGCGAAATTCACAAGGCAACTCCTGAAGCTGAAGCCAAGGCCCGATGCAGTCTTTTGCTATAACGACCCGACCGCATGGGGTGCGACGTTTGCAATTCATGAAGCAGGGCTTCGCATTCCAGAAGACATTGCAATTCTGGGGTGCGGGAACAGTATTTACAACGGCTTTTTCGGGGTGCCTCTCACGTCGGTGGATCTGAATGCGGCACACATGGGACAAGAGGCTGCGAATCTGGTTCTGCGCGTGATCAAAGAACGGTCGCAGAAGGCGCGGCACACTCCGACGGCATTACTTCTGAGACCGACGCTCGTCGTGCGCGGATCCACCATCGGGGATACACGCAACAAAGACCGCAAAGGTTCGAAGTAGAGTCCGATCCGGTCGGACTCTTTGGCCTCACCCCAAGTGCAATTCGGTTTTATTCTTGACAGCTCTATTCGCATGTGGGTAGAGTCTTTCTGTCGTGGATTAGCGCTTACCCCGGCCACACCATTGCTCGTCCAGCCCCCTGCGATAACCAGCTCACCCAAATAAAGGGCCATCGTGATGCCCCATTTGACAGCGAGCCGTCTAGGGTAAGCGCTTATCCAGTCTGCCAAGGAATAAAGCGTTTATCTGCGGAGGCGCCATGCGAAGCCAGAAATCGAAGCACCAGATCGTTCGTAGCCAGTCAATCACGTCTCATCTTCAGGCGGCCGTTCGCGTCAGTGTTTGCCGCCTCCTCTGTATGACCATACTTTTGCTGTTGAGTGCCAGTCCCCTGCTGCGGGCCCAGATTAGCGGGACTGGAACGATCCAGGGGACAGTCACGGATGCGACTGGGGCAGTCGTCCCAGGCGCAACAGTCCAGTTGATCGAGGTCAAGACAAATGTTGCGCATACCCAGACGACTACGGAGGCTGGTTTCTATTCGGCTGCTGCGTTGGATCCAGGACTGTATAAGGTCACGGTCACCGCTTCCGGATTCAAGACTTACACGCAGGAGAATGTCTCTCTTGATTCCCTTCAGACCTTCGGCCTAAATGTGAAACTTACCGTTGGCGGGAATGATACTACCATCACTGTCACCCAGGCTCCTCCCGCTCTGGACACTGTTAACGCAACCCTTGGCAGTTCCATGGAGGTCCAGACCTACGAGGCTTTGCCTTTGGTGCTAAACGGTCAGCCGCGCGATCCAACTGCATTCGTCTACCTTACTCCGGGCGTCACGGGCAGCGGCGGAGCGGACCAATTCAACGGCGGCCAAAGCAACCTAAATGAAACCTACATCGATGGAATTGCCCTGGACGATGTCAACCAGCAAAGCGACTGGGCGCCGATCCACAGCACTTTCTCCGTGGACGCTGTCGATCAATTCCAGGCGCAGACCAGCGGCATTTCAGCTGCTTACCAAGGGCAGGGCCTTCAGAATTTCACACACAAGTCAGGAACCAACACATATCACGGGGCGGTCTTTGAGTACTTCCGCAATACCGCTTTGGATGGCTGGGGCTTTTATGCTCCTTACGTCATCAACGCGGTAACCGGCAAAGCAATCAAGCCTGTTGAGCACAACAATGAGTTCGGGGGCACCTTCGGCGGCTATGTTCCGCCCTTCAAGAACAAGATATTCTTCTTCCTTTCCTACGACAATGAACACTATATCCATGGCACCAATCCTGGATACACAACTATTCCAACATTAGCCGAACAAGCAGGCGATTTTACTGCCTTGCCGGCCAATCAGCCGATTTTTGACCCCTCGACCACCGTTTGCGCCGGAAGCACCTGCACGCGCTCGCAGTTCCATGGGAACAAGAACGGAGTGCCAACGCTCGATGTAATTCCGTCCAGCGAGATTTCTCCGATCGCCCAATACATGCAGAAGTTCTTGCCGATGCCCAGCAACTCGAATCTCACGAATAACTGGCTGGGCGGATTCAACACCGGCTTCAATTACCCCCGATACAGCGCCAAGGTGGACCTCGATCTTATACAGAATCATCGCTTCAGTCTTCTCTTTCTAGAAGGCGGCCGCTACGCCAATCCGGCATGCTGCGACTCGAGCGGACTTCCCCTTCCATACACCAACACGATCGGCAACTCACAGAACAACCTGACTGCGCTGGTGTCCGACACGTGGACGATCAATGGCCGAATGGTCAATAAACTGACCTATAACTTCAACATGAATGGTTTTAACGGCGGCGCGGGGTCCATCAATCCCAGCGCGAGCAACCCGACGTGGTTCGCCACGGCTGCGGGCATCACCAATCTCCCTGCGGGCCAGGCCTCGAATTCCTTCCCGAAGACGAGCTTCGGCGGCTCCAATGCTCCTGCTCAGTGGGCGGGCGGCGAGGGAACCTTTGGCGGCGTATATGCCAAGGTTTATCAGCTTACGGAGGGCGTACAGATACTCAAGGGCAGGCAGTCCATCAGCTCTGGTATCGACTATCAGTGGCAGCAGTCGGACCCCGTGCTAATTCAAAACAATACGTACTTCACACTCTCGTACTCCAATAACGAGACCGCAGGCTTCAATGCGGCTGGGACCTCGCTCGTAACCACGCAGGGTGCAAGCTATGCGAGCCTGTTGGTCGGGGCGGTGGATTCAGCGGGCATCAGCGACGACACCCCACTCCACGAACTGTACGGGCGTTACCATAATTTCTCGCCGTACATCCAGGACGATATCAAGGTCAACAGCAGGCTTACTGTGAACGCAGGCCTCCGCTGGGACGTTTATTCGCCGTATACAGAGAAGTTGAACCGCTTCTCCTTCGTCAATCTCGATGTTCCTAACCCAATTACCGGAACTCCAGGCACTCTTCTGTTCGGCGGCAGCGGTACAAGCGGGACCTATTGCAACTGCACGTCTTCCATCAGCACCTGGTATAAGAACTTCGGGCCCCGCCTGGGCCTTGCGTACGCAATCGACAGGAAGACGGTGCTGCGCACATCGTTCGGGCTCTTTTACAGCCACGCGGGCGGAACTGGCGGCCGGGCCAATGCCAACTCCGGCACGGGCCAGCTTGGCTTTACCGGTGGTGCGTCGCCAGCTTCTTCAAACGGCGGCATCACCCCCGCATTCTATCTGAACAACGCGGTTGGGTTTGTTGACTCGAACAGTGCCGTTCCCAGCTACATACATCCGCCCATTATCGATCCGGGGAGTGGAACCGGATTCTCAACAACTCCGAATTACACAACCCTGTCTCCCAATGGCGTCAACTATCCTGACCCTTATCTCAGTCGCCGCGCGCCGTATTTCGAAGACTACAACTTTGGCCTGCAGCGCGAAGTTCTCCCTCACACAACCCTGAGTGTCGATTACAGCGGATCCAATGGACACTTCCTTGGTACTGGCATCGGACGCACGATCTACGGGAATCAGTTGAATCCCTCAACGTATGTCCTTGGAGGACTGCTGACACAGCCTGCCAGCCCCGCCAATGTCGCCGCGGCACAGGCCATCCTTCCGTCGTTCAAGCTGCCCTTTGCCAACTACTCCCCATCGGCCTCAATCGGCCAGGCGCTTCGCCCCTTCCCCCAATTCAACGGGTTCAGCGATATCTGGGGCGACATCGGCAACTCGAATTACTCCTCGTTGCAACTGGCGCTCAAACAGACCGAGCTACGCGGGTTCAGCTATGGATTGACATACACCTACGCCAAGACCTACGACGACACGGGAAGCTCAAGAAGCGCCTATGGGTACAATGGCCTGACAGCAGGGCAGGAAGAGCATGCCCTCAGCACCATCGATATCCCCAGCCGCTTCACGCTGTACTACGTCTACAATCTTCCGTTCGGTAAGGCCGATGGCAACCGGTTGGTGAATCAGCTGATCAAAAACTGGGCCATCTCAGGGCTCGTCACCCGTCAGTCGGGTACACCTCTGTCCATCACTGCCACCGGGTGCAACGACCCATTCGGCGGGACCTGCTTCCCGAACATCAATTCGAGCTATTCGGGCCCTGTGCGCGTCAACGGGGGCTGGGGCCGTAAGAATACCGCTACGACCAGCTATTCGTACATCACGAGCTACGCGAGTTTAGGCAGTTCAACAACACCACAGCCTTTCTCACTGCCTCCGGCCTACACCATTGGCAATGCTGCTCGGACCTATGCCTATGGGCTGCGCAATCCCGGGAACTACGACGAAGACATAAGTGTTCGCCGTGCCTTCAATATCTGGGAGAACCTGAAGTTCACCTTTGAGGCAAGCGCCTATAACCTGGATGGTCACGTGGACTTCAGTGGCCCTAGCACGACTTGGAGTCAGACCAGTACCACCTTTGGCGTCGTAAGCAGCCAGGCGAATAGCCCCCGGGATATTCAATTGTCTGGACGTCTCGACTTTTAGATTGAATCCACTATGGCTGAATGCCGAAGCCGGGTCCATCTCTGCAAGCAGTCTGGACCCGGGATTCCTATATGTGGGGCTCAAGCTTCCGCCGAGCCCCGATGCAGGGATTCGCATCAGGTGCTTCCGGCCCGTTCCATCCCGATGTCGAAAGGGTTTCGCATATGTCGTCTCGCTCTCCTCTGTCACTGTCCCGCCGCCGCTTCCTCGCGCAATCCTCTCTCATCACCGCAGCCGCCACCATCCTCCCGCGCACTCTGCACGCCCAGACCGGCGCACCCGCTGGCTCGCCCGATGCCTACGCGAAACCGAAGCCCGACCTCGACGGCCCTTTCAAGCCCACCTGGGCCTCCATCCGCGACAACCACCGCACCCCCGCCTGGTTCAATCCCGCCAAGTTCGGCATCTTCATCCACTGGGGCCTCTACTCCATCCCCGCCCGCATCAATGAGTGGTACATCAAGCATATGTACACCTCCGACGTGGAGTGGCACACCCAGCACTACGGCCCGCCCGACAAATTCGGCTACAAGGACTTCATCCCTCTTTTCACCGTCCCCAACTACCACCCCGACGAGTGGGCGCAACTCTTCAAGAATACCGGCGCAAAATATGTCGTCCCCGTCGCCGAGCATCACGACGGCTTCGCCATGTGGAACTCCGATATCACCCCCTGGTGCGCCGGAAAGATGGGCCCCAAACGCGACCTGACCGGCGAACTCGCCGCCGCAGTCCGCAAACAAAACCTCATCTTCGGCCTATCCACCCACCGCATGGAGCACCACACTTTCGCCTACCCCGCGCCCGGTGTTCCCAACGATCAGTTCGACCCGCGCTACGCCGGCTTCTATGGCCCGCCCATCCCCGGTGATATGAACGACGGCGGCGCCTCGCAGGTCTTTCAGGAAGACTGGCTCGCGCGCGTCCAGGAACTCATCGACAAATACGAGCCCCAACTCATCTACTTCGACAACGGTGTCAACCCGCGCGTCTACGACCCCATCAAGCTCCGCGCCGCGACCTACTACTTCAACTCCGCGCTCAAGTGGGACAAGGAGGTCACCTTCGGCACCAAGGACTGGGCCTACCTCGCCGGTTCCGTGCAGGACTTCGAAAAGCAGCAGCGCGCCCCCAAATGGATCTACCCCTATCCCTGGCAGTCCGACGACGCCATCGGCAGCACCTGGGGCTACACCGAATCGCCCCGCCCCGAGACCTACCGAGGCCCCGCAGCTATCATGGCCGAGCTCATCGAGCACGCCAGCACCGGCGGCAACCTCATGCTGAACGTCTCGCCTCGCGGCGATGGCAGCATCCCCGACGAGCAGCAGAAGATTCTCCTCGCCATCGGCGAATGGCTGCAGGCCAACGGCGAAGGCATCTACGACTCGCGCCCCTGGCGCATCCCCGGCGAAGGCCCCGGCACGCCCACTGAGATCCCGTCCGACTGGAAGGGAGGCTCCACAGCCGACCAGTCCACCGCCATCCGCCCCGACCCAGGCGCTCCCCACATCCAGACCACCGAGGCCAGCTTCCGCTTCACTACCGTGGGCGGCAAGCTGTACGCGTTCGGCTACCGCTATCCGGCGGCTGGGGTGGCCAGCATCAAATCACTCTCAACCAACTCCGCCAAGATTGAACGCGTCACGCTGCTTGGCCCATCGCCGCAGCCGGTCACGTTCAAACAGACTTCCGACGCGCTGGTGGTCACGCTGACCGCCGCCGCGCCGATTGCCGGAATGCCGTACATGCTTCGCA
>Ga0181526_10000556_pt1 | contig 39395 bp, 49 predicted proteins | sample PEATcosm2014_Bin_35_FD_119750 | JGI IMG/M metagenome (GOLD analysis project Ga0181526, IMG submission 119750) | Peatland microbial communities from MTU Mesocosm Facility, Houghton, MI, USA - PEATcosm2014_Bin06_30_metaG | ecosystem: Environmental > Terrestrial > Soil > Wetlands > Peat | place...
AACCCACCGTGAAGGGAACCAACCGCGCGTCCCGGATGGGATACCGCGACAAAACGGCGTTGCCATGCAAGGCCTTTAAACGGTCTTTGTCGACGTGGAATACTTCCAGCAAATCCTGCTGTTCTGCTTTGGTTTCGCCATCGTCAAATTTATCTGTCCCCAGTTGTTTGGGATCAATCTCCAGAAACTCCACCCCGTAAGCCCAATTCATGTTCAGGACCTTGGCCATCTCGCGGACGACTTCCCGGTAATCCGTACGTTTCACACCCCAATCCACTTCGTTCAATATCCACACGTCGGCGGACTTGAGAGTCTCGATCTCCTCCGCAATTTTGTCCATTTCCACATCGCGAATTCTCTTGCCGCTTTCTTTAGCTTTTTTCCGCTCCTCTGCCACCTTCGTTATGAAAGCGTCTTTATCGTTAAGCATCAGCAGAATATAATCGAGTTCCAACCCGCGCTCGATGTTCCAGAAGGCCACCCGCAGGGTCGGGCCCATCCCGGGAACTTCCAATGGCCGAGGTCTCGCTCCGCTCAAATAAGCCTCATTGTTAATGAAGGGCGTGGTGGTGATCAGCCGAAGCTTCTCGGCCAGCTCCGGACTCATCTCCTGATCTAGGCTTAGCTGTACAAGTTCGTCGTAGTCGAACAGTTTCGGTTCCGAGGACCGCGTGTATTCCTGCGCTTGCACGGTTATAGCTCCGGGCAGGCTCGCAGCAAGCATAACCAGAACACATACACAAGCTCTGCACCCAATAGTTCGCATCGTCTTCGCTCTCCACTCGGCGTGAATGCTTCGCTGAACCAGGCCACGAACGAAAGTATGCTCGTTAGGCCCGCTTGAGAGTACATCCTCGAAGCCGAATTTCCAAGACAACCCGTCCAAGACTTTAGTGCGCATTCGCTGTCCTGCGCTACCGCCAAGTCAAATAGCAGGCGTTTATGTCGGCTAAGAGACAGAGCCGAACTGAGGAGTACAGAAGCGGCTGTTGGCCTGCTCGGAACGGAAGATGACAGAGGCTGCTTTCCTCACTAACGCCGGTCGTCTCGGTCACACCCGTGTGGGCCCAAAGGACGTGCAAAAAACCCGGAGTGCAAACTTATGACCCAATCAAAAAGGGGGGAGATCATTGATTAGCCGGGATGGCGGCTATTTCTTTTGGTGGAGGTGCTGAACGGGGACGATGCAATGTCCAGATCGGCTTCAGCAGGATCAAGCGCTACCAACTTCACTTGCTCTTTGGGCGTTGGATGATTTGGGTCCTTTGTTGTGAAGTGATTTACGTTTCCAGCAGTGGCCGAGAAACTGACAGCGGCAGAATAGGCTTCAACCGACTTTGCTTGGATGCTGCCGCAAAGGTGATCTTCTCCAGGATCAATCGGCCCGAAAAATAGAAGGGAGCTGATTTTGAGGGGCGCGAGATTAAAGAGGCCAAGAAGATATTGGCGCATCCCGAGAGGCTGAAGAGCGCCGCGAGCAAAGAGTGGCTCCTGTCCACCGGCTAAACATGTAATAGCAGAGCAGCGTCACAGCAATGTAGAAGGCGTACGCGATGAGGTTGACGGCGTCATATGTTACATGCCGAACCTGGCCAACGAAAGCCTCGGCGGATACAGCCGTCAGAAAGCAAAGCAGATAAACGAGGCCGGTCGTTCTGGCCCAGGGACCCGGGGAGGCTTCTGCAATGCGTTCCTTCATTTCATTGGCTCCAAGGAGGGTCCGGCATTCTATCCTCCGCGCACAGTGAGGCCACCCTTCAAGGCGAACCGCCCACTGGGACCGAACTTCGTCAACATCGCCCTTTTTCCCTGCAGGGACTTCAACGATAACGATTGTCAAGGGTGAATGCTGTTCAGTTGTGGACGGGGTGCTGAGATTTCTTGGAATCGGAAGATTCCGCACCCGGCGGGGAATAGGTGCAGCGGTGACGCGCGCTATCAGGGAGTTTGGGCGCCTTGGGCATCGACGTAAACGGCGTAGAGGGACTGGCTGGCGGCCATGAAAAGGCGGTTTTTCTTGGCGCCGCCGAAACAGAGGTTGGCGCAAGTCTCCGGGAGATGAATTTTGCCGATGAGGGTGGCGTCCGGCGCGAAGACGTGAACCCCGTTAAAGCTTTCTCCGGCCCATCCCGCGGCGGACCAGAGGTTGCCGTCCACATCGCAACGAATGCCGTCCGATGTGCCGGGGGACATATCGACAAACAGGCGGCCATTTTTGAGGCGGACGCCATCGTCGACGTCATAGACACGAATCGGACGCGGGTCTCCGGGATGCCGGGGCGCGCCCGAGTCGACGATATACAGTTTCTTTTCATCGGGAGAGAAGCACAGGCCATTGGGCTTATCCATGTCGCTGGCAACCACGGTGGCTTGGCCGGTTTTCGGGTCCAGGCGGTAAACGTTGGCGGGCAGCTCGAAGGGAGCTTTGTGGCCTTCGTAGTTGGACATGATGCCGTAGCCGGGATCGCTGAACCATATGGCGCCGTCGGAATGGACCGCGAGGTCATTGGGAGCGTTGAGCCTTTTGTCTTGAAAGCGGTCCATAAGGACGGTGATGGTGTCGTCGTATTCGGTGCGGGTCAGGCGGCGCGAGTCGTGTTCGCAGGTGAGCAGCCGGCCCTGACGGTCGCGGTAGTTCCCGTTGCTGTAGTTCGAAGGACTGCGAAAGACGCTGACCTCTCCGGTGTCCTCGAGCCAGCGGAGCATGCGATTGTTGGGGATGTCGCTGAAAAGAAGATACCGGCCATCGGCGAACCACACGGGGCCTTCCGCCCAGCGAGCGCCCGTGTAGAGACGCTCGATTGCGGCGCTGCCGACTCTGTATTTTTCGAAACGCGGATCGACCACTTCGACCGCGGGATCGGGATAGGGCACGGGATTCTTCCGTTCCTGGTGCGCGGCAAGTGACAAAGGGTCGAAAGCCAGGGCCGTCGCCGCACCGGCCGCTACGTTTATGAATGAGCGTCTCTCCATCTGTCTCCCTCAGAGGAAAACACTGCTGTGGCGCACTGTATCACGCCCTGGTTAGCGGCGGCACAATACTGTTCGTTAGGCCGACACGAATTTGAGTGAAACCCACGGGCAATTCAAGATAAGCTTCGCAGTCATCGTGTGAATAGGAAGGGACTGTAAGAGATCAATGACCTCTCGCGTGCCAGACGATTCCGCAGGTCGTCTGTACTATGGCTGGTGGATAGTTGTTGCCGCCTTTTTGAATTTGTTCTTCGTGGTGGGAATCATCTTCTACGGTTTTCCGGTTTTTTATCCTTATTTTGTGGAGTCCCTTGGTTTCACGCGGGCGGAGGTTACGCAGGGATTTTTTCTGGGGTTCCTATTCGCGGGACTTCCGTTTGGGATCTTGGCCGGGACGCTGATCGACCGGATCGGAGCGCGGTTGGTGATTCTGGTTGGAGTTGGGCTTGTGGGAATCCCGCTGCTGCTGATGGGCTGGATGAACCGATTTTGGCAGTTTGAAATATTGTGCATTGCGGAAGTCCTTGGATATGTCCTTGCTGGTCCGATCCCGAACCAGGTGTTGATTTCGCGGTGGTTTTCCAGGCGACGAGGACGGGCGATGGGTTACGCGTACCTGGGCCTTGGGTTGGGAGGGGTGGTCGCCCCGCTACTGATCAATTACCTGGCGCACAGTCTGGGTTGGCGCCACGCACTGCAATTGCTGGGCGCGGTGATTCTCTTCGTGCTTTTCCCGGTGGCAGTGTGGGTCACGCGTTCCTGTCCGGAGGAACTTGGCGATGATTGCGAACGGGCGGTGAAGTCTGAACTGGCGCTGAAGAATATCTCGGTAGAGAATTCACCTTCCGTGAGAGTCGCTGAAGCAGTTCGTTCCAGAAGCTTTTGGCTGATCCTGGGGGGATCAACCCTGGCCATAGGAACCATAGGGGCCGTAATTCAACACTTCATACTTTTCATCAAGGATGTTGGATATTCGGCAACAACAGCCGCACGGTTCTCCACAATTTTGCTGGCGTCGAGCCTGGGAGGGCGCGTGATAGTGGGCTACCTTGCCGATCGTTTCCGAAGAACACACATCATGACTTTTTTCTATTTCCTGATTGGAGCCTCGGTATTCCTGCTGGTGGGCTCACCGTCACCTGCCGCACTGTGGAGTTTCGCGGTGATTTTTGGATTTTCCATGGGCGCCGATTACATGCTGATTCCGCTGGTGACTGCAGAGTGTTTCGGTACCGTTGCGCTCGGGAAGCTCCTGGCGCTGATCATCATGGGCTACTCGATAGGCCAGTGGGCAGCTCCCTGGATTGTCGGACGAATCTTTGATGCGCGGCATAGCTACGACCTTGGATGGGAGATCATAGCGATCGCCGGAATTCTGGGAGCGGCGACAATCTATGCCGTGCCATCGCGTCCCGTTGAGAGTCCGTCTGAGCGAACGGTACGAGCATGAGCACGATTCCGATCCTACGGCTTGGGGCAGTAAAAGACGTGCAACGCCTGAAGGACCACCTGCACACGCTGGGCTTGAACATTCCGTGCGATCCGGAATTGCTGGCGGGGCCGGAGTGTCCTCTGCGGTGGCCGCTGGAGCGAGGGGGATTCAAGTTCTCCAACCGAATCGCGGTTCAACCGATGGAAGGTTGGGACGCACTTGCCGACGGAAACCCCAGCGAATTTACGCTGCGGCGCTGGCAACGATTCGGGAATAGCGGGGCGAGCCTGATCTGGGGAGGGGAAGCGGTCGCCGTGTCGCATGAAGGCAGGGCCAATCCGAATCAACTTGTGATGGCACCGCACACGCATGCGGGCTTAGCGAGACTGCGAGCTGCGCTGCTGGAATCCTATCGCGCGACAACTGGGCGCGATGACGCGCCTCTTATTGGATTGCAACTCACACATTCAGGCCGGTACTGCCGTCCGAACGCTTACAATCGGCCGGAGCCGAGGATTCTGTATCACCATCCCATTCTCGATGCCAAGGTTGGGCTGTCCGTAGAGTTGGCGGTGCTGACGGACGAAGAGATCGCGAGGATCGTTGAGGACTTTCATCGCGCAGCGCGAGCGGCCCGTGATTTAGGGTTTGATTTCGTAGACATAAAACACTGCCATGGATATCTTGGCCACGAATTTCTGAGTGCGCACACACGACCTGGAAAATATGGCGGATCTTTCGAGAACCGCACACGTTTCTTACGGGAGGTCGTGGAAGGAATCCGCTTGAGCGCGCCAGGACTGCAGATTGCCGTGCGTCTGTCGGCGTTTGATACGGTGCCGTACCGCCCCGATCCCAAGACATCGTCACCGGGAAAGATGGGAGTGGGAATTCCGGAGCAGCATGCGCATCTGATTCCTTATCGCTGGGGATTCGGGGTGAATCCGCAGAGTCCTACGGAACTGGAGCTGACCGAGACGAAACAGTTTCTGGCACTACTGGACGAGCTTGGGATTCGACTGGTCAACCTTACTGCCGGGAGTCCCTACTATAATCCTCACATTCAGCGCCCAGCGTTCTATCCACCTTCCGATGGCTATCAGCCACCGGAGGATCCACTGGCAGGCGTGGCGCGGCAGATGGAAATGGTGCGAACGTTGAAATCGAAGTTTCCGCAGTTGATACTCGTGGGTAGCGCATACAGTTATCTTCAGGATTTTCTTCCGCATGTTGCCCAGGCGGCCCTTCGCGAAGCGTGGACGGATCTTATTGGCATGGGCCGGATGGTCTTGTCTTACCCCGGGCTTTTGCTGGACGCATCGGAAGGACGCACCATTCAACACCGGCTAGTCTGCCGAACGTTCAGCGACTGCACAACCGCACCGCGAAGAGGATTGCCTTCCGGTTGCTATCCATTGGACGAGCATTACAAATCATCCGAGCTTGCCGTGAAACTGAAATTAGCGAAGGCGAGTCGATCATGAGCACAGCGACTCTCTTCGATCGATCGCGGAGGCATCGCAAAGTGAGGGGAATTGCGGCGGCGCTGCTTCCGTTCGAGAACGACGGCCGTGTTGCGGTTGATGCCTTCCAGAAACATCTATCGGATACGCAGAAGGCTGGATTAGAAAATGCGGTGAACATGGATACGGGTTACGTGAATTTCCTGACAGAAGCAAAGAAAAAGAATGTCCTGCAGTGGACTCGGGAAGCATTGGGTAAAGATGTGCCATTTGTGGCAGGGGCTTATATCGAAGGACAGACGGGCCCGGTCGTTGCACTTTATCGAAAGCAGATGGATGCCATCGTGGGATTCGGTGGCACACCGATCTTATTTCAGACCAGCCAGCTTTACGGGAAGTCCTCTAAGGAAAAAGGCGAGATTTATCAGGAAGTGTGCCGAGGGTATCCCGGTGTTCTGGCTTTCGAGCTTGGGCAGATGTTCGCGCCGAGTGGAGAGATTTTGGAGTCCGAGACGATTGTACGCTTAATGGAGATTCCGGAGATTCTGGGCATTAAGCACTCTTCGCTGGATCGTCTTGTCGAACTGGAGCGTCTGGCGCTGCGCGATGTTCATCGGCCAGACTTTCGCATTTACACGGGGAATGATCTGGGCATCAATATGATCGAATACGGCTCGGATTATCTGCTTGGACTTGCGACTTTTGCCCCGCAGAGGTTCGCGGAGCGCGATCTGTATTGGGAAACGGCCGACCCAAGATATTTTGGACTGTCGGATTCCCTGCAACATTTGGGCAACGTGGCGTTTCGCGAACCGGTTCCCGCTTACAAACATTCGGCTGCCGTCTTTCTTCATCTGACCGGGAGAATCCCCAGCAGCAGGACTCATGCCAAGAATCCACAGCGTCCCGCTTGGGAGGCAGAACTGATGCGCGACTGCGCGCAACGGTTAGGCATGTAACAGCGAGGGATGACGATGGCGCACACTCTGTATATGGTGGTGGAACACTTCAAAGACAAAGATGCTGTCGCGGTATATAGGAGGTTTCGAAACAGCGGCCGTATGGCCCCCGTGGGTCTGACGTATGTGTCGAGCTGGGTCGATGAGAAGATTGAGCACTGCTATCAACTGATGGAAACGGACGACCGCAAACTGCTAGAGCAGTGGATGGCGAACTGGAGCGACCTGGTAAATTTCGAGGTCCACGCGGTAATCACATCGAAAGAGGCGGCGGATAGGATGGCGCGACTTCTCTGAATGGTGGGTAGAGCAAGAGGCGTTGTAAGTCCTGAAACGTCGGAATAACCGTTTTTGAGATGAAACGAAACGTTGTAGGGCGTCACTACCTTGCAGTGAAGCCCATCCACGGTGGGTTTCCTTGTGCGTGGGGGCCAAGACCGACCTCACGTGCCACCTGAGGGCGCGTCTCAAACATCTGACCCAACCACGACACGCCCTATCTCATTGTGAAGGCCTGGGTCCATGGAGGGTTCGTGGCGAGTCAAGTTCAAACGACAAGTCTTCGGGCAAGAAAATGGCACTGGCTGCCAGCCGAGTCAGAGAGGAATCTTAGATCCTGTGCTGTAAGTGAGCCGGAACTATTGAGCGGGAATGCCTTGGGCGCTCGAGAAGGCATGGGAGGGCTGTTGAGTTCAGGCATATTCGCGCACGGAATGGAATTCGTGGCATTGCCTGGCATGGCCGAGAAGCTCCAGACGATCATCCCGGAAGCGATGAGCGAAGCGTTTGGCCATCGGGGGAGTTTCTCCGGGTGCATCGCACAGGTTTCAGACGCGGAAATGGGGTTGATGAACGTAATCACACTGTGGACCGGGAAAGATCGGGCGAAGCATTGCGCGAATAGCAAAGAACGGATGAATCAGGTGCTGTTGCCGTACGTGGACCGGTGGGCGCGAACGCGGAGGATGACAACGCTGCTGTGCGTGCTCTAGAAGTCTGCGAAGGAGTGGCCTAGCGAGTATCGGCTTAAAGATACATTAAAGATGCATAGGCTCTGTACTCCACTCGACGGGAATCTGGTAAAACTGTGGGATGCTTTTGCGCGGATGCATCCGGATGTTCTTTTTTTATGATGTGGGGACGCGTTTGACCTGGAGAAGTTGCGGGGCTTGCTTGGCCCACGTGGCGGACCGACGAAGCCGTAATTTCCGCGGCGGACGCCCGACTACATACGGTTCGAGAACCCTCCCATAGCGGAGCCCAGTGAAGGACTGACCCTGCCGAGCGGGGAGAAAGTCGTCTGCTCGATCAAATATTACGAATACGCGATTGTAGAAGTGCAGATGGAGGCGCCCTTCGAAGGGGATTGGGAATTGTTCCTGGCGCAGACATCGCGCTGGATGGATTCACCCGAAATTGAGCCGGAAGGGCGAGGGGTGGTCAGAAAGCATCTGGAAAGGATAGCGGGGGCGGTGAGCAAGCCAAGGGAAGATTGGTTGCAAGAAAATTTCCTGGTAGTGGAGTTGAATGAGATTCAGGACGAAAAAGGGAAACTGGTGTCCGCGGAGGAGTTGCTGAGTTCGCGGCGGGATCAGATTGTGCAACTGATACGAGGGGAGGCGACGGCGCTGGCACGAAGCACGACGGACCGATTGCTGGAGGGGAGCCTGTCGTACTACCCAGCGGATTTGCTGGTGGTGGGGGCGACGGCGGCGATGGTGTACGACCGAGTGGAAGAGGCGGGATGGACGATCCAAATTCTGGAATACGCAAAAATGCAGTTACTGGAATTTCGCTACTACGATAATTTCATGACGCGGGTGCTGAGCGATGTATACAACACGTTGGACCGGAAGCAGAATCTGCTGCTTTCGCGATGGAGGCTGCCGGGTGAGGCCAATCGGTTGAACACAACCCGATTGGATGTGATGGATCTGACGGAGAGAGTGGACAATGCGGTGAAGTTCGTAAGCGACACGTTTTATGCGCGGGCGTACCGGTTGGCGGCTTCGCGAGTGGGTGTGGCGGGGTACCGCGACCTTGTGGAGAAGAAGTTGGAAACGGCGGGGGAGTTGTACGGGTTTATGGTGGCGCAGTTCAATGAGGCGCGATTGTTTTTGTTGGAGGCTGCGATTACGGTCTTGTGTTTGCTGGATGTATTGCTGCTGTTTCGGGGAAGGTAGCGGGAACCAGAAAATAGACATTCGAAAATGGGAATTGGGCCGGATAAAGTTGTCATTTTCTAGGATGGGCAATGGCGGTCCCGTTCTCGTAGGCTCAAGACGATCCGCTCCGCTTCCATTGGCCCCTCCGCTTCTCATACAACCGGACATTGCACAAACCGGACATTCTCATTTTGCGCCGACGCGGCTGCGGCACGACTGCGGCGATTGCGGCAGATTGCTCAGATTGCGGCAGATATTGACGGGAAGGTAATGGGGAGCTAGGATGCGGGCAAAGGTCCGGGGAATGGTTGATCGACAATTCGGTCATTATTTGCTGCTGGAGCAGGCCGGCGCGGGGGCGATGGGTGTCGTTTACCGGGCGCGGGACGAGAGGCTGCAGCGCGAGGTGGCGTTGAAGATGCCGGCAGAGGGCGCGCTGCTGAACGAAGAGTTGCGCGCGAAATGGCTGGCGGAGGCACGAGCGGCGTCCGGGCTGAATCATCCGAATATTTGCACGATCTATGAAGTGGGCGAGTACGAGGCTCAACCGTACATTGCGATGGAATACCTTGCGGGGCGGCCGCTGAACGAGTGCATACCGGACGACGGATTGCCTACTGAAACAGTGCTGGAATATGGAGCGCAGATCGCGAGCGCGCTCGAACATGCGCACACCCACGGAGTGCTGCACCGAGATTTGAAGTCGGCGAACGTGCGGCAGAGCGGCAGCGGGCAAGTGAAGGTGCTGGATTTTGGATTGGCGATAAGCCTGAAGGAGGCGTCGCTCGAAGGGGCAACGCAGACGAGCGCGACGGAGTCGACAACTGGGGCGCCGGGGACGTTGGCGTACCTTGCGCCGGAAGTGCTGACGGGCACGCTGGCGGATGCGCGGGCAGATATCTGGGCGCTGGGAGTGTTGCTATACGAGATGGCGTCCCGGGCGCACCCGTTTCCGGGACGAACGACGTACGAGTTGTGCAGCGCGGTATTGAAGGAAGCGCCTCGGCCACTGCCGATGCACGTGCCGCCAGGATTGCGGGCGATTATTCTACGGTGCCTAGCGAAACGACCGGAGCAGAGATACCAAAGAGCGAGCGAGGTGAGAGCGGCCCTGGAGGCGTTGCATTCGAATGGCGGAATGATGGCGGCAGTTGCAGCAGCGGCAGTCGCGGCGGAGCCATTTGGCGGAGCTAGGGAAACTACCCAGAGAAATACGAAGCGGTTTCTGTGGATGGGTGCAGGGCTGCTGGTGACCGTGGCGGCAGTCATTTATTTTGTGCCGGGAGCGAAACCGCGATTGGGTGCGCCGGAGCCGGGCGGGAAATTGCGGCAATTGCTGGCGACGGAGAAGAACATTCTGGGGCCGGGACTTTCCCCCGATGGAAAGATGCTGGCGTACGTGGAGCAAGGAGCGGATGGGGACGATTTGTATGTGACGCGGGTGGCCGGCGGGGAGAGGATGAAGTTGACGAATGATGTTTCGAGGAAAGGTGAGCCAGTATTTTCACCGGATGGGGAGAAGATCGCATTTGCGCGAAAAGGACCGGGGGGATCGGCGGAAGAGATCTGCACGATTGCGACGCTTGGGGGAGAAGTTAAGACAGTGGCGCAAGACGGGACGATGCCGGCGTGGTCGCCGGATGGAAGCCGCTTGACGTTTGTGAGGAGAAAGAGGGCGCCGACGGAGACGCTGGAAATTGTGGCGCTGGACGGAACGGAAACGCGGACGATCCTGGCGGGAGACGTAATTTATCCGTTTCTGGGAAGGCCGGCGTGGTCGACGGACGGAAAGACCATCGCGGTGACACGAAGCCGAGGAGGAGACAAGCGGGAGATCTGGCTGGTGCCGCTGATTGGAGGGGAAGCGAAGGAGTTGACGCACGGGGCCGGCGGAATATCCAGCGACACACCGGTATTTTCTGCGGATGGCCGAGGGGTGGTGTTCCGGTCGAACCGGAGCGGAGCGTGGAACATCTGGTACCTGGAGTTGAGCGGGCGAGGAGCGGTGCAGTTGACGACGGGTGCGGGGCCGGATTCATCACCGAGCGTGGCGCGGGATGGAACGATGGCGTTTCTGAATTCGCGGACGCGCTTCGTTATGCTGTTATACGACCTGACGACGGGCCAGACCAAAACGATTTTGAGCGACCGAGGAGTGCTGTGGGGGCCGGCGTTTTCGCCGGATGGCAAGGAAGTGGCGTATTCGAAGGGAGAGCCGGATGGCGCGTGGCACTTGTGGGCGAGGGCGATGGAGGGAGGCGCGCCACGGCAGTTGACGTCGGGAAACACGTTGGAAATTTATGGGCGGTATTCGCCGGATGGACAGGAGATTTTTTATAGCTCGTGGGGACAAGAGCCGCTGAGCCTGTGGCGCGTGGAGCGGAAGAGCGGGCGAGTACGGGAACTGGAGCCAAAAGCGACGACGAGCGATTCCTTTGAGGACATTTCGCCGGATGGAAGGTGGATGGTGTTTGTGAGGACCGAGAATAAGGCGTCTCATCTCTACATAAAGGCGGCGGACGGGACGGGAGAGGCGCGGCGGGTGGGGGCGGTGGAGGGTGCCGTGCCGCGATGGTCGCCGGACGGGAAGTGGATCGCGTTCGGTCCGAGCCGCGGATTTGGAGGCGGTGCGTTCATCATGCACCCGGATGGAAGTGGATTGAAGCGCGTGGCGGAAACGGGCGGATGGCCGGTGTGGTGGCCGGACGGGGAGAAGATTGGATTGCAAACGTTAGGGCCGGAAGGGAACGTGGAGATTACTGTGGTGACGCTGGCGACGGGGGCAACACAGGTATTGCCGGGATTGAGATTTAATGGGGTGAATTATCCGTTTGATATTTCGCGGGATGGGAAATGGTTGGTGACGACGAATGAGGTGGGTGAGTCGGACGAGATTTGGTTGTTGGAGGCAAAAGAGAAGAGGTAAAGAAGCAACGAAGTGGGGAAGTATAGGAGGTAGGGGAAAGTTGGTGCAAGACGTTGCGGGATTAGGTGCGTGGGTGGAAGACGCGTGAGTCTTGAAGGTATTTGTTGGGGACATTGCGAAGAGGGGGATCGGCGGAATAGCGCTTGCGGAAAAGATAAGTGAAGTTGCTGTAGACCTGTCTCTCTGGGCGATGGAATTAAAAATAGAGGCCACATTGGGCGTAAGAGATGGGGTGATATCGAAGAGAAGAGTTTCCGACTCGAAGCCGGAACCCCAGACGAGACCTTTGAGACGAATATCGAGATTAGCGCCGGAGTCGGCAAGTAGTTCCATCACAGGACGACAGCGGTTTTGATTGCTGTTGACGGCGTGCAAGAGGGGAGTGTGGTCACCAAAGCCGTTGGGGTCGAGGTCCGCACGGACGTTCACGGCGAGGCCGGAATGCCTGGAGGAGTTGGCGGAGGTGGGCATGGTCGTCGAGGAGAGGAATTTCCAGGAGGGGATCGAAAGTATTTTGGGTTGGGAATTTGAAGAGAGAGAAGCATGGCGTCCGAGTGGAGGTGCCCTACCCTTTGCAAAAGACACAAAGGGTAGGGCACCCTCAAGTACATGAGGCGTGGGCGAAACTATGAACCCCAAGCGGAGCCGCGCAACTGCAGCGCGGGGGCCCAGAGGCACGGGTCTAAAGACCCGCCACTACACGAGCGTGGAGACGGTGATGAGTAAGGGGATAGAAAATTTGCGGGTGGTGTTGGTGGCTACGCGGAATCCGCTGAACATGGGTGCGGTGGCGCGAGCGATGAGTAATTTTGGGGCGATGCACTTGCGAGCTGTGAATCCATACGAAAAGGCATTTCGAGAGGCGCGGTCGGCAGTTGGCGCGGCGATGGTGCTGCGAGAGGCAGAGGAGTGCGCGACGGTGAAGGACGCGGTGGCGGATTGCGGGCTAGTGGTGGGGACGACGGCAATCGGAAATCGAGAGATCAAGCATCCGCTCAGGAGTTTAGACAAGGCTGGAGCGGTGATTCGGAAACGACTGGCCCGGGAACGCGTGGCGATACTGTTTGGGTCAGAAAAAAAGGGGCTTTCGAATGAGGATTTAAGTTATTGTCACTGGCTGGTGCATATCCCGACGCGGGGTGAGCACCAGTCGATGAATTTGGGGCAGGCGGCGGCAGTGTGTATGTATGAGCTGGCGAGAGAGACGCGGAGTTTTGAAGAGGGTGTGAAGCACGAGCCGGCGCGGATGGAGACGGTGGAACGGATTACGGAGTCGCTGCTGAAATGTCTGGTGAAGAGCGGATATGTGGCGGCCCGAACCGAGGAACTGGCGGAGGAGAAGTTGCGGCGGATGGTGCGAAGATTTTCATTGGATGAGGCGGATGCGAAGGTGTTGCTGGGGATGGTGAGGAAGATTGAGGAGAAGAAGTGAAGAAGCAAGGAAGCGGCGAGGTAGGGAAGAAAGGAGGTAAGGAAGTGGTGAAGGAAACGGACTTAGGCTGGGTGGCGGAAGGATGAGGACGAGCTCGTGAATAGAAAATGGATGGCGGTGGTGGTGTTGGCGGGGGCGCTTGTGGTCGGAGGGGCGAAGGAGCCGACTCGGACGGAGGCGCAGCAACAGGTAGTAATTGTGGGGCCGGGCGGGCAGGTGGCAACGGATCAGGAGATTGCGTTGTTGAGACAGGACATTCGCGCACAGAAACAGCAATTGATCGGAAAGAATCTTTCGCTGTCGGATGCGGAGGCGGAGAAGTTCTGGCCGATTTACAACCACTATACAGAAGAATTGAAAGGTGTGTACGACTTGAAGTTCGGGCTAATTAAGAATTACACGCAGGACTGGGAAACGATGACGGATCAGGATGCATTGATTTACATTCGGCGGTGGATGGAAGTCGACGAACAGGTGCAGACGTTGCGGTTGAAGTATGTGCCGGTGGTAAGCCAGGTGTTGCCGGGGAAAAAGGCGGCGACGTTTTTTCAGTTGGACCGGCGAATCACGACTCTGATTGACATTCTGTTGTCGTCGCAAATACCGCTGGCGCACGTGAAGGAGTAGGAGGGAAAGGATTCGGGAGGAGAGACCCATGAGCCGGCGGGATGCCGGCGCTACCTGGAGGGGGGATGAAAGCGGGGGCGAGGGGCCGCACTCCAAGGTAGAATGCCTGCGCGGGCACGGGCGGGTGGCTCGCGGAGGTTGTTGTGAGAATCCTACAGCAATTTATTGTTGGGATGGTTTGCGTTGGGATATGCGCGGGGGTGGGGGTGTGTTCGGGGCAGACGGCGGCGGGACAACAGGCGCTGGGGAGCGTGCAGGGGAGGGTGGTACAGGAGGCGGGTGGCCTGGGGATACGGAAGGTGTTGGTACAACTGCAAGGGGAGAACACAGACGTGCGGCAGGAGTACACGACGACAACGGATGCGACAGGACAATTTCGGATTGAGGGAGTGCCACCGGGGATGTACTCGTTGACGATAACGCGAGCGGGATTTGTGGCGGTGAAGGGGAAAGCAGAGGAAGCGACGATCACGGTGGTGGCAGGAGAGGACGTGACTGGACTGGTGTACAAGATGGAGGCGACGGGCGTGATAGTGGGGAAGATCACTGAGGCGGACGGAGATCCGTTGCAAGGCGTGACGGTGTGGGTGAAGCGAGTTGCGAAGAGCGGCGAACCAAGTCTTGATACAAATGGGCCAACAGAAGGAGACGCTGGAGAAGAGACCACTAACGATTTGGGGGAATACCGGATCGCGAATTTGAAGGCGGGACAATATATCGTGCAAGCGCAGGCGCACGGAATGGGTCCAGTACCGGATCCGGCAGAGAAGGGGAAACAGAAAGACCGGGCGATCTATGCACTGACGTATTACCCGGGGACGCTGGAGATGAGACAGGCGAGCCCGGTGCAGGTGACGCCGGGAGGAACCGCGATAGCGAATTTTGGAGTCGTGACGAGCGGAGCGTACCGCGTGAGTGGAACAGTGCTGGTGGAGGGGAATCCTCGAAACATGCAAATGTTCCTGGTGTCGGGGACGGGGCAGACGGAAGCGCAGGGATTGGGAGAGGGAGGTAAATTCGAGTTTCAGAATATATTGCCGGGGACGTACGTGGCGCAGATTGTGGATATGGGTTCTGCAGGGGAGGGGAAGGTGCCCACGGCGCAGACGCGGATGATCGCTTCGCCGATCGTGGTGAGCGATGCGGACGTGACGGGATTGCAATTGCAAGCGGAGGCGGGGGGATCGGTGAATGGAAAAGTCCGCATGGGGGACGAAGAGAAACTAGATTGGACGAAATTGGAGGTGACGTTGGTGCGCGTCGTGGAAGGGCGGGAATTGCCACAGATGATGGAGATAGGTGCGCTGGGAGGGACGGTGGGGCTGATGGAAGACGGATCATTTGAATTCAAAGATGTGGCTGGGGCGACGTACCAGGTGGCCATAGTTGCGCAGTCGGATACATTCCGAGATTACTACGTGAAATCGGTAACGCAGGATGGGCGAGAAGTGACGGACACGGGATTCCGGGTGAGCGGGGAGACGACCCTGGATGTGGTGATGAGCGCGAAGGGAGCGTCGATTGAAGGGACGGTGATAAATAGCCAGGGGCAAGTGGTGGCAGGGACGACGGTGGTGAGTATGCCGGGCTCGGGGAAGTTGGGTAGGCCGGATTCGTACCAGTTGGAGAAGACGGACGCGAGCGGACATTTTGTGATGCGAGGGATGAATCCGGGGACGTATGTGGTGGTGGCGTTGGATGGACTGCAGGAAGATGTGCGCAAGGCGGAATTTTTTCAGAAGTACGGGGAGAAGGGCGTGACGGTGGATTTGGATGAAGGGGATAGGAAGAGCATAACGGTGGGATTGGAGGAGAAAGTAACGGGACCGTGAAATTGCGGCGACGCGTTGACTTGAAAAAAAAGAATTATGTGTATAAGAGGAGCGTTGAGGGCGGCATGGAGAAGTTGGTGATGAACGAGCCGAACCTGGATTTGGTGGAAGTGTCGCCGGACGGGAAGTGGGTGGTGGCGTCGGTGAGCGATAGCCAAAGCGCGGAACATCCGTACCGGACAATAGCGTATCCGGTGGAGGGAGGAGGGCCGGGGGTAATGTTGTGCCTGAGGCTGTGCGACGTGAGATGGGATCAGAGTGGAGCGGACATGGTGATCAATCTGTACGAAGAGAAGAACGGGATTGTGTATTTTGTGCCACTGGAGAAGGGAGAGGAACTGCCGCGACTGGGAGCGGAGGGAGTGGGAGACAGCGAGGAGTTGAAGAAACGGGTAAAGACGGAAGCCATAGAAGGGTTTGTGGCGACGGCAATGACGCCGGAGGTGTACGCGTTTTCGCGGATGAGGGTGAAGAGGAATTTGTATTGGGTGCCGGTGAGGTGATGGTGCGAATGCGGAAAGTGGAAATTAGGAAGGCTTAGCGCAGAGGTAGCAAGTAGAACGAAGAGTTGTGGGCAAGACACGGTGGCGGAATAGGAGAGAGATTGTGAGCAAAACGACGCTGGTGCGGTGGACGGTGGGGATTGCGATAGCGGGGATTTGGATGGTGTGCGCTTGTGCGCAAGGTGGAGGGACGGCACAAGGTGCGGAAGAGAGAATTGCGAAGGGAAAGAGTGGCGTGGCGCTGATGGCGCAGGTGGAAAGTGCAGCGGCGCCCAGTGCGCAGACGCAGAGCGGGGCTGAGCAGAGGATCACGAAGTACACGTTGACTCCGGAGAGGGATCAGAAGGCGCGGGCGTTGGCGAAGGTGCGGCTGCGGACTCGATTGGTGGAATTGGTGTACGGGTTCGTGGTGCTACTGGTGGTGTTGTGGTGGAAATTGGGGGCGAAGTACCGGGAATTGGCGGAGAGGGCGTCGGTGCGGAGATTTGTGCAGGTGCTGGTGTTTGCGCCACTGATCGCGTTGACGATGGATGTGATGTCGCTGCCGACGGGAATTTATGACAACTGGCTGGATCGCGCGTATGGATTGTCGGTGCAGGGGTGGGGATCGTGGTTCTGGGATTGGGCGAAGGGGGAGCTGCTGTCGGTGATCTTTACGATTATTATCGTGTGGATTTTGTATGCAGTGATACGGAAGTCGCCAACGCTGTGGTGGTTTTACTTCTGGCTGGCGACGATTCCGTTGGTACTGGCGGTGATGTTCATTCAGCCGCTGGTGATCGATCCGATGTTTCACAAGTTCGAGCCGCTGCAGGTGAAAGATCCGGGGTTGACAATGGAGTTGGAGAAGATGGTGCAGCGTGCAGGGCAGACGATTCCAACGGAACGGATGTTCTGGATGGGAGCGGGAGAGAAAACGACGGAACTGAATGCATATGTGACGGGATTTGGGGCGTCGAAGAGGATCGTGGTGTGGGATACGACGATTGCGAAGATGAATACGCCGCAGATTGTGTTTGTGGCGGGACACGAGATGGGACACTACGTGCTGCACCATATTCCGAAGGGGATTGCGTTTGCCGAGTTGGTGCTGCTCGTGGTGTTTTATTGGGGCTACCGGTTGATTGGAGGGGTGCTGCGGCGATGGGGCGCAGCGTGGGGGATCCGCGACGTGAGCGATTATGCGTCGTATCCAGCGCTACTGCTAGTGGTGTCGGTGCTGGTGACGGTGGTGGGGCCGGTGTTCAGCACGTATTCGCGACACGTGGAACACCAGGCGGATCAATATGGATTGGAAGTGACGCATGGGCTGACACCGGATTCCGGGCAGGTGGCGGCGCAGTCATTCAATATTTTGGGAGATGTGGATTTGTCGGATCCGGCGCCGAAGCGGTGGGTGATCGATTTGTTTTATGACCATCCGGCGATACCGGACCGGATTCAGTATTCTTTGCATTACGATCCTTGGGGAGAGGGGAAGACGGGGGAATTTGTGAAATAGAAGTTTGGGAGGCAAGACGCAGGGCCTGAGGCTATCCTCGGGGGATAGCCTCAAGATGACAATATGCGGTTGTGAGGCACCTTGGGACGGCAGAGAAGGGATGAAGAGCGCAGGCGCCGGCAGAATGCCGGCGCTACGAAGGGCTAGTGGGAGAAAAAGTAGGAGTAGGTTAGGGCGACGTAGGATTTCAAGGGGACCCCGACTACGCATTCTACGGGGCAGGGGGCTGGTTGGGTGGGGAGGGTTTCGGTGGTTTGGCCGGTGTAGCCTTTGGCAATGAGGAAATTGAGTCCTAGGGACATTTTGTTTTCGGCGAAGGGGCGGATCAGGGCGCCACGAGTTTCGTAGACAGGGACGCCAATAAAGCCGTCGCCGAGCGGCTTGGCGCGGACGAATTCGAATTCGCCGCGGGCTTGCAGGCCGAGTGGCAAGTGATTTTCAGAAGCGACAGCATCCCAAATTAATCTTGGAGCTTCAGGAGTAGGCGCGCCGGTGAGCGTGTCGCGGGCATCGGCCTGCGCGTAGGAGATGTAGAAGGCGCTGCGGGAGAAGGTGCGCTGGACGGAGACAACGATGACGTGATTGACAGAGGGGCCGAGATTTTCCTGGAGGCCGGTGTCCGGGTCGATTTTGGCGAGTTCCTGGGAATTGGAAGTACGACGAAGAGTGAGATTGGTTTCGAATTGGTGAACGGTTTTGGAGAAACGGAGTTGATAGGCGCGAGAGGTCGAGAGGAGTGAAGGCGGGCCGGTACTGGCGCCGGAGCCGATGCGGGGATCTTCGGTGTGGAAGCCTTCGCCGTAGCTGAGGGAAATGGTGGGCGCGAAGCCGGGAGCACTGGGGAAGAAGGTGAGAGTGGCTTTGGGAAGAGAGAGGGATGCGAGTTTGTCGAAGGAGTTTGTGGCCGTCAGAAGGTCTTGGTTGTTCATCCAGACTTCTTCCTGGCGCAGACCGACGTCGTAGTGGATGTACTTGCCGAGAGCGCCGTCGGCGGAGACGAAAGGTTCGAGAAAGGAGAGTGTGAGGTTGTTGGCGGTGACGGGAAGGAAGATGCCCGGGCCGGAGGGCGAGTAGGGAACGGTGGCGCGGTCGAGATCGAGGTTATGGGGTGCATCGCGGCGGAGATCTACGCCGGCGAGGATGGAAAGATGCTGATTGAAGGTTTGGAGGAAGGAAGCTTCGCCGCCAACTACGGTGCGGGTTTCGGATTGCTGGATGAGGCCGTCGCCGAAATTGGAGCGGAGGGTTAGGGAATAGTCGCGGAAGAAAGCGGCGAAATTGAACTGAGATTTTGGAGTGAGGTGCCAGGTGTCGTTGGCGGCGGCGAGGAAATTGTTGGTGCGGTCGAGTTGGCGATTATCAATCGTGTCATTGGGGACGGGGAATTGGATGGGGATGAGGCCGGGAACGAAGGAGAAACCGTAATAGGCGAGGCCGAAGAGAGTGAGTTCGTGACGGCCGAATTTGAATTGGCGATAACCATTGAGTTTATACTGCCGGCGATGCTCGAGGCGATCGAGGAAACCATTGCCGTAGGAGGCTTCGGCACCGAGCCAAGCATTGGTGGAGGGATTTTTCGGGCTCCAACCGGCGACGAGATCGATATCGCGATAATCGCCCGTGAGTTGGAGAAAGGTGTTGAGACGCTGGCGGGGGACGTACGTGGTGGCGAGATCGACGGAGTGGTTGCCTTCGCGGACGTTGAAAGCGCCACCATCGACGGTGACGGCATCGATGATGGCGGGGATCAAGAAATTGGGATCGGAGTAGCCGTTGCCGTGGGCGTTGGCGGGGAGGTTGTTCGGGAAGAGGAAATTGCCGACCTGAAAAAATTGTGCGATGGGTTCGCCGTGATCGCCGGCTACACCGGGAGCAAAATATTGCGGAGCCTTGATGCCGCCGGAAGCGGTTTCGATGGGAAGGCCGGGGATGGAGATGGGAGCACCGGGGCGGCCAGGGTTGGCGTCGAGGACCTGGTCGTGGACGACGACGGTTTGCGAAGGATCGGGAGTGAGGGAAGAGGGAGAGCTCGCGACTACGGTGATGGATTGAAGGACGGCAGCAAGTTGTAGGAATTGGAGGGTCAGGGTTTTTTGTTCCGAGGCGACGAGAGTGAAATCGACGGCGACGGAGAAGAAGGACGGGGAGCTGGCGGAGAGATGGTAGGTGCCGGGGAGGAGATGGTCGAAGAGGAAATGGCCTTGGGAGTCGGAGAGGGTTTCGGAGATTGGGGAGTTGGAGGAGGAGTTCTGGAGTTTGAGATGAGCGCTGGGGACGGGAATGCCGGAGGGATCGAGGACGGAACCGGAGAGTTGGGCTTGGAGTTTGGTGGGAAGGAGAAGGAGGTAAAGGAGAGCGAGGAGGTAGAGGAAGCAGAGGGGGGAGTTGGGAGTCGAATTGGACACGGGGAATGATCATAGTACGCGAGGAGAGAGAAGAGAAAGCCAAGAGCCGATCAGGGGATTGGCAGTCCCGGGGAAACCCGAGGGCGGCGTAAAGCGGCCGCTGCGAGTTGGCGGTTCCTTGGTGGGGCAGACTGTTTAGTTAGGAAGTGGGATAGAAGTGGAGAGGGTGAATTTCAGGGAGACGCCATTGGGGGCGGGGCGGTCGGGATTCGTGATGGGCTGGGAGGAGCCCAGCCAGAGATCGACGGGGCCGACAGGGACCAGGCGGCGGCCGATGGGATCAACGATGGAGAGATCGCGAGGAGTGAGAAGGAAGGTGACGAGTTGAGAAGCGCCGACGGCTAAATGGACGCGTTGAAAGCCAGCCAAAGCGCGGATGGGGGCACCTTCGACGCCGGGGTGGGAGAGGTAGAGTTCGACTACCTCGTCGCCGGGGAGACTAGATTTGTTGGTGACGTGGGCGGAGACGGATTGCAGCGCATCAGGACCGGACTTTGTTTCGGCGATGACGGGATCAGAGTAGGAGAACGTGGAATAGGAGAGGCCGAATCCGAAGGAGTAGAGGGGAGTTTCGTTCAGGTAGCGATAGGTGCGGTTGAACATGGAATAGTCGGTGAAAGGAGGGAGTTGAGCTACGGATTTGTAGAAAGTGACGGGGAGCCGGCCTGCGGGATTGTAGTCGCCGGAGAGAACATCGGCGACGGCGGTGCCGCCTTCTTCGCCGGGATACCAGGCTTCGAGAATGGCAGCGGCGTGATCGTCGGCCCAATTGACGGCGAGGGCGGAGCCGCTGGTGAGGACGACGATCAGAGGCTTGCCGGTGGCCGCGAGGGCTTCGAGGAGTTGCTGCTGCGGAGTGGGCAGGGTGATGTCGGTGCGATCACCTCCGAAGAAGCCGGGGTCGCTGTTTTCGGACTCTTCACCTTCGAGTTGCGCGGTGATGCCGACGACGGCGACGATGAGGTCGGATTTGCGGGCGACGTCGACGGCTTCTTGCTGGAGATTGGGAGGAAGCCAGAGAAGGCGGACGGCGGATTCCCAGGAAGTATGAAAATATTCGAGGGAGACTGGGTACGCATGGCCGGCCTGAAGATGAACGAGGGTGGTGAGGGCGCGTTCGCCGTGCGGAGCCCACTCGTCGATTAAAAGTTTGTCATCGAAGAAGAGACGATAGCCACCATCGGAGCTGGCGCCCAGACGGTAGTCTCCATCGACGGGAGGAACGAGTTCGCCGGACCAGCGCGCGGAATAATTTTCGGCGGGGACGTTGGGAGCGGGGGAAACGTTGTTCCATTCAAAGTCGACGAAGGGATCGACGTGAGTGTTGACAGGAGAGCCGGAGAGAAGGACGTTTGAGAAGAATTGTGCTGTCAGTCCCGGTTGGGAATTGGCGCCATTCGTGCGAAGAGCCGAAGGGGGGACAGGGACGGGGCGAGTTTCGGTGAGGGGGGCGCCGACGGCGGAGGAGATTTTTGCGTTGGGGAAACGTTTTTTAATGCCGGTGAGGATGGTGGAGTAGGTGGAGGGAGTGCCGTTGTAATTGCCGAGGAGGGCGTCGAGAGAATCGGCGGTGGGGCCGACTACGGCGATGGATTTGATACCGGAGTTAAGAGGAAGAGTGAGTTCGCCAGACTTGCTGTGCGGCTTGGGAGAATTTTTGAGAAGGACGATGGATTCGCGAGCGGCTTCGAGAGCAAGCTTGCGATTGGCGGGAGTATCGACATCGGAGAGAGTGAGTTTGGACCAGGGAACGCGGGCGGGAGGATCGAACATGCCGAGGCGGAACCTGGCTTCGAAGAGACGGCGGACGGAGCGGTCGATGTCTTGTGGAGAGATGAGGCGATCCTCGAGAGCGTAGTCGAGGGATTTGTATTGCGGGCCGCAAGTGAGATCCGTGCCGGATCTGAGAGAGAGGGCGGCAGCTTGGGGGAGAGACATGACGAAGCCGTGGCCCTGGTAAAGATCGTTGATGGCCCAGCAGTCGGAGACAACGTAGCCGCGAAAGCCCCACTGATTGCGGAGAAGACTGAAAAGGAGTTGATTGGCGCAGGCGGGTTCGCCGCGGATGGAATTGTAAGCACACATGATGGAGTCGGCGTGGCCGTCAACGACGGTGGCGCGGAAGGCGGGCGTGTAGGTGTCGTAAAGATCGTGAAGAGAAACAGGAACATCGAAGCGGTGGCGGATGGCTTCGGGGCCGCTGTGAACGGCGTAATGCTTGGGAGTAGAAACGGTTTTGAGAAAGTGAGGATCGTCACCCTGAAGGCCGGTGACGAAGGCCACGCCGAGACGGCCGGTGAGAAAGGGATCTTCGCCGTAGGTTTCCTGCCCGCGACCCCAGCGCGGATCACGGAAAATATTGATGTTGGGAGACCAGAAAGTGAGACCGTAGTAGCGGCCCGTGTTGTTGTGGGAGATGGCGTCATTGTATTTGCCACGGGCTTCAGTGGAGATGACGTCGGCGACGGAGTGGATCAGATTGGTGTCCCACGTGGCGGCGAGGCCGATAGCTTGGGGAAAGACGGTGGCGGTACCGGAGCGCGCGACACCGTGAAGGCCTTCATTCCACCAGTTGTAGGCGGGGATTTGGAGGCGAGGGATGGCGGGAGCAACATCTTGCATCTGGGCGATTTTTTCGTCGAAGGTGAGGCGAGAGACGAGGTCGTTGACGCGGGTGTCGAGAGGGAGAGTAGGGTCGAGGTAGGGAGGAGTGCTGGTGGTCGTTTGTGTTTGAGACAGCGTGAGGGTGGGGAGAAAGAAAAGAGAGATGAGAAAAACTTTTAGGGATCGCATGGTGGTTAGGTGGATTGTGGCAAGGAGAGGAGGGGAAGTAAAGGAGGTTGAGGAAGTAAATGAGAAGAGGAGTGGAGATTTTGGGTTGAGAGGTATGACGCGTGGGGTGAGGTCCTTCGGCTATGCTCTTCGCATAGCTTCAGGATGCCAATGATTGCAGGTGGGAAATTGGAAAATGGAAATTTAAAGAGAGGGAAGAGAAACCCGAGAGCCGATCGGGAGATCGGCGTTCCCGGGAAAACCCAAGACGGTGGCGTAAGCCGCCGCTACACGTGTATAGGGGAGACCGATTTGAGAATCGGACAGTACACAAGCGCAGAGAGGCGCGGGGGATATGTGTGAGGTGAGAGGCGTGCGGAGTTGGTGGAGGAGTGGGACGGCCGTGGCGGTGGGGATTGCGGCAGCGACGGTGGTGCTGCATCTGGCTACGGGATGGAGGTATGGATTTGACCGGGATGAGTTGATGGCGCTGGAGGATGCGCGGCATCTGGCTTGGGGATATGTGCAATATCCGCCGATGACGGCGTTTTTCGGGCGGGTGGCGCTGGAATTGTTTGGGACCTCTCTGGTGGGATTTCGATTTTTTGCAGCTATGGCGCAAGCGTTGGCGTTGGTGTTGACGGGATTGATGGTGAGGGAATTGGGCGGAGGGAAATGGGCGCAGGTGGTAGCGGTGTTGGCGGGAGTGCCGTTTTGCTTGGGTGGCGGAGCATTGATGCAGTACATCTCGTTTGATTATGTGTGTTGGGTGTGGGTGGCGTACGGGATGATCAAAGTTCTTGGCGGAGAAGATAGGAAGAGCAGGGAAAGGTGGTGGGTGGCGGTTGGAGCGGGGATTGGACTGGGAATGATGGCGAAGTACACCATGTTGTTTTTGGTGGCGGGGTTGGTGGTTGGCGTGTTGATGACTGGGGCGCGGCGGCATTTGCGGAGCGGATGGTTGTGGTTGGGAGTGGCGATGGCGCTGGGAATTTTTGCGCCAAATTTTGTGTGGGAGTGGAGAAGGGGGTTTATTTCTTTGGAGTTTTTGAGGTTCTTGCATGTGCGGGATGTAGGGGAGAAATTGACGGACTGGTTTTTGTTGGGGCAAGCGGAAGTAACATTGCTGGCACTGCCTTTGGCGGTTGCGGGGATCTGGTTTTATTTCTTTGCGCAAGAGGGAAAACGGTGGCGCGGATTGGGATGGATGTACGCGGTGCCATTGCTTTTGTTTTTGGTGATGCGGGGACGGGAATATTATTTAGCTCCGGGGTATCCAATGTTGTACGCGGCGGGGGCAGTGTGGGTGGAAGAGAAAATTCGAACTAAAGAGGTGAGGAAGCAGCGAAGCGACGAAGTCGAGAACGGGGACGCGATTGGCGGAGCTGCAGAAAGGCGCGGGTCTGAACAGCCGCCGCTACACAAAAAAGGATGGCGGTGGGTAGGGACGGTGATTTGGGTGGCGCTGGCGGTGGATATTGTGGTGGCGGGGGCCGTGGCGCTGCCGATTGCGCCGGTGGGGACGCGATGGTGGAACTTTGCGGCGCGGGTGGATAGCGTCTTTCCGGAGGAGATTGGGTGGCCAGAGTTTGTGGAGGCCGTGGCGCTGGTGCGGGATCGATTGCCGGAGGAGGAGCGAGCACAGATGGGAATTTTGGCGGGGAATTATGGAGAGGTGGGCGCGTTGAATCTGTATGGAGAGAAATTTGGATTACCACGGGCGATTAGCGGAGTGAATTCGTCTTGGGAGAGAGGGTATGGGGATCCACCGGAAGTGGTGATTGTGGTGGGATATTCGCGGAAGTTTTTGGAAGGGGAGTTTGCGTCGTGCGTGGTGGGCGGACGGGTGTGGAACCGGTATGGGGTGCTGAATGAGGAGACGATAGAGGATCCGGAAGTATTTGTGTGTAGAGGATTGAGGGGGAGTTGGCCGGAGTTTTGGAGAAGGGCGCGGAGATTTGCGTGAGGAGGAGTCAAACACTCGCGGTGACGATTCGTCGAGGCAGCGGATTACCAAAGACGGAAGGTTGCGATCACGTCGACGAGAATGTGAGCGGTCACAGTAGCTGTGACACTGCGTGTGAGGACATAGTAAAGCGAGAGGAGCAAAAAGCCGACGGCGAGGACAATTGCCGGCAGCCAGCCCATAGTAGAGATGATAAGAAAACTGGATGGCGGTGCTGGCGGCCACGGCAAGCACAGCGGAAGAGGTTAGTTCCTGTACCTCTGTCATCACATAAGCGCGGACAATCAACTCTTCGAAGAGTGGATCCACAAAAGCATAGGGTGCGAGCATGAAGGCTCGATGGTTAAAAAAGTCTCGGCCTGACAGCAAGTGGCCCATTGGTCCAATCCAAGCGCGATATAGACTCGTAACGCACCAGGCCGCGAGCGCGATGATGATCAGATAAGCGACGCCCAGGATGAAGACCGGCAGAGAAGCGGCGAAAAGACCAGCGCAGTCCCAGTTGGCGAAAACTTGATCCACGGCGCGACAGCACGTAGGCCAACAACAAGAGGCAGAGTAGCTGGTGGAATATTTTGTACACGAACGTTCCGTTGTCGTAGACGAGACCGGAACCGGGACCGACCTTCAGATAGTGGAGACTGGCCACAAACGAGCCTGAGAAAGAGAGTGTCACGACGAGGAAAAGTTCGAGCCAACGTACGCGCTTCGACGGCGAAGAAGCGGGGAGGAAAGGCGCCTGTGAAACTTTCTGTGTGACCGTGGTAAGTTCCGACATTACCGGTGTTATATCTCAGTTGAGGCGAATACGGGAAAAGAAAGCAATCAGATGGTTCTTGTGTAGCAAGTTTGCGAGCCAATTTATTGAACGGTGATTTGGAGGGAAGAGGTGGTTTGGCCGAAGGCATTGGCGGCGAAGAGTGTGTAGGTGGTCGTGGTGGTGGGAGAGACGGAGACTGCGTTGCCGCGGGTGGCGCCTACTGTGGGGGAAATGATGATGTAGTCGGCGCCGGTGACTTGCCAGGTCAGAGTGACCGCGGTGCCGGAGGAGATCGTGGTGGAGCTGGCGGAAAAGCTAGCGATGGTGGGATTGGGGCCAGAGGGGATGTTGGCATTCGTGTACAGAGGAGACAAGGTGAGGACATCGAAATCGGCCGCGGTGGCGCCATTGAGGAGATGGAGGTCGCTGTTGTTCCAACGATTGTCGGGTGTGCCGGAGATGTACATAGCGGAACCGTTGTCGGCGAGGATGAGGCCGTATTTTTTCATGGCGTTGAGGATGACCTGGTTGTTGGCGGAATAGCTGGAGACATCGAAGCTGGCCTTCAGGCGAAGACGTGCGCCCATGGGCGGAGCGTAGGTGTTCGTGCTGGTGGCAGCCCAGTGCGAGGCGGGGGGAACAAAACCAGCACTGGTATTGGGAAGAGTGAAACGAATGGCATGGTTGATGGCGCCAACGGCGACTTCATCGTAACGAACTAATCCGGGAAAAATGGGGAGGCCGGCGGCGTCGGCGCTGGTCCAGGTATAGGGGCGCTGCTCGTCGGCAAGAAGATCCCAGACGGCCCCGGAATCGGCGTGCCAACTGGAAGTTTGCGGATAAGAACTGTAGAGCTCGTAAAGGAAACAATTGGATTTGTCGAGAACGAGGACGTGACGATCGCCGGAGCCGGGATTGGGGTAGCCCTCGATGGGAGCGGTAAGAGGAATGGGCATGGGGCCGGGGTCGGACTCGCTCCCGTAGGCTTGGTAGTTAATGGGGAGGAGAGACTGAGTCGAGTCGACAACCGTGTAGGGAATGCCCATGTAGGAGCCGTCGTATTCGCCTTGTCCGAAATCGGGATGGATGCCGATGGCGGAGCCGATGTAACTGATGATTGCGGCAGAATTGGGATCAACGGAGGCGGTGGAAATATCTTCGTTCCACAGGTTGTCCGAAGGGAATGGAACGAATCCACCAAGGCTGGCGCCTTGACCGGTGGACATCTGCGAGCAAGATGAAGTTTGGACCGAACCATTCACCTGAAAATTAAGGGCTGTGGAGGTACTGCCGCCGGGATCGGGATTTTCGACCGCCACGGGAAACGTGCCCGCGCTGGCGGCGTTACCTGTGGCAGTGAGCTGCGTGGGGGAAACAAACGTGGTGGGGAGAGCGACGTCGTTGAGGAGGACTTGTGCGCCGGAGACAAAATTTGTGCCTGTGAGGGTGAGAGTGAAACTGCCGAGATTGGTCGCGGCAGGAGAGATGCCGACAAGAGAAGGAGTGGGATTCCAGAGAGTGACGGCAGAAGACGATGATTTGGTGCTGTCGGCGGCGCTGGTGGCGCTGACGGAGATGGTGTTGGGTGAAGGCAGGGTGGAGGGAGCGGTGTAATTGCCGGAGGAATTGATGGTGCCGATAGCTGAATTGCCACCAGGGGTGGAGTTAACGGACCAGGTGACGGTGGTGTTGGAGGAGCCAGTGACGGTGGCGGAAAAAGTGTAGGAGCTGCCGGCACGGATGTTGGCCGTGGCAGGGAAGATGATGACAGAGACGGTGGCGGGAGGAGTTTGCGTTGGAGGGGAAGTGGATTTCGAGGCGGTGCCGCAGGAGGCGAGCGCCATAGCGAGGAGAGACACCAGCAGGAAGAGAAAAATGGTGCGCAGCGCAGAGTGCATAGTGGGAACAGTGTGGAATAAGGAGGAGAGAAAAGGGAACTGGACGCAGGGACAGAAATGGGGCAGTGGTGAAACAAGTACCGAGGTAAAGACGTAGGCGTTGCTTTTCTTGCACGAGGATTGGCGGAAGTGGTTGATGCCGTTTGCGGCGGTGGGACGGATGGCGCTGACGGATTCCTTGATACAGTCGGGGGTGGGCACGCTGTTTTTTATCATTACACAACGGGACTGTATGGACGGGTTCGACCGGCTTGGGCGTTGGTACCGACGGTGATCGTGTATGCGGGTCAGGTGGTGTTCAGCAATTGATGGTTGGGGCGGTACCGGTTTGGACCGATGGAATGGTTGTGGAGAGGGATGACGTACGGGAAATTCCCGTCGATGAAGGAAGGGGATGCGAAGTCCATTGTGGGAGTGCCAGCGCCGGCGGGGAAGACGGGGGAATGATTAGGGAGGCGAGTGGGAAGACCTCGCGATTGATGCAGGATTCAGGAATTGTGCGGACGACAGGCGGGTGTGGTTGATACACAGAAGGATGTGGTCGGATTGGTCACGCCTGTACGTGGGTACTATGGCGCGGAGGAGGGGGTAGCGGAAAAAATGGAGAGGATTGAATCTGGGAGCAGAGACGCGAGTGCGTCTGTGCGAACAGAATGTGTGCGTCAGCCGGGAGCTGGTGCAAGGACCAAACTTCGTGTCATCCGCAGCGAACATAGAGTCGAGTGGAACAGAAGCGAACGTAAAAGAAGGAACGGGGACATCGAGGCCGAACCCGGTGGCGCTGGAAGTGTTGGTGAATGCGACGGGAGCGAAGGCGAGCGAGAAGAACGGCGCGCGCGACCTGTTTTCCGAGGAGACAACAACGGTGCTGGTGTTTAAAGACGGGGCGGTAATCCGTCTGCAGGCACCGGTGAGTGTGGGGCAATTGCTTTTCCTGACGAATAAAAAGAGCAATCAGGAAGTGGTGTCCCAGGTATTGAAGAAACGGTGCTTCAAGCCGGGGTCGAATTACGTGGAATTGTTGTTCACGGAAGAGCGGCCGGATTATTGGGGCGTGACGTTTCCGGAAGAGAAGATGGGCACGGCGGAATTTAAAGTTGAGGAGCAGGTGCAGGCTGAAGAGACAACGGCGGAGGAACCGGACACGCCGGTGGCGCCGCACAGCGCGGAAGATGTGGATCGACTGAAGAAGGAAGTAGAGGTGTTAAGAGAACAGTTGGCGGCGCTGGAAAAAAAGAATGAAGTGACGGCGGCGGCGAAAGTAACGGCGGAGGCGGCTGCGGCGAGGGAAATAGCGACAAGAGACGCGTCGATGCGGGAAGCGGCGAGAGCCATGGAGGCGATGACGGGGGGCGCGCTTGGTGGCGCGTCGAAGTCGAAAGTGGAGTTGGCTCCGGTGAATGATCCCAGTCCTGTGACGGCGAAAGTGGAAGAACCGAAACCGGAACTGCTGATGCCGGCGGCGAAGGAGAAAGAGAAGCAAGAAGCAGCGCGCCCGGTTGTCGGGATGGCCTTGCCGTTACGGAAGCAGGAGAGCAAGAAGCCGGCGGAGGAACCGCGCGATCCAGTGGAGGATTTGCTGCCGAAACCGGAGTTGGATTTTTCGCAAGTGCCGAAGGGCGCGGCGCAAGGACAAGCCGGCGGATTAAAGTCGCTTGGCGCGTCGAAGATGGGGAATGCGCGGGTGATGGGATTGAGTGCAGTGTTGTTGTTGGCGCTGGTGGGAGGGGCTTGGTACGGGAAATGGCGGGAATTGCTGCCGATCGGGAATCATGCGGTGGCGGCGCCTGTTAAGAGGCCGGCTCCTGCGAGGAGTACTCCGGTGGCGGCGACTGCAAAGACGGCGGTGCCGGTAGGCACCAGCGCGGCAGGCGGGAATAGCGCGGCGGGAAACGATTCCTTGGATGCAGGGAACGCGGCGAAGAGTGGAAGTAACGGGGCGAACGCCGAGACGGACGGGGCAAAACCGCCGGCGAACGAGGCGGCTCCGGTGGAGAAAACACCGAGTTGGCGAGAAAGGTTCATGGGGAAGAAGAGTGAGGAGAAGGCGCCGGAACAACCCAGCGCCGCGGAGACGGTGGCGAGCGACGCGCCGGAGATGCCAGCGAAATTGTTGAAGGCGGCGAACCCGGTGTATCCACCGGATGCGATGCGAAGCTACATTACCGGAGATGTGAAGGCGGAAGTGGTGGTGGAGGCGTCGGGGAGAGTGGGCGAAGTGAAAGTGCTCTCGGGGCCGCAGGCATTGCGGGAGGCGGCGGTGGATGCGCTGAAACAGTATGAGTATGCGCCCGCGACGCAAGGCGGGAAGGCTGTGAAGTCGAAGACGGAGGCGGTCGTGAAGTTTTGGTTTAATCCGTGAGGAAGAAGCAATGAAATAAAGAAGTAAGAAGTAAAGAAATGAAGCAGAGCCTCAGGGGCTGAAGCCCAATGATAAGCAAGCACTTGATGTCGGAGCTGAAGCTGCGACCCACTAAAGAAAACGCCTAAAGAGAAACTATCCTTAGGAAGAGACTATCCAAAGAAAGAAACTGGAGGATAAAAATGATTCTGTCCCGCTGTGTGTTGGAAAAACATGGGTGAATAGGGTACTACCCTTTCAGCAGACGGCGCGGAAAGGGCAGGGCGCCCTCAAGCATGGGTGGCAGAGACGTGACGACGAAATCAAAGAGCCGATCGGGAAAGCGACGTTCCCCGAGCCCAAGACGGCGGCGTAAAGCCGCCGGTACACGTGCGTCAGGAGTACAGGAGCGGGGGCGAGGGGATTAGGAAAGGGTCGCTAGAGAGGGAGTTCAGGGTGGATTGGTAGCGATCGAGGAGGGCGGGGTCGTCGATGGAGCCGTGGTGATGGACTTGGCGCCAGCGGTGATCGAGCAAGCGGAAGACGCGCGTGGTGCGGAAGGCGAGATCGAAGACGGCGGTGGAGCTTTCGAAACGGCCCCGTTCGCGGCCGACGGCGTAGAAAATTTCCCCCGAGATATGAAGCGAATAATTGTAAAGCTCGACGGAGGTGCTGGCTGGGCCGGAGAAAAGTCGCTCGTAAACACGGCGAATCTCTGGCCAGCCGCGCTTGATGCCGCCGAGGGGATTGTTCATGGAAATTTCGTCGGATGGGGACCAATTCTGGCGCATGAGGACAAGGTCGCGAGTGTTAAAGGCACGATAAAACTGAGTGAGAGCGTGACGAGGATGGGTGAGATCGCGGAGATCTTCGTAGCCGGTGATGGGGTCGAGCGCAGAGGAAAAAGCGGGTGATGCCATGGGGGCCTCTCAATGGATGGATTGGCTGTGCACAAGGTATTGGACGCGAAGAGGGGGAGGACGGTGACAGGAAATTTTTACATGAATGAAAGTTCATGGAAGTGGCGGGATGGGAGAGAAGAGTGGAGAGCTGATCCTTCGATTCGCTCAGGATGACAGCGCTGCTTGTTGCCGTGACGACAAATGAAGAAGTGAGCGAGTGGGAGAAGGAAGGACCCACCTTTTCCACAGAACGCGGAAAGGGTCGGGCGTCCTTGAGATTCTGGAGTGTTCCTACGAAGAGGAAACCCAAGACGGCGGCTTAAAAGCCGCCGCTATGCGTGGAAAGGCGGGCCCGCGTTCGCCACGGTTCGAATCATGCTTGAATTACGCGATTTTATTGGTTAGCGGAGGCCAGCGGCCATGGTTTTTACGATGGTTCCGTTGACGTCAGCGTCTTTCAGGGCCCAGACGAAAGCGCCGCCTAGACCACCGGGGGCGCGGAAGTTAACGTAACCCATTTTGAGCCAGACGGTGGTCGGATCGTCGTAGGTCCAGAACGTGCCAGAGCTGGAATCGTAGATCCAGACGGCGATGCGTTTGTAATCGAAGTGGCGCGTGTAGCCGGTGAGGCTGCTGATGGTGAGACAGGTGGCGACACCCTGAGTTGCGAGAAAGTCTGTGGAGGGAGGCGTCGCGAGTGCCGCGGCGGGCTGATAGAGGCCGTTGTTGACATCGGGAACGCCGGTCCAGCCGTAGCCGTACGTGGGAATGCCGAGAACGAGTTTTTCGGCGGGCACACCGGCTTTGAGGTACGAAGAGATGGTGTAGTCGATATAGAAATTTTCCCCATAGGCGGGATCTTGCTTGTCATCGAAGAGAGGGGAATCGTGATTGGTGGCCATCTCCCAATCACCGTGGAAGTCATATCCCTGGATGTCGTAGTAGTCGAGTTGGCGGGCGACTGGGGCGAGTTGGATGTTGGAGAAATTCTGCTGGCCGGCCGGCCCAAACATGGTGAGGAGATAGTGCTTCTTGCAGGAGTCGCCGAGCGCGTCGAGCTGGCGTCGAAATTCCTGCATCAGGAGAGTGGCGTTGACGGTGTCGGTAGCGGCGGGAAATTCCCAGTCAATATCGAAACCATCGAAGACACCTGCGGCGGAAACTCCGCCGCCGAGATTACCGGTAATGAAGAGGTCGATGCAGTTGGCGACGAAGGCTTGGCGGCCGGAGGCGGTGCTGGCCGCGGCCGAGAAACCAGAAGCACCCGAGAGAGAGATTAAAACCTTGAGATAGGGATGGAGTTGCTTGAGCTGCTGGAGCGCGGCGAAGTTGCCGTAGAGCGGGCCAGCGTAGGGAGTGCCGTTGACGCTGGGTAGATAAGGATCCTGGTAATCGGCCCAGGAATCGGCGATGGCGCAGCCGGTGGCGGTGGCCTTACCGAAAGCGCAGGTGAGATGGGTGAGCTCGCTGGCGACACCATTGGTCTCGAGATTGGCGACGTTGAAGCCGGCGCCGTAGATGGACCACTCTTCGAAATAGCCACCGACAAATTTGGAGTTGTGATTATTGTCGTGTTCGTTTGCGAGAAGAGGAAGAGTTGCGGAGAGAAGGATGGCGAGCAAAGACACAGAAATAGACAGACAGCGGATTTTCATAGGCCACACCTCGGGGCGGAAGATTCGGAAGGGGAGACCATAGACCTATATAGCAGCGGAGACAAGAGGCGATTTTGGTGGGGAAAATGGAAAGGTTGCTGGAGGAGGAACTATATAGCAGAGGGAAAAAGGAGGGGAGAAGTAAAAGAGTGGACGAGAGTTCGAGGAAGATCTCGTCGAGTTGCGGTGGGGATGACCGGTAGCCAGTGTCCCTCCGCTGCGTGACCCAGTGCACACAGACCACGCGGAGGAAAAAGCCCGGGCACTTCGGTCGGGAAGACAGCATTTTTGTTGGGTGGCAAGACGCAAGGGTTGATTGGAGGATGGAATAGAGAAAAGAGAAGGGGAAAGACGACCCTAAGACGGAGGCGTAAAGCCTCCGCTACAAGTGGGAATTAGGGTGGAACGACGCGGAGCCTGCGCTTGAATGAGGTGGCTCTACGAAAAAATGGGGAGCGGAGCGCGGAGGGCGAGGGCGTAGAGGGTACGGTTGGAGATGTCTTCGGGGGAACCGGTGGCGGGGATGGAGAGGAGGAGGCCTTTGGCGGAGTAGAAGTCGATCAGGGGTGCGGTGGATTGATTGTAGGCCTGGAGGCGGACCTTTATGGATTCGGTGCGGTCGTCTTCGCGCTGGAAGAGGAGGGCGCCGCAATGATCGCAGATGTTCTCGGATCTGGGGGGCTGGTTGGTGATGTGGAAGACGGCTTTGCATTTGGAGCAAGTGCGGCGGCCACTCAGACGGGAGACGATTTCGGGGAGGGGCAATTCGTAATTGATTACGGCGTTGAGGGGAAGATTTTCTTTTTGAAGGAGTTGCCCAAGGGATTCGGCTTGGGAGAGTGTGCGGGGGAAGCCGTCGAGGAGGAAACCTCCGGCACAGCGAAGGCAGCCGGTGCGTTCGCAAACCATTTCCCAGACAGTGCGATCGGGGACTAGGGCCCCGCGGCGCATGAATTCGAGGGCGGCGGTCATAGCGGGAGAGGGGACGCAGTCTTTGCGAGCGGATGCGGCGCGGAAAACATCGCCAGTGGAGAGATGACAGGCGCCCAGATGTTGGTGAAGAAGTTGAGCTTGGGTGCCTTTGCCGACGCCGGGAGCTCCGAGGAGGACGAGACGCCAGGGAGGCGTGGCGGAGGCGGGAGCAGGAGAACATTGTGCGGAGAGGCCTTGGAGCCAGGCGGCGCGATCGGGCTGTGTGGTCATGGGGAGCCTTTGGTGCGGCGACGTCTTCAGTTGAGAAGGGAGCGAGGTTGGCCGGTGATATTAGAGTTAGCACCTCGAGTTGGGGAATGCAAGGGAGGGGAGCACAGGTCCGAAGATTGGAATTAGAAGATGGAAAAACTGTGGCGATTAATGGGGGACCATGCGGACGGAGACACGGAAGCGCTGGTAGCCGGTGTATTCATGTTGGTTGCGGAAGGCTTGGTCTTTGTATTCGCTGGACACGTTGACTTGGCGAGGCAGCCATAAGGAGGAAGCGATGTCCGGGAGGCGCACTTCGCTGAAGATAACTTGAGTCGATTGACGAGAGAGGCCGATGTCGGTGCGCGGGGCGAGAAGATCGGTTCGAATGCGGATGATCTGGAAATTGTCCTGGTCGATCCAGGCGATTCCCTGTACAAGGATAGGCACATTGCCCCAGCCACCACTGACATTGTTGATGGCGGTGGCTTGCGCAGGTCGCTGAGCAAAGGCCACTACGTAGGTATTCCGTGAGTCGAGCATCTGATCGCCAAGATACTTGAAGGTGGAATCCGAACGCAGATCGGGAAGGAAATGAATGCAGATCAGGGCGAAGCCGGAGGTGACGCTGAAACCAGCGCGAAGGCCAGCCTGCTCGGCGCCGTTTCCTTGAGGGTCGGTACGATATTCTTCGAGCCTGGGAGGAAGTTCATCGCGGTGAAGAAGAATCAGATAGTTGTATTGAAGATGTTGCTTTTGTTTGACCGCTCCCTTGGCATTCAGTTTCTCCTGGTTGATTTCCTCGTGAGCGACGAGATCGACAAGATTGCTGAAGTAGGCTTGGGTGGCCCGGCCGGTGTTCGAAAGGATCGCGGGCAGGGCCTGCTGGTCCGAAGCGGGATGGAGCCCCTGTAGCTCTGGAATTTGTGCGACAAGTTGATCGAAAGGCTCTTCGAGGTAGGGGTGTGCGTTCGCATAAAAAAGCTGACTTCTGCTGTCAAGGCGCTGCTGCGAGGGCGGATCGGCCGCGGAACGAAAGCCCGGCGGGTTAAGGAATGCGGCAATTAGTGTAAGAAAGGTGAGTTGGGCCGCTCGGGTGGGGAGGCCAGAAAGGAAAGACCGTCTGGTTGTGGTACGCCCGAGGTGGAAAGACATGGCGTCGACCTCACGGTAGCAAGGATTTCAAGGCAAAGCGAGGTCGTTCGGCGCTCCGTTAGGGCAAACAAAGAAGTGAAAGAGAAGTTCGGTGGAGTTGTGATGGGGAGGGGCGGTTGCCAGGGTCTCTCCGCTGCGTGGCCCGGCGCTCTGGAAATGTCGCGGAGGGAACAGCCGGGCCACTTCGGTCGGGGTGACAAGTTCGTTTTGTTGGGGGGCAAGACGCTGGGGTGGATTGGAAGATGGGAAAGGGGGATGAGTGGGAGCGAAAGGCAACCCCAGGACGGCGGGGTAAAACCGCCGCTACACACGGAATTTAAGTGAGGAGGCGAGACGCGAGGGTGAGATCCTTCGCCTCGCTCAGGATGACAATTTGCTTGTTTAGGTGAGGGCAATAAAAAAGTGGAAGAGTAGAAGAGAGTCGGCTGGAGGCCGGCGCTACAAAGTATCGGAGTTAGAAGGTTTTTACCGCCAGGCGTTCGGGGTGGAAACCTACGGGGATTAGGGTGAGAAGGGAATCGGTGCGGGTGCGGATTACGGCGAGGTCGTCGGAGGATTCGTCTACGACAAGGAGCATGGGGGAGATGGCGCCGGGATCAGCGGGAGAGAAACGCATGAAATTGGGGAAGGCGCCAACGGTGATGGGGCGAGCCAGGATGCGGCGATTGTAAATGTCGACTGGAATGACGCGGGAGGCGGCGCGATCAGCTACGTACATTTCGGAGGCGTCGGAATTGATGATGGCGCTGGCGGGAGCAGAGCCGAGCAGCATGTAGTCGCCCATCTCGTGAGTCCAGGTGTTGACGGCTTGGAGGCCGTGGGAATCGGGCGAGATGATGTAGAGTTCGCCGCCGTCGGGCTTGAGGAGCATTTGCGTAGGATTGCCGGCGAGTTCGAGATTGGTGAGAAGCGTGGCACGTTCAAGATCGACAACGGAAAGACGGCTCTGCGTGCGGCTCATGACAAAGGCGAGAGTGCTATCAGGAGTGATAAGGACTTCGTCGGGCTGGGGAATGACGGGGATGGAGCTGAGGAGTTGGAGAGTTCGTGCGTCGTGGATGGTGAGGATTCCGGCGCGACGATTGACCACGGCGATATTTTTGCCATCGGGAGTGAGGCGGGCTTGGATGGGTTCGGAATTGGTGTGGGCACGGCCGTAGATTTGGCGGGAGGCGGTGTCGATGGCGACGAGCTGGTCGGAACCGGCGGCAGTGGTGTAAATGCGATCGCCTTTGGGGGAGAAATCGAGCGATAAAGGAGAAGTGCCGACGGGAATGCGGGTGATGTGATTGGTGGGAGTGTCGAGAACGAAAACATAGCCGCCGGCGGAGGAGACGCCCCAGATTTCGTCGCGCTTGGCGTGTTCGCGGAGATCAGAAATGGCGGGGCCAACGGGGATTTTGGCGATGGCTTGGAGTTTGGCGAGATCAATGACGGTGAGGGAGCCGTCGGCGGTAGAGACGTAGGCGTACATGTGGAGATTGGGACGGAGGAAGGAAGGACGATGTTCGCGGAGAAGGACGACGATTGCGGAAACGAGGAGGATGGTCAGGCCGAAATAGAGGCGGAAGTTCTTGGAGTGGGACATGGACTGAGAAAAGGATAGCAGAGAAGAAGAGAAGGAAAGAAGTAAGGAGGTAAGGAAGCAAGCAGAAGAAAAGAAGCGGAAGAGTGCAAAAGTCTAAGAGTGGAAGAGAAACTCAAGACTTACGTGCAAAGGCGGCCGTGGGCACACGGTGGATCATCGAAGATAGAAAATGGAAATTGGAGAAGAGGAAGAAAAAGGCAGGCGGCGTAAAGCCGCCCCCACACGTGGATTTCGAGATTGGTTGAATGCGGGAGAAGTCAAGAGCCGGCAGGGATGCCATCGCTACCAATTTAGTTGATTTGGCGGTGGAGGACGGCCGCGATTTGTTGGACTTCGGACATGAGGCTAGTGAACTCGGACGGGAGGATGGATTGGATGCCGTCAGAGAGGGCCTTTTCGGGTTGGTGATGGACTTCGACGAGGAGGCCGTCGGCGCCGACCGCTACGGCGGCGCGCGAGAGTGGGAGGACTTTGTGGCGCTTGCCGGTGCCGTGGGATGGATCGACAAGGATAGGCAAGTGACTGCGTTTTTTCACGGCGGGGACTATGGCGAGATCGAGAGTGTTGCGGGAGAAGTCGGAGAAAGTGCGGACGCCTCGTTCGCAGAGCATAACGTTGTAGTTGCCCTCGGAGAGAATATACTCGGCGGCCATGAGGAATTCGTCGAGAGTGGCGGACATGCCGCGTTTGAGGAGAATGGGGAGTTTGGCTCGGCCGGCACGCTTGAGTAGCGAGAAATTCTGCATGTTGCGTGCGCCAATCTGGATTACGTCCGCATATTCTTCAACGAGATCGAGGGATTCGTTGTCGATGGCTTCGGTGACGATGCCAAAGCCGAATTGTTTGCGGATGTGGGAGAGGATTTTGAGGCCGGAGAGGCCGAGTCCCTGGAAGGAGTACGGGGAGGTGCGAGGCTTGTAGGCACCGCCGCGGAAGAGGCGCACGCCGGTGGACCGGAGTTGTTGAGCGACAGTGAAGCACTGCTCTTCAGTTTCGACGGCACAGGGGCCAGCGACCATGGCGATGTGACCGCCACCGACGAAGACGTCACCGGAGGGAGTTGGGATTTTAATGATGGAGTCTTCTGCCTTGACGTCACGGGAAACGAGTTTGTAAGGCTTGGTGACGGGAATACATTCGATAACCCCGGGCATGGATTCGAGGAAGCCGAGATCGACGGCCCCGGAATTGCCGGTGATACCAATGGCGGTGCGGGCTGAGCCGGGGATGGGATGAGCTTTCATGCCGAGGGAGTCGATGCGATCGCAGACGGCGCGAACCTGTTCCTCGGTGGCGTGAGACTGCATGACAACTAGCATGGGCGGAGACCTCGGTTGTTGGTGCGAAGAATCAGTGTAATGGAGAGGAAAGAAATGAAGCAAGGAAGGAAAAAAAGATAAAGAGGTTAAGGAAGTGAAGGAAACAAAGGAGGTAAAGGACAAGAGAGAACGGGCGAGAGGGGAAGAGGATACAGGGAGGGAGGACGGGAATTACGGAAAATAGGGTAGCAACTTCTGAAGAAAAAAAGCATCCATTGGGATGAAAGCAGGCACTCGCCCCCAGCGGTAAACGCGGACTATCCAGCCACCTGCTTTCCGGGGTTCAGACTCTATCTAGGGAGAATAACCAATGAAGCGGTTTTTGATGCTGGCGGTGTGTTGCTTGGCGATCATTCCGGTGGCGTGGGCACAGGAGGGCGATCACCTGGAAGTGGGAGCGTTTGCGGATTACTTCCGGTCGAACCAGACGGGAACGAACATGGTGGGAGTAGGAGGGCGAGCTGGGTTTGCATTACTGCCGCACACGCTATTTGAGGCCGAAATGTCCTATGATTTCAATCAGGTGTTCAGTGAGGGATTTTCAAACACAAATGGAGGTTCCCTCACGTTTGTGAATACGGGCGTGCGGACCTTGAATGGACTGTTCGGGCCGAAGGTGGAATTTGGGCACGGGGCGGTCCGGCCATTTGTGGAAGTGAAAGGCGGGTTCGTGAATTTCCAGTTTGACGCGAGGCCGGCGAGTTTCGACACATTCACAAGCCAGTTGAGCGACCTGCGGGCGCACAACTGGAACGGCGCGGTGATGCCTGGGGGAGGCATAGAGGCGAAATTGGGTCCTGTGGGGCTGAGGCTGGATGTAGGCGATGAGATGTACTTTCGGAACGGGACGCACCATAATTTGAAAGCGATGTTTGGTCCTGTGTTTCGGTTTTAAGCTCGGGAAGAGTCGAACAGACGCGGTCAGAAGCTGCTAGTCCGTAGTTAGTGGTTGGTGGTTGCAGGTTGCTAGCTACTAACTGCGGACCAGGCAATCTGGTAGGGAGGTAAACATGATTGGGATGTGGCAAGTAGGGGGGTGGGGTATGGATCTGCCGTTGAGTAGCTTTCAACTGTTGGTGGCGGGAGGAGCGTTACTGATTTGCGCGGCGGTGCTGCTGATGGTGCGCAGGAAAACGCAAGTGGAGGTGGAAAGTTCGGTGGTAACCGAGGAGGTGATGGCGTACCTGGGGCGGATTGCGAATGCGCTGGAAGGTTTGCAGATGCCCAATAGCGAGGCCATCACCAAAGACGTGCTGTTGAGGTTGCAGGAAATTGCGAATGCGAAGCCGAACGGGAAGGTGAGAGAGATGCCGGTGACGTTGTTGGATCGGTGAGGAAAGAGGAAACGAAGGAACGAAAAATAGGCAAGATTAAGAAAGTAAAGAAGTGAGGAGGTGAAGGAAGATACGGAAGATAAGGAAGTGAAAGAGTAGCGGAATCGCCTGGGAGCACGGGGAGGAGGGGCTGTGCTGCGGGAATGGGGGGCAGAGCGCGCACCCTGGGAAGGGGCGCGCTTTTTGTGGTGCGCTGAGCAGGGTCGAAAATCACATTCCGGCCGAGTTAGCGGGTTGCGAAGTTGGTAGTTCGACTTGGTAGCCGAGTTTGCGGAGTTGGCGGATCATTCTGGCGGTGCGTGCTT
>Ga0181526_10000558_pt1 | contig 39171 bp, 34 predicted proteins | sample PEATcosm2014_Bin_35_FD_119750 | JGI IMG/M metagenome (GOLD analysis project Ga0181526, IMG submission 119750) | Peatland microbial communities from MTU Mesocosm Facility, Houghton, MI, USA - PEATcosm2014_Bin06_30_metaG | ecosystem: Environmental > Terrestrial > Soil > Wetlands > Peat | place...
CACAACATCGAGTGGCACGACGTTCTCTCGTTGCTCGAGGCGGTGGGCTCTGTCCGCGAGACCCACGACGGCAACTTCCTCGTGACGCTCGGCAGTGAGACCGAGACCTTCGAACGGCCGCCCCACAAGGACATCGACACGCAACAGGTCGTCGACTTGCGGCGGATGCTGCGGGCCGCCGGCTACAGCGACTCGCAGGTTACGGAGAGCACGGCCGAATGAGGACTCACCGCGGCTGACACGACGGTGGGAGAACCGTCGGGCACGTGACCGGCGCCCCGCCTCGATAGGCTCCAGCCTGCAGAGATGCCCGCCTGCGCGGGCGAAACGGGCGGTGAAGATCGCCCCGGTGCGGCGTAGCCGCACCCGAGACACGGGAGGTGATCCGGCTGACTGCTGTCGGTTCCGATCCGTCGAACACGTTCGACATCGTTGTGATCGGCGGAGGCCCTGGTGGGTACGCGGCTGCCCTCTATGCGGGCAATGCCGGGCTCAGCGTGGCCGTCGTCGAGAAGGAGAAGGTCGGCGGGACCTGCTTGCACCGGGGGTGCATCCCTGCCAAGGAGTTCCTCGAGACGGCGGCCGTGTTCCGCGCCGTCGGCGGCGCCAAGGAGTTCGGAGTGCAGGCGAGCCAGCCCACCGTCGAATTCTCCATCAGCCAGGACCGCAAGCAGAAAGTCGTCGAGCAGTTGCACCGGGGGCTCTCGGGCCTCATGAAGCAGCGCAAGAACGTCATCTTCGAGGGCACCGGGCGGCTGCTGGCCGACCACGTCGTCGAGGTGACCGCCCCGGACGGATCCACCCGGGCCATCTCCGGTACGAACGTCGTGCTGGCGTCGGGCTCGGTGCCGAGGACGCTGCCGGGCTTCGAGGTGGATGGGCGTTTCGTCCTCACCTCCGACGAGGTCCTCGCTCTGCGCGAGCTGCCGCGGACCGCCGTCGTGATCGGCGGCGGGGCCATCGGCTGTGAGTTCGCCTCCATGCTCTCCGACCTGGGCGTGCAGGTCACCATCCTCGAGGTGCTCCCGAAACTGCTCCCCGGCTGCGACGAGGACGTCGTCAACCTCGTCGTGCGCTCCTTCCAGAAGCGGGGCATCACGGTGCGGGCCGGCGTGGCCGTGCACCGGCACGAGCCGGGCGAGGCGGGGACGACGGTCAGCTTCGGCGATGGTGAGTCAGTGCTCGTCGACAGCGTCATCGTCTCGGTCGGCCGCCGCCCCCTCTCTGACGGCCTGCTGGCGGAGGGCACGGGCGTCGTCGTGGACGGGCGGGGTTTTGTCGAGGTGGACGAATGGATGCGGACGGCCGCCGCCGGCGTCTTTGCCGTCGGCGATCTCGTCAACACGCCGCAGCTCGCCCACGTCGGCTTTGCCGAGGCCATCCTCGTCGTCAAGCAGATCCTCGGTGAGCGGGCCGTGCCGGTGAACTACGGCGCCGTGCCGTGGGGGATCTACTGCCACCCGGAGGTCGCCTTCGTGGGCATGACGGAGGAGGGGGCCAAAGCCGCCGGCATCGACGTCGTCGTGAAGAAGGATCCCTACGGTGGCAACAGCCGCGCCCGCATCCTCGGCGAGACCGAGGGCATGGTGAAGGTCATCGCAGAGCGCATGGCTGACGGCTCGGCCGGTCGGCTGCTCGGCGTCCACATGGTGGGCCCGTGGGTGACCGAACAGCTCGGGCAGGCTTACTTGTCCGTCAACTGGGAGGCGACGCCCGACGAGATCGGCGCCTTCATCCAGCCGCACCCGACACTGTCCGAGACATTCGGCGAGACCGTCCTCGCCCTCACGGGAAGGGGCCTGCACCTTGCCTGACATCACGATGCCGCAGCTGGGTGAGACCGTCACCGAGGGCACGATCATCAAGTGGCTGAAGAATGTCGGTGACACGATCGTGCAGGACGAGCCGCTCTTCGAGGTCTCGACGGACAAAGTCGACTCCGAGGTGCCCTCGCCGGCCGAAGGCGTCATCACCGAGATCCTCGTGCCCGAGGGCGCCACGGTCGACATCGGGACCCGCTTGGCGGTCATCGGGGAGGCCGGTTCGGCCCCGGAGCCGGCTGCGGCACCGGCTCCGAAACCGGAGCCGGTTGCCGAGCACGCTCCGCCCTCCCCTCCGGCCGAGCCGGAAACCCCTGAGGCTGCGGTGGAGCCGACACCCGCAGACGTTGTCGCTGTGGCCGAAGAAACCCCCTCGCCCCGTGGCAACGGGGCCGGCGGCCTGCTCTCACCGGTGGTGCGCAAGCTCGTCAACGAGCACGGGCTCGACCCGTCCCTCATCCGCGGGACGGGGCAAGGCGGCCGCATCACCCGGGGCGACGTGCTCGGGTACCTCGACGCCCAGGCGACGGCGGGCGCCGGCGGTGTGGCCCCGTCGCTGGCGGGCGGTCGAGAGGCGCCGCCACGGCCGGCTGCGGCTGCGGCTCCGGCCGTGGCCTCAGGGGCCGGCGACTCCCGCGGGTTCCCGCCGGCCTTACCGGGCGAGAGGGACGAGGTCGTGCCCTTCTCGAACATCCGCCGGCTGACGGCCGAGCACATGGTTCGCTCGAAGGCAACGTCTGCTCACACCCTCGTCGTCGTGGAGGCCGACTACGAGGGCATCGACCGCGTCCGGCGGCGGGAGAAGGACCGCTTCAAGGAACAGGAGGGCGTTTCGCTCACCTACCTTCCGTTTGTGGCACGGGCTGTCGTCGACGTTCTGCGCGACTACCCGAACCTGAATGCCTCCGTGGGCGACGGGACCCTCATCGTGCACCGTGACGTCCACCTCGGGATCGCCGTTGACCTCGACCGCCAGGGCCTCATCGTGCCCGTCGTGCGCCAAGCCGATGGGCAGTCGTTGCGGGGTCTCGCCCGCGCCATCGCCGATCTCGCCGAGCGGGCGCGCTCCCGCCGCCTCTCGGCAGACGACGTCGTCGGCGGTACGTTCACGATCACGAACCCGGGCCCGTTCGGCACAGTCATCACGGCTCCGATCATCAACCAGCCTCAGGTGGCCATCCTCTCCACCGACGGCGTGAAGCGCCGACCGGTCGTCGTGACGGCGGGCGATGGGACAGAGGCCATCGCCATCCACTCCGTCGGCATGCTGGCAATGTCGTTCGATCACCGTGCCGTCGACGGCGCCTACGCGTCCGCTTTCCTGCGTGACCTCGCCCACGAGATCGAAACCCGTGACTGGGCCTCCGAGCTGTAACCCGTGACGCCGCTTCGCATCCGCTGGCTGGGCCGCGTCCGCTACCAGGAGGCGCTCGATCTCCAGCACGCCATTCGGGATGCCCGCACCGGCGACTACCTCCTGTTGCTCGAGCACCCGCACGTCTACACCCTTGGCGTGCGCACGAAGCCCGAGCACCTCTTGGCAGGCGTCGCCTCCTCCGGTGCCGACGTCGTGCGGGCGGACCGGGGCGGCGACGTCACCTACCACGGTCCCGGGCAGCTCGTGGGCTATCCGGTGCTCGACGTCCCGATGGGCCCGGCCACCGTTCCGGCCTACGTGCGCCGCATCGAGCAGCTCGTGATAGACGTGCTGGCCGACGTCGGCCTCGGTGACACGGGGCGCCTCGACGGCTACCCGGGGGTGTGGGTCGAGCCCGGCGGCCACCGCCCGCGGAAGATCTGCGCCATCGGGGTACGAGTGGACCGGGGGAGGTCGATGCACGGCTTCGCCCTCAACGTCGACCCCGACCTGACCATGTTCGGGAACATCGTGCCCTGTGGCATCCCGGACAAGCCCGTCACCTCGCTTGCCGCCGAGGGCATCGACGTGTCGATGCGGGACGTCGTCGAGGCCGTGTGCCGCCGAGCTGCTTCGGGCCTCTCGTTCGGAGCGGGGGAGCGCCGGATCGAGGTGCACTCGGCCGCCTGGAGGCCGCCGAGCGAGCCGGCGGAGAGCGCCGGCGGCTCGGCCGTCGCCCCTGTCGTCATCCGTTCGCTCGACCGCCGGCTCGCCACTGCCGGCGTCGACCCGAACGGTGGCATCTCCTTTCACTCCCGAAAGCCGGACTACTTGCGCGCCCCGGTCAGGCTCGGCACCGAGGTCCTCGGGCTGCGCTCGCTGGTGCGCGGGCTCAACCTCGTGACCGTGTGCGAGGAGGCGGGCTGCCCGAACCTGTCGGAGTGCTGGGCAGACGGCACGGCCACGTTCATGATCAACGGCGAGCGTTGTACGCGGGCGTGTGGCTTCTGCCTGGTGGATACCCGCCATCCGGTGCCCCTCGACCCCGAGGAGCCCGAGCACGTCGCCGATGCCGTTGTGCGGCTCGGCCTCGCCCACGCCGTCGTTACCGCCGTCGCCCGTGACGATCTCGCCGACGGAGGCGCCGCCGCCTTCGCGGCCACCGTGGGCGCCATCCGCCGCCGCAGCGCCGGCACGGCCGTCGAAGTCCTCGTCTCGGACTGCAAGGGCGATGCCGACTCGCAGGCCGTGATCTTCGCCAGCCGCCCCGACGTGCTCAACCACAACGTCGAGACGGTGCTCCGCCTGCAGCGCGCCGTCCGTACGTCGGCGCACTACGCCCGGAGCCTCACTCTGCTCGCCCGCGCAAAAGCTGCAGGTCTCGTGACGAAATCCGGCATGATCCTCGGCATGGGCGAGACCCTGCCCGAGATCGAGGCCACCCTCCTCGACCTGCGCGCCGTCGGCGTCGACATCGTCACGATCGGCCAGTACCTGCGGCCGACGGCGGCCCACCTGGCGGTGCAGCGCTGGTGGAGGCCGGAGGAGTTCGAGGAGATCGGTGAGATGGGACGGGCGATGGGTTTCTTGCACGTGGAGTCCTCACCGTTGACGCGGTCGAGCTATCACGCTCGCCAGGCGGCCGGCAGCGCACGCGGCGGCGCCTTGGCAGTGGCGCCGTGACGGCCGCAACCTTCGACCCGGTGCTGGTACGGGCGGAGCGGCTCGCCCGCACGCGTGACGCCATGCGCCGAGCCGGCGTCGACGTCCTGATGCTGTCGCTCGGTGCCGACATGCCCTGGCTCACGGGCTACGAGGCGATGCCCCTCGAGCGCATCACGATGCTCGTGCTGCCGGCCGACGACGACGCCACGCTCGTCGTGCCGGCGCTGGAGGCGCCCCGAGTGGCACACGACGCCCGCCTCTTCGCCCTGCGGCCCTGGAAGGAGACGGAGGATCCGGTCTCGATCATCGCCCAGCTCGTCGGTTCCCGCCCCCGCCTGGCCGTCTCCGATCGAGCCTGGGCGGTGCACCTGCTGGCCTTCCAGCAGGCCCTGGCGGGGGCGAGGTTCCGGCCGGCGAGCGACGTGACCTCGGCGCTGCGCTCGGTCAAGGACGCCGCCGAGATCGCCGCCCTGAAGGCGGCGGGCGCCGCCGCCGACCGCGTGGCAGCCGCCCTCCTCGGTGGCGAGATCGGCCTCATCGGGCGCACGGAGGCAGAGGTGTCGAAGGAGATCGGGCGTCGCCTCGTTGCCGAGGGCCACCAACGCGTCAACTTCGCCATCGTCGGCAGCGGCCCGAACTCCGCCAGCCCGCACCACGAGCCCGGCGAGCGCCTCATCGCCGCCGGCGAGCCCGTCGTGTGCGACTTCGGAGGGACGTTCCGCCTCGGAGACACCGTCGGCTACTGCTCCGACACCACGCGCACGATCGTGACCGGCGAGCCCGATCCGGCGTTCGTCGCGCTGTATTCCGTCCTCGAGGCGGCGCAGGCAGCCGCCGTCGAGGCGGCTGTGCTCGGCGAGCCGTGCGAAGGGGTGGATGCCGCCGGCCGGGACCCGATCGCCGCCGCCGGCTACGGCGACGCCTTCATCCACCGCATCGGGCACGGCATCGGGATCGAGGAGCACGAGGATCCGTATCTCGTCGCCGGGAACGCCACGCCGCTCGTCGCCGGCCATGCCTTCTCGGTGGAGCCGGGCATCTACCTGGCGGGGCGTTTCGGGGCTCGCATCGAGGACATCATCGTGGCCACCGACGGCGGCCCCCTGCGCTGCAACGTGACCGACCACACGCTGCACGTCGTGGAGGCCTGAGCCGTGGTGGGCGACGGGGTCGCCGGCGCGACCGGAGCTGCGGCCGGCGCGGCGGCCGGCGAGGCCGAGGCCGCCGCCGCTGAGGCGGACGTCATCGAAGACATCATCGAGGACGAGATCGCCTTGGCGAGCGAGGCGGTTGCCGCCCGAGTTGCGGTCCTGCCCGAGGTCGAAGGCATCGACGCCAAGCCCGTCACGCAATGGCTGGAAGCCCACGTCGGTCTGATGCCACCACTCGACTTCGACCTCGTGGCGGGTGGGCGGTCCAACCTCACCTTCAAGGTGACCGACGCCCGCGGCGAGTGCGTCGTGCTGCGGAGGCCGCCGACCTCACACGTGCTGCCGACGGCGCACGACATGGCCCGCGAGCACCGCGTCATCACGGCACTCGGGCCGACGGCCGTGCCGGTCGCTAGAACGCTCGGACTCTGCCTCGACCCCTCCGTGAACGGAGCTCCCTTCTACGTCATGGAGTTCGTGAACGGCAACGTCGTGCGTGACGCTGCCGTCGCCGAGGCCGTGCTCGACGGCGCCGGCCGGCGCCGGGCGAGCGAGTCGCTCGTGGAGGTGCTGGCCGACTTGCACGCCGTCGACGTCGACGCCGTCGGGCTGGGCGATTTCGCCCGGCGGGAGGGCTACCTCGCCCGCCAGCTGCGGCGCTGGCACACACAGTTCGACGGGTCGCAGGTCGAGGGCGTCGAACGTGTCGTTGCAATCGACCGCGTCTACGAGCGACTCTGCGAGGCCATTCCCTCGCAGGACGGCGTGACGATCGTGCACGGTGACTACCGGCTCGACAACACGATGCTGTCGCAGGACGGTTCCGTGGCGGCCGTTCTCGACTGGGAGATCTGCACCCTCGGCGACCCCCTCGCCGACATCGGCCTGCTCATGGTGTACTGGACCGAGCCGGGCGACGCCTCCGCCGTGCTCGGCGGCCAGGCGCCGACGATCGTGCCCGGCTTCGCCTCGCGGGCGGAGGTGAAGGCCATGTACGCCGAGCGCACCGGCCGCGGCGTCGACGAGCTCGACTACTACGTCGCCTTCGGGTATTGGAAGCTCGCCTGCATCTTGCAGGGCGTCGGCACCCGCTATCTCGGGGGCGCCGCCGGCGGCGACCGATCGACGAGCGTGGAGGGCTACGGCGCTCAGGTCCAGAACCTCGCCGACGCCGCGGCCGCCGCCGCCGACGCCGCCGGCCTGCGGCCGTGAGCGACCCGGTGCCCTCGCCGCTCGTCACCTTCACGGGGGAGCCTGCGCCGCCGACGCCGGTGCTCGTGGTAGCCCTCGACGGTTGGGTGGACGCCGGCATGGCGGCAGCGACGGCGCTCACCGGACTCCTCGAAACGATCGACACCCGCATCTATGCGACCTTCGACCCCGAGCAGCTGATCGACCAGCGCTCCCGCCGGCCCCGGCTGCTCGTGGCGAACGGGATGAACGAGGGCGTGACGTGGCCGGAGGCGACGATCCGCGTCGGCGTCGACCGCCTCGGTTCCGGTATCGCCGTTCTCTCCGGCCCGGAGCCGGACTTCCACTGGCGGGGCTTCGCGGCCGCCGTGACGGAACTGGCGGAGACGATGGGTGTGCGGCTGATGGTGGGTTTCGGGGGGTTCCCGGCGGCGGCCCCGCATACCCGGCCCATCCGGCTCGCTTCGACGGCGACGACGCCGGAGCTGGCGGCGCAGATCGGCTTCGTGTCAGGGGCGATCGAAGTGCCGGCGGGCATCGAGGCGGTGCTCGAGCTGGAGCTGGCACAGGCGGGCATCCCCGCCATTGGCTTGTGGGCACGCGTGCCGCACTACGTGTCGGCCATGCCGTTCCCGGCGGCCTCTGTCGTGCTGCTCGACGGCCTGGCCTCGCTCTCCGGGCTCGTCATCGACTCCGACGTCCTCGCCGAGCCGGCGGAGGCTGCACGTGCCAAGGTCGACGAGCTCATCAACCAGAGCCGGGAACATGTGGCCATGGTCCGCCAGCTCGAGCGAAGCGTCGACGAGCTCGAGGAACCGGTCGTTGCCTTCGAGGATCTCGGGGCGATCTCCGGCGATGACATCGCTGCCGAGCTGGAGCGGTACCTGCGCGAGGAGCACGGGGAACCCGACTAACTGGCCCGGGGTGTAGCCTGAGTCTTGACACGACGGCAGTCCCGTAGGCGTGTTGGATCCTGCTGAGAAGACGTGAGCAGCTTCCGGGAGCGTTGCTCCGGACCCTGGTAGCGCAAGGCTTTGCAGTACGGTCCAAGAGACGCCTAGTTCGGGCGGGACGACGCTCCAACGCTTTGTCGCCCAGACGGGCTCGACGTCTCCTCATCTGGAGGAGACATGGCGTGACGACAGTTCTCGAGAGTTCCGTGCAGTCGGCAGCGCCCCCCGGAGCCCGGCGATGGTGGGCTCTCGGCGCTCTGAGTCTGTCCGTTCTCGCCGTCGGTGTGGACGGCACCGTGCTCAGCGTGGCGCTGCCCACACTCTCCAAGGCGCTGCACGCCTCCGAGTCCGACCTCCAGTGGTTCTCGTCGGGATACTTCCTCGTACTTGCCGCCGGCATGCTGCCAGCCGGACTCCTCGGTGATCGCTACGGTCACAAGAAGGTCCTTCTCAGCTCGCTCGTGCTCTTCGGCATCGGATCGGCGGCCTGCGCCTATTCCAGGTCGGTGAGTGAGTTCATGGCCGCCCGGGTGCTCATCGGGCTCGCCGGGGCGGGCGTGATCGTCATGTCCATCTCCGCCCTCACGGTGCTGTTCAGCAAGGAGGAGCGACCGAAGGCCGTCGGGATCTGGGCAGGCGCCAACTTCGTGGCTTTCCCGATCGGCCCCATTCTCGGTGGTTGGCTGCTCACGAATTACTGGTGGGGTTGGGTGTTTCTGATCAACGTCCCGGTCGTCGTGGTGGGACTGGCTGCCGTCGTCGCCCTCGTGCCGGAGTCCCGGGCATCCGAGCGCTCCGGCTTGGACCTCGCCGGGGTAGCGGCTTCAGCCGGCGGGCTCGTGGCGCTCACCTACGGCCTGATCAAGGCGGGCCAGGAAGGCTGGGGCAACGTCGGCGCCGTGTCCCTCATGGTCCTCGGAGTGGCCTTGCTCGTCGGTTTCTTCGCATGGGAGCGCCGCGTGACGCGCCGGCCGGGGGGTCAGCCGTTGCTGGATCTGACGCTCTTCGGCTCGGCGTCGTTCACCTGGGGTGTCATCCTGGCGGCGGTGCCGATCCTCGCCCTGCTGGGCGTCCTGTTCACCATGCCGCAGTACTTCCAGGGCGTGCTGGGGACAAATGCCATGGGCTCGGGACTTCGGCTGCTGCCGCTCATCGCCGGCCTCATTGCCGGAGCCGTTCCCGCTGCCCGCGTCGTCCACCTGGTGGGGGCCAAGGTCGCCGTCGCCGTCGGCTTCGTCCTGCTCGCCGTGGGGCTCTTCCTCGGAGCCCTCACGAGCGTGGGATCGAGCGGCCTCTTCCTCGGGAGCTGGATGGCGGTTGCCGGGCTCGGCAGCGGCCTCGCCATGGCCACCTCGATGTCCGCCGCACTCGTCGAGCTGTCCGACGAGAAGAGCGGCGTCGGCTCGGCAGTCCTGCAGGCGGTGAACAAGACGGGGGGACCGCTCGGCATCGCCGTTCTCGGCAGCGTGCTGAGTGCCGGCTACCTTGCTGACCTCAATCTTTCCTTCCTGCCGGGCCCGCTGGCTGCCGCCGTCCGAACGAGCATCTTCGGTGGCGTGGCGGTCGCCCAACGGCTCCACTCGGCGTCGCTGTTGACTTCCGTGCGCACGGCCTTCGTGCATGGCATGGACATGGCTCTCGTCGTTTCGGCCGGCATCGCTTGTGCCGGCGTCGTCCTCACCGTCGTGTTTCTTCCCCGCTCCAACGCTGCGATCGTGGCTACGCACGCCGTGGTGGACCAACCTGACGTTGTCATCGCCCCAGCGACGACCTGAAGGCCGAGTGATCAGATCGTCAGCTGGTTTCTTCCATGACGAGGCGGTTGCCCGGCCCGAGCCGGACGCCGCCGAGGCCGAAGCGGGACGCCAGCAATGCGGGCACTTCGTCGAGCGAAGGGCTCGACTCGTGAGTACCTGTCAGCGTGCGATCGACGAGTGTGACCGTGTCGGTCACGAAGAGCGAGAGACAGCTGTCGGCGTTTCTGGCACCGGCGAGGACGCCGCTCACGAACCGTGACTTCGGGTGGGTGCACGTGAACCAGTTGCTCATCGTGATGTCGGTGTCCTCGGCCCGGTACGGGAGGAAGCCATAGAGATCGGCCCAGGTGTCTTCCTGCCACATCTGCAGCACGAGCTCGGGGCCGTCCTCGACGATGCGGTAGCGCCAACCGGATTGCACGCACTCGAGGCCCGGCCCGAACGGCATGGGATCGAGCGGACCACCCAGCCCGAAGCCGACGTCCACGTGCCACGGCTGTCCCTCGGTCACGACGCGCAGGACGAGGTGCGTGCGAGGGCCGGTCTTGGTGTCCCGCCCGAGGCGCACGCGGGCGAGCATGGGGGTGATGTCGTCGATGCCGAGGGCTTCGAGGGCGCCTTTGAACAAGAGGTTGTGCTCGAAGCAGTAGCCGCCACGGCGCCGTGCGACGAGCTTGCTCTCGAGATGGTCGGGGTCGAGCTCGACGGATATGCCGGCGTAGGAGTCGAAGTTCTCGAAGGGGATGGCGGCGATGTGAGCACGGTGCAGTTGGGCCAAGGTCGGCCGGCCCGTCAGGCCGAGGCGCTCGAGATAGGCGTCGAGATCACGCAGCGCTGCCGTCACGGCACCATTCTCACCCAGGCGGCCGGGTCGGGTGGGGGCCGAGCCGGTCAGGTCTCCCGCAGCAGGCGCAGGGCAAAGAGGCGGTAGGCGCCGGCGACGTCCTCGATGGAGAAGGGCAGGTCGTCGCGCCACCACTCCGCCACGCGCAGCCCCATGGCGGCGATGGCGGCGGTCGCCAGCCAGGGGTCGGGCACGCTGAAGACCTCGAGGCGAACCCCTCGGTCGATCACGTCGATGAAGAGCTGTTCCGACTGGCTGCGGACGGCCACGACCTGCTCGCGATGCTCCGGCCCGAGAGCGGCCATCTCGCGGTTGCAGATGCGGGCGAGGAGGGGAAAGGTGGCGTGGAAGACGACGTGAGTGGTGACGAGCTGCTGGATCTGCTCGGCCGGATCCGCCCCGGACTCGAGCAGGACGCTGCGGAGCCGATCCTGGTGTTCCTCGTGCCCGAGCAGCATGAGCTCGAAGAGCACCTGCTCCTTGGATTCGAGGTGGGAGTAGAGCGAGCTGGCCTGCACGCCGGCGGCCTTGGCGATCTCGCGAACCGAGACCCCGTGGTAGCCGCGCTCGCCGAAGCGCAGGAGGGCCTCCTCGAGCAGCCTGCGGTGAGTGCCGTCCGAGATGGCGCGGTCGGGCAGGAGCGGATGATCCGTGAACAGCCCCGAGCCCGGTGTGTCCCCCACCGGTCTCGATGGTATCCCTCAAATCTGAACGGTCGTTCGCTTGTCGCGCGGAGGAGTATTAAGAACACTTGACAGTTCATCGCCGCTCGGCAAGTCTTTCCGCTGAACGAACGATCGTTTGCAGGGGGACGCGTCGATGGGGGGTGCCGACAATCAGGGCCGGTTCTTGGCGGACGTCCCCGTTGCCGGTGGCAACCTGCGGGTGGCGAAGTGGGGTCAAGGCGAGAGCGTCGTGCTCGGCATCCACGGCATCACGGGATCGTCCATGCAGCTGGCGCCGGTGGCGCACCGCCTCGGCCCCGAGCTCTCGGTCGTGGCGCCCGACCTGCGCGGACGGGGCGCCAGCAATTCGCTGCCACCCCCGTTCGGAGTGCGCCGGCACGCCGAGGACTGCGCCGCGGTCGTCGAGCAGTACTCGAGCCGGCCAGTTGTCGTGCTCGGCGAGTCGCTCGGCGGCTTCGTGGCGGTGCTGCTGGCGGCGTCCCGCCCTGAGCTCGTCGAACGGCTCGTGCTGGCGGACGGGGGCATCCCGACGCCCGTTCCGGAGGGCATCGCAACAGACGACCTCCTGCAGGCCGTCGTCGGGCCGGCCATCGACCGCCTCGGCCAGATCTTCCCGACGAGGGCGGCCTACCTCGATTTCTGGCGCTCCCATCCAGCCGTGAGCGAGGAGTGGAACGACGACGTCGAGGCCTACCTCGAGTACGACCTCGAGCCGGCCGCAGGGGGCTTCGTCTCGCGGGCCCGCACGGACTCGGTGCGCGCCGACGGCGCCGACATCCTGAGCGACGCCACGTCCATCGCCGGCGCCCTGCAACAGCTCGAGTGCCCCATCACGCTTGTGCGGGCCACCCGCAACCTCGTCAACGCCACCCCGCCGCTCTACTCCGACGAGGTCGTGGAACAATGGCGTCGCCTCCTCGGCGAATTCAACGACGAGGTCGTCGAGGACACCAACCACTACACGCTTATGTTCGGCGAGCGCGGCGCAGCTACGCTCGCCGCTCACGTGACGCACGCAGGGGGCGGGCGCATGGGTGATCGGGGGGTGACCTCATGACGTCGCCGGGGGCCGTGGACGCGCACCTGCTCGAGATCGAGGATCTCACCGTCGCCTACGGCGGTGTGCAAGCCCTGCAGGGCGTCTCGCTCGTCGTGCCGGACGGCGGGGCCGTCTGCCTGCTCGGCCCGAACGGCGCCGGCAAGACCTCGCTGTTGCGTGCCGTCTCGGGGCTGCTCGCCTACCAGGGCGGCCGGATCGTTCGCGGGCAGATCCGATACGACGGGCGCCCCATCACCGGTCGCGACCCGGCTCGACTCGTACGAAGCGGCATCGCCCAGGTGCTCGAGGGCCGCCATGTCTTCGGGGAGCTCACCGTGGACGAGAACCTACGGGCGGGGGCATTTTCCAGCAAGAACCGCGCCCGCACCGCAGAGCTGCGGGCCGGGATCGTGGAGCTGTTCCCCGTCCTCGGCGACCGCCTGCGTCAGTACGCCGGTTACCTGTCGGGCGGCGAGCAGCAGATGCTCGCCATCGGCCGGGCTCTCATGAGCGACCCGCGCCTCCTCCTGCTCGACGAGCCGTCGCTCGGGCTCGCCCCCCTCGTCATCCGCTCCATCGGTCAGGCGCTCCGCAAGATCAACGAAACGGGCGTCTCCGTCCTGCTCGTCGAGCAGTCGAGCGCCCTCGCCAAGGCTGTAGCGCCGGAGGGGTATCTGATCGACACCGGCGTCATCCGCGCCTCCGGCTCGACGGGCCAGCTGCTCAGCGACGAGCAGGTTCGGGCGACGTATCTCGGGGTGGCCTCGACGTGAGTGATCCTGTCCTCCGGGTCGAGGAGGTCGGCCTCTCCTTTGGCGCCGTGGCGGCGCTCTCACAGGTCAGCTTCGAGGTGGGCACCGGCGAGCTCTTCGCCCTCATCGGCCCGAACGGCGCCGGCAAGACGACCCTGTTCAACCTCTTGAGCTGTATCTACGCCCCGACGGCGGGCACCATCTCCTACCTCGGCAGGGACATGGCGGACTACCGGCCGCACCATCTCGCCGGCCTCGGGATCGCCCGCACGTTTCAGAACCTCGCTCTGTTCCCTGCGCTCTCGGTGCTCGAGAACGTCCTCGTCGGCCGCACCCACCTCATGCGATCGGGTGCCATCCGGGCGGGGCTCTCGCTCCCGAGTGCGCGACGGGAGGAGAAGGCCAATCGGCAGGCGGCATTCGAGGCCCTCGAATTCGCCGGCCTCAGCGACGTCGCCCACCGGCCCGTTGCCACCCTGCCCTACGGCCTGCGCAAGCGGGTCGAGCTCGCCCGCGTCGTCACGATGGAGCCGAAGCTGCTCCTGCTCGACGAGCCCGTGGCCGGCATGAGCCGGACGGAGCGCAGCGAGATCACGGCGCTCGTGCGCGCCGTGCACGAGCGTTTCGCCCCGACGGTGGTGCTCGTCGAGCACGACATGAGCGTTGTCATGTCGCTGGCCGAGCGCATCCTCGTCCTCGACTTCGGGCGCACGATCGCCATCGGCCCGCCGCAGGAGATCCAGGCCAACCCGGAGGTGATCCGCGCTTACCTCGGTGAGCCGGATCCGGAGGAGGTCGAGGCATGAAGACCTTTGCCCTGCAGCTGTTCTCCGGCCTTTCCATCGGGGCGGTCTACGCCCTCATCGCCCTCGGCTTCACGGTCATCTTCCGGGCGAGCCGTATCATCAACTTCGCCCAGGGCGAGCTGCTGGCACTCGGCGCACTCCTCACCTCCTCGCTCATCTCCGCCCACGGCCTACCTTTCTGGCTCGCCTTCCTCATCGGGGCGGCCCTCACGGCGGCTGCCGGCTTCGCCTTCCAGACGCTCGTGCTGCGCTTTGCCGTGGGCAAACCGGATTTCACCATCGTCATGCTCACCCTCGGCCTCGCCACCGTGCTGGCTGCCGCCCTCGACGCCGGCTTCGGCGCCTACCCACGCTCGAACGGCGACCCCTGGGGCTCGAGCGTCGTGCACGTCTTCGGGCTGGCACTCCTCTGGGTGCAGGTGTGGACGATCGTGACGGCCGTCGTGCTGCTCGTCGCCTTCCGGCTCTTCAACAAGCACACGAAGTACGGACTTGCCATGCGCAGCACGGCGGCCGACACGGAGGCGGCCGTCGCCGTCGGCATCCCCCTTCGGCGGGTGCACGGCAGCGCCTGGGTGCTGGCGGGCTTGGTGGCCTGCGTGGGGGGCGTCTTCCTGGGCGGCTTCCCGAACACCGTGAGCCCGTCGATCAGCGACGTCACGTTCTTCGCCTTTCCCGCCATCATCCTCGGAGGCATCGACTCCACGACCGGCGCCGTCGTCGGGGGCTTCATCATCGGCGTCGTGCAGCAGCTGACTGCGGGCTACCAGCCGACGTATGCCGCCTTCCTCGGGCAGGACTTCTACATCGCCGCCCCCTACATCGTCATGATCATCGTGTTGCTGGTTCGGCCCTACGGGCTCTTCGGCTCCCGCCCGGCAGAGCGCCTGTGAGCTCGTTCCCGCGGTCCGCACTCGCCGGCCTCGGCCGGCACCCCGCTCGGCTGAGCACGGTGCTCGTCGTGATCATCGGCATCCTGCTGCCCTTCTGGGTGGACGCCTACTGGCTCTCGACGCTCGTCTTCGTGCTCGTGGCCGCCCTCGGCGCCCTCGGTCTCGACGTGCTGACGGGACGTACCGGGCAGATCTCGCTCGGGCACGCCTTCTTCTTGATGGTCGGCGCCTACACCGGTGGCTATCTCGGTGTGAACCTGCACGAGAGCGCATTGTTCTGGATCCCGGCCGCCGGCATCGTCGCCGGCTTGCTCGGCGCCGTGGCGGCGACCACGGCGATGCGGCTGCGTGGGCTCTATCTCGGCATCGTCACCATCGGCCTCGTCTACATCGGCCAGTGGGTGGCGACGAACTGGACGACGGTGTCCGGCGGCTCGGGCGGGCGGACGCTGGCGGTGCCGGGCAACGGGACGTTCAGTTTCGCCAATGGGCTTCATCTCGGCAGCCTTTCCATCACCGAGAATGGGCTCTACTACTACACGGCGTTCGTCCTGCTCGCCCTCGGCATGATGTACGTCCACAACCTCGGCCACAGCCGCGTGGGGCGAAACATGGCGGCGGTTCGCGACCGTGAGCTTGCCGCCGCCGTCCTCGGTGTCAACGTCGCCCGTACGAAGACGACGGCCTTCATCGTTTCGTCGATCATGGCGGGTGTCGCCGGAGCGATGTACGGGTCGTTCCTCAGCTTCGTGACACCTGGGCAGTTCGACCTGCTGCTCTCCATCCAGTACGTCATCATCGTCGTGGTCGGAGGCCTCGGCGCCCTCTGGGGCCCGCTGCTCGGCGCCTTCTTCGTCGTCGGGCTGCCTGCGCTCCTGCAGAACGAGGCGGCCTCGCTGCCGTTCCTGGAGGGTGGCACGCGCACGACGGGCATCCCCGTCACCGACGCCACCGACCTGCTCTACGGCGTGCTGCTCATCGTCTTTCTTCTGGTGGAGCCGCGAGGCATCGTCGGCCTCGCCCACCGAATCGGATCGCTCGTCCGGCGCCGTCGAGCTACTCCGAAGGAACTAGGCGTCGTCCCATCACTTACACAGGAGGGCTAGCAACGAACATGCACAAGATCCGTACGAGAACCGCACTGTTGGTCGGCGCACTCGGGCTCGTGCTCGCCGGGTGTTCCACCAGCTCGAGCACGACGACGACGACGACCACGACGCCGAAGACCACCACCTTCACGACCGGTCCGGGCGTCGACCTGGCCACGAAGACCATCACCGTCGGGATGCTCTCGGCCCTCTCCGGGGCGGCCGAGCTGCTCGGCGTGCCGCTTACCGACGGGCTGGAGGCTTACTGGGACTACACGAACGCCCACGGTGGCATCGACGGCTGGAAGGTCGACTTCGACATCAAGGACGACCAGTACAACCCCCAGATTCACGTCCAGATGTACAACTCCATCGTGGCGAACGTCGCCATGATCGCCGAGTCCTTCGGCAGCCCGACCACCTCGGCGATCGAGAGTGCCGCCCAGTCGGCTGACGTCTTGCTCGGCACGGCAGCGCAATCGTCGGCCTTCGTGAACCAGTCGGTCAACATCGTCATCGGCACGCCCTATGCGGTCGACGTCGCCAACGCCCTCTACTACCTCACGCACACGCTCGGGAAGGCGCACGCCAAGGTGGGCATCGTCTACCAGGCAGACGCTTACGGGGCAGACGGGGTGAAGGGCTTCGACGCCGCCCTGGCGGCTGACCACTTCGACAACGTCGGGTCGGCCAGCTATGCCGAGACGGACACGGTCTTCACCTCGCAGGCCCTTGCCATGAAGAACGACGGGGCGCAGTACGTCGTGCTCACGGCCATCCCGACGGCGGCCGCCGAGATCATCGGCGACGCCGCTGTCGACGGCTACTTCCCGCAGTGGATCCTGCAGGGCCCCGCCTGGTCGGAGTACCTCATGACGTCTACCGGCATCGCCAGCGGGAAGCCGACGGCGATCGAGCGAGCCATGGTGGGCGCCTGGGTGCTCGGCTTCGAACCTGCCTGGGGCGACTTGAGCGAGCCGGGCATGGCGCAGTTCCTCGCCATCCAGAAGGCCTACTACCCCAAGCAGGTGCCCGACGGCTACTTCATGTACGGGTACTGCATGGCCGAGATGGAGACGGCCGTGCTGGAGAAGGCCATCGCGGCCAAGAACCTTTCGCGGGCCGGCCTCCTCAGCGCGAAGGAGAACCTCGGAACCGTCAACTTCGGCGGCCTCGTCCCGACGGCCACCTACACGCCGGCGAACGGACCGGCCGACCGCGAGACCGACATCGGGCAGGTGGACCTCACGTCACCCGGGTTCCTCAAGATCATCGAGCCGTACTTCGAGAGCCCCGTTGCGAAGACGATGACCTTCGCAAGTTGAGCTGACCGACGACGGTCCGGTGCTGTCCGAGCGCGCCCATGCCTGAGGGTGCCCGGCAGCGCCGGACCGCTGTCGCGTCCGGGCCGTCGCCCTCAGGCCTCCGGCGCCGGACACGCCTGCCCGAGTAGGTTTCCCGGCATGTTGATCGACGGTGGGCTGGGCTTCGATTCCGAGAAGATGGGCGAGCGTGCCCGCGAGGTGGAGGCGCAGGGCTACGACGGCGCCTGGTCGACCGAGACCGGGCACGAGCCGCTCCTCATCCTGGCGGCGGCGGCGCCCTACACGACGACACTCGAGCTGGGAACGGGCATCGTCGTCGCCTTCGGGCGCACGCCGATGCTCACCGCCACGATGGCCAACGACGTGCAGCTGGTCTCGAAGGGCCGCCTCCTGCTCGGCCTCGGCTCGCAGATCAAGCCTCACATCGAGAAGCGCTACTCGATGCCGTGGTCGCACCCGGCTGCCCGCATGCGTGAGTACATCACCGCCATGCACGCCATCTGGGATTCGTGGAACAACGGCACGAAACTCGACTTCCGTGGCGACTTCTACACCCACACGCTCATGACGCCGTTCTTCAGCCCCGGGCCGAACCCGTACGGGGCGCCCAAGGTGTTCCTGGCCGCCGTCGGCGAGCTCATGACGGAGGTGGCCGGCGAGGTCGCCGACGGCATCCTCATCCACGGCTTCACGACGGAGCGCTACCTGCGGGAGAAGACGATGCCCGCCCTTGGGCGTGGGCTGGCGAAGGGCGAACGGGCGCGCGAGGCCTTCCAGGTGTCGTACCCCGGCTTCATCGTGACGGGGAACGCCGAGGAGCAGGAGACGGCGAGGTCGATGGTGAAGGCGCAGATCGCCTTCTACGGCTCGACGCCGGCGTACCGGCCCGTTCTCGAGCTGCACGGCTGGGGCGACCTGCAGACCGTCCTCAACAACCTGTCGAAACGAGGCGAGTGGGCCGAGATGGCCACCCTCATCGACGACGACGTGCTCGACGCCTTCGCCGTCACGGCCGAGCCGGCCGACGTCGCCACCGAGGTGACGAAGCGATACGGCGATCTCGTCGACCGTTTCTCGTTCTATGCGCCCTACCACCTTGCGCCCGAGCGTTGGGCGGAGGTGCTGGCGGGCTTCCGGAGCTAGGTGCTCGTACAGCGGCCGGCGAGAACGAGGGAGCGTGATGAGCCAGGGCGGACTCTCGGAGCCCGTGCCGCCACCTTTGTTCCGCGACGTCTGCACGCTCGCCTACCAGACGATCGACGATTGAGGGCCGAGCCCACGCGCCCGCTCGGGCACGAGACCGAAGGAGGCAGGGATGGAGACGGTTCGCTCCGCCGACGGCACGAGCATCGCCTTCGAGCGCTCCGGCGAGGGCCGGCCCCTCGTCCTCGTGGGCGGCGCCTTCAATGATCACTCGTCGGCGCGACCGCTCGCCGAGGTACTGGCGCCCAGCTTCACGGTGTTCGCCTACGACCGGCGCGGCCGCGGTTCGAGCGGCGACACGGCGCCCTACGCCGTCGCTCGCGAGGTGGAGGATCTCGCCGCCCTCATCGCCGCCGCCGGCGGGAGCACGTTCGTCTACGGTCACTCCTCGGGCGCCACGCTGGCGCTCGAAGCGGCCGCTGCCGGCATCGCCATCGACAAGCTGGCTGTCTACGAGCCGCCCTACGTCGTCGACGACACGAGGCCACCGGTGCCGCCTGACGCCCTCGATCGACTGCGTGGGCTGATCGCCGCCGGGAGGCGCCGGGAGGCGGCCGAGCTGTTCCTGATCGAGTGCGTGACGGCGCCGCCCGCCACCGTGGAGGCGATGCAGCAGAGCCCGATGTGGCCGTCGCTGCAGGCACTCGCCCACACGCTTCCCTACGACCTGGCCATCGTGGGCACGGGCGACCTGGCGGCCGAGCGACTCGCCGCCATTGCCGTGCCGACACTCGTGATGGACGGCGGCGCCAGCCCGCAGTGGGCGCGCAACTCCGTGGCCGCCGTCGCTGCCGCCATCCCGCGTGCCACCCGCCGCACCCTTGCGGGTGAGACGCACTCCGTTGATCCGAAGCGGCTGCAGCCGCTCCTCGTGGAGTTCTTTGTGTGAGCGCTCCTGCGGCGCCCGAACAGTAGGGTCGGCCCGATGCGCGTCTTCGTCATTCGCCACCACGAGGAGGACGGCGCCGGCTTCATCGGCGATGCGTTCGAGGACCGAGGGGCAGCACTGACGACGCACGTGTTTCCCGACGAGGGCCCGCTGCCGTCCGTCGAGGACTTCGACGCCATCGTCGTGCTGGGTGCGAAGTGGTCGGTCTACGACGAGGCCACCGTCGGCGCCTGGATCGGTGACGAGTTCGAGTGGCTGCGGGGCGCCGACGGCTGCGGGGTCCCCATCCTCGGCATCTGCTTTGGGGCTCAGGTGCTCGCCGCCGCCTTCGGCGGCGGCGTCGAGCCGGCGCCCGAGCCGGAGATCGGGTGGAAGACGATCGCCTCCGTCGGGCCGCCGGTCATCGGTCCGGGGCCGTGGCTGCAGTTCCATTTCGACCGCTGCGTCCTGCCCGATGACGCCGTCCTGCTCGCCGACAACGACATCGGGCCGCAGGCGTTCTCGCTCGGGCGCAACCTCGCCGTGCAGTTCCATCCGGAGGTGGACGGTGCCCAGCTGGCGCGTTGGTTCGGCTACGGCGAGCGAGAGATCGCCATGGCGGCGGGGACGGACCCGGACGCCCTCCTCGCCGAGACCATCGCCCAGGAGGGCGGCGCAAGGAAGCGGGCGGCGGACGTCGTGCGGGTGTTCCTCGAGCGGGCCGTCGTGCACGCCGGCGAGGCCGCCCGCTGATCTGCCCGAGTCGCTCAGGACATCCCATCGAACCGTCGGGGACACGAGCCGTCGCCTCCGGTACGCTCTGCGCGGCGTAGCACTCGGGCCTCTCACCTCGCCGCCGGCGAGCACGAGGTCGAGAGGGCCAACCGGGGATGGGGGTACGTCGATGGACGCAGTGCGCGGGCGGTCTCGAGTCGGTCGTGTGGGAGGCGTCGTTGCGGCTGTGACGGTGGTCGCCGCAACGGTTTCGCTCGGTGCCGCAGGCGCTTGCGCCGCGCCGGTGGTCGATGCAGCGTCCGGCGCCCGGTTCTACGTTGCGAATGGCGGTTCCTCCGGCGGGCCCTGTTCGAAGTCCCGTCCGTGCAGCTCCCTTGCGAGGGCTGTGACGCTCGCCAACCACGTCGCCTACGGCACGCCGGTGACGATCTACGTCGGGCAGGGCATGTTCGTGACGCACCTCAACTTCCCCGACAAGCTCGTGAACGAGCCATCGTTGACGATCATCGGTGCTTCGGAGTCGGGCACCGTGTTGACGGCGAGGGGTTCGGGTCAGGTGCTCTTTGCCTTGACCCTCGCCCCCAACATTACGATGGAGGATCTCACGATCTCAGGCGCCACCGGGTCAGCGAGCAGCCAGGGCGGCGCTGTGCACTGGGGCGGCTTTACCGCCGATTTCACCGACGTGACTTTTCGTGACAACTCGGCGCCGGCGAATTCCTACGGCGGCGCCGTCGAGGACGACGGTGGCATCATGAACATCACCGGCTCGACCTTCTTCCACAACTCCGTCGGCCCGACGGCTGCGGCCGGCGGCGGTGCCATCGCCGAGGCGGGGGGGACCCTGACCATCACCGCCTCGCTCTTCACGGACAACACCGTGACGGGTGTCGGAACGGGTGGCGCCATCTTCATCGAGGACGGCAAGTTCAGTCTCGTCGACTCCACGGTCACCGGGAACACCGCCACTGGATCGGCCACCGGAGGTGCCATCGGGCTGGATGGCCAAGGGACGGCCTCCATCATCGGATCGACGCTCAACGGCAACACCGCAGATGGGTTGGGCGGTCTCGTCGACAGCGTCGGTACCAGCCACGTCGGCTTCGGCGGCGACATCCTCGTTGCGAACGTCGGCTCCGTGGGGTCGGTGTGCTCGGGCACCGGCGTGAAGGATCTCGGGCACAACGTCATCGATCAGCACGCCTGCGGCATGGGATCGACGTCCGAGGTGGCGACTGCCGGTGCCGTCGGCCTGCTGCCGCTTGCCGCCAACGGTGGGCCGACACGCACCGAGCGCATCAAGAAGTCGAGCGCGGCGCACGACGTCGTGGCGAAGGGGGCCACGATCGGTGGCAAGCGCTTCTGTGCCGGTGTGGACGAGCGCGGCGTACCCCGCCAGCAGGGCCCGGCCTCCAAGTGCGACGCCGGCGCCTATCAGTTCGCCCCGCCGGTCATCACGGCGATCTCTCCCCACAAGGGGGCTCCGGGTGTCGCTGTCAGCATCCGCGGGTACGGGTTCGACTTTCTCACCCTTGTTTTCGGGGGTGGTCATCCGCGCTTCACGGTGAGCGGCGACGTCGCCATCGCGACCCGTGTGCCAAGTCTCGGAAAGGGCGGGGTCACGATCACGCTCTCCAACCCCGACGGCACGGCGAAGACGACGTTCCAGGTGCTGTCGCCGCCGAAGTAGGTCACCTCGGAAGCGGCCGGCTGCGCGGCGGCGGAGCCGCACCGAGCCGGTTGGACCGCGGGCGCTACGGCCCCTCGGAGCGGAAGACGGGTGTCGCGTTCGGTCCCCCCGGTTCTTCGGAGTCGGCCACCACGAGGAAGGTCGGGCGGTTCACCTTGGGGAAAGAGACGGCGAGTGCCTGGCGCGGACCGAGAAGATCGGGTACGAGCACGAGCAGCTGTGTCACGAAGCCGCCGTTGTGCACCTTGACCTTCTCCGCCGTCGAGGCGGCGTTCGGGCTCGACCATTCGATGGTCACGATGGCGTTGTTTGGGAAGTTGCGGCCGGTCACCGTCACGATGCTGCCGGGTGGCCCGACGGTGGGCTCGATGGTGAGCGACGGCTTCTTCTTCTTGCCCGGCTTCGTGGGGTGATGCTTGCCCTTGATGGTGACCATGCGAGTCGTCTCGGCGAGCGTCGAGGAGAGCCGGTACGGCGTCTGCCCCGGTCCGTTCGCCACCCAGGACCCCGGCGTGCCGCCGAAAGCCGGCGGGATGGTCGTGCCGGCCGAGTCGCGCTCGACGACCCGCACCGTGTAGGTGCCAGCCGAGGCGAAGACGTGCGTCGTCGTGTCGCTCGAGGTCGTGGAGACCCCTGTGCCGTCACCGAAGGTCCACGCGTAGGAGACGACGGATCCGTACTTGACGGTGGAGGAGGCGGCATTGAAGCTCGAGGAGGAGCCAGCGAGCCCGAGGCTGGCCGTGAAGCTGGCATGGGGCGCCTGGTCGGGCGTGATGGCGACCGTCACCGGGTACGCCAGCTCGCTCGGCAGCGGCAAGCCCGGCCCGAGCGTGATCACGGGGCTGCCGGAGGCGGTGACACCCCCGAGGGAGACGGCGAAGATGCAGGGCGCCAGCGCCCCCGCGTCGGTCTCGCGGGTGACGGTCACGAGAAGCGTGCCGCCGTTCGCGGTGGCGGCGAGGCTCATGTGCTCGGCGGGGTCCGAGAGCGGGAACGATGTCGACTGCAGGGAGTCGAAGCTCACCTTTGTCGGGGCCGTGACGGCGAAGGCCTCCACCATCGCCTGCTCGTTGGCGTTGATGACCCCGGCGTAGACGTTCTTTCCATGCGGGCCGACGGTGACGGACTCGACACCCAACATTCCGACGACGTCGAAGGCCGCCTCGGTTGGCGAGACGGGCAGGTGCAGGGCGAAGACCTCGGCGCGGTCGCAGGCGAAGATCTCCGATCCGGAGGGGGTGAGGGCGAGGCTAACGACGCCGACACGGGCGGCGCCCGGCGGGGCCGCTTGGAACCAGGCCGTCACGAGCGGGTTGGCGGTGACGAGCGACACTTCGAGGATGGCCTCGCCGTCGCCGTCGCCGACGAGGCCGGCTGCTCCGATGTAGGCCGTCGTCCCGTCCGCACTCACCGCCAGGCTCCTGGCTATGGGATCCACGAAGGGAGACTTCTCCACGGTGAGCGCCGTGTCGATGTCGACGACCTCCGAGACGACCGCCGTGTCGATGTTGACGGCGAAGAGGGCAAAGGCCGTGAGGACGTAGACGAGCGACGAGTCGGCCGGGTCGGTCGCCACCGCTTCCGGGATGCCCTCACCTCCGCTTGCGACGTCGATGGGCGCGCCGAAGGTGCCGCTCGAGGTGTCGACGACCACGAGGAAGGTGATGCCGTCCTGGTTCTCGATGATCACCGCCCGCGTCGAGTCGCGCGTGATCGCCAGCCCCGCCGGGACGCCATCACTGCTCACGTCGTCCGACTGAGCGGCCGAGAGCGGCCCCCCGCTGGCGATGTTCGCCAGCCGGAAGGCGTCCACCTGCCCGAGGCCGGCGCCCGCGTTGCCGGCTGCCACGTACACAAGTGGGGAGACGCCGGTGGGAGCCCCCGTGGCGCTGGTACCGCCGGCAAGGACGCCGATGACGGAGGCGCCGAGGGCGGCCGCCGTCCCACCGAGGGCGAGGCGCCAGCGACGCCGGCGAAGGCTCACAGGATCGTCAGCTCTTCACGAGCATGCCGGCGAAGTAGAGGCCGGCCGAGCAGGTGCCCGAGCAACCGCTCAATGTGAGCTGCACACGGACGAGCTGACCGAAAGTGGTCGGCGTGATCCAGTGGTAGTCGAGGTCGCGAAAGTCGGCCATCGACCACTTCATGAGCTCGGAGCCGTTGCTCGACAGCTGCACGATGCCGTTGTTGCCGGCCGTGTTCTGCACGAGGACGTCGGTGATCTCCAGGATCTTGCCCGGCGGGACGACGTAGGTGGCGGTCGTGTTGCCGTTCACGACGAGACTCTGGTTGATGGTGACGCCGACGGTGGTGCCTGCGCTCGAGTTCCCGGTGGTGCCCGTGTGGCCATGGCTGCCGCCGCTGCCCCCGCTGGCGGTCGTCGTCGGGGGCGCCGCCACCGTCGTCGTCGTCGTGGTCGCCGTGATGCCGGCATTCGCCAGCTGCTTGGCGACCTGGTTCTGGGCGGCGGCTTGGATCTGCGGCTTCAGGAGGTTGAACCAGAGGATCACGGCGGCGATGGCGAGCAGGATAAGGGCGAGCAGCGCCTTCCACAGCCATGACGGAAGGATCGGATCCTGCAGGAGGACGCCGTCGAGGGGGATCGTCGCCGGATGGACGGGCTCTTCGGCCGAGGCAAGCGGCTGGCCGGAGGCGGCTGCCTCCGCGGCGTTGAGCGCCTCCTGCTCCTCCAGCATGACTTGAAACGCCCGAGTCACCGGGTCTCCCCGCCAGAGGCGTGCCCGCGTGCGGAGGCTCACGCGGGCGAAGCTCACGGCGCCGGGCGCCACCTCGACATAGGGCGGCAGGAAGCTGAGCTCGACGACCTCGTCGGGGTCGACGCCGCTTGGACGCGCCCGGTAGGCGATGTTGGAACGGTTGTCGACGGCCAACTGCAACTTGGCCCGGAAGCGCCCCCTGGCTGCGTGCGGGATGAGCTCGGCGACGACCTCACTGAAGGCCGCGACGAACAGCGTGGCTTCCTCCACCGAGCTGCCGGCGGCGTCCTCGGCCGAGTGCACCCGCACACCGAAGGGCATGGGACCGGGTACCGTCGTCGGCGCCCGGGGCGGCGCGATCGTCAGCCGGACGGTCTGCTCGGTCGCCGGGAACAACGAGAGGCTCGGCGGGTCGAAGGTCGCCCACTCGTTGGGGGCTCCCACGAGGTCGAAACCGAACTGGTCGACGACTGTCCCGTTGTTTCGGACCATGACGTCGAGCTGGGCGGTCTCGCCCGGTACGACGCTCAGGGCCGATACGGATAGGTGGGCTTCGGCACCCATGGGTTCTCCTCCTCAGCGCTCATGTCGTGGCTTCAACCGATCAGCACCGTGGCGGCGCTCGCCTGCAGCTCGCCCGGCAACCCGTCACAAACCGTGCACTGCGACGACAGTGTGGCGGCCGGCAGACCGCCGATCATGACGGTCTCGCTTCCCGCCACGACCTGACCTACTTGCATGGGCGGGGCCATGTAGGGGTCGGCGGGGTGCAGACCGACGTGGGGTGGCATGCAGAGGCCGCTCGAGCCCGCCACAACGGCTGGCTGTCCGCAGATGAGCACCGTGGAGACGGTGCCGAGCGTGACAGGGGCGCTGAACGGCAAGGGCGGCGACGGCTGCGGCGCCCCCGACGCCGGGTTGGGAATCAGGTGCGCACCGCAGATGGCGGTGATCTGGTCCCCCATGACGGCCGCCGGCGTGCCCATCGCTAGCTGCTCTTTCCTTCGAACACGATGCCGGTCTCCGCACAAGTGGTGCGGGCGGCGCCCGGATCCGAGGAGACGAGCTTCAAGGTGAGGCTCGTCGGTCCTGCCACCGACACGGCCACGCTCTGCAGTGTGGGCGGGTTCTGCAGATGGATGACGGCTGTCGTGCCGGCCGGTGCCGAGAAGAGGCGCAGGACGACCGGATGGGGCGAGGGTCCCGCCAGGGTCGTTGACGGATTGGCGACGAGGGGTGTGAACACGATGGAAGAGACCGAACCGGTGAACGATGGTGCCACCGAGACCGTTACGGACTCAGGCCCGTCGACGGCCGGCCGCGTGTACCAGTAGAGGGTGGCGTTGTCCTGCCCGAGCACCGCAGCCTGGCAGGCGCCGTGGTTCCTCGAGACGGGAACTCCTGCGAGTGGGATGGGCTTGGGCTTCGTGACGATGTTGTGGAAGGCGTTCGTGACCGTGTGCCGCAGGGAGGGGACGGCGGCAAAGGCGATGACCGCCAGCACGACGACGACGAGCGCTCCCTTGCCGAGCTTGCTGCTTCTCTTCGGCAGCCCCGGAGGCGTGATCGAACGGGCGTGTCCCGGGATGCGCGGTGGGTGGTAGGTCTGCACCGGGCTGGACCCGGCGGAGTGGCTGAGGCCAGCCGGTGCCTTCGGTGTCGCCGGCAGCCTTGGGCTCGCCGGCATCTTCGGGACGGGGGGAGCCTTTGGGATCGCTGGCTGGCCGGGCGGCGCAGGAGCCGGTGCTCCGGCCGCGGCCCCGCCGCCGGAGGTGGCAGTACCGGCGGGAGGGGCAGCCCGGCGGGCGCCGGCAGAAGAACCGCCACCGGCAGTCGTGGCGGCGCGCTGTCCGAAGAGCCGCCTCCACCACGGCAGGCGTACGACTGCTACTGGCGCCGGCGCCTCGAGGAGGGCACCGCAGCGCCGGCAGAAGCGGCGCTCGGGGGCGTTGGCGTCGCCACATGACCCGCAGTAGACGGCGTCCGAGTCGAGCTTGCGGCTCGGACGCGGGAGGGCGGCCGGTTTCGGGCGCTCGATGGGCACGGCGGGCTGCACGGCGATGGGCTGTGCCTTCGTCGTGCCGTCACCGTCCGAACCCTCCTGCGGAGCCGAGGCGGCGCCGCCCGCCGGCTCCGCAGGGGCGACGTAGGCAGGCGCCTCCGGGGCGGGAGCCGGCGAGTCCGGTGCAGCGGGGACAGAAGCGCTCTCGGGCTCGGCGACGATGCGCTCGCCTTCCCACTCGAGAAAGGCGCCGCAACCACCGCAGAAAGACTCGCCGCTAGCAGCATGCGTGCCGCACAACTTGCAGACGATGTCTTCCACTCGCGCCACCAACCACCCGCTCTGTGTGCCGGTCGCAAGGATCGTAGACCGGCCGCCCGCACGGCGCAGCCTTTTGCCCTTCCTCGCCTTCGGCCTGCCCGATCGGGCAATCTTTCCGGGAAGTGCCAGATCTTGAGCCGATGCTGAGCGACTGCTGATCGGGTCGTGTGATGCTCGTCGCGACCTTGGCGGGAAACGTGGAAGGAGCGGTCGCATGGAGACGCGGATCCCAGTCGTCGTGTTTGCAAGTGACTCCGTGTCGTTGCTGGGAACGATCGGACAGCTGCGGGCGTACCCGGGCATCACGATCCTCGAGGACACCGAGGCGGAGGCTGCCGAAGTAGCCGTCGTCGTCGTCGACCGTGTCGACGGCGGCGCGGTGCGGGTGATCCGGGCCGCCCAGCGCCAAGGCAGCGCCCGCGTCGTCGTCGTGGCCGGCGAACTGGACGCCGCCGCCGTCTTCGACGCCGTCGAAGCCGGCGCCTGCGGCTTCATCCGACGCAGCGAGGCCCGGCCGGAAACGCTCGCCGCCTGTGTGCGGCGCGCCGCCGCCGGCGACGGCACCGTGCCGCCAGACCTGCTCGGGCGGCTGCTCGATCAAGTCGGCATGGCGCAGCGTCAAGTGCTGGCGCCTCGCGGGCTTTCGTTCTCCAACCTCACCAAGCGTGAGATCGAGGTGCTCCGGCTCCTCGCCGACGGCCACAACACGGCCGAGGTCGCCCACGAGCTCGTCTACTCGGAGCGGACGGTGAAGAACGTGCTCGCCGACGTCACGCGGCGTCTCAGCCTTCGCAACCGCACGCACGCCGTCGCCTACGCCCTGCGCCAGGGTCTCATCTAGGCGCTCGGCCAGGCCGTGACGGCGACGCGGGCATCGACCGGCCCGGGGAGTGACGGGGTCGTGGCTCCGGCCGGCTACCGAGTGGCGGAGCGCGGGGCGGAGGCGAACGGCAAGGCGGGCGGCGAGCCGGCGTGGCGGCTCGAAACCCGGCTCGGTGCCCTCGTCGCCCGCGTCAGCTCCAGCGTCGACGCTCGCCGCCAGAGCGACCCGAACCCGGCCGATCCCTTTCGCGGGCTCTACATCGACGATGCCCTCGTCGACCGGCTGTTGGCACCGTCGACCGCCGACGATTCGCCCTCGGCGAACGGCAGCGAGACGGCGACGACCGACTTCGCCTGGCGGCTGCAGGAGCTCGGCCGAAATTTCGACCTCTCGGAGCTCGAGCTCGACATCGTCGTGGCGGCGCTCGCCCCTGACCTCGATCCTCGTTTCGAGAAGCTCTACGGCTACCTCAACGACGACGTCACGCGACGGCGGGCGAGCGTCGGGCTGGCCTTGGAGCTGTGTGGCGCCTCGCTGAGCGACGGCGCTGCCCGCAACTGCTTTGCTCCCAGCTCTCGCCTCGTCTCGAGCGGGCTTGTCGTCGTCGAGGATTCCGAGCGGCCGCTGCTGAGCCGGGCGCTGCGTGTGCCCGATCGCGTCGTCGCCCACCTGCTCGGCCGGGACGAGCCGGACCCCATCGTGAGCCCGTTCCTCCGCATGCCGGCACGTTGGCCCGGTCCGCCCAGCCCCGTCATCGGTCGGGCGCTCGACGCCGGTGTCGACCTCGTGTACGTGCAGTGCCCGCCGGGGGGCAGCGCTCTTTCCTGGCTGGCGGCCGGCCTCGGAGCGGCACATCGTTCCGCCCTCGTGGTCGACCTCGAGATGACCGACGCCCTCACCGACCACGGACAGCTGGCCGGCGTGACGTCTCGAGAGGGCCGCCTCTCCGGGAGGACGATCGTGGTCACCGGCATCGACCATCTCGCCGATCGCCCGGCCCTCGTGCGATGGTGGGCCGACCTGCCCGGCGCTGTCATCCTCATCGGATCGAAGGTGTGGGATCCGCGGTGGTCCGGTCGGGCGCCCTTGCTGGTCCACCCTCCGGTGCTGGGCGAGTCGCAGCGGGAAGCCCTGTGGCGGGAGGCCCTCGGGCCGGAGCCCTTCCTCGGAGCCGAGGCGGCCCTCGAGCCCGAGCCGGCTGTCGAGCCTGCGCCTGAGCCGGCCGGCGGTTCCGAGCCGGCGGGCGGGCGGGCGGGCCTCGCCCCAGAGCGACTGTCGCAGGCAGTGAGCGCCTACCGCCTGAGCCCGGAGCAGATCCAGCTGGCGGCGAGCTCCGCCCGCCGGCGGGCGAGAGCAGCCGGGCGCGACGTCTCGCCCGATGACCTGCGCTGGGGCGCCCGCTCCCAGAACGCCGCCGGGCTCGAGCAGTTGGCGCAGAGGATCACGCCGCGAGTGGGTTTCGATGACCTCGTCGTGCCTGCTGCCATCGAGCGCCAGCTGCGTGCCCTGGCGGGGAGGGTGCGCCATCGGTCGCTCGTGCTCGACGACTGGAAGATGGCCTCCGCCGCCACGCGGGGACGGGCGGTGACGGTGCTGTTCGCCGGGGACAGCGGCACGGGCAAGACGATGTCCGCCGAGGTCGTGGCGGACAGCCTCGGTCTCGAGCTGTACGTGATCGACCTGTCGAGCGTCGTCGACAAGTACGTGGGCGAGACGGAGAAGAATCTCGACCGCATCTTCGTAGAGGCCGAGCGGGTCAATGGCGTCCTCCTCTTCGACGAGGCCGACGCCGTCTTCGGGAAACGCTCCGAGGTGCGGGACGCCCGCGACCGTTATGCCAACGTCGAGGTGGCCTACCTCCTGCAGCGGATGGAGCGCTTCGACGGCGTCGCCATCCTCACGACGAACCTGCGGTCGAACGTCGACGAGGCCTTCCTGCGGCGTATCGACGTCGTCGTCGAGTTCCCGATGCCGCTGCCCAAACAGCGCGAGCAGCTGTGGAGGCGGCTCATCCGCCGGGAGGTGCCCGTCGACGGGGAGCTCGACGTCGGGTTCCTCGCCCGCTCCTTCGAGCTCTCCGGGGGGAACATCCACAACGTCGTCATGGCGGCGGCGTTCGCGGCGGCCGACTCCGGTGTTGCGATGACGATGACGCACTTGATACGGGCGACGGCGGCCGAGTACCGCAAGCTCGGGCGCCTCTGCGTCGAGTCGGAATTCGGGCCCTGGTTCGCCACCTTGCAGGACTGACCGAGGCGAGCGGGCACACGGCTTGCCCGATCGGACGGCCGATCGGCCGTCGCAGACCATGTTCGCAGGGTGCACAGTGACCACCGGTGATACAGGACGTCGACGAGGCCCTCCGAACGCTCATCCGTCGCGACGCCCTGGCCGGCACGGACGTCGAGGTCGCTCTCGACGCCCCCACGACGGAATGGGCGTCACGGCGAAACTCTCCCACGGTCGACCTCTACCTCTACGACATCCGCGAAGACACTCGCATGCGCGAAAACGGCCTCATCGACGTTCGTGACGACGAGGGCCGCGTGCTCAGGCGGGATCGCCCCCCTCGCTACTACAAGCTCTCCTATCTCGTGACGGCTTGGACGCAACGGCCCGAGGACGAGCACCGGCTGCTCGCCGCCGTGCTCGGTTGCGTGATCCGCCACGACACGCTGCCGATCGACGTCCTCGGCGGCCAGCTGGCAGGGGTCCGGTTGGTGATGCCGCTGACGATCGCCCTCCCGCCGCCACAGGACCGCGCCCTGTCGGACGTCTGGACGGCGCTCGGCGGCGAGCTGAAGCCCTCGCTCGATCTCGTCGTGAGCGCTCCTTTCGACGCCAGCCTCCCCGTCGAGCTCGGCCCGCCCGTGCTCGAGCCCATCCGGCTCGGCGTGCGCGGTCCCGGCGTCTCCGAGGCGCGCAGATCGCGGGCTGCCGGCCGCCGGGCGACCCCCGCGCCGGCTCCGCCGCAGCCGCCGGTCGAGACGGTCATCGGCGGCTCGCCGGAGCTGCCCGGGCGGACGTTCCGGATCGAGGGGAGCCCGAAGCGCCGCAAGGCCGACGGCGGCCGCTGACGAAGTTCGTCTCCGGCCCGCCATCGACCAGGTCGAGAGCCGGTCGCCAGGGCTGCGGAGCGGCCCGGCAGGCGTCAGGCTGTTGGCTTGACGGCGTCCTCGTCCGTCTCGTCGGTAGCCTCACGCTGCAGGCCAGCCTCGGCCGTCTCGTTGCTTGCGTTGTCGGCATTCTCCGCCTCGGCTGCCTGAGCCTGCCCGGCAGCCATGAACTCCTCGGCGGTCGCTTCCGCCGCCCGCTCGAAGCGGTCGGAGGGATCGCTCACGGTGACGCCGCCGCCGGCTGGACTGCCCTCGACCGGCCCCAGCCGCTGCTGCACGACGTGGGTCAGCTCGTGGGCGATCGTGTGGCGTCCTTCGCGGCTGTCGGGCCGGTAAGCGCCCTCGCCGAAGACGACGTCGCTCCCGACGGTGTAGGCGCGGGCTTGCACCGACTGCGCCGAGGCAGCCGCCGGCGCGTCGGTGTGCACGCGTACGTCGCCGAAATCCGCACCGAGACCGGCCTCCATCTCCGAACGGAGGCCGGTTTCGAGCGGTGCGCCCCCCTTGCCGATCACCTCCAGCACGGACGGGTGATCTTCGGCCCCCGCCGCCACCTCCTCCCCGAGCAAGCGGGACACCGCAGCGTTCCCGGCCTCGTGCTGAAGGCGCAGCACCGACGCCCCACCGTCAGGCGGGATGGCGACGGACTGTGCTCCGGGCCGGCCGGCTCGGGCTGAGGCGCCCGACTCGGCCCTCTCCGGCGCGTCGCCTTCCGTTCGCACGGCCGGCTGCGGACGGGCCGAGCGGTCCGCGAGGTACTCCTCTTGTCTGCTCACCTCAACACCCTCCGTCCCCCCTGTCACCGGCGGCCCGTGTCACCGGCTGCCCGTGTCAGCGGCTGCCCGTGTCAGCGGCGGCCGGCATCATCTGGCAGGTGCCTGCCCCCACCATGTGCCGGCTCCACCGATCATCGCGCACGGCGTCGGCAGCGGGCGGCGTCGTTGCCCGATTGCCACCAGTCGTGTCCCGATCGGGCAGGCGGAAGGGGAAACCTGTCGTGGTCCGCGAGCAGGCGTCGCGAGTGCTGCCCGATCGGGCAGGTCCTTCGGGTCGATCAGACGGCTCCACGGGCGTTGCCCGCCGCCTCGTCCGCAAGCACGCTCACGGGAGCATCCAACATCGAGGAGGAGGGACGCCGCATGCCGCAATACCTGTCCCCGGGCGTCTATGTGGAGGAGATCGATTCCGGCTCCCGTCCGATCGAAGGCGTCGGAACGGCTGTCGCGGCGTTCGTCGGGGTGGCACCCACGGGCCCCATGAACGCACCCACGCTTGTCACCAACTGGGCGCAGTACACACGGAGCTTTGGTGAGATCGTGGAGGGCTCCTACCTCGCCCACGCCGTGTACGGCTACTTCCTCAACGGAGGGGGTAGCTGCTACGTCGTGCGGGTCGGGCCCGACGGTGCCGAGGGTGGCCTCCCGAATGCCACCGCCCAACTGACGGCGGCGCGGGAGCAGAAGGAAGGCGAGCCCGAGGTCAGCGCCGGCAGCCCGGCCTATCGCGTGAGCGCCCTCGAAGCCGGCCCGGCCGGCGACAACCTCACGGTCGAGATCGCGCCCGTCGCCGAGGAAGGCGCACCGGAGGACTCCTTCCGGGTCGTCGTGCGACGCGAGGGTGAGGTCGTCGAGGAGTTCGACCGCGTCTCCGCCAAGCGGGGGCGCCAGAACGTCGTCACGGTCGTCAACGCTCGTTCGGCCCTCATCCGGTTGGAGGAGCTGCCGGGCGAGACGGCCATCACGCGCCCCGACGCGGGCACGGTCGAACTGCGCGGGGGCGGGGCCTCCCTGCCGGCCGTGCCGACGCGACCCATGTCGCCGGCGGACTACGTCGGCGATTCGGCCGATCGGACGGGTTTCGGGGGCCTCGAGGCCATCGATGCGGTCACGATGGTCTCGGTGCCGGACCTCATGGCCGCCTACCAGCACGGTCTGATCGATCTCGACGGCGTGCAGGCGGTGCAGCTGGCCATGATCGCCCACTGCGAGCTCATGGGCGACCGGGTCGCCATCCTCGACCCGCCGCCTGGCCTCAATGCCCAGCAGGTTCGGGAGTGGCGCATCGACAAGGCCGGCTACGACTCGAAACAGGCGACCCTCTACTGGCCGTGGGTCAAGGTGTTCGACCCGTCGACGGGCCGCAACATCGACGTTCCGCCGAGCGGCCACATGGCCGGCATCTGGGGCCGCAACGACAACACCCGCGGCGTGCACAAGGCCCCCGCCAACGAGGTCGTGCGCGGCGCCATCTCGGTCAGCCTCAACATCACCAAGAGCGAGCACGACCTGCTCAACCCGCACGGCATCAATTGCCTGCGCAGCTTCCCGGGTCGCGGCATCCGCGTCTGGGGCGCCCGCACGCTGTCCTCCGACCCGGCCTGGCGTTACCTCAACGTGAGGCGGCTCTTCAACTACCTCGAGAAGTCGATCCTGAACGGGACCGATTGGGTCGTCTTCGAGCCGAACGACGAGATGCTGTGGTCGAAGATCCGACGCACGATCGCCTCCTTCCTCGCCGTCGAGTGGCGCAAGGGCGCCCTCTTCGGATCGACCCCCTTCGAGGCCTTCTACGTCAAGTGCGATGACGAGACGAACCCCTCGGAGACGATCGACCTCGGGCAGGTCATCTGCGAGATCGGCGTCGCTCCGGTGAAGCCGGCCGAGTTCGTCATCTTCCGCCTGTCGCAGTTCTCCGGCGGGACCAGCCTGATCGAATAACACACACGAGGAGGTAAGTGCCGTGGCACTCCCCGACATGGACGCCGGGGTCGGACACTCGTTCGGCCTCGAGTTCGACAGCATCGTCATCAAGCAGATCCAGGAGGTCACCGGGCTCAAGATCGAGCAGGACGTCATCGAGCTGAAGGAGAACACTCCCGACGGCAAGTACGTCATCAAGAAGCTGCCCGGGCGCCCGAAGGCCGGCGAGGTCACCCTCACGCGTGGGTTGACGGCGGACACGAGCTTCTCGCAGTGGGTCGAGAAGTCCCGCCTCGGCAACATGGGCGATGCCCGCAAGGGCGGCGCCATCATCGTGTACGACTACATGGGGGCGCCCGTGAAGCGGTACAAGCTGACGAACGCCTGGCCGAAGTCGATGGAGATCGGCTCGATGAAGGCGGGGGACACGACCGTGCTCACCGAGAAGCTCACGCTCACCTACGAGGAGATCGAGGTCGAGTGATGCCGGCGCTCAGCGCCGCAGAGGTGGCCGACCGCCGAGCGGGGCACGGAGCCGCTTCGGCACGCGATCCCCTCCGGACCGAGTTCGAGTTCCTGCTGCCCCGCGGCTACGTCGATGCGCACGGCACCGTGCACCGCGACGGCGTCATGCGCCTGGCGACGGCTCGCGACGAGCTCGTACCGCTTGTCGACGACCGCGTGCGGGAGAACCCCGCCTACCTGACGATCGTGCTTGTTTCGAGGGTCCTTACCCGCCTCGGCACGATCACCGACGTCCACCCCGGCCTCGTCGAGAACATGTTCGCCTCAGACGTCGCCTTCCTTCAGGACCTCTACCGCCGGGTCAACCAGGAGGGGCACACACGGGCGGCGGTCTCCTGCCCGGCGTGCCAACACGAGTTCTCGGTCGACATGGCCGGTGGTCGCCTGGGGGAATCGTGACGTGCGCGGCCGACCGTCTCTACGAGGAGGTCGCGTACGTCGCTTACCATTTCCACTGGTCGCTCGACGACATCCTCGACCTCGAGCACGCCACGCGGCGGCGCTTCAGTGACGAGATCGGCCGCATCAACCGGCGGCTCGCCGCCGGAGGCTGAGACCGCGTGGGCTGGCTGCAACGCCTCCTCGGCCGCGAGGCCCTTCCGGCCGCCCAGCCCACGGAGGCCCCGGCAAGCGCCGAGGCGGGATGGCCGCAGTTGGCGCCCATCGGAGGGACCTTCGCGCCACCCGAGCTGACACTGCGACCGGCACGCTTCGAAGCGGAGCTCACGACCCGTCAGAAGCCCGGCCTCATCGGCTCGATGCTGCATGACGTCGCCATCGACGGCCCGGCGGGCTACGTGGCGGCCGCCGCCCAACCGGCTCGGAGCGCCCCGGCGGCAGAAGGCGTCGTGCGGTTCCCGTCGCCACCACCGCAGCTGTCGCGTCTCGGGGCACTCGCCGATGAAGCGCCCACCCTTCCAGAAACCGCCCCCCAGCTTCTGCCGAGCTTCCCCGAGCCGCCCCCGTCGGGCCCGAGCCCGGTCACCGCCGGCGAGGTGCCCATCGGCGTCATGCGCTTGCCTGTGCACGCTGCCGCCGCACTGTCGGGGGTGCCTGGCACGCCTCCGACCGCAGCGAGTGCGGGCAGCCAGAGCGCCGCCGTGTTGTCCTCCGCGGATCGGATCGCCGGCTCGCCGAGCGCCGGGCGGCCGAGTGCCGAGACGGCGAGCGCCTGGCCACCGAGCGCCGGAGGCGCCGCCCTGCCTGCGCCGAGCGTCGGCCTGCCAGGGATGCCGCGCCCCGCGCAGCTATCCGGGGCCCACCCCTCCGCCTCGGGCGAGGAGACCGTGGAGCGCCGTAGCGGTGCGCCGCAGGTCCCGGTGTCGGAGGAGGCGGCGGAGAGGCGCGACGTCGGTCTGGCGTCCCCGCCGTTGACCCTCAGCCCTGGCTCGCCCACCGAGCTCGTCGCTACTGAGCCGCCGCCGACGCCGCCAACCCAGCTCGTGCCGCCGCCGTTGGCCGCCCCACCCGCCATCGGTCGCCTGCAAGCGCACGGCGGCACAGCACCCGGTAGCGAGCCGCCTCTGACGGCGCGCCGCCTACAGCGCTACCGCCTCGGCGAGCCGCAAACGTTGGAGCGCGAGGCGCCTGTGCCCCCGTCGCCCGCTCTCTCCTCGATGAACCTGCCACCGGCCAGTCCGCCGGCCGCCGGCGCTCCACCGTCAGACGGGGCCCCCACCAACCGCAGCCCTGGAGGGCCGCCGGTTGCGGCCCGCCTGCCGACGCCACCGTCGCAAGCCTCGCCGCCGTCCCCGCCGTCGCAACCGCCCCACTCAGTTCGTTCGCCCGCCTCACCCGGCCTCGGGGCGGCCCCGATGAGCCGTGCGCTGCCGAGCCTGCCCTTGCAGGCGAGGGCCTCGAGCTTGCCGCAGGCGGCGGAGAGGGCGGCGGCTGCGAGGCCCGTGTTGCCGGCTAGCCCCGCCGCCCCCGGCGCTGCCGGCGACCGTACCGGCTCGGTGTCGGAGCTGGCGCCGCTGACCCTCGTCGGCCCCCGCCCGACCGAGACGGCTGGCCCGCTCTTGGGCGAGTCGCCGCCGACGCTGTCCGTGCCCTTCGACGCCGGCCTCCCGCCCGAGGGGCCGGCACCGGCGACCCTCCCGTCCGAGCCCGCACGCGTCGAGGTGTCGGCGGTTCTTTCCGATTCCGCCCCGAACCCCAGCGTCGGGAGGCGGGCAATCCTCGCCCAGCGCGACGTCATCGGGCCGGCCTCCTCGCCGGCGAGCGTCTGGACGGGGGCGACGACGAGCCCTGACCGGCGGCTCGAGCGAGGTGGAGAGACGCCGGCCGGCGGAATGGGTCGACAGCCGGCCGGGCACGGCGACGTGGCGCCGCTGCAACGGGCCAGCCTCGGCGGGACGGCTCAGCCGCTACTGACGGCGCCCGACGGGACCGTGATCCTGTTCCCCGGCCCGGACGGCCGCCCGCCTGGCGCCGCCGACCGGCCGGGCGAGACGGGCGCCCCCGCGGCTCAACGGTTGACACTGCAGCGCCAGGACGCCCCGGCTCCAGCAGCAGCTCCGGACTCAAGTGGCGGCACGCCGGCGCCCGCTGCCTTCCCGAGCGGCAGCTCGGCGCCGGCGCCCGGGGCGGGCGCGGCCGATGCCGAACTCGACGAGCTGGGCCGCCGCCTCTACGACCGCATCCGCGATCACCTCGCGGCTGAGCTCGCCATGGACCGCGAGCGAGCGGGGCTCTTGAACGACCTCGGGCAACGATGATGGCGCCCGCCTGTCCCCAAGGAAGCGGAGGCCGTCCATGTCGATGACCGACCCGGCGATCACGGTCTGCTTCACGGTCACCGTCGACGGCATCGACCTCGGCACCTTCACGACCTGTGACGGGCTCGGTTGCGAGGTGACGCTGGAGGCGAGGGAAGAGGGTGGCAACAACGGGTTCGTGTACCAGCTGCCCGGCCGGATGAAGTTCACGAACGTCAAGCTGACACGGCCCGTGAACTCCGACAGCGCCCAGATCGCCTCCTGGATGTCGTCGATGGTGGGTTCGATCCACCGTCGCACCGCCCAGATCCAGGCGATGACGGCGGACGGCACCGTCGTGTGCTCGTGGGGACTCGACCAGGTCATCCCCGTCAAGTGGACGGGGCCGAGCTTCGCTGTCGACAGCGCCAAAGTGGCGACCGAGTCGCTCGAGCTCGCCCACCACGGCTTCCTGGCGGGTGACTAACCATGGCGATCGAGAAGGCTTATATCGCCCTCATCCAGCCGAACACGACGGGCGGCAGCGAGATCTCGCGGGTGACCTTCCCCTACAACCCGAAGGAGTTCAGCCTGAAGAAGAGCGCCCAGTGGGAGCGCAAGCCCGCTCGGGGCGCCAAGAGCGCCGCCATGCCGGAGTTCAAGGGGGCCGATCCGGCCAGCCTCACCGTCGAGGTCTTCCTCGACGGCTACGAGCTCGGCGCCGACATCTCGCCGGACCTCCTCACCCTGCAGAGCTGCTGTCTCCCCCTCGACTCCACGCTCTCCAGCAAGAAGCCCAGCCCGCCCTGGGTCATCTTCGGCTGGGGCTCCACGGTCCATCTCACGGCCCTCGTGAAGTCCGTCGACACGAGGGTGACCATGTTCGACCAGGACGGGACGCCCCTGCGGGCGACGTGCACGGTCACGATGGAGGAGATCTCCCCGGCTCCCGCCAGCCAGAACCCCACCTCAGGCGGCCGCCAGACCATCCGCTCCGTCCTGCTCGTCGAGGGCGACAGCCTGGCGGCCGTGGCCTACCGGGAGTACGGCAAGGCCGACTGGTGGCGGGCGATTGCAGCCGCCAACGGCATCGACGACCCCATGAGGCTCCGCCCGGGCACCCGCCTCCTCGTGCCCGACATCGACGACGCCCTGGCAGGGGCCTGACGGCCGTGCCCGACCAGCAGACCGCCGGATCGATCGTCGTCACCATCGACGGCAACCCCGTGCCCGACGCCGTGTCGCAGCTCCTCACCGTCGCCATCGTCGACCGCAACCAGAACCAGCCGGATCTCTTCAGCCTTCGCTTTCGCGACCCCAATCGTCAGGTGCTGGCGACCACGGGCGCCCACATCGGCTCCCAGGTGGTCATGAAAGTCTTCTCCACGGTCTCGCCCGGGGGCGAGCAGCTGTTGCGCGGCGATCTCACGGCCCTCGAGACCGAGTTCGACGCCTCGGGCACCTTCGTGATCATGCGCGGCTATGACGAGTCGCATCGCCTCTTTCGCGGGCGCACGACCGAGACCTACCAGAACATGACCTACAGCGACATCGCCACGGCGGTCGCCAAGCGGGCCGGCCTCACGCCCGGGCAGATCGATGCCACGACGCCGGTGTACGAATGGGTGGCGCAGGACAACTGCAACGACTGGCAGTTCCTGAAGCGCTTGGCGGGCGCCGTCGGCTACGAGGTGTCCGTCATCGCCGGGCAGCTGAACTTCCGCCAGCCGGTCGCCTCCTCGACCGCCCCCGGCCCGGGCAGCCTGAGCGGGGCCGACAACCCCCTCCAGCTCACCATGGGCGCCCAGATCCTGAAGTTGCGAGGCGTCATCACCTCCGCTGACCAGGTAGCGAGCGTCGAGGTGAGGGGCTGGGACCCGATGACGAAACAGGCGATCGTCAGCTCCGCTCCGGCCGGCACGTCGTCCGCCTCGACGGCCGCCTCGCCCGCCGCCCTGGCGAACGTCTTCGGCGCCAGCACGCTCACGAGCGTCACGGTCCCTCACCGGCTGCAGGCCGAAGCCGACCAGGCCGCCAAGGCCCTCGCCGAGCACATCGGCGGCAGCTTCGCCGAGTTGAGCGGCGTCGCCCGCGGCAACACTCAGCTGGCGCCGGGGACGGCGATCAGCCTGAGCCTGGCAGGCGATCCGTTCGACGGCCGCTACGTGCTCACGACGACGAGGCACCGCTTCGACCCCCACGACGGTTACACGACGGCCTTCACGGTGAGCGGCAAGAACCAGCGCTCCCTCCTCGGTCTCGCTAGTGGGGGCGGCGGCGGCGGAGGAGGAGGCGGAGGGGGAGGTTCCACCGGCGCCGGCACGGGCGCCTCCGGGAGCACACAGCAAATCGTCGGCGTCGTCACGGGCATCGTGACCGACGTGGGCGATCCTGATAACCAGGGCCGGGTCAAGGTCTCCTTCCCTTGGATGTCGGACGGGTACGGCTC
>Ga0181526_10000559_pt1 | contig 39167 bp, 28 predicted proteins | sample PEATcosm2014_Bin_35_FD_119750 | JGI IMG/M metagenome (GOLD analysis project Ga0181526, IMG submission 119750) | Peatland microbial communities from MTU Mesocosm Facility, Houghton, MI, USA - PEATcosm2014_Bin06_30_metaG | ecosystem: Environmental > Terrestrial > Soil > Wetlands > Peat | place...
AACTGATGCAATCCGTGCAGGTCTTCGAACGTGTCGGTGAAACCCTTGAAGTCCCCGGCGGTCAGGAAAGCGCGCAGTCCGGCCTCGATGCGGGCCGCTTCACGCAGGGAATCGCGCCTGGCCCCACCAGCCCGCAATTTCGGCGCGATTTTGTAAGCGGCCTCGTATTTCTTGATGAGGTTCGCGATCTCCTGGTCGGAAATCTCGTTGACGTATTTGACAAGGTCACCCATGCCATAGCCGTTGACAGAGTAGCCGAATTGGATTTGCGCCGCCACCTTGTCGCCCTCGGTCACTGCGACTTCGCGCATGTTATCGCCGAAGCGGCTGAATTTCGCGCCCTGCCAATCGTGCCATGCGGCGGCGGCACGGGTCCACGCTCCAATGCCATCCTGGACGGTTGCGTCCCGCCAGAAACCGACGACCACCTTCCGTGGCAGGCGCATACGGCTCATGATAAATCCGTGCTCGCGGTCCCCGTGAGCCGCCTGGTTCAGGTTCATAAAGTCCATGTCGATGGTGGCCCAGGGAATATCGCGATTGTATTGCGTATGGAAATGTAGCAACGGCTTTTGCAACAGGCGCAGGCCATTGATCCACATTTTGGACGGGGAAAAGGTGTGACACCAGGTGATTAGCCCGGCACACTTTGGATTGTCATTGGCCTGCTGGCACAGCGCGGTGGCGTCGTCGGCGCTGGTGATGACAGGGCGGAAAATGATTTTCAAGGGGATGGCGGGCGCGACGCCGAGCGCGGCGGCAACTTCCCGGGCGTTGGCCGAAACCTTTTCCAGGGCGACGCGACCGTAAAGATGCTGGCTGCCGGTGGCAAACCAGATTTCGTACTGTTCCAAGTCAATCATGCAGTCCGATGGTTCCAGTCTTATTATATAAACATTATTAAGTAAAGCGGAATATGGCGATGGACGATTTGGTTCATTGGGCGGCGCGGGTGATCCAGACTTCCATGTCACCCTTGCCGCGGTTGGCCCAGGCATAATAAGGGATGGCCTTCAAGCGGCCCGCTTTGATGGTTTCCACGCCGTTGAGCAGATCCGGCTCGAATTGTGCCGTGAGCTTTTCCTCGTCCGTCAAAACGGCGTCTCGCACGCTGGCGCCGGGATTGTCAGGCCATTCCAGGCAATAGACAATCGGGCCGCGTTGCAACGCGATGCGGCCGCGATCGGCTTCGACCTGTTCGTTGGCAACCAACCGGCGGACGGGCATCGGCAGGTCCAATTGAATCACATCGCCCTTCTTCCATTTGCGATTGAGGACTGCGTAGCCGTCATCAAGTTTAATGGGCGCCGATTTGCCGTTGACGCGGAGCGCCGGATTTGCGTCCAGCTTGTCAACAAACGTGTACAGGCCCACCGGCGCCGCTTCGTTGCGCGCCCAGCCAGGGATGCGAAGACGAATCGCCAATTTGCCCGGCTTGTCCGGTTGGACCGCGAGCCTGACCGCGCCATCCCAGGGATAGCGCGTCTCCTGGGTCAGCGTGACGGTGTGGCCGTCGTCCAGCTTGATGTCCGCAACGCCGGAGGCGAAAAGATTCACGTAAATCGTCCGGCCCCGACGGGCATAAAAATAGCCGGGAATGGAAGCCATAAAGCGGGTGATGTTGCCGGGGCAGCAGGCGCAGCCAAACCACGGACTGCGCGAGTGCTGGCCGGCCGATTCGAGCGGGTTGGGATAAAAGAACAGCTTTCCATCCAGCGACACGCCCGAAAGCAGGCCATTGTAAAGGGTGCGTTCGAGGACATCGACGTATTTCCCGCCGCCATGGAGCAGGAACAGGCGCTCGTTCCAATAATCATTCGCCACCGCCGCGCAGGTTTCGCAGTAGGCGTTCATGTTCGGCAGAAAATAACCGGCGCCAAAGGCTTCGCCGCCCGGGACGGCGCCGATGCCTCCTGTCACATATAATTTTTGGCCAACGGCGTTTTCCCAGATTTTGTCAATGGCGCTGAGATAGCGCGGGTCGGACGTCAGCGCCGCCACATCTGCCATGCCGCTGTAAAGATAGCCAGCGCGCACGGCGTGTCCGACGGCTTCGGTCTGTTCGACCGGTTTAATGTGGGATTGATGGTATTGGTCGCCGCCGGGGCCGCGGACGTCAATAAAGTATTTCGCCAGGTCCAGGTAGCGCCGCTGGCCAGTGATCCGATAGAGTTTGACCAGTCCCATTTCGACCACTTCGTGGCCGGGCCAGAGATGGAGATGGTTGGTTTCGGGGCCAAAGGTGGCGCAAAGCAAATTGGCTTCCTTGAGGGCGATGCCGAGCAGGTTGTTTTCGCCGGTTGCCTGGTAGTGCGCAGCGGCGGCCTCGAACAGGTGCCCGGCGTTGTAAAGTTCATGGCTTTCGTCCGGATCGCGCAACCACCGCGTCGGGCCGGACCATTGGTGCGGATGTCGCGGATTGATCGTGCGGGCGGTGTAGAGGTAACCGTCCGGCTCCTGCGCGGCGCCGATCTCGGCGATCACTTTGTCAAGATAAGCGCGCAGTTTCGCGTCCGGTTGCGCCGCCAAAACGTAGGAGGCGCCTTCGATCACCTTATAGACATCAGTATCATCGAACGGATAGCCTGGCAGATTCGTATTGGTGAACAACTCCCCCCGCAGCACGGCGGCGGCGCGAATGAAATTGTCCATTCGCCCCGTCTCCTCGCATTTTCCGAAGGCATACGGAATGGTCGTCAGGCGGTTGGTTTCGATGCGCGGCGCCCAAAAAAAATCTGTCAAATGCACCGCGGTAAAAGGCACCGGCTGAAAGGGGTAATCGGGCGACGGTTCGGCGGCGATCAGCGCCGTTGCGCAAAAAAACCACGCGCAAGAAAGGGTTCTCATAGAGTTCATTTTCCGACGAAGTTTCGTGCTCCGCGCTCACGCTCGATCATGGGCAGGACCAATCGTTCCATCCCGGCCGCCGCCAAGCCGGCGGCCCGGCGCCGGGGAGCACCTTCAACTTCCACGCGGCCCCATCGCGCCCAGAGCGCGCCGCGCTCGATGGCCGCAGCCAGATACCGCAAGACCGCCGGCGGCAATTCTTCCAAGCTGCCCGTGACTACCACGCGCCGCAGTCCGCACACATTGAGCGCGCCCGCGATGGCAAACGCGGTGGCGTCCAGCGCTTCGGCCAGCCACGAAACGACCCCCTGCGCGGCGATAAATTGGACCAGTGCGGGCCAATTGGCGGTCGCGCCGTGCCGTGCCGTCGCGAAACTTCGCAGCAGTCCCGAAGTGGAAACCAGAGTCTCAAGGCAACCCACCGCGCCGCAACCACAAGGCCGCTTATTTCCCAAGACGGGAGTGTGTCCGAACTCCCCGCTCATTGGCAGCGGCGGGGAGAAAATTTTTCCGCTGACAATCGCCGCGCCACCGACGCCATCTCCGAAATCGGTCAGCAGAAAATCCTCCTGCCCCGGATCGGAGGCCTGATGACCCAGCGCGAGCGCCCGTTCCTCCTGCACCAGCGCGACCGGCGCATCCCAAACGTCCCGGATAAACCCGATCAGCCCCGAGCCTTCCGTCCAATGCAAATTAGGCGAAAAAAGCACCTCGGCTTTTTGTTCATCAACCACGCCCGGCACGCTGGCCAAAACGCCCCAAAGACCTTTGACAGGCAGACGCGCTGCGGCTTTGGAGAGCGCTCGCCTCCAACGCGTCGGGCTGGCGGGAGTGACGAACTGAACCGTCCAATGATCCTCCGCGCCCGTGCCGATGGGCAAGGCCGCCAGACTGGTGTGCCTCACACCCAACTGCACCGCCACAAGGCGCGGGCGGCTCGCATCAAGGCACAACCGGCGTCCCGGACGTCCCAAAGCCGCCACCTCCCGCTGTCGATCCGGATCGAACTCCCGCACGAGGCCGATCTGGAGCAAATCATCGACAATTTTGCCGGTGGTCGGCTGGCTAAGGCCGAGGGATTTGGCCAATTCGGCACGCGACGCAGCGCCCAAGACTTGCAACCGCGCCAGTAGAGCGCGCTTGTTCAGTTGCCCCATTTTGGATGGCACCAGGATCACAATACTTAAGAAAACAATGTAATTCGCACAAAGGCAAGCTTTCAGCTGCAAACCCCCGGACTTCAAGATTGACAACTCCTGTCAACGTTGCTAATCTAGCGCAAAGCTATGAACGAGATTACCCAAATCCTGCTGTCACCGCAGGGTGATGGTTGCGATTCGGAGGAATTGTTGCCACTGGTTTACAACGACCTTCGCCGCATGGCGGCGGCGCGAATGGCGTGCGAAGCGGAGGGACAGACGTTGCAGCCCACCGCATTGGTTCATGATGCGTGGTTGCGGATATTCGGCAATGGCGATCGACGCTGGCAGAATCGCGGTCACTTTTTTGGGGAGGCTGCCGAGGCAATGCGGCGGATTTTGATTGAACGCGCGCGCCGGAAATCCCGGCTCAAGCATGGTCACGGATGGGTGCGGCTGGACATTGACGACATTGCGTTGGCCGAGGCAACGCCGGATGACAAGGTGCTGCTGATTAATGAGGCTCTGGAACACCTCGAGGCGGAGGATCCGCAGCGGGCCAAAGTTGTGGTCATGAAGTTCTTTGGGGGGCTGACAAACCAGGAGGTCGCGAAGATCCTGGGTGTGGCCGAGAGGACCGTCGAGCGTCAATGGGCCTATGCGAAGGCCTGGCTATTTCAGAATATTCGCGAGCAAATGTAGTTTAACTGCCACCAACGCGGAACCATGGATGACACTCTCTCACGCGAGGAAGAAGTATTCGACGCGGCGCGAAAACTGGACGACCCCGCCGAACGGGAAGCATATTTGGAGCAGGCGTGCGTCGATGATCCAAAGCTGAGGGAAAGAGTCGAATCCTTACTCTCCGTCCACAGCCATGCCGAGGTGTTGTTTACCGAATGCATCTCCGCGTTGCGAACTTCCTCGGACAATCCCGAAGCTTCGGTGGCGGCGCGCGATTTGGCGCGAGGGGGTGAAGAAGAACAGCCGGGGGCGCAAATCGGGCATTATAAAATCCTGCAAAAGATCGGTGAAGGCGGTTGCGGCGCTGTTTACATGGCGGAACAGGAAAAGCCGATGCGCCGTCTCGTGGCGTTAAAGGTGATTAAATTGGGCATGGACACGCGTGCGGTCATTGCGCGCTTCGATGCTGAACGTCAGGCGCTGGCGATGATGGACCATCCGAACATCGCCAAGGTCTTGGATGCGGGCGCCACTCATACTGGCCGTCCCTACTTTGTCATGGAACTGGTGCGTGGCACCCGGATCACGGATTATTGCGATCAGAACCAAGTGGATACCCGCCGCCGCCTCGAGTTGTTCATCCAAATTTGCAATGCAATTCAGCACGCGCACCAGAAGGGCATTATACATCGCGACATCAAACCTTCGAATATCATTGTGACGTTGCATGATGGACTAGCGGTGCCCAAGGTGATTGATTTTGGAATCGCGAAGGCGACTGAGGCCCCGGCGACGGACAAAACGCTGCTCACCTTGCAAAACCAATTCATCGGAACGCCCGCCTACATGAGTCCCGAGCAAGCCGGAACGGGCAGACTGGACATTGATACGCGCAGCGACATTTACAGCCTGGGTGTGCTGCTCTACGAATTGCTCACCGGCAAAACACCCTTCGACCCGAAAACTTTCCTCCAGTCGGGAGTGGACGAAATGCGCCGAACGTTGCAGGAAAAGGAACCGCAACGACCATCCGCCCTGTTGACTGTCCTGGCCGGCAACGATCTGACCACCACCGCCGCGCGTCGCCATGCCGACCCCCCCAGGTTGATTGCGCTCATCCGTGGCGATCTGGATTGGATTGTCATGAAGGCGTTGGAAAAGGAGCGGGCCCGCCGTTATGAAACGGCGAACGGGTTGGCGATGGATATCAAGCGGTACTTGACCAATGAGCCTGTGATGGCTCGCCCTCCCAGTCGGATTTATCGTCTGCAAAAGCTGGTGCGACGAAACAAAGTTATTTTTATTGCCGCAGCCGCTGTGTGCGCCGCATTGATCGCGGGGCTGGGCACTTCGACATGGCTCTTTCTGAAAGAAAGGGAGGCCCACCAGCGGGCAGTCGCGGCTGAACATCAACAGATCCGCCTGACACATGAGGCAGAACTGGCCCGTTCCAATGAAGCCAAATTGCGCCGCCAAGCCGAAGCCCGGGAGAGGATCACCCAAGCAGTCGTTCTGGTCAGCCAGGGCAGACTCGATGAAGCCGACAAGATGATCAGTGAGGCGTCGCTGACGGAACCGAGCGTGGAAAGGGCGGCGGTCCTCCGTTCGTTGAGCGAATGGCATGCCCTTCATGGCCGATGGACACAAGCGGCTGATCGTTTCGATTTGCTTCTCCAAGTCAACCAATTGGACGGATGGGATCAAGGCACCTTGGATTTTCTAGGTTGCGGGGTCAGCCTTATCGAGAGCGGTGGGGCCGATCATTACGAGCAGTTTGATCAAACGGCATTGTCTCGTTTCGCTTCCACCACAAACGCGGTTGCTGCGGAACGCATCCTCAAGATCAGCCTGTTGGAAGTTCCAGGCAAAAGCGTGGTTGCGTCTCTGGCTCCTTTGGCCCGCCTTGCCGAAGAATCTTTCGCCACGGTTGACAGCCACGACGAGGACGCCGAGTTTCGCGCGGCATGGGGATCGGTTTCTCTGGCGCTATGGAAGTATCGTCAGGGCCATTATGCCGAAAGCATTGTGTGGGCCAGACACTGCCTGGCCTCCCCCGGTTACAATGCGCCCAGAGCCGCGACGGCCCATCTCGAACTCGCCCTTGCTTTGTTCCGGACCGGGCAGAGGGACGAAGCGCTCAGCGAACTCAGCCAGGGCCGTGAGTCCGTCGAAAACAGATTCAATGAAGCCCTGGAGCCGGGCAGTGCGGCGCAGGGCTTCTGGTTTGACTGGGTGTTTGCCCGCATTCTTCTACGGGAAGCGTCGAAATAAAATACCTTTTTCTGGCGCGGACGCGTGTCGGGTTTTGGCGCTAATTGGCGCATTTACAAGTAGTGCCATGTCGCGTTTGCAGGCGTCTTACCAAGGTTTTGGAGTGTCCGATTATCGTCGGAAAGAGCCGTGTTTTCGCGCCATTTTCAATGAATACCGGCGGAATTTGCGCCGGCCATTAGAATGACCGTGTTGCAAATCAAGGAGCAGTGATGTTGAGATCAAGATGTCCAGAATTTTTCCGAAGTGGAGTGTGCATTTTGTTTTTTCTGACGGTCCAGATTCTTCACGCTTCGCCACCGAATTTGCGCGGCAGCCTAGGCGTTCACGATCCATCAGCAGTCATAAAGTGTGGCAACATCTATTACGTTTACAGTACCGGGCAAGGCATCCCTTCAAAATCGTCCGCTGACACTATTTATTGGGTGACTGGGCCAAGCGTGTTTGCCAACCCTCCAAGTTGGACGACTAATGCAGTTCCAGGGTTCACGGGAAACTTTTGGGCGCCGGACATCCATTATTTCAACGGCCAATATTATCTTTACTACGCCGTCTCAACTTTTGGCAGCCAGGTCTCAGCCATTGGTCTGGCAACAAGCCCCACACTTGACCCGACCGACCCAAGTTATCTATGGACGGATCAAGGTGCGGTAGTTCAGTCCGGTTCAAGCGTCGATTACAATGCCATTGATCCAAGCGTCACATTTGATTCTTCCAGCAATTTATGGATGTCGTTCGGTTCGTTTTGGACTGGCATCAAACTCATTCAGCTCAACCCGGCAACCGGCAAAGCCAGCACGACCAACACGACTGTCTATTCCCTGGCCAACGACAACGCCGCCAGCGGAGATCCAATTGAGGCGTCCTACCTTTATTATCACGGAAATTATTATTATCTATTCGCCAATTGGGGGACCTGTTGCGATGGCATTGACAGCACCTACAACATCCGTGTCGGCCGCAGTGCGACCATCATCGGCCCTTACGTTGACCAGAACGGCGTCAGTATGCTTTCGAGCGGTGGAACTCTTTTTTTGGGAACAACCGGGAAATTTATCGCCCCCGGACAAATCGGAATTATAGTGGACAAAGGGAACAGCTTTTTTGGTTATCATTATCTCGATGCCAACAACAATGGCGCGCCGACGTTTGACTTTGAACCGCTTTCGTGGACAAGCGACGGCTGGCCGGCGTTCACCAACGACTGGTCCGCCGCGTATCATTTCCACATGGACGCGCGCGACGACGACGATCAGTATTATGGGCTGCTCCAAAATGGCGCTTCCATTATCAGCGACCCGTTGCTCGGCGATTCACTCGCGCTCAATGGAACAAATCAATATGTCAGTTTGCCCAATGGTGTGGCCAATGCGCAAACGTTCGCCGCTGTTTTCAAATGGAATGGTGGCGCCGCCTGGCAACGAGTCTTCGATTTTGGGAACGGAACGAATAGTTACGTCTTTTTGACGCCGCTTGCGTCCACCGGCTACCCTCGCTTTACCATAACGGCCTCAGGTATCGGCGGTGAACAGCATCTAGACGCGACTGCCGCCATGCCAACGAACGTTTGGACAGAGATTGCCGCAACCACGGATGGCTCGCGCGGAATTCTTTACGTGAACGGCCTGGCTGTAACGACCAATACATCAATGACGCTGACCGCATCGGACTTCGTGCCGATAAACGTTTGGTTCGGACGCAGCCAATTCACCGCCGATCCGTACTTCAACGGCCAAATCAGTTCCATTCGCATCTACGGACGCGCGCTTTCGGCAACTGAAATCGTCGCGCCGCAGCCGATGATTTCCGCGCCGGCGGCAAATTCATTTTATCAACCCGGCGAAACAATTCAATTCGCCGGAACGGCCACGGATTTCGCCGACTCGCCGTTATCTGTTTCCGGACTGACCTGGACGGTTGAGTTTTGCGACACGGACTCAACCAACGTTGTTGCCGGTCCATTTTCAGGAATCAGCGGCGGCAGCTTTTCAATTCCAGCGAGCGGCGAGGAAGCCACAAACGGGTTTTATTGCATTAGTCTCGCGGCGACCGACACCCTCGGACGAGGCGCGACCAATTTCGTGGACATTTTTCCGAATCCGACGAACACGGGTTGGACCGCGTTTTATTCCTTCGATAACGGCGCGACGGACTCGAATGGATTTTTTAACGGCACTTTGGAAAACGGCGCAAACACCATTGCCGATTCCATTCGCGGTTCTGTTTTAAGCCTCAACGGTGTAAACCAATACGTCGATTTGCCGCCGGGAATTGGCGCGATGCGAACATTTGCCGCCTGGGTGAAATGGGGGGGCGGCAATGATTGGCAGCGCATTTTTGATTTTGGCGTCAACGACACCAGTTACGCCATGCTCACGGCCAAAGCCAACAACGGCGAGCTGCGTTTTGAAATCACGCCCAACGGTTCTGCTGAAACGCGGGATTTGGATTCGCCCAATCCATTGCCGACAAACGTGTGGACGCATGTGGCCGTGGCGCTCGACGGATGGCAGGCTGTGATGTTCGTGAATGGCCGGGCTGTGGCCGTGAACGCCAGCGTGAATTTATTGCCGTCCGATGTTGCCGGCGGCGCCAATTATTTTGGCCGCAGCCAGTTCTCCGGCGATCCTTATTTCAAGGGCCAGATGGACTCCATACAAGTTTCATCGCAGACTCTGCCGATTGAACAGATCACCGCATCAAGCATCGGTTTTTCGAGCGCGGCGTCAACCCTGACCTTGAACTGGCCGGCTTGGACTAATGGCCTTGGGCTTTATTCGGCAACCAGCATGGTTGCGGGTGCCAATTGGACTTCAATTACGAATTCACCCATTGCGACCAATGGCGTCAACTTTTTGACGCTCACACCCACGAACAGTCAGGGTTTTTTCCGATTGCAATTGCCGTGATATTTTAACCCAAGCCTGTCATGGGAAGGATAAATTCAGCCAGAATAATTTCCTTATCCTGTTTAATTTGTCTGGTGATGACTGTTGTCCAGGCGCAAACGACCGCCACCCTGACGATTCAGGCGAATCAGCCTGGCGCGGTCGTCAGTTCCAATCTATTCGGCATTTTTTTTGAGGAAATCAACTTTGCCGGTGAGGGCGGCATTTACGCCGAGATGGTTCGCAACCGTTCTTTTTACGACGCGGCCAATGCTGACTACTGGACGCTCGTCAGGCAGGGCACGGCGACAGGCACGATGAGCGTGGACCCCACCCGGCCGTTGAACACCAACATTCTCAATTCGCTGAAAGTCACGATGCAATCCGGCGCTGGCAGCGTCGGCGCGGGCAACTCCGGTTTCTGGGGAATGTCGCTTCAAGCCGGCGCCACTTACAATTTGAATTTTTACGCGGCGGGTTCAAACGGTTTCCCCGGGCCAATCACAGCGCAGTTGGAGAATTCCAATGGCAGCAGCGTCTATGCGCAGACTTCATTCAGCGGACTGACGACCAACTGGCAGCTTTTCACCGCGTCGTTGGTGCCGGGCGGCACGGATACAAACGCGCAAATTGTGTTGAGCATTTCAAACGCGGGCACGGTTTGGCTGGATGTGGTATCACTATTTCCACAAGCGACGTTCCTCAGCCGCACGAACGGCATGCGAGCCGGCCTGGCCAACATGCTGTCTGGGTTGCAGCCGTCGTTCCTGCGTTTTCCCGGTGGAAATTATATTGAAGGCTCTGCCATTTCCAATGCATTCCGCTGGAAAAACACCATTGGCAACATCGCGGACCGGCCCGGCCATGAGAACCCCTGGGGCTACTGGTCCACGGACGGCTTGGGGTATCACGAGTATCTACAGCTCTGCGAAGACCTCGGCATGACTCCGCTGTTTGCCATCAACTCCGGCCAGGCACTCGGTTCCAACGGCGACACCAACAACACCGTTCCGCTGGATGAGATGGGACCTTGGGTGCAGGACGCTCTTGATGCGATCGAGTATGCAAACGGTGACACGAACACAACGTGGGGCGCGCAGCGCGCCGCCAACGGGCATCCCGCGCCGTTCGATTTGCAATACATGGAAATCGGCAACGAGAGCGGCGGCACGTATTATGACGACCGTTACGCTTTGTTTTACAACGCGATCAAGTCGAATTATCCGGCGATGCAGCTTATTGCGCCCGACTGGGGTGGCATTCCGTCGAGCGCGCCGGTGGAAATTCAGGACGAGCATTACTATTCGAGTGCCGGCACGTTCATTTCCTACGCGACAAAATATGACAGTTACAGCCGTGCCGGCCCGAAGGTTTTTATAGGCGAATATGCCGTCACGGCCAACTACGGCGCTTATGACAACCTTGCCTCCGCGCTGGGCGAAGCGGCGTTTATGACTGGCATGGAGCGAAACTCTGACCTTGTCCTAATGGCCTCTTACGCGCCGCTCTTTGCGAACGTAAACGGGATGCAGTGGCAACCCGACATGATTTACTACGACAGTTCACAAGCGGTGTTCGGCACGCCATCGTATTACGTCCAACAGTTGTTCAGTCAAAATCGCGGCGACGTGGTTCTACCCGCGAGCCTGACCGTTCAGACCAACGCCACCACTGTTGTGCAAGGCGCCATCGGCGTCGGCTCGTGGAACACTTCCGTCCAATACACAAACATCGTTGTGACGAGCAACGGCGTGACACTCTATAAAAGCGATTTTGTCAATCAAGGCACAAATGGCTGGAGCGTCTTTAACGGCACCTGGAGCGCCAGTAACGGATTGTATCAGCAAACCGCCATTACCACGGATTGCTATTCCACGACCGGCAACACGAATTGGGCGAATTACACCATCACCCTGCAAGCGCTCAAAATTGGAGGCGATGAAGGCTTTCTCATCCTGTTCAATGTGCTCGACGACAACGACTGGACGTGGTGGAACATCGGCGGCTGGAGCGATACGCTGGGCGGCATCGAACAAACGGTGGACGGCAACAAAACCACCTACGCGCAGGTTTCGCAATATATTGCGACGAACACCTGGTATTACATCCGCATTGTGGTGACCGGTGCGCGCGCCCAGTGTTATCTCGGCACCAATTCGGCCCAGGCAGCCACCAATCTGGTGCAGGATGTGACATTGCCGGCAGTGAAGAGCAGCGGACTTTTGGTTTCGTCAGCTTACGCCACGGCCGCCGGCCAGGTCATCGTCAAGGCTGTCAATCCTTACACTACGCCGGTGGCGACGACGTTCAATGTTGCCGGCGTCAATTCCATCGCGACGAACGCCACGGTCATCCAATTGACTTCGGGCAGTTCGTCGGATGAAAACTCCTTCTTGTCGCAGACGCATGTTCTTCCGGTCACGAATTTTATCTCCAACGCCGGAACCAATTTCACCCTCACTTTCCCAGCCAACTCGCTTTCCATTCTCCGGCTCAACGCCAGCGGCATCAATACTTACACGAACTTGATGTTGCAATGCCCTTCGCCCATAACCAGCGGCCAGTTGGTCGCGTCCACGGTCTGGGGTCAGATGTCCGGCAATTGGATCAATCTTACGACCAATGCCAATCACGCCATCACTTGGTCCTCGGCGAATACGAACATAGCCGTCGTTGACGTCGACGGCAACGTCGTGGGCGTTGGTTCGGGAACGACGAGCATCATCGCTACTTACGCAAGTCTGAGTTTGTCCGCCATGCAATCCGTGCAGATTAGCTATGTCCCGACGGTGCTCATGCATCGTTACCATTTCGCAAATGGCAATGCAAACGACTCTGTTGGCACTGCCAACGGCACACTTGTGGGTGCCGCCAAAATCACCGGCGGCCAACTGGTGATCCCCAATACAACTTCTGCCGCGCCTGCAACTGACTACTTGCAGTTGCCGGCTGGCATCCTCACCAATGCTGTGAATGGCATCGGCGCCAATCACATGGATGCGGCGGTAACAGTGGAAGCCTGGGTAACGATCTATCCAAACCAATATACTTGGGCCAATCTTTTCGACTTCGGCAATCGGGACGCCAGCGGTCAGTCTGAATATGACATTCATGTGAGTGTTCACTCCGGTGACGACTCGACGATCGCCGGGATTTCTGATTCCGACAACGCGAATGTTGACTATCAATACATTGATCTCGGCTCGGGAAGCAGCCTGGATGGAAGCACCAACGTGCATATCACTGCCGTTTATGATCCGCCGGCTGATTACGTGGCCATTTACCTCAATGGCGTCCTGGCCGGCGCGGATGATTACGTGACGATCCCGATGTCGGGTGTGGAAGACGTTCGTAATATCATCGGCGCGGACAACTGGCCTGATCCGGGTATGCAAGGGACCATTGGCGAATTCCGCATCTACAACGGCGCGCTGCAAGCAGACGAAATTGCCGCCACGCAGGCCCTTGGACCAAACCAACTCTTGAGCGCCACCAGTCCGACTCTGGGCGCCGCAATATCGGGCGCCAACCTGACCCTCTCATGGCCGCTGGCCTCGGCTGGTTTCGCTCTCCAATGGGAAACGAATCTTGCCGCCTCTCACTGGACAAACGGTTTGCCGGCTCCACAAATCGTCGGCGGACAATGGCAAGTCAACGTCACCGTTTCCGGCCCAACGCTCTATTACCGGTTGGCGCGATGACGCAGGCAGGGCAAAGGTCGGGTTTTGGAGTCAGACGGCGCATTAGGAAGTGGAACAGGCGCGTTCGCATTCTGGCGATTCTATTGCGCAAAGTGGCGTGGATGGATCTGCTGGAATGTTATACGTTGAATCATGACCAACGTGCTTCCTTCAAAGTATTGGGCCATCCAAAACCAGTCGGCTCTTTCGGCTCTCCTTTAGCATGACTCACTCTGAAACAAAGAATATCCGGGCATTTACCCTCATCGAACTGCTCGTGGTCATAGCAATCATCGCCATTCTGGCGGCGATGCTCCTGCCTGCGCTGGCCAAGGCGAAAATGTCAGCCCAACGCACTTCCTGCATGAGCAACATCAAACAACTAACGCTTTCCTCGCTGCTTTATATCTCTGACGCCAACGGGCGCTGCTTTCCCGCTTATGACAACGTAGCCGAAGACGCGGGCGGGCTCTGGATGAGCAATCTGACTGCTTATGATGGGAAGGTGGACAAGGTGCGTTTGTGTCCTTCCGCCAGCATTTCAAATTACTATGTGAATCCCAATTACGCGGGCGCGGGCGCGTGTGACACGGCGTGGGTTTGGAATCAGTCAAAACCGTGGTTGCAGGGCAGCTACGCCATAAACGGCTGGTTTTATTCCAGCACCGGCGCCGGTGCATGGCTCGCCAATCAGAACGAGATAGTCAACTACTTTAACAGGGAAGGGAATGTTCAGAAACCGTCGCTGACACCCATCTTTGCGGACTCCATTTGGGTTGACTTCGAGCCGATGGAAACCGACAGGCCCAATTTAAATCTTTATCTCTGCGGCGGATGGGTGAACCCCGCCGCGATGGAGCGCATCGTCACGCCTCGCCACGGCTGGAAGAATCCCAAATTGGCGCCGACAAGCCATCCGGTTGCCCAAATACTCCCTGGCGGCATTGATATCGGGATTATCGACGGCCATGTCGAACAACCCAAATTGGAAATGCTTTGGAATTACTCGTGGCATTTGAATTGGGTTGTCCCAAATCCAAGACCGGGCCGTTAGGCCGCAATATCGGGCGCCAACCTGACCCTGTCATGTCCGCCAGCCTCGGCTGCTTTCGCTCTCCAACGGGAAACGAATCTTGGCAATCCTCTCTGAACAAACGGTTTACCCGTCCATAAATTCGTCAGTGGACAATGGCAAGTCAACATCCCCGTTTCCGGCCCAACGCCGTATTGCTGGTTGGCGCGATGATGCAGGTGGGGCAATTGTCGGGTTTTGGCGATATTTGTCGCATTTAAGGATGGAACGCATATGTCGAAAATCCCAAAAGTGCTCCTTTTAATCGAGTCGTCGCGTGGATCCGGGCGATCCTTGCTTCGGGGCATAGCGCATTACGCGCATCACCAAGGCCCCTGGTCCTTTTATTGGGAGCCAGGCGGGCTGGAGAAGGTGTGGCCGAAACTGAAAACGCTGGATCTCGATGGCATTATCCTGCGCGATGTGGATAAGCTGGAAGAGGTGGTGGCCTTCGGCATCCCGGCGGTGGTCATTGGACACGGGCGAACCGAGGTTTCGTGTTTATTGAACGTGGTGACAGACTCCGAGAGGATTGGCCAGATGGCGGCAGAGCACCTTCTGGCCTGCGGCTTTAAAAAATTCGCCTACTGCGGATGCCGGGCTTCGAAGGAGGAAAATGCTCCGTGGTCCGAACTTCGCCGCCAATCTTTCGCCGACCGCATCCGCCAAGCTGGCTGGTCCTGTGAAGACTTCTCGGGTCCGCCGTCGTCCAGCCGGTTGTCCTGGCTGCGGGAACGCGGTCTGATGGCGCGCTGGTTGCAATCACTGTCCAAGCCGCTGGGCCTGATGGCCGCCAACGATGACCGGGCCAGTCAGGTTGTCGAAGCCTGCAAGGTTGCCGGAGTATCAGTTCCGTCGGAGGTGGGAATCATCGGCGTGGACAATGACGAGGTGGTCTGCGGACTCTCCGACCCGCCGCTTTCCAGTGTTTCCGTCAATTTCGACCGCGCCGGCTATGAAGCGGCATCCGCGTTGGATTGCTTGATGAAGGGCAGAGGGCCTGTTCCGGCTCGCATCGTGGTTCATCCGACGCATATCGTCATTCGCCGCTCCACCGACGTCGTGGCGGTGGAGGACAAGAGTGTGGCCAAGGCATTGCGGTACATCCATGGCGCCTCGTGCCGGGAAGAGTTGACCGTGGCGGTCGTGGCCCGCAACGCCGGAGTCTCGCGGCGTCTGTTGGAAAAGCGATTTCGGCGCGAGTTAGGCTGTTCGGTGCTGGGTGAAATTCGGCGCATGCACACGGAAAAAATGGCGCAACTGCTGGTGGAGACCCATCTGCCCGTGCGTGAAATTGCCGAGACGCTTGGCTTCGGCGACGTGCAGCATTTTGCGCGCTATTTCCGCTCCGTCAAAAAAATGAGTCCGCTGGCCTATCGCAAAGCATATGCGGGATACTCGGCGCAGCAGCCGCGTTCGCAATTTGGCGATTCTTTTACGCAAACTGGCGTTGAGCGACATCTGCCGGAATGTTATCCTTTAAAGCATGATTTCAGCAACTCGCTCAAAATATTGGACGAACCAAAGCCTGTCAGTGCACTTTTAGTATGACTCACTCTGCAAAAAAGAATTCTGAGGGGTTTACCCTCATCGAACTGTTGGTGGTGATTGCCATCATCGCCATCCTGGCCGCCATGCTTCTGCCCGCCCTGGCCAAGGCCAAGCAAACCGCGATCCGCGTCCAGTGCAAGAACAATGAACATCAGCAGATGCTGGCGCTGGTTATGTACGCGGGGGAAAACAAGGATTTTCTTCCCGATGGCTCGCACGGCAATTGGGCTTGGGATATGGACGCCTATCTCGCGAACCAGTTGATCGCATATGGAACGACACCAGTGACTTGGTATGACCCGGGAACAGCGCCCAAATTTGGCCCCATTGACTGGTTTGGCCCCACGCCCTATGGCTATGTGGACAACCAAAACGATCCATCCCTGTGGTGTGGTGCGATTCCGGGTAATTATGTTCCTTATCCCGAGCCAAATGCAACTTTTGGCAATGGTCAATTTCGGGTTCAAGGATATGCCCAGACTTTTTACGGCACGGCGATGTTTTCCAACGTGCAATATGCTTCGTATATGACGAACGAAAACATCAAGTTGGGCGAGACATCTGTTCTGAATGCCACGGGACAGTCATTTCCAGTGGGACCAGTCGCGAAACGCGTCCTGGTGGCTTGCGCCACACTCAATGCCACTGGCAGCAGTACTAACCTAAGCAAGGAGATGACGTACAATTGGGCTGACGTTGACGGCGGATATAAGTTTGACGGCGCAACAAAGGGCCACATCAGCGCGCACCTGAAGACTGCGACGCTCCCCGACGGAGCAAATCTGGGGATGTTGGATGGCCATGTGGAGTGGCGCCCCTTAAGCCAGATGATTGCCCGCGCCCCCGAGAGCCCGTACTTCTACTGGTGAGGCATGCGGAAACCCGATGCAAATTGTTGCTGAACAAACACTTATGCGCAACCCAAAACAGAATGAAAAGACAGTTACAATCAAATGCAGAATGTCTGCCGGGTTTGAGGCGGGAATGGCGCATTTAAAATAGAGCACCGAAATGAAAAAAATCCAATAAACCCTGAATCCATCAATCAAAATCAACAGGAAATATATGAAAAAAATGACGATTGGCAGAATACTATGTTATACGGCCTTTGTTGGCTTGGCGCTGTGTTTGAACCAGCGTGTTTCAGCGCAGGATGACCACTGGAACGGCACGCCAGGCAATAATCTGTGGAACAACCCGGCTAACTGGAGTGAGGGCATAGTGCCGCCCAACGATGCGACTGCGGTTCCCCCTTACCCATGCGGCAACACCAATGGACCAGGTGGAATAGCGGCATATTTTGCAGGCAACGTGTGGCTTGATCCCGCAAATGGCGATATGGTGATAACAGTTCCGGCGGGGGACATCGAAGCTCCCGGCGTCCCACAGTGCGGTGAAGAGAATTACAACACGATTTATGGCCCGGAGTTCGGAATGACTCTCAATGTTTACGGCTCGTTAAGCTGGGATTGGACGATGGCCCCGTATGCGCCTAACCCTTCGGCGCGCAGCCATATCAATATGTACAATGGTTCCTCTATGTCCACCACCGGCGCGTCTATCAATCTCGGTTCTGGATGGTGGGGAATTTCGGAAGGGTGCTATGTGACGATGAACATGTATGGCAATTCCCAGTTCAGCGCTCTTGGCGGAGCCGGAATATGGTGGGGGGGGCATTTGAATGTCTATGACACGGCGAGTTTGCTGCTTAATGGTTATGTCAACATGTTCGGCGAGCCGTATGGAGGTGGCCCCAACATAAATCCTTGTTTGTCCCAATCTGACGGCACAAGGTCCCTTGTAATCGGTGGAGGCACGGTAACCCTGCCCGAAGGCACCATGACCGGTGGTGGCAATTCAGGATCAGTCGCCAGTTGGGTGACCAGAGGCATTCTTCGGCCCTATGGCAAAGGGTACGAAACAAACGACTTGATTATTAGCGACAATAACACCAACACCATCGTGACGGTGGTGCCTCTCGGCGGCAGTCTGGTGCGTGTTTATTTCCAACCTGTGCTCAAAGCCAGTGTGCCCTTGGGCACGTTCCAACAGTTGGTGCTTGTCGGCGATTATCCTGCAGTCACTGGAGTCTATTTGAGTTCGTCGGAACCGGGTTTGGACCCGGCGTCGTTTCCTGCGCCGGTTTACACCTCGAGCAACCCCAATGTGATCTCGGTTGACGCCAACGGCGTTGCCACCGCAGTCGCTCCAGGCAGTGCCACAGTGAGCGCCAAAGTCGGCTTGCTCACCAGTGTCAACACGGTTACGATCACCGTGACGGACACAATCTGCATGGCCCACCGCTACAGCTTTACCGGGAGTTCGGGCACCAACGTGGCGGACTCGGTAACCGGCAATCCCAGTTATGCGGCCACGCTCGTTGGTGGCGCTGTTTTGGGCGGAGGCCAGGTCACGCTGGATGGTTCAACCGGCTATGTGGCATTGCCTGCCGGAATTCTCAGCGGCCAGGACGAGGTAACGATCGAGACTTGGGTCAGCTTTGGCTCTCCAATCAATACTTGGGCCGCTCTCTACGCCTTTGGATATGCGGATACCACCGGGGATGTAAACAATAACCTTGGGGGAGATTACATTGCTCTCCAGCCGCACACCGGCACCGTGACGACGCAGCAAACATTCGGCCAGGGCCTCCCCGGTTTCGACGGGGAATTGGATGCCGTGTCAGGCAGTACTCTGGATGGAATGACCAATGCGCATGTCGTTGCCGTCTATCATCCGTATGCAGGCTACGAGGCGTTCTATGTAAACGGAGTGCTCGTGGCGACGCAGTCGATGTTCAACAACATGTCTGATCCGGTTGCTTTCGCCGGTCCCACATATAACAGTGGAAGCATTCTTGCCTACACGCTGGGCCCGCAGGCGGTCTTTGACGGCGCGACCGTACCGGACCCGAACAATTATATCGGTAAGGATGATTATGCCGGAGACGCGACTCTCAATGGCTCCATTGCTGAGTTTCGCATATACTGCAGCCCATTGAGCGCTGCTCAAATCTACGCCGATTATCTCCTCGGACCGACCGCAGTCATCGGTCCATGCACGAGCGTGACGTTGACCGTGACAAAAGTGGGTAGCAACGTAGTCATCTCCTGGCCGACATGTTCCGCCCACGTCACCTTGGTGTCCAGCACATCGGTCAGTGGCCCTTACACTCCGGTGACCAACGGCACATTGACGATTGTCGGTGCGAATTACGTGGAGACCGTTCCGATTACAGGTTCCAACCAGTTCTTCGGATTGCAATAATGGGAATACAGGCGGGGGCCGGGAAAACACCCGGCTCCCTTCTTTACACGGGTGGCAAGGCAAGGCAAGGCGGGGCATTTTTGGGATGCGTCGCCTTGTCCCGTGTACGGCGCTGGCTTTTTCGTGTCGCGGCGGTTGTGCTGGGGCCGCTGCTGTTCTTTTTGATTTTGGAGGCCGGTTTGTGGTTGGCCGGGATCGGACATCCGATGTCTTTTTTCCTGCCGATGCATGTCAATGGCAAAGATTGCCTCATTGAAAACGACCGCTTTGGCTGGCGTTTTTTTGGCCCGGAAATGGCGCGCGCCCCGTTTCCTTTTATCATCCCCAAAGTCAAGCCGCCCGATACGATCCGAGTCTTTGTCTTCGGCGAGTCAGCCGCCTACGGCGATCCGCAGCCGGAATTCGGCCTCTGCCGCGTTTTGGAGGCCTTGCTGGATGGACGTTATCCAGACAAACAATTTGAAGTGGTCAATACAGCCATGACGGCGATCAATTCCCACGTCATCCTGCCCATTGCCAGGGATTGCGCCGCGCAGAACGGCGATGTCTGGGTGATCTACATGGGCAACAACGAGGTCGTGGGGCCTTATGGCTCGGGCACAGTATTCGGCCCGCAAGCTGCCAACCTGGCCATGGTCCGGGCCGGTGTGGCATTCAAGGCCACGCGCATCGGACAGGCGTTGGGAAACCTGGTTCGCCATGCTCAAAAGCGGCCGCTCAATCAGAGCGAGTGGGGCGGAATGGTCATGTTCCTGCACAACCACGTGCGCCAGGACAACCCTCGCATGGCCACCGTTTACACCAGCTTCGAACATAATCTAAACGATATAATTGACATGGGCCTCCGCAGCGGCGCCAGAGTTGTGGTCAGCACCGTGGCCCGCAATCTCAGGGATTGCGGGCCTTTCGCTTCAGAACATCGGCCGGGCCTGTCGGCTGAAGAATCATCCCGGTGGGACAATTTCTTCCAGACAGGCATCCAGGCGCAACAGGCGGGGCGGGCGGCGGATGCAATCGACTCCTTTCGCCAGGCGGCGAAGATGGACGACACCTTTGCCGAAGCCCACTTTCGCCGGGGCCAATGTTGTCTGGCGCTGGGCCAGGACGCGGAGGCGTCGCGCCAGTTTGCGTTGGCCTGTGATCTGGACACGCTCCGGTTCCGCGCGGACAGCCGCATCAACGAAATCATCCGGCACGCCGCGTCCAATCGGGAGCAGGAGGGTGTGCAATTGGTCGATTCCGAGGCGGCCATGGCCATGCAAAGCCCGCATGGTTTGGCCGGCGATGAATTTCTCTACGAGCATGTCCACCTGAACTTTGAAGGCAACTACCTTGTCGCGCGCGCCTTGGCGGAACAAGTCGGGCATGCTTTGCCCCCCGGCGCCGAACATACATGGCCCACGGCGGACGATTGCGCCCGTCGCCTGGGATGGAACGATTCCACCCGACGCGAGGCAGAGACGGCTATTCTCAGCCGCCTCAACGATCCTCCCTTCAAGGACCAAGTCAGCAACCGGCAACTGTATCAACGTTTGCTCCAGCAAATCGAACGGCTTCAACCCGCGACACTTCCCGATGCCCTGCGCGAGGAAAAGGCCCGCACCAAAGCCGCGGCCATCGCCGCGCCCAACGACTGGATTCTCCAGGAGAATCTCGCGCGCCTCCAGCAGCAAACCGGGGACACCGCCGGCGCGGTCGAATCATTGCAGCATGTGGTGCGTTTGCTGCCGCAAAACCCGGAAGCATGGGAGGATTTGGGACTGGTCTTGGAGGTGGCAAAGCGCGATGATGAGGCCATTTCAGCCTTTCAACAGTCCACCCGGCTATGCCCGGAATCGGTTGTGGCCATGAACAGTCTGGCCGAGTTGTATGCGCGTGAAGCTCACCCGCGGGAAGCCGCGCGCGAGTTTCAACAGGTGTTGCGGCTAAAACCTTACTGGGGTCCGGCCCACTTCGGTCTGGGCAAAGCCCTTGAGGCAATGGGCAAAACTCAGGAAGCAAAGGCACAATTCGAAGAATCGCTCAAAAACCGGGTCAGCAGCCCGGAGTCTTTCAACACGCTGGGAAAGTTTTCGTTGTCCCGGGGCTGGTACGGCGCCGCCGTCACCAATTTCACCGATTCCCTCCGGCTCTATCCCTCCGACCCCGAGATTCATGTCAATCTCGGCCTGGCTCTGGTCAAACTTGGAAGGCGGGCTGAAGCCAAGGCTCATTACGCGGAAGCCGTCCGTTTGCAACCGAAGTTGGCCGAAGCCCATTTCTGTCTTGGTTTGGAACTGGGCAAGGACGGTGACGCCGCCGGCGCTTCGACACAGTTCGCCGAGGCGGTGCGCCTCAAGCCGGACTTGATCGAGGCCCGATTGAACCTTGGGATCGCTCTGACCCATCAGCACCTCAATCAAAAGGCACTGGATCAATTCGAGGAGGTATTGCGCCGGGACTCCAGAAATCAGATCGCCCTGAGTTACGCCAAAAACCTGCGCGCCAGGCCCTCTTTCGCGCCGCAGAATCAATGAATTCATCACGTCATAATCTGTCCGTTGCTGTTCTGGCCCTGGCTTGTTGCGGTATTGTCCTCGGCGCGGAAACCAATACGGACACCAATACGGCGCTCCTCCTGCTGGGCCGGCGCGACGTTTCCACCCACGATCCGTCCACCATTGTCCAGTGCAAGGACGAGTACTGGGTTTTCGCCACCGGACGCGGAATCGTTTCCCGCCACTCCACAAATCTGATTCATTGGATTCCAGGCCCGCCGGTTTTCAAGAACATTCCGTCCTGGACCACCAACGCCGTCCCTGGCAATTACGGCTATTTTTGGGCCCCGGATGTCATTCACATGCATAACCGCTACCTCCTCTATTATGCCGTCTCCACCTGGGGCAAAAACACCTCCGCCATCGGGCTGGCGACCAGTCCCACCCTTGATCCCGCCGATCCCGACTATGCCTGGACGGATCACGGCCTCGTTATCCAAACCACGGCCACGAATGACTACAACGCCATCGATCCCGCCATCACACTGGACCCTGACGGGAAATTATGGCTCGCCTTCGGCTCCTTTTGGACCGGCATCAAACTGGTGGAGCTGGACCCCGTGACCGGCAAACGCCCCGCCGCCAACTCCCCGATCTACGCCCTCGCCCATCATGACATGATCGAAGCGTCCTGCATCTATTGGCGCGACGGTTATTACTATTTGTTTGTCAACTGGGGCCAATGCTGCCGGGGCGTCAAAAGCACGTACAACATTCGCGTCGGCCGCGGCCAGAAGATCACCGGCCCCTACCTTGACAAAGAGGGAGTCGATATGCTTCTGGACGGCGGCAGTTTGGTCTTGGGCAGCACAGGGCCATTCATCGGGCCGGGCCATGCAGGCATCATTTCGGCCGGCGGAAAAGATTGGTTCAGCTGCCATTTTTATGACGGCACGCGCGAGGGAAGACCGACGCTGGCTCTCCTTCCCCTGCGATGGGATGTCGCCGGCTGGCCGGAAGTGGGCGCCTTGCGCCAATGAAAGAGGCGAATATGAAATTCCCGACTCTCCAACCAACCCTCTTTTTGGCCCTCTTAATTGCCAACGCCAGCGCCGCTGAACCGGCGCAAATTACCGTGCAAGTGAACGATCCGGGAATAAGCGTGCCTTCCACGTTACACGGCTTGTTTTTTGAAGACATCAACTACGGCGCTGACGGGGGTTTGTACGCCGAGATGATCCAGAATCGTTCATTTGAAGATCGCGAGCATCTTTACGCCTGGAGCGAGGTGGCCAGGGAGGGCGCGCGAGGGCGGTTGAGCACGGAGTCGGAGGAGCCGCTCAACGCCAACAACACCCACTTTCTCCGCCTTTATGTCATGGATCCCGGCACGCACGGTTACGGGGTGGCCAACTCGGGTTTCGATGGCCTGGCGCTGTCCAAAGGCGGCCATTACCGCTTTTCCATCTATGCGCGCCGGCGCGCCGGCGATGAGGCCGCCCTTCGCATCCTGCTCGAAGATGACCAGACTCGTGTCCTGGCTTCCGCCGAATTCACGAATGCAGGGCCGACATGGAAAAAGTTTGAGGCCGCGATGTCCAGCGCCGCGAGTGTGACCAATGCGCGCCTGCTCGTCCTTGCCACCAAGGCCGGGGCCATCGATCTGGACATGGTTTCACTCTTTCCGGAAACAACGTTCCGGGGACGGCGCAATGGCCTTCGGGCCGGCTTGGCGCAGGTGCTGGCGGACATGAAGCCGGGCTTCCTTCGTTTCCCAGGCGGCTGTGTTGTGGAAGGCAAAGACTATGCCAACGCCTATCGCTGGAAGGACACAATTGGGGACGTGGCGGAACGAAAACAGAATTGGGACCTCTGGCAGGACGCCCAATCGCCGCATTATGACCAGAGCTACGGGCTGGGATTCTTCGAGTACTTCCAATTCTGCGAAGACATTGGGGCCGAACCCGTCCCCGTCATCAACTGTGGCATGACTTGTCAGGCGCGGCATGGCATTCCCGTGCCGCTGGATGAACTTGGTCCCTGGGTGCAAGACGCGTTGGATTTGATCGAGTTTGCCAATGGCCCGGATACCAGCCATTGGGGCTTGAAACGCGCGAACATGGGACATCCGAAACCGTTTGGCCTGAAATTCCTCGCCATCGGCAACGAGCAGTGGCTGCAAGGATACTTCGACCGCTACAACGTATTTTACCGTGCCGTCAAATCCAGGTATCCCGGCATCCGGATCATCAGTTCGGCCGGTCCTTTTGTGGAGGACCCCCTTTGGCGCTTCGCCTGGGATAAATTCCATGCGGGCACGCCTGCCGATCTGGTGGATGAGCACTATTATGTTCCTCCGCGCTGGCTTTTGGAAAATAATGACCGCTATGCCGCCTATGACCGGCATGGGCCGAAAATCTTTGTCGGCGAATTTGCCGGCCATGACGGCAACCGCCACAACAATCTCCGCTCCGCCCTGGCCGAGGCGGCTTACATGACCGGCCTCCTGCGCAATGCCGATGTCGTGGCCATGGCTTCCTATGCGCCCTTATTGGCCAGGATGGGCCACGCCCAATGGCGGCCTGACTTAATTTGGTTTGACAACACCAGCGTTTTGTTGACCCCGAACTATTACGTCCAGGCCTTGTTTGCCCGGAACAGGCCCGACGCCGTTTTGCCCACCGAGGTAAAAGCGCCGGTGGACGCGCCGCATCCACAGGGCATGATTGGCGTCGGCACGTGGAAAACGCAGGCGGAATACAAAGACATCCGCGTGGTTTCCGCGGAGGGCCGGACTTTGTTTGAAAGTGATTTTTCCAAGGGCTTGGATGGCTGGAAAACCACCGGCGGCGACTGGTCGGCTGTCAATGGCGCATTGCGCCAGAGCGCGACTGGTGAAAACGTTCGCGCGTTAACGGGGGACCCATCGTGGAAGGACTACACCCTGACACTCCGCGCCAGAAAACTGGGCGGCGAGGAAGGTTTTCTGGTTCTCTTTGAAACCATGAAACTGGACGCGCCAACGTGGTGGAACCTGGGTGGTTGGGGCAACACAGAGCATGGCCTGCAAGGCGCGCTGCCAGAATTCCATGTGCCTGGCTCGATTGAAACGGGCCGTTGGTATGACATTAAAATCGAACTGCGCCACGGCCGGGTGATGGCTTATCTGGACGGGAAACTGATTCAGCAGGCGGAACACAAGCCCGTCCCGACGCTTTTCTCCGTGGCCGGTCGTTCAGGCGGGGACATTGTGCTGGACGTCGTGAACGTCTCATCCCAGCCCCAGGAAACCCGCATCAATCTCGAAGGCGCTTTTCATCTGGCCGAAGCCGCGCAAGAAACCGTCCTGACCTCCAGGAGCGCCGATGACGAGAATTCGTTGGGAGAACCTCCCAAAGTGGCTCCCATGACTCGAGCCATCGCAGTGGCCGGGTCGAATTTTGCCGGGGTATTTCCGCCCAATTCCCTAACCATGATTCGCCTAAAGACTCAATGATGAAAACGCACTGCGCACTCTTCCAAACCTTATGAAACTGAAACTCTTTCTTCTCCCATCCCTTGGCTTGCTTGTCACCGTCGGCCTGTTTGCAGTGCAGGCAAGAGAGGTGGACGTACACGATCCGGCCATGGCGAAAGAGGGCGATACCTACTACCTCTACAGCAGTGGGCCTGGAATCACGTTCTACATGTCCAAAGACATGAAGGCTTGGGAACTGGGCGGGCGGGTCTTTCCGGGTAATCCGTCTTGGGCACTGGAAGTGAACAGCGGATTTAACGGCCACATCTGGGCGCCCGACATCAGCCGGCATGACGGCAAATACTACCTGTATTTTGCCGTGTCCGCTCCCGGTTCGATCAGTTCGGCCATCGGTCTGACGATCAACAAGACGCTGAATCCCAAGTCTCCCGACTACAAATGGGAGGACCAGGGCATCATTCTCAAGTCGGTGCCCAATCGCGACCTTTGGAATGCGATTGATCCGAACATCGTCGTGGATGAAGAAGGCACGCCGTGGATGAGCTTCGGCTCATTCTGGTCGGGCATCAAGCTGGTCAAACTGGACGCAAGCTGGAAAGCGCTGGCGGAGCCGCAGGAATGGTACTCTCTGGCGAAGCGGGAGCGTTCGGTGCTGGTGGATGACCGCGTGCCGGGACCCGCCGAGATCGAGGGGCCCTTCATTTTCAAAAAGGGCGATTACTATTATCTGTTTGTTTCCTGGGGATTGTGCTGCCGCGGCAGTGCCAGCACCTACCGCATCATGGTGGGACGGTCCAAAGACGTCCGGGGCCCCTATCTGGACAAGGAAGGCATTAACATGGCACAAGGTGGCGGCACCTTGCTGCTGGGCGGCGACAAAGATTGGGCCGGCCGGGGAGGCAACAGCGCCTATACGATTGACGGCAAGGACTATCTCGTCTTTCACGCGTATGAGGTGGCGGACAACGGTCTGCAGAAACTTAAAATTGCGGAGCTCAAATGGGATGCCGGGCAATGGCCGGTGGTTGATGAAAAATCGCTCAATGAGTATCAAAGCATTCGGGTCCATTAATCAGAAGACGGCCGATAATGAAGACTCAAAGACTGACGGTTCTTGAAAAAATCGGATTCGGCGGCGGTGACGCAGCCGTGAATGTCGTCTGGTCGGCGCTGGCGATCATCATCACGTTCTTCTACACCGATGTTTACAAACTGAAAGTTGCGCATATCGCGATGTTGGGGCTCATTCCCCGGCTGATTGACGCGTTTGCCGATGTTTTTATGGGCATGTACACGGACAGCCACACCACGCGCTGGGGCCGTTACCGCCCGTATTTTCTTGTCTTCGCCGTCCCTTTCGGTGTCTCAATCATGCTGGTGTTCACGACGCCGGATCTGTCCTACAACGGCAAGCTGATCTGGGCCTACGCGACGTACATCCTGATGATGCTCGTGTTCACGGCCATCGTCATCCCTTACATCTCCCTGCCCGGCGTTTTGACAGCCGACCCGCAGGAGCGCCTTTCGGCCAACGGCTATCGTCTGTTCTTCGCCAAAGGCGCCTCGTTGATGGTCAACACGTTTGTCCCGATCTTTGCGGCCAGCTATGCGCACAAATGGGGGCTGGAGCAACTCCCGAAGGGTTACCAGATTGCGATGGCGGTAATGGCCGTCCTGGCCACGTTGCTGTTCATATTCTGTTTCTTCACGACGACCGAACGTGTGGCGCACAAGAACGACCGGAAGCCAGTGTGGCAGCAGATTGTCCTGCTGAGCAAAAACGATCAATGGATGATTCTGGCCTGGGTTTGTGTGATCGGCACGATCGGTTATGTGATCCGCGGATCGGTGGCGCTTTACTACGCCAAGTATTACCTGCGTGGTGGCGAGATTCAGTTTCTTACCACCGGCGTCATTTCCGACGTTCTCGATTTCTTTGGGTTCAGCCGGGACTCGCGGCTTCTGCCGGTGTTTCTGAGCGTTGGCGTCGTTGGAAACATCCTCTCCATGGTCGCCTCCACATGGATCACGAAGAAGTTCTGCAAGATTCAACTCTTCCGCTGGTCACAGTTGGTTACCTTCGCATTGAGCGTGGTCATGTATCTTGTGGTGAAGCCCGGCGATGTCACTTTGGCCCTCGTTCTGTTTTTCCTCATCAACTTCATCGTTGACCTGCAAGGGCCGGTGTTCTGGTCCATCATTCCGGAGGCCGTGGACTACGGCCAGGTCAAGATTGGCAAGCGCGTGGCCGGCATGGCGTTCGGCGGCATTTCCTTCGCACAGAAAATGGGCATGAGCCTGGCTGCGGGGATGGTGGGCTGGATACTCACCTACTACAAATATGAGGCTGACAAGGTGCAAAGCGCCTTTACGCTGAACGGCATCGCGCTGCTCCTCACGGTCATTCCCGGCGTTTTCCACCTCATCATGGGGCTTCTGATGTACCGTTATTTTATCACCGACAAGTACTATAACGAAAATATCCGCGAGAAAGTTACCCACGAGAACGCATGACAACCATAATAGTTCAAACCGACAAGCCAGGCGCGAAGATCAATCCTGCGATGTGGGGGATTTTCTTCGAGGACATCAATTTCGGCGCCGACGGCGGCCTTTACGCCGAACTGGTGAAGAATGGATCGTTCGCGTTTCCAGACGCGCTGATGGGCTGGTTCAAGATCAGTCCCAGCCTGGCGAAAGGCGGGTTGACGGTGCGCACTGACAACCCGTTCCACGCGGCCAGCCCGAATTACCTCCGCATTCGCTCGGAGGCCGTCGCGCCGTTCGGCGTCTGCAACGAAGGCTTCCGCGGCATGGGCCTGCGCCTGGGCGAAGCCTGTGATTTCTCCTGCCAGATTCGCGGCGTCGAAGGCTCCCCGCGCGTCATCGTTGAACTTGTCGGCGGCGACGGCACCATGCTGGATTCCGCGTTGCTCGAAGGCATTGCCTCTGGCTGGAAACAGGTCAAGACCAAGCTGCATCCCAACGACACCGACGCCAGGGCGCGTCTCAACATCATCCTGGAGGGCGCGGGTGCCGTCGACCTCGACCGCGTCTCGCTCTTCCCGCACAACACCTGGAAACACCGGCCGGGCGGCCTTCGCGCCGACATGGTTCAGATGCTCGCCGATCTCAAGCCCGGCTTTCTGCGCTTTCCCGGCGGCTGCATCGTCGAGGGCAGCGATCTTTCGAAACGTTACCAATGGAAGAAAACCATCGGCCCCCTCGCAGAACGCCAGCTCCTCGTCAACCGCTGGAATTATGAGTTCAAACACCGGCCCACACCGGATTATTTCCAGTCGTTCGGCCTGGGCTTCTTTGAATTTTTCCAGTTGTGCGAAGACATCAAAGCCGAGCCGCTGCCCGTCATCAACTGCGGCATGGCTTGCCAGTTCAATTCGGGCGAGCTTTGCCCCATGGACCAGCTTGATCCCTACATTCAGGACGCGCTTGACCTGATCGAATTCGCCAACGGCCCCGCCACCAGCACTTGGGGCGCGAAGCGCGCCGCTATGGGTCACTCCGAACCATTCCACATCAAGATGCTCGGCATCGGCAACGAACAATGGGGGCCGCAATACATCGAGCGGCTGGCGCGTTTCTCAAAGGTGCTCAAGGCGCATTATCCTGAAATCGCGCTTGTTGTCAGTGCCGGTCCATTGCCTGACGATGAACGCTTTCATTATCTGTGGCCAAAGTTCCGCGAACTGAAGGCGGACATCGTGGACGAGCACTGCTACGCAAATCCCGCCTGGTTTTTCAACAATGTTAATCGCTACGACCATTACGACCGCAGCGGCCCCAAGGTGTTCTTTGGGGAATACGCCGCGCAAAGCGTGGCCATGGTCAGCACCAAAAACCGCAACAACCTCGAATGCGCGCTCGCCGAGGCGGCTTTCATGACCGGGTTGGAGCGCAACGCCGACGTGGTGCGCATGGCCTCCTACGCGCCTCTCTTTGGCAACGTGGACGCCTGGCAATGGACGCCCAACTTGATTTGGGTGGACAACCATCGCATTTACGGCACACCTGATTATTACGCCCAGCAACTTTTCAGCCTCAACCGCGGCGACGTCGTGCTGCCCGTTTCCAATGAGGATCCAGCCGCGACCAACTTCTTTGCCTCGGCGGTCCGGGACAATCAGTCGAAGGCCATCATTCTCAAAGTGGTCAACGCGGGCAGTCGGGAGGCGCCCGCCGCCATTCATTTGGTTGGACTCCCGCCCGGCGCGCAGAGGGCGCAAGCCACTACCCTCACGAGCGACAATACGGCCGATGAAAACTCATTCGACCAACCGCGCAAAGTCGCGCCGGTCACAGTTTCGATTGGAGAAGTCGGGGCCAGGTTCGATTACACCTTCAAACCCAATTCACTGACAGTGCTGAGAATCGGCCCTGGGTAGCCAATGGGGTTGCAGAACGTGAGGCCAATCGCCTTGCGAGTCGCAGACATTCACTCCAGAATTTGTCAACGTTGTCGTTGGTGTTTGCCGGTGGCGGGATCCCTGAGCCATCCAGCTACGCGGCGACGCGGAAGCGGCGCCAGCTTGGAAGACTGACAGGAACGGGACTCGGAATATTTTGCTGCGGTTTTGATGGAGGCATGGGGAAGATGATGATGGCAAGGTCAATTCCAATTGGATTCCGGTTAGATTCTAATTGGACTCCAGGCCTGAGTTCGCTTACATGCCAGCCGCGCGCTGCTTCCTGCAATTGCTCGCGCAGCGCGGGCCGGGTCTTTGCCCGAGTCTCTTCGTTCGGACAATCCTGCTGGTCCTTGAAGTCGCGCATGGCGTCGCGAAGCAGCTCGGAGATGCTCCGCTCTTCGGTTGCCTCGCCCAGCAGGTGTTGTAAAGAAGTGTTGTAAAAGCGCACACACAATAAATGCAAAGCTTTACAAGTGGCTGTAAATGAGTATTTTAAGTGCTGTTGGAGCGGGTGAAGGGAATCGAACCCTCGTCTCAGGCTTGGGAAGCCCGCATTCTACCATTGAACCACACCCGCATCGACATCGCGCATCTTAACAATCTCGTGCCTCATGGCAAGTCTTCTTATAATGGCAGCGTGCTTATTTCGACTTTGAGCGCGGCCGTTTTGCCGGCGGGCAGGGTCACCCGGTTTTCCGCAACATTGCCGGATTCAACGCAAATCATCTTTTGAAATTCGTCGCCGCCGAAATCCGGCATTTGTTCCGCTTTGTCCACCCACGGGTTCCAAACGACGGTGGAGAGCGAACCGGATTTTTCAATGCGTATCCGCCGCCGCAAGTTCGAGTCGTGAATTTCCACGACGGCGGTAGTGTCAAGATAAGTGCGGTCGGTTTCCTGGGTAATTTTGATGTGTTCGGCTCGTTCGGTTTTGCGGGCGAGGTTTTCCGTTTTGTCCAGGTAATCCGCCCCTTTCAAACCAGTGACGGAAATGGCGCTGATGTCGCCGACGGCGAAATAGCTGTGGAGGCAGTTTTCAAAAGTGAAGTCCTGGTGCGGTGAGAGGTTGGCCACGGTCAATTCGGCCGTGAGCGTTTTGCCAATGGTGATCAAGTAGTCGGCGGAAAATTTTTGAAAAAGGGCGGCGGATGGCGAATCGGGCAGCGAAAGGCGCAAACTGACTCCGCCGGTGGGCAATTGGGCCACTTCGCGCAATTCCCAGGTTTGGATGCGGGCAAAGCCGTGGGCTGCCTCGCCTTCGCGCGAGCCGAACCACGGAAAGATGATGGGGATCCCGCCGCGGATGGGACTGCCTTCGTTGAACCGGCTGAGCTGGCTCATGAACAAGACGGGCGGCTCTTTCTTTCTCTCAAAATGTGTGATTTGCGCGCCGTGCAAATAAACCTCGGCGTTGCTCCAGGCGGTGGTGATTTGCAGCCGGGCCAGATCGCCGTTGCCTTCGGAGAAAAGGACCCTCCCTGGTATCTCCAGCGTTTTTTGCCACTGCGATGTTTCCATAAGAATGCTGTCGGCAAAAAGACTAACATGGAGGTTTGATTTTTGAAACATCAAACTGCTGCTGGGTTTTCTGAATCAGGCCTGCCCTCGCAAAACGGGCCGTGTCTCTCCATGTCCCGGTATGCTGTTCTTGAACTGGACTGTGACGTTGTTGCCCTCGAAATGACAGGTGACCGTGTCGTGGTGCGGGGTTTCGTAATATCGCCAGATCATCTCCAACGTGTTCTCGTCATTCCATCGGGCGCTGGCGGCGATCTTGCAGGGCCGCAGATCGCCCACCGTTATTCTTGGCGGCGTGCCGGGCATGTTGCATTCTCCGTCCACCCATTTGCCCGGGCCGCACTGAACGGCGTAGCGGCCCACCGCATCTGTCAACTGGAAAGTGCAGCCTTCCTCCGGGAATCGGAAGGAGACGCTCCGCACGCCCGCCGCGTTCGGTTCGATCTGGAAAATTTTGCCCGAAATTCTTTTTGCCGTCGGCGAAGCGAACTGTGCTTTCGGTGGCGGCAGGGCCAGCGAAGCCAGTTTGCGCCCGAGTTCAGCCTGCGCCTCCACGTCGGCTGGCAACGCCGTGTCCTTGAGGGCGGGAAGGAGATAATCCCAGACCAAATTCATGTCATTCGGCATGCTGGCAGATTCGGAGGTGATTGCGACCACGGCTTCCTGATCGGGCATGACGATCGTAAATTGCCCGAAAGCGCCGTCGCCGCGGAAGGCGTTGTGCCGGCAACGCCAGAATTGGTAGCAATAGCCCTGGTGCCATTCGCTGCTTATTTTCAGCTTTTCCAAATCCTCCCCTTTGCCGGCGGCCTGTTGAATCTTGAACGTTGTTGCCTCGTGTATCCAGGCCGCCGGCAAAATTTGTTGGCCGTGCCAGGCGCCCTTTTGCAAATAAAACTGGCCGAATTTGGCCAGCGCTTCGGTCTGAACGGCCAGTCCCCAGCCGCCGGTATTGATGCCGCGCGGACACGTTTCCCATGTCATGCCGCGGATTTCCAACGGCGCGAAAAGGCGGGGCCGGAGATAATCGATGACCTTTTGCCCCGAAACTTTCTGCACGATGGCGGAAAGCATATAGGTGGCGCCGCTGTTGTAGAGAAAGACGCTGCCTGGCGGGTTCCCGATCGGCAGGGACAGGAAGCTTTTCACCCAGTTTTCCTTTTTCGTGATGATGGGCGTCGAATCCTTGGCGTGGCCCACCGACATAGTCAACAAATGTTTTACCCGCAACGCCGCCAGATTGCCGCCGACATTTTCGGGCAGGTCGTTCGGAAAAAAGGAAACGACAAAATCATCGGCTTTGAGCCTTCCCTCCGCCACGGCAAAGCCCACCGCCGTCGAGGTAAAGCTCTTGCTGAGCGAATACAGCATGTGATTCGCCCCGGGCCGGTAAGGCGCCCACCAGCCTTCGGCGATGACGTGGCCGCGGCGGACCATCATGAAAGAGTGAAACTCGTTGGTGGTTCTTGCCGCCCCATCGAGAAACCCCAGAATTCCCGCCGACGACACCCCTTGTTCTTCCGGCGTGCTGCGCGGCAGCCTGCCATAGACAGACTCCTGCGGGGTGAAACAACCCGGGAAAGATGAGACCAGGCCCATCCCCGCCGCGCCAAAGCCGAGGTGTTTGAGAAATGTTCTGCGATGCAATTTCATATAATCCCGCGGAGTAAACCGCATTTTTACCGGCCTGTCAGCCCTTTTTTGACATTCGGATTGTCACTGCCATCGTTGACAAAACCCCAACCGTTGCCTTTCCATTGCAGCCATGAAAATAATCGAATACAAAACGGCGACGGCGGACAGTTGGGCGTCGCTGGACAAGGAGGTAAACAAGTTGCTCGTTCAAGGTTATCAACTGTATGGAAACCCCTATTTCGGCGAGAATAAAATCCAGGGCGCCATTGGCACTTTCATGGTGGCCCAAGCCATGGTCAAGTGCGGACTGCGCGAGAATCCCGTCCCGCTGGAAACAATCCCGCAAACGACGATTGCCCCTTGAACGCGGCCATTTGGTTGGGGCGCCACTAAAAAAGGCCAAAGGCTGAAGTTGGCGGAGCCGCATGCCGGTTTTGATCCGCCCGCCCTGATCTTGACCAGACGACCAATATGCGTTGTCATCTGCACGAGCGGCATGCGCTGACACCTGGTCTGTTACGGGTAAACTCTGTTACTCCTCCCCGTGCGTCATCCACATGGTTTTCACGGCTGGTTGGTCGAGAATCTCCGGCTTGACATGACGTCCACTTTGCGTTACAAAGTATGCATGATTACTATTAAACGTACCATCGCCATCACGGAATTGTGCCTCGTTTTTCCTGCCGCGCTGTTCATGACCGCGCTCTTCGTGCGGGACATTCAGCCGGCGCCCTATGAACCGGCGCAAACCGCCCGGCGTCTGGTTGACTGGTTCAGCGCCCGTCCGTTCCTCGGCCTCGATATTCTCCTCATTGCGCTGCCGTTGGCAGCGTTCGTCATCGGTTGCGCGACTCTGCTGCGTAGCTGGCGCAACGACGCCGTGCTTCGGCAGGCTGCGCTGGAGTTGCTCGCCGCTGTCCGCGCACACGGGGCGGCCCTGCTCATCGTCGGAGCAACCCTGATGGCCGGGGGCATCCTGGCCATCGTGGCCATGCACATGATCACAGATTGACGCCTGGTCATCCTGCGGGGAACTTGTCACGCGGCCAGGCTGTTGCTCGCCGGCAACGTCGGCTCCCTCGAAACCGTCAAGCCGGAGAAATTAAGTCCGTCGCGTCGGCTGGGCGCCCTTTCAAAGGTTCCCCAGCCTTATTTGGGAGTGGTTCGATGATAAATGAACCACTCGTAGCCATTGAGGCTGAAGCCGGGAAGGAGGGGGTCAAGTGGGACGGGCCGGTTGCTGATTCTCACCGGTTCAAAGCCCTCTGCACTTGACAGTTCAACCGACCCGGTCGCGCGATGGCTTGTCAGATTGATCAGAATGACAAACTCATCCTTCTCATCCTTTCTTTGGAAGCTGACGACTTCGTCCGCCGCCGTGTTTTGAAGCCAGGCAACATCACCGCTATGCAACGCGGCGTATTGCTTGCGCAGCTTGATCAAATCCTTGTAAATGCTGCGCAGGGGAGGGCGTCCCCCGGCTTGCCAAAACACCGGCATTTTCTCGAACAACGCCGGGTCGCCGGATTCGGTGGCATCGCCTGCTTCCATGCCGTTGTAAAAGAGCGGCACGCCGTCAATCGTCAACATCAACACCTGTGCGGCGAGCGCTCCCGCCATGCCGTGACGCGCCACCGCCCGTACTTGCTCGTGGTTGTCCGAAAAGCGCAGGTGCAACGCGCCCTTGGGGAACTGCTGATAGGTGTGTTCCCACGATTCTTTCAGGGTCGAGACGGGTGCAGTGCTGTTCATGGCCCAGTCCAGCGTGTAATTGAAGCCCCAGGAGGAATCCACGTCAAAAGCTTTGGAAAGCAGTTCCGGCTTGGCGCCGGCGTCAGCGAGAATGATGACCTGCGGATTTATCTTCTCCAGTTCATCCCGGGTGGCTTCCCAAAAATCAACCGGCACCGTCGGAGCCACATCGCAACGAAACCCGTCCACGCCGAAGTCCCTCAACCAGTGCTTCATCATTTCAGTCATGTAGCGGCGCACTTCCGGGTTCGCATAATTCAACCCGGCCACATCCGTCCAGGCCGGATCGGGCGGGATGATCGCTCCATTCGTATCTTTCTTGTAAAAATCCGGATGTTCCATGAGCACGCTGTCCCAGGCGGTTTGGCCGGCCACGATATCCATGATCAGTTTCATGCCGCGCTTGTGGGCTTCATCGATCAGCCGTTTGAAGTCGTTGGTGGTCCCGTAGTCCGGGTTGATGGCGTAAAAGTCGCGCACGGCGAAAGGACTTCCGAAGGTGCCTTTCTTCATTTTTTCGCCGACCGGATGGACCGGCATGAGCCAGAGAACGTCCACACCCAGGTCCTTTAATTCATCCAACTGGGCGGTAATCGCATTGAGATCCCCTTCCTTGGAGAAGTTTCGTGGGAAGATTTCATACACGATGGCGCTCCGGAGCCAGTCCGGTGATTTGCGGGTGCCCGGGCTTGACGGATCCGCCGCCGAGGCGACGGTCGAATGAATTGCCAGCAAGCCAATGAGTGCCGTGGCGAGGAGGCATCGTGGGATTTGTTGCGTTCTGATCATGGCGTTTGAGACTTTCAGTTAATTTTTAGACCTGCGTTGTCGGGCCGGATTCCCAACAGTCAACACTTGCTTTGCGGCATCACCGCCGCCCGGCTGAACAACCGGATGGCTTTGAAACCGTTGGATGATCTGGCTGAACCGGCATTTCCTCAATGCAGCAAGCCACAGGCTCGCAGTTTTTCACAGTTCATGAAAGCGATACTATTCCCTTTCCTCCGGCCTGTCCAGTGCAATTTGGACGCGCGTACAAACGCGGGTGCATCTTGACACTGCCACCAAATGTAAAGGCCTCCGAAAGCAAGACGGGGCTGGGAAGCCCCGTGAACCCGCAGCCGGGACGGGCTGCGCCACGTAGCGCAGGCGTCTTCGCCTGCGGGTTCTGGCAGCGTCCCGCTGCCATTATGGTAGCAGTGCCAGGATGCACCCTAAATACTTCTGCCTTTTGCCTTATTTGCCCCTGTTAGCCTTTAGCCTTTCATGCTCGCGGCTTGCCCGGCTTTTGATGTGTGGCGGATGAAAACGCCCAGGTAAGCGCCGAGCAGCGCCGGAATGAAGGCCACCAGGGAGTTCAAAATGCCGGAGGGCGGCCCTTGAGTCACGCTGGCCGCGTGTGCCAGGGCCTCGGTCACGGGAACCCACATCGCCAGCAAACAGGCGCAGAGCCAGGCCCGCTCCGGTTGGACAAACCCGCCGAAGAACCCGAAGACAATCAGCAACAGGACTGGGAACCCCATGTCGTCGGTGCGGAGGCTTAACAGGCCGGTGATGACTCCAAGAAAAATCATCAGGAGTTGGGGCCATAGATTCGGCCGGCGCCAAAGGACGATCATTGCGACGGGAAAAAAGAGGACCAGGGCGTGAAAACTAATCATGTTGAACCAAGTGTGATTTGACATATTTTTATTGGGTCTTTGCGTTAAAAACTGCTGACACTTTGCATTACAAAGTGGCTGACGTCAAGGGAAAAATTGCGGGCGTCAAACACGTTCTGGAGAAATCTTTGGAAAGCGCTTGACTTCAATGGCTTTGCCATGCAAAGTTTGGCCCATGCATACGGATTGGGCCTTGGAGAATTTGAAAACAATTCGGACTTTGATGGAGCGGACGGCCGTGTATCGCCGCGCCATGGGGCCGGTGATGGTGGTGGTCGGAGTGACCGGACTCGCGGCGGGCGCGCTCGGGGCTTTTTTGAATTTGCCGCCGGCGCTGCCGTCTGTCGCCTATTGGACGGGCGTGGCGGTGGTTTGTCTGCTGGAAGCGTGTTGGATGATTCGACGCCAGGCGCTCAATGCCGCGGAAAATTTTTGGTCGCCCCCGACGCGGCGGGTGGCGCAAGCCGTGGCCCCGGCATTTTTCGCGGGCGCCGTGGCGGGGCTTCCCTTTGTGGTCTTGCATTGGGAGGCCGTTAATGCCGTCTTGCTGTTGATGCCCGCCTGGATGGTGTTTTATGGATTTGCCATGCATTCCGCCGGATTCTTTATGCCGCGGGGCTTTAAACTCTTCGGCTGGGGATTTGTCGTGGGGGGGGTTGTTGTTTTCGCGGGCATCCTTGTCGGCATCAGCCGTGGTTTTTGGTTGTCCAATCAGTCTGTCAACTGGGCCATGGGCGGTTTATTCGGCGGGGCGCACCTGGCCTATGGCCTCTACCTCCACTTTACCGAAAAAGGCGGGAATGCTTCGTGAACCCGAAACCGTTCCTTCAGATTGATCGTGTCATTCACGAAAAAGGGCGTCTTCCGATCATGTCGCTGCTCGCCGCCGCGGCGGACATGTCCTTCACCGAGATGCGCGACACGTTGAAAATGACGGACGGCAATCTCAGCATGCATTTGAGAACCCTGCAGGAAGCCGGCTTTGTCGCCGTCACCAAGTCCTACCGCCATCACCGGCCTCTGACCACTTGCATGCTGACCCCGGCCGGCCGGAAAGCGTTTGCGGCCTACATTGATTTGCTGGAGCAAATCGTGCGGGAAGCCCGCGGCCCCAAATAATTGGCCGATGATTGAACATTTTCGCCCCCGGTCGCGTCTGATTACTTTGTAGTGCAAAGTTAATGCCATGAATATCATTCGCGCCGCCCATCTGGGCATGTGTTTTGGAGTCCGCGATGCCATCGCCCTCGCCATCGGCCAGTCCCGCGCGGAGCCGCTGACCATCCTGGGCGAGCTGGTCCACAATGAAGCCGTGCTGGCCGATCTGCGTGACCGGGGCATCCTCATCGAAACCCAGGCCGCGAAGGCCGCGACTCCGGCCGTGATGATCACGGCGCACGGCGCGTCCGACAAGGCGTTGCAGGCCCTGGCCCAGAGCGGGCGGCGCGTAGTGCAGGCGACCTGTCCGCTGGTTCATTTCGCCCACCGCGCCGTCAAAAAACTGGTGCAGGACGGTTTCCATCCGGTGATTGTGGGGCAGCGCGGGCACGTGGAAGTGCGCGGGCTGACCGAGGACCTCGCGGAATTCGACGTGGTCCTGACCGAAGAAGATGCGCGCGGGCTGGCGGAGCGGCCCCGCTTCGGCATCGCTGCGCAAACAACCCAGCCCGTGGAAAGAGTCCGGCGTCTGGTGGACATAATATGCCGCCGTTTTCCACGTTCGGAGATGCGGGTTGTGGACACCGTTTGTCAGCCGACCAAGCAGAGGCAGGCCGCCGCGATTGAAGTGGCGCGGCAATCGGACGTGGTGATTGTGATTGGCGGAGCGCATAGCAACAACACGCGCGAATTGGCGGCGACTTGCGGCCGGTTTTGCCCGCGGGTCCATCATGTGCAACAATCGGCCGACTTGCGCGCGGAATGGTTCGCCGGGGTTGAGACGGTGGGCATCACCGCCGGCACTTCGACGCCGGATTGGGTCATTGACGAGGTGGCGGCGGCGATTGCCCTGCGTTATTCTCAAGCCTTTGCCGCTCAATCGGTTGATCGAACCAACCTAACTGCCATTCAGGACTGGTGACCCTTCCATAAGGACGGCAATGACCACCACCAACTCAATCAGCGTGAACGCTTTGCACTGACGGCTTCCGCGCATGGCAGCGGTTTTCAGTGGCCTTTGACCTTGGCGGGGTTCCAATTCAGGTGCCAGGTGTAGGTCCAGAGATTTTTCAGTTTGACCAGCTCGACGTGGCCATCATCGAATCCCATGTTGATCCCGCCCGACAACGCGTGCCCGGATTTGTAGGGAACAGAACTGCTGGCCGTCGGGCCGCCATGGTGTAAAATGGTGCAACAGCCCATCCCCCGCCCACCACCTGCTGTCCCTGCAGGCTTCTGGCCATAATAAAGGTCGGGTGCGGCGGAATCGGTTTCCAAAGGAAATGTGTCGAAGAAGTTTTCGTCGAAAAAGAGAGGGGTTTGGGAAAGTTTCTGGACCGATGCAGGTTTGGGAAACACGTACGAAAGCTTCAACGCGGGGAGGTACGGATAAGGAGTGATAATTCTCTCAAGGTAGCCATTGATACCAAAGCTGCCAGATATCGGTTGACGGTCGGAAGGGTCCCAATTGCCCCACGGGAGATTTGCGGCGCCGTCTGTGCCCTGATCCGGGGGTTCTAACGGTGGATTGAGTAAAAGTAAAAGTTAACATGGGGTCGTCAGGTGAGGGAAAATCCGCTACACCTGACGCCCTATGATTAACAAAAAAAATAATAGCAAAAAGCAACTCCAACCGCAACCTCAACCGTCAGTTCATGGCCC
>Ga0181526_10000561_pt1 | contig 39092 bp, 28 predicted proteins | sample PEATcosm2014_Bin_35_FD_119750 | JGI IMG/M metagenome (GOLD analysis project Ga0181526, IMG submission 119750) | Peatland microbial communities from MTU Mesocosm Facility, Houghton, MI, USA - PEATcosm2014_Bin06_30_metaG | ecosystem: Environmental > Terrestrial > Soil > Wetlands > Peat | place...
CCGCCGCGTGCAACTGGTTTTCATCCCGCATCGGCGCGGTGCAGCCTTCGAGGTAGCTCACTTGCGCGCCGTCGTCGGCGACGATGAGCGTGCGCTCGAACTGGCCGGACTTGGCGGCGTTGATGCGGAAATAGGTCGAAAGCTCCATCGGACAGCGCACGCCTTTGGGGATGTAGCAGAACGAACCGTCCGAAAAAACCGCCGCGTTGAGCGAGGCGTAGTAATTGTCTGTGTAGGGCACCACCGAGCCGAGATATTTCTTCACCAGCTCCGGATGCTCGTGGACCGCTTCCGAGATCGGCATGAACAGCACGCCTGACTTGGCGAGCTCCGCCTTGAAGGTGGTGGCGACGGAAACCGAATCGAACACCGCATCGACGGCGACGCGCCGTTCGCCGTTACCCGCCTTACCTTCCTCGTCGACGGGGCGCTGAATGCCCAACAGCGCCTCGCGCTCGCGCAGCGGAATGCCGAGCTTTTCGTAGGTGCGCAGGATCTCAGGGTCGATCTCGTCGAGCGACTTCGGGCCGTCCTTCTTCTTTGGCGCCGAATAATAATAAAGGTCCTGATAGTCGATCGGGCCATATTCGACCTTGGCCCAGTTCGGCTCGCGCATGGTCAGCCAGCGCTTATAGGCGTCGAGCCGCCAGGCCAGCATCCATTCCGGCTCGTTCTTTTTAGCCGAGATGAAGCGGACGGTGTCCTCGGACAGGCCCTTCGGGGCCTTGTCCGATTCGATCAGCGTCTCGAATCCATACTTATATTGATCGACGTCGATGCGCCGGACCTGATCGACGGTCTCTTGTACTGCCGGCATTCGTCCCTCCGCTCACGGTTTCAAGGACCGCGGGTTGGATTAAGTCGGTTATGGTGATGTCCTGTTTCGGATCGTCCTGTCTCGGGTCACCCCATAAACGGCCCCCTACCCAAATCTCCCCAAAAGCAAGTGAAGAAAGGCAAGTCGGCCATGAAAACTGTCGCTCACGCAGCGATTTAGGCTGCTATGCCGCGCTGCTCCCTAGATAATGCAGTTATGAGCTTTCTCCAAGCGTTGAGGAACATTTCGACATCGGCTTCCGTGGTGGTCGAGCCAAGGCTGAGGCGGACCGCCCCGCGCGTGAGCACGGGCGAAACTCCCATGGCGGCAAGGACATGCGAGGGCTGCACCCTGCCGGACGAGCAGGCGGCGCCCGACGACACCGCGACCCCTTCGAGATCGAGCGCGATCACGGCGGTTTCGGCCGTCATGCCCTCGACGGCAAACAGCGTCGTATTTGGCAGCCGGTCCACGTCGGCGCCGAAGATTACCGCGCCCGGCGAAATCGCCCTCAGCCCGGTTTCGAGCAGGTTCCGCAGCGACCGCATGTGGCTGGCCTCGGTGTCGCGGTCGTAGCGCGCGAGCACCGCCGCCGCACCGAAAGCGGCAATCCCCGCGACATTTTCGGTGCCGGCACGGAGCCCCCGTTCCTGTCCGCCGCCGCGGATCAAAGGATCGGCAAGGTGAATGTCGTCGGTTCGGCGCACCAGCGCGCCGGTGCCCTTTGGGCCGCCGATCTTGTGGCCTGACAGCGTCAAGAGATCGGCACCGAGCGTCGCGATATCGCAGGCAATCCGCCCGACCGCCTGCACGGCGTCGACATGGAGCAAGCCGCCGGCCGCATGGACAATAGCGGCGGCCTCCGCGACCGGCTGCAACACGCCGGTTTCGTTGTTCGCCAGCATCACAGAGACGAGCGGCCGCGGCGATTTCGCGACGGCCTCAGTGAGCGCGGAAAGCTCGATGCGGCCGTCCGCGCCGACCGGGATTTCCTCGATCGCCTCGCGCGGGAACCGGCCGCCGGCCCGCACCGAGGCGTGCTCGATGGCCGACAGCAACAGCCGCGAGCGGGCACGCTTTTCCGCCGCGGTCTCGATCGCCGGCGTCAGCGCCAGCATATTGGCCTCGGTACCGCTCGAGGTGAAAAACACGTCGCCCGGCCGGGCCCCCACCAGCGAGGCTACTTCTTCGCGCGCATTCTCGATCAGACGGCGCGCGGCGCGGCCCTCGGCATGCACCGACGACGGATTGCCGGCAAGCGACAGCGCCCGCTCCAAAGCCTCACGCGCCTCGGGCCGCAGCGGCGCCGTGGCGTTCCAGTCAAAATAGCTGCGCTTAGGCATGCAATGGCGCCTGTGGTCGCGAGATACCGTCGAGATTGGGCTCTGGCCTAACCAGTTCCGCGCGATCTTGCCGGGATCGCATCGTAATGCTTGCTTTTTGTCCCCCGGCTCGTGCTAGAAGTCGCGACCCGAAATTCGCGCCGCCGGAATGCACGTCGCCAGTTCCAAAAAACTAAAGTGCTATTAAGTACTTACGTGCGCCGACCCGCATCGTCAAGCGCGCCAGGAAATACGTCCAGACAGGCCGCGTCGCAACCGCGGCCGTGATTGAGGTTTGACCCTATGCCCGAAGTCATTTTCACGGGGCCCGCCGGCCGCATCGAAGGCCGCTACCATCCGGCTCGGCAAAAGAACGCGCCGATCGGCATCGTGCTGCATCCGCATCCGCAATTCGGCGGCACGATGAATCATCAGATCGTCTATCAGATCTATTATGCCTTCGTGCATCGCGGCTTCTCCGCATTGCGTTTCAACTTCCGCGGCGTCGGCAGAAGCCAAGGCGGGTTCGATCACGGCGTCGGCGAATTGTCCGACGCGGCGTCGGCGCTCGACTGGGCGCAAACCGTCAATACCGAAGCGCGCAGCTGCTGGATCGCCGGCTTCTCGTTCGGCGCCTGGATCGGCATGCAGCTTTTGATGCGACGGCCCGAGATCGAAGGTTTCATCTCGATCGCGCCGCCGGCGAACCTTTACGACTTTTCGTTCCTGGCGCCCTGCCCGTCGTCCGGTCTCATCATCCACGGCGACAAGGACGCCGTGGTGCCGCCGCGCGACGTCACGACCTTGGTGGAGAAGCTCAAGACCCAAAAGGGTATCGTCATCGAGCAAAAAGTCGTGCCGGGCGCCAACCACTTCTTCGACGGCAAAGTCGAGCCGCTGATGCAATCGATCTCAGCCTATCTCGACAAGCGGCTCAAGGGCGGACGGGCCAACAGCGCGGCGTGATCACGGCCGCACCAGCACCCCGCCCGTAAGCGGCTGCGCCACGCCGGTCGTGCCGGGAAAAGTGATCGGCAGTCCGCGCAACGAGCGCACGGCGAGAAAAGCGAAGGCCTGCGCTTCGAGCGAATCGATCGACCAGCCGGCCTCGTGCGCGGTCTCGACCCGCGCCGGCGCAAGGCGCTCCGCCAGCATGCGCATCAGCGTCGGATTGCGCGCGCCGCCGCCGGCGACGATCCAGGTCTTCGGCGGGCGCGGCAGATGCGGCACGATGCGCGCCACGGCCGCCGCCGTGAGCGCGGTCAGCGTCGCCGCCCCGTTCTCAACACCGACGCCGTCGAGTACATCGCCTGTCCACTCGCGAAAATCATTGCGGTCGAGCGATTTCGGCGGCGGCACAGCAAAAAACGGATGCGTCAAGAGGCGTGCGATCATCGCTTCATCGACGAGGCCGGCGGCGGCCTTTTGCCCGTCGGTGTCGAGCGGCTGGCCGGTGCACAGCCGGAGAAAATCGTCCAGCAAAGCATTGCCGGGTCCGGTGTCGCAGGCAATCAAGGCATCGCCGTCGATAAAAGTGACATTGGCGACGCCGCCGAGATTGAGGACCGCGGTCGGCGGCTCGCCGCCTAATTGTTGCACCAAAGCGCGGTGGAAAATCGGCGCGAGCGGCGCGCCCTGCCCGCCGGCCCCGACATCGGCGGCGCGGAAATCGTAGACCACCGGAATGCCGAGCCGCCGCGCCAGAGTGCGGCCATCGCCGATCTGCAGCGTCAGACCGCGCTCGGGCCGATGTAGGAGCGTCTGGCCGTGGAAGCCGACGGCCGCCACGCTTCCGGGCGTCAGCGAATGGCTGGCGAGAAACGATTGCACGGCTTCGGCATGCGCATCGTTCACCAGCGCCTCCGCTTTGGCGACGATCAAGGGCCGCGCCGTGCGCTCGGTCAGGTTGGCGGCCGCGGCCGTGGCTTGGCGCAATAGCGTGCGCTCGTCCTTAGTGTAGGGCCGGCAGGCGGTGGCGCCGAATTGCGCGATCGTTTCGCCATTAGTCTCGATCAAAGCGACATCGACGCCATCTTGCGAGGTGCCGCTCATCAACCCGATGGCCAGTACCGACGCCGATGCGGACCGTACCGGCGCTGCTGGTAATGGCGCTAGGGCTTGTTCGGACATCGGCAGGCCATGGATTGCGGCATGAAACGCCAGTTTAAACGGACCAGTTTAAACAGACTCGGGGACCTGTTACACCACCGGCGCCCCCGCCGCGAGCCGGCGCCGGAGACGACAAGCTGGATGTCCCAAAGTAGCTCAATGAGCACCTACAAGTCCGATTTCCTCAACGTCTTGGCCGAGCGCGGCTTCATCCATCAGGTCTCGGAGCCCGAGGCGCTCGATGTGCGCGCGCAGTCGTCAACGATCACCGCCTATATTGGTTTCGATTGCACGGCGCCCTCGCTCCATGTCGGCTCGCTGTTGCCGATCATGCTGTTGTACTGGCTGCAACAGAGCGGCCATCAGCCGATCGCGCTGATGGGCGGCGGCACCACCCGCGTCGGCGATCCATCCGGCAAGGACGAAAGCCGCCGCTTGCTCACCGACGAGGTCATCAATGAAAACCTCAAAGGCATCCGCGCGGTCTTTGGCAAATTCCTGAAATTCGAAGGCTCCGGCGGCAATGCGATCATGGCCAACAACGCCGATTGGCTCAACGCGCTCAATTACATCGATTTCCTGCGCGACGTCGGCCGGCACTTTTCCATCAACCGGATGCTGGCTTTCGATTCGGTGAAAATGCGGCTCGACCGCCAGCAGGAATTGTCGTTCCTCGAATTCAACTACATGATCCTGCAGGCCTACGATTTCGTCGAACTTTATCGGCGTCACGGCTGCGTGCTGCAGATGGGCGGCTCCGATCAATGGGGCAATATCGTCAACGGCATCGATCTCGGCCGGCGTCTGCATAACGCGCAATTCTTTGCGCTCACCTCGCCGCTCCTCACCACCTCCTCGGGCGCCAAGATGGGCAAGACCGCGGCCGGCGCAGTGTGGCTCAATGCAGATCAAGTGAGCCCCTACGAATACTGGCAATATTGGCGCAACACCGAGGACGCCGACGTCGTCCGGTTCTTAAAGCTTTTCACCACCATGCCGCTCGACGACATCGCGCGGCTCGGCGCGCTCCAGGGCGCCGAGATCAACGAAGCAAAGAAAATCCTTGCGACTGAAGCGACCGCGCTGGTCCACGGCCGCAATGCGGCGGACGAGGCCGCGGCCACCGCGCGCACCACCTTCGAGGAAGGCGGGCTCGGCGCTAACTTGCCGACCTTCGACCTGGCGCGCGCCGAGCTCAAGGTGGGCATCAGCGTGCCGGCGGCTTTCGTAAAAGCCGGGCTCGCGACCTCCAACGGCGAAGTGCGCCGGGCGATCGCCAATAACGCGATTTCGGTCAACGATGTTCGCGTCACCACCGACAAGGCTACGATCGGCGAAGCCGATGTCACGGCCGACGGCGTGATCAAACTTTCGCTCGGCCGCAAACGCCACGTGTTGCTCAGGGCCGTCTGATCGACGTCTTAGTGACTGCCCATCGTGGTCGCGTTGTCGATGACCGAAGTGCCGTCGTCGATCGGCGGCGGGATGAACGGGCTGTTGATGGGGAATTCGAAGATTTTGCGCAGCAGTCCGGGCGCCAGCGCCGATAGCGGATTGACATGCAGCACCGGCTGGCCGGGCTTGCCGACGACTTCGTAGGTGACGCCGACGAGGCCTTCTTTGTCGCCGCCCATGAACAGTCCCACCACCGGGATCTGGCCGAGCAGATTATTGGCGCCGTAGAGCGGGATCAGCGTACCGCGCAAGTGCATGTCATCGTGCGCGTAATCGAGAACGCCGTCGATGGTGCCGCCGAGCACCGGTCCGCGCACCACGCCGTCGCGCAGCGCGACCCGGCCCGGGGTGCGGGTGAAGTCGACGCGCAGTCCGGAAAAATCCATATCGGGGCGGGCCTGCTGCGTGCCGTTCGCCACCGCGCGCTCGAGCTGCGCCTCGTCATGGACCGCAAAGTTCCGCACGCTCAGACTGCCGAGTTGTACCGGATTGCTGGCGGACGGCGGGTCCATGATCGTCGTCAACTGGCCGCCCGACATGCGTGAATAGACATCGGTAAAGCGGAACAGCGCGCCGGCGTCGCTGGTCTCGAGGTCCACCACCTGACGACCGTCGCCGCGGCCGCGCAGATCGCTGGTCAGCGTACCGGATTGCCCGATCTTCGCCGAAAGCCCGAGACTGCGGACCTCCCCGGCGCGGCGCGACATTTTAAATTCGACGCTGCGCAACGCCTCGCCATTGTAGCCGAGCACGGCGCCGAGCTTCATATTGACATCGATATCGGGCGGCGGCCGTTTGCCGGGGACGGCAGCGGGCCCCCCGGTCATTGTCTTGACGAAACCGCGCCCGTCATAGGCGTCGCCGCGCATGACGACGCGCAAGGCGCCTTCCGGCGTGCGGTCGACTTTCAGACTGGTGCGATCACCGTCGGAGAAACCGTAGGACGGGAAATTGGCGGATTGCAGCTCGCCCGCGCCGTCGAATTCGATGCTGCCTTTAACGCCGCCGCCGGCGCCCTCGATCAATAGATCGTCGATGCGGATCGATTGCGGCTTAGTGGTCAACGTGAAGGTGGCGCGCGCGGGCTTGCCCGATTGTTTGCTCCAGCCCGGTAGAAAACCGTCGATCTGCGCCGAGGTCAGGTCGGCGGTGACCGCGAAGCGGCCGTCGCGATCGGACGACGAGCCGACGCGGCCGACGACATCCATCGGGACCGCGCCGCTGATGGTGTTCGCCGGATCGAGACCGAGATTGTTGCGCATGGTCTCGTCCAGCAGGCCCTGAATATGGACGTCGGCGTCGCTGTCGCCGCGCGCTTTGTGATATTCGAGGCTGGCCGGCGCGCCGCCGATCTTGACGTCGCCTTTGAGCCCGAAGCCGTCATTGTTGGCGGCCACTTTGAGCGTCGCGGCTTCGACCTTCTGGCCCATGATCAGATGTTCGGCGGAAAAATTCGTCGCATCGACCGCGATATTGTAAGTCGTCGACCCCGGCGGCAGATCGGGCTTCAGCGGCATGCCGAGCGTGACCTGGGCGCTCATCGTGCCGTGCGTCGTCGCCGGATCGAACGGCACGCCCGAAGCGTCGCGCAGGCGATCCATGGCGACGAGTTCGGCCGCGGCCGGCACCGGTCCGTCGAGCTTGAAATGGACGCGCGCCGGCGGTTCGTGCGGCGCGGTATCGGGCACTTCGAACAGTCCCGCCGACATCACAAGCTTGCGCCCCGACGGCAGATCGGCGGTGGCCTTGCCGAGCGAGATCTGCGCGTCGCGCCCGACGATATGCACGGTCAAATCCGCATCGCGAAGCGACGGCAGGCCGGCCACCGGCCGGACCACGCAATTGGTGGCGAGAGCATCGACCGACAAGCCGTCGTCGGGCAGCGGCGGACCGGACGCCTTGAGCGTATTGAGCGGAGCATTGACCGCAATCACCAGGCGCTCGACGCTGCCGCTCATCAAATGCTCGTTGAACCAGTCGCGCACTTTGGGCGCGACGAACACCGGCCATAGCCGTTTCAAGGCATCGGCCGACATCTTGGTGGCCGCGACCCCCGCAGCGATGTGCAGATCGCCGCCCGAATAATCGGCATTACCCGACATCGCGACACCCACATCGCTGCCGCTGAGCTCACCCTGATCGAGCGTGAAGCGCTGCTTGACCGGGTTGAACTGTCCGCTGAAGGCGATGCGATTAATGATCAGCGGATCCGCGGTCGAGCCCGGGGAATTGAGCACCACGCTGCCGCCGCCGATCTTGAATGCCCACGGGCCCGGCGCCTGCGCCGGCGCCTCCACCTGTCCCAACAGCGTCACTCGGTTGCCGCCGGAGAGAATCTGAAACGGCACCGCGAGGATGCGGCTCGCGCCGTCCCAATTGATCTTGAATTCGGCGCGGTCGATATCGACCCGGCCATCGGCATCGCTGGCGTCATTGATATAACCGGCTTCGGCGACGATCCGGCCGGTCAGCGATTGCGGGATGCCGTTCGGACCGATCTCGCCGCTCAGGCTCGCCGACAACGGCATGTTGATTTGCAGATTGCCGTCGCCGAGCCGTGCGGCGAGCAACAGATCATCGGCGGATACTTTGCGCGCTTCGAGCTCGATGCTGCGGTAGCCGTCGCGTGTCGGCTTAATCGACGCCGTCAGCCCCCACGGATGATCTGGATTATCGGAGCCCACGGTCACGACCATGCCGCCGCCATGGGGCCGCTCCAGGCTCAAGCTGATATTTTGGAAAGTCCAGCGTTTGCCGGTGCGCGCGTCGTCGACGGTCAGACTACCGTCCTTCAAGCCGAGCTCGCGTAAGTCGTGCCCGTCGAGTCCGGACTCGCCGATGCCGTCGATCCAGGTCAAAAGCGCCGCAATGCTGTCGCTCGGTGGCCGGGGCAGTCCGGTGCGCGCCGCCGACGTCACGACGCCCGGCTTGCTTTGTTTTGCTTCTTGGCCGCCCGCAGGCGAAGCCGCGGCCGCGACGGAGGCGGTCGCGATCGGGCGTGTGTCGGCCGCCGAGGCAAAGATGGTGACATTGCCGTCCCGCTCGATCCGCACCGCCATCGCGGCGCCGACCAGATTGAGACTTTCGGCGCGCATATGGCCGCTGAACAGGCTCATGCCGGAGACGTGGATTTCCGCCTTCGGCGCGCTCGCCACAATGGTGCCGTCGGGGTCGCGCACCACGATATCGCGAACCCGCACCGCGGCGCCGGTCGCGGTACGTTCGATCTGAGTGCCGCCGACCTCGACGCGTTCCCGGCTGCCGAAATTCTCCTCGATGGCGGAGACGAGCCACGGGCTGAAGGCGTCGAGCTGGATGGGTCCGTGATCGAGCCGCCACCACAGCCCGAGGCAGCCGAATACCAAGAGACCTGCCAAAGTTCCGGAGACGATACCGACCAGCCGAATGAGCCGACGATGCCGCGCCAGGAGCCGCCGGTAGGCGCCCAGATAGCGGCCGTCACCCCAGCGCTCACCGCGGTGAGCCGCCGTGAGGTTCCCCCGCCTGCGCGGGTGCACCGGCTGTTCCCATCGCGGGAAAGGCGCGCTCTGCCTATCCTGATTCGTCATGCCCGCTCGGGCGTCCCCTCGTCCGTGGCGCCGTCATAACGATGCTGCGGCCAACAAGATACCCGCTTGAAGTCTTTGGCTTCCAACGGAGACCTGCTGTGGGCAGAATGCCCCCCGGAAAGCGTCGAAAGGAAGGCATATGGCCGCCAAGCTGGCCCCCAAGCAAGCTGCCGGAAAAGCAGCGAAAAAGGCTCCGAACCCGTTCACAGAGGACGACTCCACGGGCGGCCTCAAGGTCGGCGCCAAAGCGCCGTCCTTTACGCTGCCGCGCGACGGCGGCGGCTCGCTATCGCTCAAGGACTTCGCCGGACGCAAGCTCGTGCTCTACTTCTATCCCCGCGCCAACACGCCGGGCTGCACCATCGAGGCAATCGATTTCTCGCGGCTCAAGCCCGCGTTCGAGCGGGCCGGCGCCGACGTTCTCGGCGTTTCGGCCGACCCGATGAAGGCCCAAGATTCATTCAAGGCAAAGCACAAGCTCACGATCGCGCTCGGTTCGGATGAAACGCACGGGATGCTCGAGGCCTATGGCGTGTGGCGGGAAAAGTCGCTCTACGGCCGCAAATTCCTCGGCGTGGTGCGCGCGACATTTCTGATCGGACCCGACCAGCGCATCGCGCGGATCTGGCCCAAGGTCACGGTCGCGGGCCATGCCGAGGAAGTGCTCGCCGCCGTCAAGGCGCTTTGAGCGCCGGGCTCGAACTGTTGCCGAAGCGTTTACCGAAGCCGGTAAAATGCCGCCAAATAGACGGTCTTAGTTTGCTCATTGTTAACCATAAATCATTCAAATGCGCTCCCAGTTTTAGTGGGAGCGTCAATGTCGCAATGGTCGACGTCGCGGTCGCAGCAGGTCGCAAGAACGCAGTATCCGGCGCAATATTCGGCGCAAGGCGCCGCGGGTCATGCGCATGACGGCGGCCGCAGGCATGATCGGCGCGGCGCTCAACCCACATCCGGCCGCACGGGTTACACCATCGCGCATGGCGGGCGGCAGGTTCGGTTTGGCCCCGTCGTATTCTGGATCGCGGTCGGAACTGTCGTCATCATGGCGGGCTGGTCGATTACGGCCGCGACCTACCTCGCCTTCCGCGACGACGTGTTGCGGACCTTGATCGCGCATCAGGCCGATCAGCAATTCGCCTATGAAGACCGCATCGCAGAATTGCGCGCGCAGATCGATCGAACCACGAGCCGCCAATTGCTCGATCAGGAGCAGTTCGAACAAAAGCTCGACGAGGTGATGCGCCGCCAGGCAACGCTCGAGCAGCACGCCACCACGCTCTCCGGCATGACCGATCCCGCGACGACAGGCTCGATCCGCCCACAAGCCAAGCCGATCAGCGATAGCATCGCCGCGCCGCCCCGCGGCGAGCGCGGCCGGCAGTCGAGCATTGGCGCAGCCCTCGGCCGGCTCGAAGCTTCGCTCGACCGCGTCGAGCATCGGCAATCCGCGACACTCGCGCAACTTGACGACCGCTATGAGTCGAAGGCCCGGCTGATGCGCGGCGTCCTGACCCAGCTTGGGGTGAAACCCGATAACCCGCCTGCGGCCGTCGGCGGCCCCTTCGTGCCAATCAAGTTGCCGGGCGAAAACCAAGGCTTTCAACGCGCCTTGCTGCGCACGTCCCTGGCACGGGCCGACGCCAACCGGCTCAGCAACGAGCTCATTACCGTGCCGGTCCGCAAGCCCGTGACCGGCGAGATCGACGAGACCTCGCCGTTCGGCGTCCGCATGGATCCGTTCGTCCATGAGGCCGCCATGCATACCGGCATCGACTTCCGCGGCGATCTCGGCGAACCGATCCACGCTACCGCCGCCGGCAAGGTCAGCATCGCCGGCTGGACCGGCGGTTATGGCAAGATGGTCGAGATTCAGCACGGCAACGGGCTCGCCACCCGCTACGGGCATCTTTCCGAGATCGACGTCAGCGTCGGCGATCAGGTGCGCATCGGCCAAGTCATCGGCAAGCTCGGTTCAACCGGCCGCTCCACCGGTCCGCACGTGCATTACGAGACGCGTGTCGACGGCGAGCCGGTCAATCCGCAAAAATTCCTCGATGCCGGCGACAAGCTGTTCGGCGGTTAGCGGCTATTACCTCTTCACCAGCGCGTCGAAGGCTTGGCCGAATCCATTGAACGAGACCGGTACTTTGACGGCGTGCCCGGTGGAATCGGCAAACGAGAAGCTACCGGAGCCGGAGCCCGCGCGGATTTTTTTCAGGATATCGTCTTTAAGATCGAACAAAGCGAAGCAGCCATTGGGCGTGCAGGTGGCGAACGGCATCGCCCAACCGGGATCGTCGTCGCTCGTCTGAATACGCACACTGGTGGCAAACGACACATTGACCGGAACTTGGACGACAAGTTTATCCGGTTGGCCTTTGTCCGGTTTCCCGATGGCGATGCGCGAGAACGGAACATCTTTGCCCTGAACCTGCGCGAATTGCACTTGGGCCATATCGCAAGTTTGGGCCGTCTCCCCGCTACGGGTCTCGCATTGCACGATCCACTCGCCATAGGTCGCGGTGGTCTGCTGCGGCACGTCACTCGATGGCGCCGCCGCCGGGGCGGCGGGCGGGGCCGGCGGCTTTTGCTGGACCTGCTGTGCCGCCGCACTAACGACGGTCATCGTCAATAAGGCGGCGGCGAGCCCGCAAGCGGCGCTCCTGATATTGATTTTCATGGCGCGATCCGAACTCCGGCGAAAACAATGGCGGGGTAGACTTGGCTGCTTGCGGTGTAATTTGAAGCACCCTGCGGCGTAGCGTCTTGCCGCTTACAACAATAAGACATCCGGCGCACCGCCGCATCCTGCCATGACTGCTAATCCCGCCCAAGCCAACGCATTGTCGAGCCCAGCCCGGCGTCACTGAATGCCTACTCGACATCCTCGACATTGGCCGGACCGGTACCGAACGCCTTCTGCGCCAGTGCCGCTTGGGTGAACTGATCGATGTCGCCATTGAGCACACCACCGGTATCGGAGGTCGAGACGCCGGTGCGCAGGTCTTTGACCATCTGATAGGGCTGCAGCACATAGGAGCGGATCTGGTGGCCCCAGCCGATATCGGTTTTGGCCGCTTGGTCGGCGGCGGCCTGCGCCTCGCGCTTGTTTAATTCCAGTTCGTAGAGCTTGGCCCGCAACATCTGCCAAGCCGTCGCTCGGTTGCGGTGCTGCGAGCGGTCGCCCTGCGACACCACCGCGATACTGGTCGGAATGTGCGTGAGCCGGACCGCGGATTCGGTTTTGTTGACGTGCTGGCCGCCGGCGCCGCCGGACCGCATGGTGTCGACGCGCACGTCGGACTCGTTGATATCGATTTTGATGCGATCGTCGACCACCGGATAGACATTGACGCTGGCGAACGAGGTGTGCCGCCGCGCGTTGGAATCGAACGGCGAAATGCGTACCAGGCGGTGCACCCCATTCTCGGTCTTCAGCCAGCCGTAGGCGTTGCGGCCCTTGATCTCGACCGTCGCCGATTTGAGCCCGGCCTCTTCGCCCGGTGTTTCTTCGATGTAGTCGACCTTGAGGCCATGTTGCTCGGCCCAGCGCGTATACATGCGCAAGAGCATCGAGGCCCAGTCCTGGCTCTCGGTGCCGCCGGCGCCGGCGTGAACTTCGAGATAGCAATCGTTGTTGTCGGCCTCGCCGGAGAGCAGCGCCTCGAGCTCGCGCCGCGCCACCTCGGCTTTGAGACCGCGCAACGCGGTTTCCGCCTCGGCGATGACTTGCTGATCTTTTTCAGCTTCGCCGAGCTCGATCAGCATGACCTGATCGTTGAGCTCCTGGTCGATGCGGGCGAGCGCGTCGAGTTGCTCCTCGAGCGAGGTGCGCTCCTGCATCAGCCGGCTCGCCCGCTGCGGGTCGTTCCACAGATCGGGCTCTTCGGCGAGCCTGTTCAGTTCGGCAAGACGCGTGCGCGCTTTATCGACGTCAAAGATGCCTCCTCAGCAGGCCGAGCGACTGCTTGATCTCTTCGACAAGGTTGGAAGCTTCCGCGCGCATGAATGAACTCCTGCGGCCGATTTAAGGCCTTAGGCCAAGGCCCGCAATGACCCTGTTGCGTTAATACAATCCGCCGGTGCCGGTGCGAACGACATTGCCCGCGTCGGGCGAGACTTGTTGCGAGGTCGGGACGGCGCCGGGGATGCCTTGCGGGACGCCATTGGGCACGCCGTTCGCACTGTCGGTGCCGATGACCGAATAATTATCCGGCGGCGCGGTGCCGGGCTTGAACGCTTCGAGAATGACTTTCGGGTCGCCCGGCCCGGCGCGCATGCCGGTATGGGCGTCGACGCGGATGAGCTTTATGCCGGGCGGCACCGCAAAGGGAATCGGCGGTTTGTCGGCCAGCGCCTCTTTCAAGAAATCCTTCACGATCGGCGCAGCGAGATGGCCGCCGGTCGCCAGCCGCGCGATATGGCGCGGCTTGTCGAAGCCCATATAGACGCCGCAAACGATATCGGGCGAATAGCCGATGAACCAGACGTCTTTCTCGTCGTTGGTGGTGCCGGTCTTGCCGGCGATCGGCTTGCCGACTTCCCGGACCACGGTCGCGGTGCCGCGCTGCACGACGCCTTCCATCAGCGATGTGACCTGATAGGCGGTCATCGGATCGATGACCTGCTCGCGCTTGTCGACAAGCGTCGGCTCGGGCTGATCCTCCCATTTGGTGGCATCGCAGCCGATGCATTGGCGCTGGTCGTGCTTGTAGATGGTGTGGCCGTAGCGATCCTGAATGCGGTCAATCAGCGTCGGGATCACGCGCCGGCCGCCGTTGTCGAACATCGAATAGGCGGTGACCATGCGCAGCACAGTGGTTTCGCCGGCGCCGAGGGCATAGGACAGATAAGGCGGCAATTCGTCATAGACGCCAAAGCGCTTGGCATATTCGGCGATCAGCGGCATGCCGATGTCCTGCGCCAATCGTACCGTCATCACATTGCGCGATTGCTCGAGCCCGAACCGCAAAGTCGACGGGCCGAAGAATTTGCCGCCGTAGTTTTCCGGCTTCCAGATGCCGCCGCCAGCGCCCATGTCGATTTCGATCGGCGCGTCCATGACAATGGTCGACGGCGTGTAGCCGTTATCGAGGGCCGCTGCATAAACGATCGGCTTGAACGATGAACCGGGCTGGCGCAGCGCCTGGGTGGCACGGTTGAACTGGCTCTGGTCGAACGAAAAGCCGCCGACCATGGCCAAGACGCGGCCGGTATGGGGATCCATCACCACCATGGCGCCGGAAATTTCCGGGATCTGCCGCAGCCGATATTGGCCCTGCGCGGGCAGCGGCTCGACATAGATCACGTCGCCAGCGGCCAGCACCTGGCTCACTTTCTGAATGGGCTTTGACGGCCCGGTCGCCGGCTTTGCCCATTTCACCCCATCGAGCGGCACGATACCGATCTCGCGGTCCTTGACCACGGCGCCGGACGGATCGCGCGGCGGCTGCAACCCGATGCGCGCCGACTGATCGTCGACCTGCAGCACGACCGCCATCCGCCACGGATCGATATCCGACAGCGATTTCTGGTCGGCGAGCTTGACGCCCCAATCGCCGCTCGGGTCGATCGAGGTGACGGCACCGCGATAGCCTTGGCTCTCGTCGAAATTGACGAGGCCGTTGACCATGGTCTGGCGCGCCTCCATCTGCAATTTCGGATCGAGCGTGGTGCGCACCGACAATCCGCCCTCGTAAAGTTTCTTCTCTCCATAATTGTCGTAGAGGTAGCGGCGAACTTCCTCGGTGAAATATTCGGCGGCAAAGATATGCGCGCCGGTCGGCCGCACCGTGACGTCGAGCGGCGATTTCTTCGCTTTGTCGGCGTCGGCCGCGGTGATGTAGCCGTCCTCGGCCATGCGGTCGATGACGTAATTGCGTCGCGCCACCGCTTCGTCGTGGCGCCGGAATGGATTGTAATTATTCGGGCCCTTCGGCAGCGCCGCCAGATAGGCGGCTTGCGCAATGGTCAATTCATGGACCGACTTGTCGAAATATAAAAGCGACGCGGCAGCGACGCCGTAAGCGCCGAAGCCGAGATAGATCTCGTTGAGATAGAGTTCGAGGATTTTCTGCTTCGAATAAGTGCGCTCGATGCGCAGCGCCAATAGCGCTTCCTTGATTTTGCGCTCGAACGACACCTCGTTGGTCAACAGGAAGTTCTTGGCGACCTGCTGGGTGATGGTGGAGGCGCCCTGCGGATGGCCGCCGCGGCCGTAATTTTCCACATAGAGCAGGCCGGCGCGGGTGATGCCGTAAATGTCGACACCGGGATGCTGGTAGAAATTCTTATCCTCGGCGGCGATGAAGGCGTTGGTGACAAGCCGCGGGATAGCCTGGATCGGCAAATAGAGCCGGCGCTCCTTGGCATATTCGGCCAAGAGCGAGCCGTCAGCGGCATGCACCCGGGTCATCACCGGGGGTTCATAATCCTGAAGCTGCGAATAGTCGGGCAAGTCCTTGGAATAATGCCACAATAGCACCGACGTCGCGGCGATCCCGACGATGAACAGGATGGTGCCGAGCGCAAACAGGAAGCCCAAAAATCTCAGAAGCAATTTCACCGCAACACCGATGCCATTGAGACTGCTGTCATTACGACCGTCCCTGCCGAGAACATCAGCCGCTTCCTCAGCCGAGGCGCTGGCCGAGGCGACTCAAAATCGCAGCCCGTAGCCAACCACTGTGGCAGCGTTGGCCGCAACCCGCCAGACCCGCTCTTGATCCCCCGATTTAGCGCGTTCGTCGCTTGGCTTCTTGTTCAAACTGAGGCCATTCGCCGAACGCTATCGGCACGGTCCTTTATCGATACCGGCCGGTTCAATTCCCGCCGGCCCGCGCGCCCGCAAGGTGGGTGGAGAAGTAGCTGTCGATGGCTGCGGCCATCGCATCGGCGGTGCGGTCGCGCCAATTATCGGAAAGGAGCGACTGCAGATCCTGCTTGTTGGAGACGTAGCCGAGTTCGACCAGGACCGAGGGAACATCCGGCGCCCGCAACACCCGGAATCCGGCCGACTTGATCGGTTCCTTGTGCAGCCTCGTTGCTTCCTTCAACTCGCCAACCAGTTTGTGCGCGAATTGCACCGAATAGGTCTTGGTTTCGCGCTGGGCGAGATCGATCAGGATGCCGGCAACATCGTCCGGCTCAGACTTGAGATCGACACCGGCGATGACATCGGCGCGATTTTCCTCCTCGGCCAATCGCGCAGCCGCCGGATCGGTCGCGGTCTCGGACAGCGTATAAACGGTGGCGCCCTGCGCATCGCCTTCCTTGCGCGACAGCCAGTCGGCGTGAATCGAGACGAACAGCGCGGCGCCGGCGTTGCGCGCAATGCGCACCCGGTCGGCAAGCGGCACGAAGGTGTCATCCGTGCGGGTCATCAGCACGCGGTATTTGCCGGATTTCTCGATGCGGTCGCGCAGGCGCTTGGCGAAATCGAGCACAATGTCTTTCTCGAGATCGCCGCTCGCGGCCTTGGTGCCGTTGTCGAGACCGCCGTGGCCGGGATCGAGCACGACCAATGGCCGCGGATCGGTATTATTGGCTTGCGGGACTATGGCCGCCGGGACTTCGGCATGGGCCAATTTCTCGTCGGCAGCGATCTTGCGCAAAAAACTCTCGCGGTCAGTCGAGGTAAGGTCGAGCACGAGGCGGGCCGGAGCCCCGTCGGCGGCGTCGATGACGAAGGCTTTGTCGATACGGACCGGTTTGCTGACGTCGAACACCATCCGCGAGCCGCCGGGCATCACGAGCCCAAAGCGGAACGCCTTGATCAGCCCCCGCCCGGTCTCGCCGGCCTTCGGCGGCAGCTGGAACGTCACCTGCGGAATGTCGAGGACGACACGATAGGGGTCGGCGAGCGTAAAGGCGTGGAGGTCGACCTTGCGGTCCAAATCCATGACGAAGCGGGTTTGCGTATCGTCGCCGCCAAGCCGCGCATCGGTCGCTACCGGAAATGAGTCGGCCGCCGCAGCGCGTGTCGGGCCAATGGCGGCCGCTGCTGCCGCGGCACAGAGCACCCCGAGGAAAGCCCAGCGCGCGGCCCGGACGGCCATCGGTTTCCACCCCATCCTGCCCCCCTTACTCCAATAGGCATGCGTGGTTAATCGAAAATTAAGACCTGGCAGCGGAGCGATGGAACCCTGTGGAATTCACTGTCCGTAGAGCCAAATCCTACAGAAGACTTGCAAATTCCCCCTGCCCGGCCTTAAGAAGGGCATTGTTGACGGTGAAAGGTTCCGGCTGTGTCGCGTTAGGGCATCCGGCAAGTCTTTTCTGGCAAGTCTGCCGTGGCTCCCCGAGAAACATGACGGGAGCAAGGCAGGCGGCTTTCGAACCGCGCCATTTGTTCGTTGCGAACCTGCGTTCATTGCGAACTTGGCGCCGAAAACGACAAGCAGCGCCGATGCGCTTGTGAAGATGCCCTTGTGAAGCAGGACAGCCTGAGCCTCGCGCGTCCGTGGCAGCAACGCCAAAGCTGCTGGAACCGCGCATGCCGTCAGCGATCGAGCGAAATTGCGGCCGCGCCCCACGCTGCCGCCTCATCGCGGTTTGGAGTTCATGTACGAAGCGCAAGCAAAGGTCCCAACACTTCGGGTCCCCATATTTGGGAAGGGCGGCGTTCATGCGGCGCGCGCCCGGTCCCACGGCGCTTGCGGCGGTCGCGATTTCCGATCCGTTCCATTCACCGACAATTGGGCCCGTCCCTTCACCCCTCGCCGATGCGGCGCAGAGCAAGCGGACACGCAGGCCCTAACGAGATCCAGCAATGGCCAACAAGATGCTCATCGACGCGACCCATCCGGAGGAGACCCGGGTGGTCGTGCTGCGCGGCAACCGCGTCGAAGAATTCGACTTTGAATCCGCACAGCGCAAGCAATTAAGAGGCAATATCTATCTGGCGAAAGTGACGCGCGTTGAGCCGTCGCTGCAGGCCGCCTTTGTCGACTACGGCGGCAATCGCCACGGCTTCCTGGCGTTCAGCGAAATCCACCCGGATTATTATCAAATTCCGGTCGCCGACCGGCAGGCGCTGATCGACGAAGAAGAACGCGCGCAACGCGCCGCCGACGACGAAGTCGACCGGCGCTCGCGCCGGCACCGGCATGCGCCGTCCCGCCACAGCCGCCGCGACGAGGTCGTGCGCGGCGAGCCCGCCGAGGCCCACAACGGCGAAACCCAAAACAGCGAGACGCCTGAACATTTTGCCGCCGAGGGTGAGGACCATGCCGGCGGCGAAAGCAGCGACGGCGTTACCCACATCGAGAGTTTTCCGGGAACTGCCGGAGAGCTTGCCGAAGCGGCGCCGGAGCCCATGGCGGAAACGCCGCACGAGACCGAGCAGGAAGCCGGGCACGAGGCTGCAGCGGACGCGGAACACCACGCGGCGCCCGAGGCGGAAGCGCACGAAGCCACCGAGGCCGGGTCCCCTGTCGGCGATTCCGATGCCGATACACACGATGTCGAGGCCGCCAGCGACACCGGCAATGGCGCTGCGGAGGAAAACGGCAACGGCTCGGCGGTCCACGAAGCGCGCGAGCACGACGAGAACGGCGAAGAAGAAGAGATCGTCGAGTCGGTCGGCGGCGGCGACGCACTCGAGGAGGTTCCCGACCGTGCGCCGCGCCATCGCCGCCAGTACAAAATCCAAGAGGTTATCAAACGCCGGCAGGTCATGCTGGTGCAGGTCGTCAAGGAAGAGCGCGGCACCAAAGGCGCGGCGCTGACCACCTATCTGTCGCTCGCCGGCCGCTATTCGGTGCTGATGCCCAATACCGCGCGCGGCGGCGGCATCAGCCGCAAGATCACCAGTTCCGAGGATCGGGCTCGGCTCAAGGAAGCGGCCTCCGAGCTCGAAGTGCCGGAGGGGATGGGCGTCATCCTGCGCACCGCCGGCGCCAGCCGCACCAAGATCGAGATCAAGCGCGACTTCGAATATCTGTTGCGGATGTGGGAGACCGTTCGCGACCTGACGCTCAAATCCACCGCGCCCAAGCTCGTCTACGAGGAAGGCTCACTGGTGAAGCGGTCGATCCGCGACCTTTATTCCAAGGACATCGACGAGGTGATCGTCGCCGGCGACGAGGCCTATCAGGAGGCCAAGGACTTCATGCGCATGCTCATGCCGAGCCATGCCCGCAATGTGAAGCCCTACCACGACACCCAGCCGCTATTGTCACGCTACGGCGTGGAAAGTCAGCTCGACGCCATGTTCTCGCCGACGGTGCAACTGCGCTCCGGCGGCTACATCGTGCTCAATCAGGCCGAAGCGCTGGTCGCCATCGATGTCAATTCCGGCCGCGCCACGCGCGAGCACCATATCGAAGACACCGCGCTGAAAACCAACCTTGAAGCCTCCGACGAAATCGCGCGGCAGTTAAGGCTGCGCGACCTCGCCGGGCTGATCGTCATCGACTACATCGACATGGACGAAAAGCGCAACAACCGCGCGGTCGAACGGCGCTTGAAAGAATGCCTCAAGCACGACCGCGCCCGCATCCAGGTCGGCCGCATCTCGCATTTCGGCCTGTTGGAAATGTCGCGGCAGCGCATCCGGACCAGCGTGTTGGAAAGCTCGACGGAGAAATGCCCCTATTGCGGCGGCAGCGGCCATGTCCGCTCGGTGTCGTCCTTGGCGCTGCAGGTGCTGCGCGCGCTCGAGGAGCAGCTGATGAAGGGCGGAACCCATAATCTGATTGCACGCACCCGGCCCGATGTCGCGCTCTATGTGCTGAACCAGAAGCGCGCGCATCTGCGCAGCCTGGAGGAGCGCTTCGCCATCACGCTGACGGTCAGCGCCGATGAATCGGTCACGGCGCCGCAGGCCTTCATCGTCGATCGCGGCGAGCAGGTGCATACCATCGATGCCGCCAAGGCGCTCGCCGAGCGCAACCAGGCCATCGTCGCACCACTCGAAGACGAGGACGATCTCGAGGATCTGGCTGCGGTAGAGGGAGAAGAAGAAGAGGTCGAGGCATTGTCGCCGCCGACCGCCGCCCTAGAAGCCGGCGAAACCGGCCCGCGCCGCCGCCGTCGCCGGCGTCGTCGTGGCGGCCGCGACAACGGCGATGCCGCTCATGAAGCCGGCAATGGCGAGCCGCATGAACAGACCGCGGCGGCGAACGACGAATTTGCCGCCGCCGGCGAGCACGAGGCGGCAGGCGACCACGCCGAGCATATCGCCCCAGCGGAGCACGAGGGCGGCGCGGACGACGAAAGCGATCAAGGAGCCGGCGAATTCGCGCCGCGCGAGCGTAACGACGCCGGCGAACCGCGCCGCGATGGCGAACGGCGGCGACGCCGTGGCCGCCGTGGCGGCAGGCGTAACCGTCAGCGCAACGGCGATGCGGCGCCGCTCGGCGCTTTCGATTCTGGACCGCAGGAACATCGCGGCCACGAGGAATATGCCGCGCCGGAAGCCACAATGCAGGACGAGCCGGAAAGTTTCGCCGAACCGACCGAACTGGTCGCGACGCCTGCGACCGAGCCGGCGCTCAAGGAGGCCGTCGCCGATCTCGATGCCGCCCCGCTACCGGCTTCCGAGCCTGAACCGGTCCGCCGCCGCTCGACCGTCCGCGAGCCCGCCCCGGTCGCAGCGGCCGAGGCCGCGCCGCCGCCCACACCGGCGCCTTCCGCGGCACCGGTTGCAGAGCCGGTCGTCATCGAGACTGGTGATGCTGCGGCGAGCGATCGGCCGCGCAAGACCGGCTGGTGGTCGCGCCGCTTCGCCGGCGGGTAAGCGTGAAGTCCCGCTGGGTCGAGCGCGAAGCCGATGCCATGGTTACGCATGGCGCCGAGATGGGCATCGACCGCGACCTGGCGCTGCGCGTCTATACGACGAGGCTCCTCGGCCGCGATCCGAAGCTCGTTCTGCATGGCGGTGGCAACACCTCGCTGAAGACCCGCGCGCTGGATCGCCTCGGCGCGGAGGTCGAAGTCCTGCGGGTAAAGTCCTCCGGTTCCGACATGGCGGCGATCGAGCCGGAAGGCATGGTCGCGGTGCGGCTCGAGCCGATGCGCCAATTGCGCGCACTTCCGGCCATCGACGATGAAGAACTGATCCGGATCGAACGCAGCAATCTGCTCGACCCGTCGGCCCCTAATCCGTCGGTCGAGATGATGCTGCATGCCTTCCTGCCGCATAAATTCGTCGACCATACGCACGCGACCCCCGTGCTGAGCGTGATCGATCAGCCCGACGGCGAGAAAAAATGCGCCGACGTATTCGGCGGCCGGCTCGGATTCGTGCCCTATCAGATGCCGGGCTTTGGACTGGCAAAAAAATCTATCGAGGTTTTCGAGCGCTCAAAGCCCACGGACGGCCTCATCCTCGGCAAGCACGGCATCGTCAGTTTCGGCGACACCGCGCGCGACTCTTACGAGCGCATGATCGAGATGGTGACGCTCGCCGAGGAATTTATTGCGCGCCGCCGCAAGTCGGTCGCCTTCCCGGCCCGGCAGAGCGGCATAACCGTCGCGCCAATCGCCCCCATCGTGCGCGGCGCCTGCAGCGAGAAGGATGAGCGGGCCGACGGCGCCTGGCGCCGGCTAGTGCTCGACTTCCGCGGCGGCGATGCGGTGTTAAATTTCTTGAATAACAATGACTTGCTGCGCAATAGTGAAAGCGGCGTAATAACGCCCGACCACACCATCCGTACCAAGAATTGGCCGCTGGTCCTGCCGGCGCCACAGCCTGGCAAGCTCGATCACTTCGCCAGCGCGGCGCGCAAAGCGGCCGAAGATTTCATCGCGCGCTATCACGACTATTTCGAACGCCACAACAAACGCACGGGCGGCATCAAGCGCGAGCTCGATCCCCTGCCCCGCGTCGTGCTGGTTCCGGGGCTCGGCCTGTTCGGCCTCGGCCGCACCAAGCGCGATGCTGTTATCGCGGCCGACCTCGCCGAGACCTGGGTCGAGGGCGTCGCCGGCGCAGAAGCCATCGGCCACTTCGAATCGATCTCCGAAGCCGACATGTTCGATGTCGAATACTGGCCGCTCGAACAGAAAAAGCTCGGCGCCCGCAGGGAATTGCCGCTCGAAGGCCAGATCGTCGCGGTGACGGGCGCCGCCGGCGCCATTGGTGCAGCGACCGCGAGAGCTTTTGCGGCGGCGGGCGCCGAGGTCGCCTTGCTCGATGTCAACCTCGCGGCCGCGAGCGAACAGGCCGAGACGCTCAGCGCAACCGCGCTGCCGCTCGCCTGCGACGTGACCGATCCGGCGTCGGTCACGGCGGCCTTCGACAAAATTGCGGAAGAATTCGGCGGCGTCGATATCGTGGTGTCGAATGCCGGCGCGGCCTGGCAGGGCCGCATCGGCGACGTCGGCGAAGACATTTTGCGCAAGAGTTTTGAGCTCAATTTCTACGGCCATCAGCGCGTGGCCCAGGCGGCTGTAAAAATCATGCTGGTGCAGGGCACCGGTGGCTGCCTCCTCTTCAACGTGTCGAAACAAGCCGTCAATCCGGGACCGAATTTCGGCCCCTACGGCATCCCGAAAGCAGCCTTGATGGCGCTGATGCGCCAATACGCGCTCGACTACGGCTCAGACGGCATCCGCGCGAACGCCGTCAATGCCGACCGCATCCGCTCTGGCCTCCTCACCAAAGAGATGATCGCCTCGCGCTCCAAAGCGCGCGGCTTGAGCGAGAAGGATTACATGAGCGGCAATCTGCTCGGCCGCGAAGTCACCGCCGAGGATGTGGCGCAGGCCTTCTTGCATCAGGCGCTGGCGCTGAAAACCACTGCTGACGTCACTACCGTCGACGGCGGCAATATCGCAGCCGCAATGCGGTGACTGTCCTTCGCTCGCCCCGGGCGAGCTAGGTATTAGCACCTATATCGCTCCTAACCTCCTCGGCGACACTTGCCACTAAATTGATCGAAGAGATTGGCGATTCTCGTCCGATCGGAATTCGATTGAGAGGCTGCTGCCGGATGTCCATCGAAGATGAGATTACCAAAGCAATCGGCGCGCACGGGGTGTGGAAGATGCGCCTGCGCGCCGCCATCGACACCGGCAAGACCGACGCCGATATTGCCGACGTCGCCAAAGACAATCTCTGTGCGTTCGGCAAATGGCTTTACGGTCCGACGATCCCTGCCGCAGTCTCGGCGGGCGCGGACTATGCCACAGCCCGCAAGCTCCACGCCGACTTTCATAAGTGCGCGGCAACGATCCTGGAATGCGCGGTGACTGGAAACAAGGCGAAAGCGGATGCGCTGTTCGCGGGCGACTACGTCAAGGCGTCGTCAAGCCTGACAGCGGCGATGATGAAGTGGAAAGCGGACAGCCACTAAAGGCCGGCTTCGAGCGAACCCATCGCGGGCGCCGTCCGACTCAATCGCTCGACAGAATCACGTTCTTCAAAATCGGATAGATCTGGTTCTCCCAGCGCTTGCCGGAAAACACGCCGTAATGGCCGACGCCGGCCTGCATGTGGTGGCGCTTCAGATAAGGCCGCAGCTTGCTGCAGAGATCGTGCGCGGCCACCGTCTGGCCGACGGCGCAAATGTCGTCGCGCTCGCCTTCCACCGTCAGCAGCATGGTCTTGCGGATCGCGGTCGGATCGACCTTCTGGCCGTGCCATTCGAGTTGGCCGAGCGGCAGCGCGTATTCCTGGAAAATGAGCCGCACGGTTTCCAGATAAAATTCCGCGGTGAGATCGAGTACGGCGAAATATTCGTCATAGAAGGCCTTGGTCACCGCGGCCTTTTCCAGTTCGCCGGCGGCGAGATTTTCGTAAAGCTCCTTGTGCGCCTTGACGTGGCGCTCGAGGTTCATGCTCATGAAGGCGACGAGCTGGACGAAGCCCGGATAGACGCGGCGGAACGCGCCGGGATAGCGCAACGGCACCGAAGCGATCAGGGTGCGATCGAACCAGTCGATGGTCTGCTTTCTGGCGAGCTCGTTGACCTTGGTCGGATTGATCCTGGTGTCGATCGGCCCCGCCATCAGGGTCATCGAGCGCGGCTGCGCCGGATTGCCGGCCTGCGCCATCACGGCGGTCGCAGCCAAGACGGCGACACAGGGCTGGCACACCGCGAGCACATGCGCGCCCTGGCCGATGGTTTCGAGAAATTTGATGATGTGGTCGGTATACTCGTCGACGCCGAAGCGGCCGGCGGTCAGCGGAATGTCGCGCGCATTCTTCCAATCGGTGATGTAAACGTCGTGCTCGGGCAGCATGGTGCGCACAGTGGCGCGCAACAGCGTCGCAAAATGCCCGGACAGCGGCGCCACCAGCAGCACGCGCGGCTGCGGCGTCGAGATGTCCTTCTTGAAGTGCAGGAGCGTCGCAAACGGGGTCTCGGCCGCCGCTTCCTCCGTCACCTCGACTTCGCGGTTGCCGACCATGACGCTGTCGATGGCGAACGGCGGACGGGTATGGGTGAGGCCTGCGCGCGCGATCAGCTCATAGACCGCGGTGAGGTTGCGCAGCGCCGGGTGGTTGGCGAGCAACGGCGGGGCGCTGGCACTGAGCGCCTTGCCGGCCCAAGCCCGGACGGGCTCCATAATGTCGGTTTGCAGCTGATAGGCGAGGTACAGCATCCGTTATCCACGGGCGCCGCGGCCCGTGCGACAACGGACCCTACCGACCCCCAACTTCGAGAGAAAGCTAGTGCATTTTTTGTTGCACTGCGACAAGAATATGAACATCCTGCACAGTCGGACGGGGCGAGGGTTAAAGCGGCAACACTTATCGCCGCGCGGTCGCAGAAAGAATCCAGTTTCGCCCGTTAAGTGTTTGATTTAGGCTCAAATTTATAAGAGAATGACGGGATGTCCAAGGCCACACTCACTCTTGCCAGCAAGAATTACGGCTCCTGGTCGTTGCGCGGCTGGTTGCTATGCAAAATGGCCGACCTCGATTTCGAGGAAAAACATGTCTCGACCGACGACCCCTCGACCCGCGCCGAGCTCCTGCTGCTGTCGCCGTCGTTCCTGGTGCCGGCGCTCGTCCATGACGGGCTAAAGGTCTGGGATACGCTGGCGCTCGCCGAATACCTCCATGAGATCAATCCGGCGGCGGGGCTATTGCCGTCGGACCAGGCGCAGCGGGCGCATTGCCGCTCGATCTGCGGCGAAATGCATTCCGGGTTTTCCAACTTGCGCTCGGCGCTGCCGATGAACATCAAGGCGCACTTCCCGGGCTTCAAGTCCTGGGCCGGCGCCCGCGGCGATATCGAGCGCATCACCACGATCTGGCGCGACTGCCTCACCGCGCATGGCGGGCCCTATCTGTTCGGCAGCAAGCCGGGCGCGGCCGACGCCATGTATGCGCCGGTCTGTTCGCGCTTCACCACCTACGACGTAGCGGTCGATCCGACGGCTGCGACCTACTGCAAGACCATCATGGCGATGCCGCACATGCAGGAATGGATCGCTGCCGCCAAGGCCGAGCCCGACGAGCTCGAAGAGCTCGACGTGGAGTTTTAGGCGCCTAATCCCATTCCATTCGGCCGGAATAAGACCAATCGACCGTCCGGCCCTTGGGGCTCGCCAGCGCCGCGATCTCGGCCATTTCCTCATCGCTCAGGGCGAAATCGAAAATCGCGGCGTTTTCCGACAAGCGCTCCACTTTGCTGGTGCGCGGGATGACGACAATGTTCCGCTGCACCAGGTAGCGCAGACAAATCTGTGCCGCGGTTTTCTTGTACGCGGTGCCGATGCGCGCCAGCACTTCGTTATTGCGCATCGAACCGCGCGCGATCGGACTATAGGCGACCACCGCCATGCCGTGTTCGCCGCAGGCCGCGATCACCTTCGACTGGTCGAGCATCGGGTGGCATTCCACCTGATCGCACACCAACGGCTCGGTCGCGATCCGCGTCGCCTCCTCGATCAGCGCCACGGTGAAATTGGAAACGCCGATATGGCGCGTCAGCCCGTCGCGCTTGACCTTGCATAGCGCGCCCAGCGTCTCCTCGAGCGGGATCTGCGGATTGGGCCAATGCAGGAGCAGAAGATCGACCTCGGTCAGACGCAGCCGGACGAGACTATCATGCACGGCGCGCTCCAGCGCCCGCGGCGCAAAATGCGTCGGCCAGATCTTGGTGGTGACGTGGACATCCTGACGCTTGATGCCCGAGGCGCGGAAGCCTTCGCCCACTTCGCGCTCGTTATCGTACATTTCCGCGGTGTCGATATGGCGATAGCCGAGCCGCAAGGCCTGCTCGACCACGCGCGCGCAAGCCCGCCCGCGCAATTCCCAAGTGCCGAGGCCGAGCAACGGGATTTCGGCGCCATTTGCCGCGACAACCGGGATTGGTCCGATCGAACTCACTAGTCCCACTTCGGCGCTTGCGGCGGGCTGACGATGCGCGCGTCCGGCCGCTTCAATTTGCCGATCTCCGCCATCTCCGCGTCGCTGAGCTTGAAACCGAGACTGCCGAGATTTTCGGCGAGCCGCTCGCGCTTCGAGGTCCGCGGAATGGGAATGATACCGTCTTGCTCGAGAAAGCGCAGCGCCACCTGCGATGCGGTCTTGCCATGCGCCCGGCCGATCCGCTGCAGCGTTTCGTCGCCCGGGACCTTGCCGCGCGCCAAGGGGCAATAGCCGACCACCGCCATGCCGTCCCGCCGCGCCGCCGCGATCACCTTCGTCTGATCCAGATAGGGATGGGTTTCGATTTGCAGCACCGCGATCGGCTCGTTCGCCAGGCTGACTGCTTCGTCGATCATGGCGATGTTGAAATTCGCCACCCCGATATGTTTGGCGAGCCCCGCGCGCTTCACATTGCACAGCGCGGCAATCGAATCGCTGAGCGGAATTTGCGCATTGGGCCAGCGGATCATCAACAGGTCGACCCATGGCAAGGCGAGCTTCTCGAGGCTCTCGTCGACCGAGCGCTCGAAATCGCCCGGCGCCAACCGCGTGAACCAGACCTTGGTGGTGAGGAAAATCTCTTCGCGCTTGAGCCCGGCGCCACGAATGCCGGAGCCGACCTCGCGCTCATTGCCGTACATCTGCGCGGTGTCGAGATGGCGGTAGCCGAGATGCAAGGCCGCCTCGACCAGTTCGACGCAAAGGTCCTCCTTCAGCGTCATGGTGCCGAACCCAAGCGCCGGTATCCGCGCGCCATGCGACTGGATCACTTCCATTCCCTACTCCCGACTGCGACGTTTTATTAAGCGCTGCCAAGCATCGGCCATCGGACGCGGCATTTCCAGTCCAATGCGACGCTTGGTCTAATGCAAGGCTTTTCAACACAAGGCTTGGCGGCCGGTTCGGCCGTGACTGGATTCAGCGCGCTTTGCCGAGCACCGCGAAGGCGGCTTCGGGGGCCTGTTCCAGCACCTTGAGCAGGGCCCGCGCCGGTCCGCGCGGCGAGCGCTTGCCTTGCTCCCAATTACGCACGGTCTCGACCGGCACGCCGATGCGGGCGGCAAAAGCCGCCTGGGTGAGGCCGGTCTGGCCGCGCACATTGCGGGCATAATTGGCGTCGGTCCGGGCCGCCTCGGAGCGCGCGGCGCGGTGCGCCGCGGTCGCAATGGCTTGCGGATCGGTGGCGATCGCACGTTCGCCGCCGTCGGGCAGGACTTCGACCAAACGTCCGTCCGCTTTCAATCGCACGCGCAGCATGGCGTTCGCTCCGGCGGTCTGCCCCGGCATTTGGGCTCCCGACATCATACCTGATTCGTCGCGGATTCAATGAGTTAGCGCTGCTGCTTGCGTTCAAACCGTTGCGGCCTCGCGTTCCGGCCGGTGACATCCGCCGCCGCTGGCTTCAAAAATGCGTAGATTGCGCCACTATTCTCGACCCCGGCACACGCACAGGCCAAGATCGACATGATGAAACTCATCCGCGGCGGCACCATCGTCAATCACGATCATTCGCGCCGCGCCGACCTGCTGATCGCCGACGGCACAATCGCCGCAATAGGCGCCGATCTCGATGCGCCGGCGGGCGCCGACACCATCGACGCCGGCGGCTGTTACGTGCTGCCGGGCGGCATCGATCCGCACACCCATCTCGAGCTTTCGTTCATGGGCGCGGTATCGGCCGACGATTTCGAATGGGGTACCAAGGCGGCTTTGTCCGGCGGCACCACCATGGTGGTCGATTTCTGCATTCCGGCGCCCGGCCAATCTTTGCTCGCCGCCTATCAGGATTGGCGGCGCAAGGCCGAAGGCGCGGCGTCCGACTACGGCTTCCACATGGCGATCACCTGGTGGGACCGACAGGTGTTCGACGAGATGGAGGCTTGCGTCAAAACCTACGGCATCAACACGTTCAAGCATTTCATGGCCTATAAAGGCGCGCTGATGGTCAACGACGAGGAGCTTTACAACTCCTTCCTGCGCTGCGCGGGCCTCGGCGCCATGCCGCTCGTCCACGCCGAAAACGGCGACGTCGTCTGGCATTTGCAGCAGCATTATCTCGGCTCGGGCGTCACCGGACCGGAGGGCCACGCTTATTCGCGGCCGCCCATCGTCGAAGGCGAAGCCACCAACCGCGCCATTATGATCGCCGACATGGCGGGCTGCCCGCTCTATGTCGTGCACGCCTCCTGCCGCGACTCGCACGAGGCCATCGCCCGCGCTCGCGCTGCCGGCAAGCGCGTTTTCGGCGAGCCCTTGATTCAGCATCTCCTTCTTGACGAGGACGAGTACCGCAACAAGGATTGGGATTATGCGGCGCGCCGCGTGATGGCGCCGCCGTTCCGGCCCAAGGAGCATCAGGCGAGCCTGTGGGCCGGGTTGCAGTCGGGCTCGCTGCAGGTCGTCGCCACCGATCACTGCGCCTTCACCACGGCACAGAAGCAGCTCGGCCGCAGCGACTTCACAAAGATCCCGAACGGCACCGGCGGCATCGAAGACCGCATGCCGGTATTGTGGACCGCCGGCGTCAATAGCGGGCGGCTGACCAAGGAAGAATTCGTCGCCGTCACCTCGGCCAATGCGGCGCGCATTCTCAATGTCTATCCGCAGAAGGGCGCGGTCGCGGTCGGCTCCGACGCCGATCTTGTGATCTGGGATCCGGCGGCAACCAAGACCATCTCGGCCGCAAAGCAGATAAGCCGGATCGACTATAATGTGTTCGAAGGCTTTCGCTGTACCGGCCTGCCGCGGGCGACGCTCGCGCGTGGCGCCATTACCTGGCTCGACGGCGAATTGCGCGCGGCAGCCGGCGCTGGCAGCTATGTTCCGCGGCCCGCCTTTCCGGCCGTCCATGTCGCCAATGCCACCTGGCGCGAAATGACCGCGCCGCGCGGCGTCGAGCGCGTTGACGTGACGCCATAACAAAGAGCGAAACCGTTGCCCCTGCAAAACCTCACTATCGATCCGCAGCGATTGTGGGACTCGCTGATGGAGACCGCGAAGATCGGCGGCACGCCCAAGGGCGGTATTTGTCGGCTGACGCTCACCGATCTCGATCGGCAGATGCGCGATTGGTTCAAGGCGCGCTGCGAGGCGCTCGGCTGCACCGTCACCATCGACGAAGTCGGCAATATGTTCGCGCGCCGGAAGAGCAGGAACGACAATCTGCCGCCCATCGCCATGGGCTCGCATCTCGACACCCAGCCGACCGGCGGCAAATTCGACGGCGTGCTCGGCGTACTGGGCGCGCTCGAAGCGATGCGCACGCTGCATGACGCGGGCTATGAGACCAACGCGCCCGTCGAGATCGTCAATTGGACCAATGAAGAAGGCTCGCGCTTTGCGCCCGCCATGCTCGCCTCGGGTGTCTTCGCCGGCGTGTTCACGCCAGATTACGCCTTTGCGCGTGCCGACCGCGACGGCAAGACCTTCGGCGAGGAATTGCGGCGCATCGGCTATAACGGCGACGCCAAAGCCGGCGCGCATGAATTCGGCGCGATGTTCGAACTGCATATCGAGCAAGGGCCGATCCTCGAAGACGAAGGCCGGATGATCGGCGTCGTCCAAGGCGTCCAGGGCATGCGCTGGTACGAGGTCACCGTCACCGGCCAGGAGGCGCATACCGGCGCGACGCCGATGCGGCTGCGCAAGAATGCGCTGGTCGGCGCCGCGCGTATGATCGAGCGCATCGACGCCATCGCCCGCGAACATGCGCCCGACGCCGTCGGTTCCGTCGGCCTAATCGAGAACCGGCCGAACAGCCGCAATGTCATTCCGGGCGAAGTCTTCTTCACCGTCGACTTCCGCCATCCGGACGAAAGCTTTCTCGACGCCATGGAGACGACGTTCCGCGCTTCGCTGGCGGAAATATCGCAACCGTTACAGCTCGCCTACACCGAGACGCGCATCTGGAACTCGCCGCCGGTCAAATTCTCAGCCGATCTGATCGACTGCGTGCGGATCGGCGCCGCAAAGGCCGGCTTCACCTCGCGCGACATCATCTCCGGCGCCGGCCACGACGCCGCCTATATCGCCCGCGTCGCGCCGACCACGATGATCTTCGTGCCCTGCGCCGGTGGCATTTCCCACAACGAAGCGGAATCGACCAGCCTCGACGAATGCGCCGCGGGCGCGCAGGTGTTGTTGAACGCGGTGCTGGAGTTCGATCGCAGGCTGGGGTGACCAGAAAATTCGCGCGTCAGGCGGGACAGGCGGGGCGCGCGCCCCTCGCCACCCAGGGGCTAATGCGTGCTATGGCATCGTCGAAGAGGCGGCGGGCTGCCAAAGCCCCAATGAACCCTCGGGAGAGCGATCGTGACCGCGACAATTGCAGCGCCGGCAGACACGCGGCGAAAAAAAGCATGGTGGAGTCAATTGTGGGTGTGGGTGCTGATCGGGATGGCGCTCGGCATCGCGCTCGGTACCGCGGCGCCCGAGCTTGCCGGCAAGATGGGGCCGCTCGGCGACGCCTTTATCAAGCTCATTCGGATGCTGATCGCGCCGATCATTTTTTGCACGGTCGTGACCGGGATCGCCCACATGGCGGACATGGCCCGCGTCGGACGGGTGGCGATCAAGTCGCTGATCTATTTCGAGGTCATGACGACGATCGCCCTCATCATCGGCCTTTTGGCGGTCAATATCTTAAAATCCGGCGCCGGCATGAACGTCGATGTCAGCAAGCTCAATCCCAGCGTCGTCGAACCCTATGTGAAGATGACCCACGAGGTGGGCTTCGTGCCGTTCCTGATGAATATCATACCGAGCACATTTGTCGGCGCCTTCACGGAGGGAAACATCCTCCAGGTCCTGTTCATCGCCATCTTGTCGGGCTTCGCACTGGTGTGGATCGGCGAACGCGCCAAACCGCTAGTCGACGTGATCGACGTCGCTTCACGGATGGTGTTCAACATCGTCGGCATCGTGATGTGGACGGCGCCACTCGGCGCCTTCGGGGCGATCGCCTTCACGGTTGGAAAATTCGGCGTCGGGTCGCTTGCGTCGCTGGGCGAACTCGTTCTCGGCTTCTATGCGACCTGTATCGTGTTCATTGCCGTTGCATTCGCGCCGCTGGCTCGGCTATGCGGATTCAAGCTCTTGAAATTGGTTCGCTACATCAAGGAAGAGCTCCTTATTTGCATCGCCACCACCTCGTCCGAGACAGTCCTCCCGCGCATCATCGACAAGCTCGAGCGGCTCGGATGCGAAAAGAGCGTTGTTGGCCTCGTCGTGCCGACAGGCTATTCGTTCAATCTCGACGGCACTTGTCTCTACCTCGCGACCGCGACCGTGTTTCTGGCTCAGGCGACCAATACGCCGCTCGATATTTGGCACCAGATCGGACTGCTGCTCATTCTCCTGGTCACGTCGAAGGGCGCGGCAGGCGTCGCGGGCGCGGCCTTCGTGGTGCTTGCGGCGACGCTTGGCGCCGAAAGCAGCATACCGGTCGCCAGCGTCGCTTTGGTGCTCGGCATCCACCGGCTGATGTCGCAAGGGCTGACGCCCACCAATCTCCTCGGTAATGCCGTCGCAACCATCGTGATGGCCAAGTGGGAAGGCGCGCTCGACGAGAAACGCATGCACCGCGTTCTCGACGAAGGCGCCGCTTAGGCCGCAGACCCTCATTTCGAGGCGTGGTATTGTGCCCGGCTCGGGGCAGGCATGATCCTCATCGGGGATGAGGCGAATGGCAATCCGCATCGGACGGCGGCAATTCCTATCCGCGCTCGGCGGCGCCACGACGCTATGGCCGCTCTCGGCGCGTGCGCAACAAAACGATCGCATGCGGGTTGTCGGTATGCTGGAGCCGATATCCGCCAATGCGCCGGGCGCAAAAGAGCGCGAAACGGCATTTATGGAAGGGCTCGAGCGGGCCGGCTGGACACCCCTGCGGAATATACGGGTCGAGATCCGCTGGTCCGATGGCGACGAGGCACAAACGCGAAAGAATGCGGCGGAACTGGTGGCGCTCGCACCGGACGTCATTGTCACCGGCGGCAGCGCGGGAGCCGGCGCGATGCTGAAAGCCACCCGAACCATACCGATTGTATTTGCCATCGTCCCCGACCCGGTCGGCTCCGGCTATGTCACCAGCCTGTCGCATCCCGGCGGCAACGCGACCGGCTTCATGATGTTCGAATACAACCTGACCGGAAAATGGCTGGAGCTGCTGAAGGAGATTGCCCCAGGCGTGACCCACGCCGCCGTGCTCCGCGATCCCGCGATTGCGGCCGGTATTGGCCAGTTCGCCGTCCTGCAATCGGTCGCGCCATCGGTCGGCATCGAGGTCAGTCCGATCGACCTCAGCGACCCGAGCCAGATCGAGCCCGCCGTCGCCGCCTTCGCGCAATCGCCGAACGGCGGGATGATCGTCACCGCAAGCGCGATCACGGCGGCGCATATCGGTGTGATCATCGCTGCGGCCGCCCGCCACAAGCTCCCTGCGGTTTATGTTCAGCGCGCCTACGTCGTCGCGGGTGGATTGATCTCTTATGGACCGAATTTCTCGGCCCAGTACGGACGCGCGGCGGAATACGTCGACCGCATCCTCAAAGGCGCGAAGCCCGCCGATCTGCCGGTACAGGCGCCGACCAAGTACGAACTGATCGTCAACCTGAAAACAGCCAAAGCGCTCGGGCTCAACGTTCCGCCAACCCTGCTCGCCCGCGCCGACGAGGTGATTGAGTAAGTCTGCCGCGAGACGTTGACGGCGACAAACCGGCGCTCGGGCTCAACACCGGACAATCATAGCGACGAGGTTTGCGGAGCGGCGCTAGCGCGTGGCCGCAGGCGGCTCCATGCCGCTGTTCGCGATGGCTTCGGCAGCGCGCGGGGAAGCCAGGAATTCGATCAGCCGCTCGGCACTTTCAATCGCCGCCGAGCCGGCAACGACGGCGGCTGAAAAGACCTGCACGAATTGGATTTCATCCGCGATCTTGCCGGCGAAGTCGACGCCTGCCGCGTGCACGATTTCACTGACCGGCAGCACCGCAATATCCGCACCTCCCGCCGCAACGAGGCCCGTCGCGTCCTTGCCACGCGGCATCGCCCTGACGTCGAGCCGGTCCGCGATGCCGAGCCGCGGAAAAAGCTCGGCGGCGAGCCAGATACCGCTAGTGCTTCCGGGAACCGCGACGGTTTTGGCCCTGAGCAGAATTTGCTTGAAGGCCTCGACGCTCGTCACGTCGGGCTTCGGCGCTCCCGCCCGCACCGCGACGCCGAGCGGCACGCGCGCCAGATCGACGTCCGTCCCGGCAACAATCCGCTCCGCGGCGATCAGCTCGGTTAGGCCCTCCCGGGAAAGGATCACCACATCGGCCGCCACGCCGCGGCCGAGCTGGGCCGCGATCGTTTGCGGCCCGGTTCCCTGCGAAGCCCCCGATCCGGTCGTGACTTTGATCCCGCTCGCCCGTTCGAACTGCGGCAAGAGTTGCTCGTAGGCGCCCGAGAACCCGCCCGATATCAGAACGTTCAATGGCGCCGGATCATTCGTCATTAGGCCTAGCTCTTCATTCCCGCGGCGCGCATGACGCCCGACCAGCGCTCGAATTCGCTGTGAATGAACGCCGCGAACTTATCGGGATCGGCGTCATTGGCTTCATAGCCCTGCTTGTGCAGAATTTCCAAAGCGTCCGGGCTATGGACCGCCTGGCGCGCGGCATTGGCGAGTTTTTCGAGCACGGGACGCGGCGTCCCCGCGGGCGCTGCCAGGCCGAGCCACAGGCTGGTGTCGAAGTCGGGAATGCCGGCCTCCGCCATGGTCGGGACGCCTGGCAGCGCGCCGGCGCGCTTATCCGCCGCGATCGCCAGCGCCGATAATTGGCCGGCCTCGATCTGGCCGATCATCGCGGATGCCATATTGAAAGACATGGTGATATGGCCGGCGATCAAGTCGCCGGTAATCTGCGGGCTTCCCGGATAGGGCACGTGGGTCAGCTTGACGCCGGCGCGCTGGGCAAACATCTCGGCGGCAAGCTGCGGGATGCTGCCGACGCCGGTGGACCCGTAGAGCACTTCGCCGGGCTTCGACTTCGCCAGCGCGACAAGTTCGGCGACGCGGTGCACATGACTCGCGGGATTGACGGCGAGCACAATGGTGCCGGTCGCAAGAAGCCCGATCGGCGCCAAATCTTTGCTCACATCGAACGATGGAGTGGGATTGACGATTTCATTCGTCAATGTCGAGAGTGCAAACAAGAAAAGCGTGTAGCCATCGTTGGCGGCATGCGCGACATATTGGCCGGCAATGCTGCCGGCCGCGCCCGGCTTGTTCTCGACAATGACGGGCTGGCCGAGAATACCCGACGCGCCCTTGGCAAACAGGCGCGCGGCGATGTCGGAGGCCGCCCCCGGCGTGAAGCCGACGATGAGACGAATCGGATGCGATGGATAAGCATCCTCCGCCGTTGCGATGCCAGTGAGCGGCAGCAAGCCGGCAGCGCTCGTCGCCAGTTGCAAAAAATGTCTGCGGGCAATTACCATGGTGGATGCTCCCATAATGCATGAACGCGCGACCTCCCGCTTTGCGGCAGAGGGCACGCGCCGTAAGCCAGAACCTACTTCGCCGCCGCCGGAAACGCCGGCAGCTTGTCGACATCGCGCGCATCGTGCTGGATGATGACGGTCGCCTTGAAATTCGCCGCGATCTTCTTCAGCCGCTCGAGCGACGCTATGGTCTGGGCGCGATCGAAGTTGAATGTGGGCACGCCATCGTTGTCCCAGTTCTCGCGGAAATGCGCGGCGTCCCCGGTGATGAGGTAATTGCCGGAGTTGAGCTTGACCAAAAGGCTGTGATGGCCCGGAGTATGCCCCGGCGTGTACAACATGATCACGCTGCCGTCGCCAAACACATCCTTGTCGCGCGCCACGGGCTCGAACTTGCCCTCGCCTTTGCTCCAGTTCGCGAACGGCGCGAAGTTAACGCCTTCGGCCGGCTTGGGGCTGGTGATCGCATCCCAATCGCCCTTGCCGATGAGCAGTGTCGCCTGCGGAAACGAGCCGACCTGACCGGTGTGATCGGCGTGATAATGGCTGATGCCGACATAATTGATCTGCTCGGGCTTGAGATCGAGCTTGGCCAGTTGATCGACCAGACTGGCCTTCGGCGCTACCTTGGGCGCGGTCATGGCGTGACCGGTGTCCCACAACAGATATTCGTCGCCATGCTTGACCAGATAGCAGCTATAGACGAACTGCAATTTCAGATCGCCATACGAGTAAGTGTCCGAGAATCGCTCGTTGACGGCCAAAGGCGGTTGCGGCGTGCCGCAATCGAGTCGCGTCAGCGCCATGTCGGCGGCAGCCTGCGCGGCGACCGGCACACCGGCGAGCGTATAGGCGCAAGCGCCGGCCGCGAGCAGAGCCAAAATTCGCGGCATTGATCCCCCCTGAAATTGCGTGACAGTTTTTTCTAACGCCGCGGATGTTGCCGGTTGCGGCAGGCCCGGTCAATGCGGGGCCGCGGCTGTCGCCGGCCGGCGCTGCGGCTGTATCCCTCGTAGCGGACACCAAGGCGGACGGCCGGTGCAAGGGTTATCCACCCGGTCCGAGGGACGTTGCAAAACTGCTGTAAAGTTCCGCTATCCTTCGGGCGACGGTCACACTCCTCCGAGCCGCGATGTATCGCCATGTCGTACCGCACAGACAAAGCGCCCTCTCAGGCGCGGGCCCGGCATCACGTCGGATTAGCGCTGACGGGCATCAGCGCATTGATCTTGATATTGATCGCCTACGCGGTTCTCAACGGCCACGACCTTCTTTCGCGCATCGCAAACGACACCGTGCCCTTCCTGCTCGCCCAGGTGAACCGCTAATTTCGGCCGCCACGGCCGAACCGGCATTCAGACCGGACTGCTCAATCAAAGCTGCTCAGGCCAAAGCGGAAAGCACCACGCATCGAAACGGTATTATCGTCGCAAGCAACTCGTTCGAGTGCGTAACGTTGCAGTCCCTCTCGAAGGGATCGGGGTGAGAAATTAAGCGGATTCCAACGCGGGAAAAATTACGAAGCGCCCCGTGGGGGCCCTTTTTCTGCTCTCGTTGATTAAGTCGGTCGATTTTTTAATTGCTTCCCACAACCGACTGATTTCGGTAACCGAGCAAGGATCGGCGTCATATTCCTCAACCCCCTCGCCTCGAGCGAGGCTCAGCGCAAAACTCGTCCGGTGCGTGATTTGTCCACCCCAAACGGGCACGCCCAGTTGAGCCAGACACTCTCGGGCCGACGTCACCGTCCGCGACTCCAGCTTGTCCCGTTTCGGAGCGGCGCCGTTTAGAACGACGAAATAAGGAGTTCGCGCACAGCGCGCTAATTCAATGGTGTCTTGGACGGCATCAAGATCAAACAAATTCGGCCGGCACGGGACAACGACAAGCGTGGCGGCCTCCATCGCTTCAATTACACTCGCCGACACGTTTGCGGGCGTGTCAATAAAGGTCCATCCGATGCCCTGTCGTTCCGCTTTCTGTAAGATATCCGGAATGCGGCGTTTCACAATCTTCATAGGGAGAGCCGCTCCTTGACGCATGTCGTTCCAAAGCGTCAGGGAGCCTTGCGGATCGTCGTCGATGAGCAAGCAAGGTCGGACGCGCAAGTGCACATGCGCGGCAAGATGCGCAGCCAGAGTACTCTTGCCGGCACCTCCTTTGCGCGATGCCAACGCAATGACATTCATGGGTACTTCTCGAATATGAAATGGGGCGCGGACCCGGCGCTAACGCGCCTCGCCAATCATCGAAAAACTAGCATCATAACGGTGAATGAAGAGTCTACGCGGGTGTCACAGACCCGTCATATTATCGGCTCGCCTCCCAAGCACCGGGGCTCAATTCGCGGCTATCCCCGCGCGCCCAATGAAGGGTGGCCATGCTGCGGGGAGACATCGCGCCAGGATTCTTGGCCTGACCGTCCGATTGTCGCCACTCCTCATCGCCGACGAGGTGATCGAGTGAACCTTCCGCAATACAGTAATTTCCAGCGGTGAGGCGCAGCTTCGGGTCAAAGGCGGCGGCCCTCACGCCGGTCGGTCGCGTCCGCTATGCACCCGATCGCGACCTTGCGGCTGCGCTGCGGAAAGCGCCCGTCCGGGCCACAACCGCCCTCACTCGGTGCAACAAAGCAGCGGCGAAAATATTCTCCTTGTGGAGCTTTAACAGCCCCATATCCAAGCCGCGGCCGTGCCAGGTGGAGGAGGCATCCACAGCATCAAGCAGACTCCAACCTGTGGCATCGCATAAAACGAAAAATAAGAAGTGACGGTTTATACTCTCGATGTACCCGCGCTTAGCTAGTGAAGACGGCCCAACATCTTGCACGGCCCATTGAAACCCTGACTGCAAAGCGATGCACACGCGGCGGTATCCTTGCTGCGGCACCGATAGAGCAATTCTCCGGCGCTCGAACCGCTCGACGCGCTTCTCGCGGGCGGGCTAGCCGGAGGCTTAGTCGACGATTTGTCGTCCGAGTTGGTCTTCGCTGCTTTGCGGTCGGGCTTCGTCGGACAGACCTGTCCGGTTTGCGCCCGCACGGCTTCGAGCGTAGCCGCGTTGATGGCCTCGACATTAATCTTGGTGCCGGCGTGACCGTTGAACTGCTCGAGCGCATGACGCGCGCGATCATCCCAGACCCCGCTGAGATCGCCCGGATCGCAGCCGACCTCCCGCAGATGCGCTTTCACCAGTTGCACAATGTCGGTGGGACCCAAAAGATCGGGAGGCTGCGTTGGGCCGGGTGTCAGCGCCGCGACCTGATTCTCCTTTAAATGCTGGGCCGCCTGGGCTGCGGCGTCCTGTTTCGCCATTTCGAGTGCCTGCTGTAGTTCGCTTGCCGATTTTTCGGCGGCAAGTTGCGCAGCCTTGGCGGCCTCCTGAGCTGCTTTTGCGGCGGCGGTCTCGCGCGCCGCCCTTTCGAGTGCGTCCTGTGCGGCTTTGGCTTCTCGCTGCGCTGCTGCCGCGGCGGCCGCTTTGCTTGCGGCGTCCGCTGCTACGTCGCGCGAGTCCTTGGCATCGGAAGAGCGGCCCTGCTCAGCCATCGGATCGGGTTTCGGCGTCTCCGGCAGCGCGGCAAAATGAAACTCGCCTGTGATCGGCGACATTGACATCCAAGGCTGCTGCTCTCCGTTCGTCGCCCACGACACGCTCAGCCCAACGTCGTTGAAGGTGCGAAATATGTCGAGCCCCGGTTTGCGCATGGATTTCGCCAGCGCCTTACTGTAGGGGCTGTCGCCGTCGGCGCCGTCCTGCGCCACATTGCCGGGCTGTGTCGCGAACGAAATGATGGTTCCCTCGGGCGCTTGGATCTGCGCTAGACCGCCATTGGCTGCGCGCAGGCCGCGCCCGCCAAAAGGATTGTTGCGGCAGGCATCCAAGACCACAATGTTAAGGTGCGTGCGCGCACCCTCCATCTGCCGAAGCACGAGATTGACGTCCAGCATCTGGAAATCGACGTCGGCCTGCTTGGTCGGATTTGCGCTAATCGGCACGAGATAATTCGC
>Ga0181526_10000566_pt1 | contig 38873 bp, 28 predicted proteins | sample PEATcosm2014_Bin_35_FD_119750 | JGI IMG/M metagenome (GOLD analysis project Ga0181526, IMG submission 119750) | Peatland microbial communities from MTU Mesocosm Facility, Houghton, MI, USA - PEATcosm2014_Bin06_30_metaG | ecosystem: Environmental > Terrestrial > Soil > Wetlands > Peat | place...
CCGGTGGGAATATCGGAGGCCACCCGGGCGCAAGAAGTGCGATGCCGCACATTCGGCCCCGCCGCCAGCAGACCATCACCTAGCACCCGCCCCGCCCCGCTACAATGAACCTTACACACCCCCCACGCCCAAATGATCCAACTCACCGGGGCCGCGAAGTGAGCGGCGAAAACAGGCCCTCCATGCCCACGCCGCCGGCGGGAACGGGCTAACTGCTGCTCTACCGCACCGAGGACGGGCGAACCCGCATCAACGTCAGGCTAATCCACGAATCCGTCTGGCCGACCCTCAATCAGATCGCCGATCTCTTCCAGCGCGACAAATCGGTCATTTCAAAGCACGGCAAAAACATCTTCGAGACCGGCGAACTCGACCCGAAGTGTTGCAGAATTTGCAACAGTTCGAGCCGGGGGTGGCCGGTCCGTGATGCGCGAAATCGAATTCTACCGCCTGGAGGTCATCCTCGCCGCTGAAGCAAGCCGGTGACGGCAACCACTTCGACGAACTGCTCGCCCGCATCCGCGATATCCGGTCCTCCGAGCGGGTCTTCTGGCGAAAGGTACTCGATATCTACGCGACGAGCGTGGACTACGATCCGCGCGCCGAGGCGTCCCAGCAGTTCTTTGCCGTAGTTCAGAACAAGATGCACTGGGCGGCGCACGGCCAAACTGCCGCCGAAGTGATCGTCCGGCGTGCAGATTCAAGCCAGCCCAACATGGGTCTGACACATGGGCCGGCAGCCGGCCGCACCGTACCGATGCCGGTATCGCCAAGAACTACTTGACCCATGAGGAAATTGAACCGCTCAACCTTGCATCTCACCAACGCTCGCCAGTTACATCTTTGCCGGACATCATGAGCAAGTCGAAGACATAGAAATGGACATGGGTGCTGCCGTCTTTCAGAAGACTGAATACTGGCTTCCCGGCTGCATCGAGCATTCGGGCAAAAGCCTCACGGCTTTCCGGTTGGATCAGCGCGTTGTCATCTAAGGAGCGCGTTGAATAGATGTCCTGCGGCGTCGGCACGGCATTGTAATCGCCCGCCAACACGACCGGCACGCCGGCCGCAATGAGTCCGGCGGCGTGGGCGATGATGCGTTCAAACCACGCAAGCTTGTATTGGAACTTCGGGCCAGGCCGAGGATTTCCATTCGGCAGATAGATGGAAGCGATCAAGACTCCGTTCACCGCCGCCTCGATGTACCGCGCCTGGGAGTCCTCCTCTCCGGGTTACCGGGCAGGCTGGAGCGGAGCAGCACGGGAGCATGATCTCGCGCCAGGATAGCCACGCCATTCCAGGAACGCTCGCCCCGCCACACGGCCTCGCAGCCGAGGGCGCGAAGGGAATCCACGGGAAATGTCTCCTGCGCAGCCTTGAGTTCCTGGAGGCAAACGACATCCGGCGCACCTTGGTCTAGCCAGGCCAACAGATTCTCCATACGCTTGTTGATGTTGTTGATGTTGAGGGTCGCAATCTTCACCGTTCGGGCCTCGATTCGGCAACGCATGCTTGGACTGAGCGCGCGTGCAAGCAGGCAAGACAGGTCCCGATTCCCATCATGGATTGACCGGGACCAACCAGGCGCCCGCCCCTTAAAAAATTCTAAACATCGAATGAGGTCAGCTTAACGCCTAACCGCCGAATCCCCAAAAACCCTCATAGCCTGGACTGGGGATGACGCCGGAACGCGAGGCTCAACTCATGGCATCGCGGATCTCGGCCGTAATGGTGTAGGACCGCAACCGCGCCGTGTGGCCGAATATGTGAGAGGCGATCATCAGTTCATCCGCTCCCGTGCGAGCGATAAAAGTCTCCAGGCCCTCGCGAACGGCCCGAGGAGCACCAATCGCAGAGCAATTGAGCACTTGCTCGATAATCGCGCGCTCATGTGGCGTAAGCCCCTGCTCGTAGTCCTGTATCGGGGGCTGAAGACGCGATGGCCGGCCGCTGCGCGAGTTCACGAACGCCCGCTGCACAGACGAAGCGAGAAAGCGCGCTTCTTCACCGGTGTCAGCGGCGATAACGTTAAACCCCAACATGACGTAAGGGCGATCCAACTGCGCGGACGGCTGAAAATGTTCCCGATAGATCGCGAGCGCCGCCATCATTTGTGGCGGAGCGAAATGAGAAGCGAACGCAAAAGGCAAACCTAATTCCGCGGCGAGCGTGGCCCCAAAGAGGCTGGACCCCAGAATCCAGACGGGCACGTTCAATCCCTCTCCTGGAACCGCATGAACGCTCTGCCCTGTTTCTGCGGTTTGAAAGTAGTGCATCAATTCAACGACATCCTGGGGAAATCGATCGGCATCGGATGACAGGCTTCGCCGGAGCGCTCTGGCCGTCACCTGATCGGTGCCGGGTGCGCGTCCCAAGCCCAAATCGATCCGGCCAGGGAATAGCGACTCCAGGGTGCCAAACTGTTCCGCGATCACCAGCGGGGCATGATTCGGCAGCATGATGCCGCCAGCACCGACGCGGATGGTCGACGTGGCGGCCGCGACACGCGCGATCAAAACAGCGGTGGCGGCGCTGGCGATCCCCGGCATGTTGTGGTGCTCGGCCAGCCAGTAACGGCGGTAGCGCAGTCTCTCGGCATGCTGCGCGAGATCAACTGTGTTGCGAAAGGACTGCGCGGCGTCGCTGCCTTCCAAAATGGGCGAAAGATCCAGGACGGAAAAAGGGATCATGATTTGAATCTTCCTAAAGCACCATGATACCTGTCCAGTTCTCGCGGATCGAAACTGTTTCAGGAGAACTCTTTCAGAGCGCTCATGACGCCGGATGCAAACGCCTGTCCCAGATCCCAGATCGAGCACCGTCTGCGGTGCTCTTCTCTTCTCATATCGTCTCTGACGATGTACAGTCCTTGTCCGTTGAAGTCATTTACGACAAAGTGGTTATGTGACCCAGTCTTCTCTTTCGTCGGTACATTGAATGTGGCGGGTGTCTTTTCCCAGCTGCCTTTTGACCCGTAGTAGGCGTGCTGCCCGGATATTGGAGTGATGAAGACGTCAGCGAGCTCAATTTGGCTTTTGTCACGTGAACTCTTGACAACAGCGCGTTTGTGCACGACCACCTCCGCGCTGAACTTGTCGCTCAGCACCATATCAATAATCACGCAAGTGAACGTTTTCGTTTGGGCCATCTGAAACCTCTGATTGAGAACGGCGTGAGTTAGTATGGCATGACGAGATTTCGATTGCAACCGAGTGCGACAAGGCGGTAGATCACAAGAGCCTCCGAACGGTCGGGAATCACATACGACGTTGCCCCCGACAATCCACGTGGCCGCCTAGACTAGACTAGTCGCCAACCCGCGGAAGTGCCGCCGGGCCTGAAGCGCCTCTGATTCAGCCTTAGGGATAACGGTCTCCGGCGTCCTTGGAAATCGTCTTCCTGAAGGGCATGCCGGCCAGTCTTCACATCGGATCACCGCTCCCGTCCCTCCCCCTTCACCAACGCCAGCAGCTTCCCTTTGCGGGCGCACTCGGCGGGTGTCCTGCCCTGCGACTCCAGCCACCGCCTGAAATCCTTCATCCTCACCTTATGGTCGATGGCGGGCTGCTTGACGCGCACCTTCAACTCCGCCAACCCCTTGCCGACCTCCTCCACCCAGGTGACGCCGCGCAGGATTCCCAGCGCCTGCACCCCGCTTCGTAGAGGGATTCGGGCAGGACCGGTTTTTCTGTCGCCACCGGAATTGCCGTGGATGCCAGCCGAAACATCTATGTGAGCGAGGCAGCTACTGGCTCTGTGTGGAAGTTTTCACCGGTGGCCCAATGATGGCGCCCAACTAACGTGCTCGTCAGGCACGGTGCAACCGACCCCCCATGTCGAGAACCAGAGGGCGAAGCGAAGACGCTCCCGTTCAGGCGCTCTTGCAATGGGTCAAGGGTTGAGTCGCCCTGATGGTTTCCCGCCTCTACGGGCTTCGGCCTCTGCCGGGCCAGCCGCGCCGTAATCGTTCCGGCGGCACGTTCGAGAGATAAGGCTTGATATCGAGAATAGGGGTTCCCTCCAGCATATCAATACCCCGGACGCGGAGAAACCCTCGATGTCCGTTAGATCCGGGTCAATTCCGGGCGTATTTTGAGAGACCCGCCTCATGCTTCGCGCCCAGTCCCTTTGGAATCTCCTTAGTCCTGGCGTAAGGACTTCTGAGTTACCCGATAGGCTCCGGAACAAACACGTAATTGGCACCCCGGCGCAAAAAGGGAAATGCCCCGCCCGCTATTCCATTCTAAGCGCTTCCATAGGCGAAATCGACGCCGCGCGGCTGGCCGGAATGATGGCAGCGACAAATGCGCAGGACGCGAGCGCGCCAGTGGCCACACCCAGCGCGAGCGGGTCCCAACTGGATACCCCATATAGCTCGGCGGAGAGAAGCCGCCCTGCGCCCACAGCCAGCGGCACCCCCAGCAGCAGCCCCAGGAATACGCGATTCGTCGCTCCGCTCAGTACCAATTGCACGATCTTGGCGCGGTCGGCGCCAAGTGCCATGCGAATGCCAATCTCGTTGGTCCGTTGCGCCACGGCATAGGCCGTGACACCGTACAGCCCGACAGCAGCCAACAACAGAGCCACAATCCCGAACAGTCCGGCCAGGCTGGCTACGGCGCGCTCCTGATCGAATGAGAGAGCGACTTGCTGCTCCATGGTCCTGACGCTGGTAACGGTCAGGTTGGGATCTACTTCCGCCAGCGTCTTCGTAAGCACCGGCTCAAAGGTGCCCGGCGCGGCGTTGGTCACCAGCATGATGCCGCCGATGAAATGCGACCGCAGTTCGAGTCTCTTCATCAAGTCGTTCTTGTAATCCACATTTTGCGCCAGCGGCACGAAAAACATGGGGCGCGCCGGCCTGCTCAATCCAAAGCCCGCAAACTTGGCATCGCGCACGACGCCGACGATACGGAATGTGCCGGCGTTCTCGGGCAGGTCAAGGCCGAAGTGCTGTTCCAGCGGGTTTTCATCGCTCTTGAAGAAACGCTTCACAAAGCCTTGGTTCACAATCGCCACGGGCGCCGTCGTTTCATTGTCGGCTGTGGTAAAGCCGCGCCCGCGCAAAATCGGCATACCGAAGTTCTGTTGATAATTCGCGCTGACGCGATCCCATGACGCCCCCCCATCCTCGCTCAATTTGGGCGCGGGATGGCCACTTACGAAAATCAGCTCGCCCCAATTGTTGGTGAGCGGATTATACAGCGCTAGCCCAGACCCCTGCACTCCAGGTAAACGATTGAGGCGTTCTTCCAGCCGACGGTAGAGTGCGGCCAACTGCGGCTGGGTGTAAGTGGCTGGCGGATTGTGCAACGAAACCACCACGCGCCCTTGAACCCGATATCCAAAGTCTTGATTTTCGAGTTTATTAAGGCTGCGGGCCAGCATGGTTGCACCAGCCACCAGAACCACCGACAGGGTCGCCTGCACGACCACCAGTGCCTTGCTGGCGAACGAAGAGCGGTCGGTGGTGCCGCGTCCCAACCCGCGCAACGCTTCAGCCGGATCGGTGCGTGTGCCGAACCACGCGGGTGCCGCTCCGAAGATGACTCCCGTCGCCAGCGCCAAACCGAACGCGAAGCCCAAGACCTTGAGCGATGGCACAGTGCTAATGGGAAGAAAATGGGAGCTCTGGAAGGCTAGCGCGAGCAGCAGCCGCGCGGCTGCTCCGGCAACCACCAGTCCGGCGATGCAGCCGCCAATAGCGAGCAGGGCGCTTTCTGTGAGCGCTTGCATAACGATCTGCCATCGGGTGGCGCCCACGGCCAAGCGCACCGCCGTCTGTCCCCGACGCGCCACCGAGCGAGCCAGCAACAGGTTGGCAACATTGGCACAGGCGATCAGCAGCACCAAGCCACAAACGGAAAGGAGGATCTGCAGACTGCGCCCATATTCCTCTTTCATCTCCGCGACGCCGGCTCCCGCCGGCACCACGTTAACGAACTGTTTGGGCAGCAAGCGGATAATGTCGGGCATCCAGTTGGAGGGATATCCGGAATCATTCTGCATCCATTGCCTCAGCACGCCCGTGAGCCGCGGAGCCATTCCGGCAATCGAAGCTCCTGGCCGCAGCCGGCCAATCATGCGGAGCCATGCGGAGATAGACTGATGCTGCAAGGCGCCCTCACCATCGATCAATGGCTCCTGCTGCACCGGTATCCAAATGTCAGGAGGGTCGCTGCGCAAGGTCTCGCCGAAGAAGCCAGGCGGCGCGACTCCGCTCACGCTGAACGGACGGCCTTCTACGATGAATGTCGAACCCACCACCGACGTATCGCCACCGTAGATCGTCTGCCAGGCGTGGTGGCTGAGCACGGCAACCGGAGGAGATCCAGCCGTGTCGTCGGTGGGGGTAAACACCCGTCCACCGAAGGCTCCCACGCCGAGCGTTGAGCAGTAGTTTCCGGTGACGTATTCGGATCGCAGCGGCCTGGCCACGGATTCGACGCCTTCACGCCGCACACTCAAGCCCCCACGGCCGGCCTGGAAAGCGGCCACTTCCTCGAACTCCGGTGCTTCGGCTTTTAGGCGCTGGAAGAGGGGGTAGGAAAACATCCCCCATCGGTCCTGAGGGCCGCCTTCTACGCAGCAATCGTCGCCTTCGCCGACCCGGTAGAGCCTCCCAGGATCAGCAACTGGCAACGAGCGGAGCATCACGGCATCGATCAATGTGAATATCGCGGTGGTCCCGCCGATTCCCAAGGCGAGCGTCAAAACGGCCGCAGCCGTAAAAACGGGCGACAGCCGGAACTGTCGCACGGAATAACGAATATTCCGAGCGGGTTGCGCAAATGCATGCCTCCTCAATCTTTACGAACCTGAGTCGCCGCCAGTTCCGGAAAGAAGCAGATGTTTTGGCCGCAACTCGACATAATTTCCTCCAACACTTGTTGTAATGACGCCCTCGGGAATGGTTGGTCACGGAGGGGAAATGCAATCAATTCGAGGTGGACGAGCTTGGCGAGCACCGCAGTGGACTTCGTCGCCCATGGGCCGCAAGCACGACTGGGATGCCGGATGGTGCAGTCAACCGCCCTACGCACCAGAAAATGGCCGCCCTTCGCGCACACTTGGCCCACGTCGCGCCCGCCGCGCCCGTACGGCTCGTTCTACCAGGCTGGCGGCTCGGGCCGCCACAGAACGCTGGGCCATTGGGGCCGGTTGCTCGCCGATGCATTTGCGAATCGCTGGGGAGACCTGTGGGGGTTCGGCAGGATTTGTATAGCAGTCGGCGATTGAAAGCATACCGTCATCAGCGTTGTAGGCTGAGAGTGAGGAGCAATCCATGCGAGGCGCTCTACTCGTCGTCGTAGCCGGGTTTGCCGTTTCGCTTCCGGTCTGCGCGGGCGATGGCCTGCCGCCGCGTGCCAGCAGCTCGGAGTATCCGGTTTGTCGAGAGTCCCAGAACGCCACCATCGCGGCTGCGCTGGTGCCACCGGACTTGGCGAAGAAGGTCTTTCCGCCCGAAGTGAGCAAGAATTTCGTGGTGGTGGAAGTGGCGGTATTTCCGCTCGAAGGACAAATCGCCGATGTCGATTCCTTCGATTTCGGGCTGAAATTCAGTGCCGGCGAGGTGAGCCACCCGCGCGCTCCGGACGAGGTCGTGTCACTGTGGATGGAACAGGACGCGCCGCAGCCGCCGAGCAAGGCCGGTGTGACTGGCGAGACTGGCGGGGTATACACGAGCGGCAACGACCCCGCGACTGGGCGCTCTCGCGGTTGGGGAACCTACTCAGGCGTGGGCGTCGGCTCCGGCGACCCTGCCCCGCCGCGCCCGCCATCTGGCGATCCACATGGGGGTGAGGCTAACTTGGGCGCGAAGGCGCTGCCTGAAGGCCCGGCCGTTCGGCCCGTAGCGGGATATCTCTACTTTCCGTTGCCTTCCAAGAAGCGCAAGAGCGGGCCGTTGGAGTTGCAGTATTTGAAAGACGGCGTGCTCGTCAGTCTCCCGATCCCGGCCAAGTAGGTCCTGCCAGGATGCGTATATCATTTCCACGGCGTCCCGGCGGAACGGGGCGCGCCGGTCCGGTAACGTGCCAACACTCGGATTGAAAAAGCGGGGGTTCCTACCGTTGCGTGTTACCCATGGATTGAGGACGCCCGGGGAGGCGAATTCGGCATTGCGCCGCGCAGATTACACGTGTCGCTTCCAGCGCCATCGCCAGGAGTTGCGGACGCGAAAATCCGTGCCTTTCCTCCGCTGGTCCTCCGCCGCCGCAGCGGTCGGCCTGGCGCGGCGGAATCTAGTCATTTGCCGGATTGCGTTTGTCAGATGTCGGCTGGATCCAGCCATTCTGCGATTGGGACGACGTCCGCGCCGCTCGCGGCGCGCGTTTCGGGCACACCCCAGCGCCAGCCTGAATGGGGTGTACAGCCCGCTTGCGAAAGACCGAAGCACACGCCTCGCAGACTGTTGACAGATTCGGCGTGTGCGGCCTGCCGATTGCGGCTGTACGCGGCGATCTCCACAAATACCCAAGCATTCACCCATAGCCATCCCCGATAGCTGGGCGTCGACTCGACGGAAGCGCAACGCAACCGCCGGCTCACGGCGACAATGTCCCGAGCGGCTTCGACGGCTTCCGTCGTGGTGGCCACTACCGGCAATCGCGTCTGGGCGTTAGCCGCGTAGCAGGCCGCCGCGGCACTCGCGTAGTAGCGATACCAGTATCCGCAATCGGATGCGGCCAGTTCGGATGCAGCGAAGAGTGCATGAAAAATCGGGGGGGCGGCAAAGGCGCCGGCCAAGCTTGCGGGCACATATGCCGATTCACCGTCGGAGTACTCGCCGGTGGCTCGGTTGATCAACCGCCAGCAGATGGCATCGCCGCCGCGTGCGAACGCTTTGGTTACGTTGTGGCACAACAACAAGGCTGTACCTGGATGCTGCGCGATCTGCAACGCCAGATCGTAGAGTTGGCGCGTGCCGACCGGAGCACCGCCGGAGGCCCAGTGTTGCAACAGGCGGCGGCGCAGTCCGATCGCGTGCGCGAGCAAGACAGGTTCGGCAAGGTATTCCGTGGTGGCTTCTGGGGGCACTTCCGGGCCCGCCTCCCGGGAACTGACGAAAAGCGTGAGCAGCAGCGGATCGACCGAGAACACACGGCCCGACGGGTCGGCGGTTGGGGGACCTGGGTCCCAGGTAGTAGTGAAATCGTCCATCAGGCGCGGTGCCGGTCTGGCCACAAGCGGCGGCGCGGCCGGCGTGAGGGGCGCGGGCGCCGCTTCCGGGAGCGCACGCTGTTTATCTATTCCCAACCGGAATAACAAATCCGGCGCCAGAAAACTCTCGGCGCCAGCCGGTGGCGGCGCATACCGGCCGGAAGAGAAATACCGGGCGCGGTCGCGTATCCAGATCTCGGGGTACTTGGCCGCCCGCGGGGGCGCGACAAGCGCGGGCGACGATGGCGTTTCGGGCGGCGCATCGGGCGGCGGCTCGGGCTGCGGCTCGGACTGCGGCTCGGGAAGGCCGCTTTCAATTACTTCCGCGACCGGCGGCTCCACCGCGGGTTCGATGAGCGGCGGCTCCACCGCGGGTTCGATGAGCGGCTGCCACACGGGCGGGGCCGGCTCCGCGCTTGCTTCGATAGCGGAAGGCGCCGCGATGACGGGCTGAGTTATCCGCTCGACCGGGGGCGGCAAGGCAGGGGACGCTGGCGCCTCGACACCGGCAATCGCGGGCTGATCCGGCGCAACGCCGGCGGTGGACCGGTTTCCCGCGCTCCCGTAGGGTGCGAATTCCGGAGTCGCATCCGGTAGCGGCGGCAGATTTCTCAGGTCGCCGCTTTCGGGTGCCGGCAGTTCCTTTGGCTTGCGACGAAATAACCAGATCCTCAGGCGCCAGATCCGCATTCTTACCGTCCGCCGCGTGCGCTGGAATTCGACATTCGAGCCACTATAACCGATCCGAGGGGGAGCATCAATCGCGAACCTCCAGCGGCGCGAAGCCGTCGCCCCGATCGCACTCGCAACGAGCATGCCCTGGATCCGCGAGTGGGACGGTGCATCGTACGACCACCTGCCTGCGGGCGGCATGCTCGATCGCCTTCCATCCGATTTCATCCACAATGCGCAGCGTCAGCGGGGCCAGCGCCTGGTCCGCCCAGTCCGAAGAAGCAAAGCGGCAGGCGGGACCTTCCTCGACTGTGCAGAGGAAAGTAAACGACGCGCCCAAGAGGTCGCGGCGGATGTGGCGCGATGCGGTCTCCAGGATGCGGGCGATGGTGGTGCGGGTCAGGTGCATGGAGTTCTTATCTCGCTAAAGCTCGAAAAATGTTATATCGACCCGGCTGCCGCCATGCTCCTTGCCGTAGGCAAATATGTCCGGCTGCATCTCTTCCGGAACGAGGCGCCGATCGTAATTCAGAATAACTTCGTCGATATCGATTTTCTGCCCGGTCAGATCGAGACCGCTTCGCCGGACGTAGCCGAATCCGTAATACTTAGCCAGTTGCTCTTCGATGTCGCCTTGCACGAGCTTCTTAACCTCCGACTGGCTCAGACCCCGGAAGTCTCGAGCCTTCTGGGAGACCGCACTGAATCCTTTTTCCGACTTCCAAACAAAATCCGGGTACACCACCTCGCCCGGACCAGGATTAGGCACCCTGCTGAAGCCCAGGTTCTGGGCAACCTTGCCGCCGGTAATGTCGCTGATAATGGCTCCCGTCTGGCCTTGAGAGAGTCTTCCCCGAAGAGCGGCAATCAGGTTGGGATTGTCGGAGTATTCCCTCTGGAACGAGGCGAAGTCGCGCGGCGCTTCGCGCGAGGTCTGGCCTGTTTCCCTGATATCGGCGCGCATGCTGTCGACTCTCTCCTTGAAGTACTGGTTATACATTTCCCACAAGGATTGATCTTCGGGAGTCTTGACTGAGGGCGGCGGATGATCGATTTGCGGCCGGGACGGCTCGATAAGTTTGTCGATATCCTTTTCCGAGCTGATGGCGCCAGCCGAAACCCGCCTGGCGCCAGCGGGCACACAGATCGCGCCGTTGGAATGCCGGCACCAGTTCCCATCTGCGCCGCGCCGCCAGGTGTGCCCGTTCGGCAATTCAACTTCTTCTTCGCCGTTAGGCAACTTGCGGGTAGGGGAGCGTTCCACGATGGATAGCTCCGAGTCGATCTGCTCGGGTGACGGTACCGCGTCTCCCTTCCCCCCTTCCAATATCCGCGCTTCTCCCGCATTCGCGGGCTGCAGCTTCTGGCCGGCGCCCGCGACGTCCGGCGGGGCGTTCGGATCCTTCGGAGTAACATTGGCTTCCTGCGGACCGCCCGGCTTGGTTTCCGGCGCTCCCGGCTTGGTCTCCGGCGCTCCTGGCTTAGTCTCGGAGACCCCGGGATGGCCCTCGGCCGTGGGTAGATGCGGCTCTTGGTTGAAGTGCGGACGAAGACCGCCGATTTCCTTGGCGAGACCGGCTAGGTCGACGGCGGTCAGAGCCGCGCTGACACCCAGTATCGCCCATTCAAACATGCCCGGCGCAGAGACGCCGAGCAGCGCACCGCTGGGATCGGTGGAGGCCGCGCCGAGCGTGCGGCGATCAAGCATCTCCCGCGCCTGCACACCGACCTGCGCCACCCCCACGCCCGTAGCCAGCGCGCCGCTGGCAGCGGCGTAACCCGCCAATCCAATGCCGGCCAACCCTCCAGTCAACCCAATTAGAACGGCAGTTCCCAGTGCCAGGATCATCTCGACTTCAAATTTCGCAACCTCATGCTCCTTCTGAATGCGGTCGAGTTCGATTTTCAGTGCGGCGGGCAGAGAGTTGCGTGTGGCGGCTATTGCGCCCGGCAGGTCGAGCGGGTTGATGCCGCCGGATCCGACCTTCACAACGGCATCGTCGGTGCGCCCCAGTAAGCGATCGAACGATGCGTCCACGGAGGCCAGCAACGTGGCGTCGTCCGGTGGTTTGTCGCCTTTAAAGGCGTCGTGCGCGACATATGCCGCCAGCGGGGCCAAGACCGGCACCAACGTTGCCAATCCGAGCCCGAACGCGGCGGCGGCTTTATTCGCGGTGGTGGACTTCTTGCCCATGATGTCGACGTCCGACATGTCGGCCAGGAAGGGGAACTCGTTGTAGAGCAGAACCAGGGACAAGTCGATTCCCTGCGTCTGTTTCCGCCGAAATGCCATCAGGTCGTCGCGCAGATTGAGCAGCACCACCTTCTTCGACCCCCAGGCAAGGCCGCTGGCCGTCAATGCCGAACGTGTCTCCAGCACCCGCTGCAGCGTAGCTGGGGAGGAATCGGGCTGGGCTTTGTCCCAGAGAGTTTGGAACTCTTCCGGAATCGTATCGGGGCCCGCGTTAACTCTCACGGCAGCCCGGATGTCGCTGGCCAAGCCCTCCAGCGTCGATTTCTCCGCGTTCAGCCTAGCCCTTGCCTGGCCCGCCGCGCGGATGGCCATCGCGGTGTCTTGCGCGCCGGATTTCGGATCGTTGGCCGAACCCGCGCCCGACTGCGGATCGGCCGCAGGTTTCTTGGCCATCGCCTCAAACTGTTGCTTGCGCGCCAACAGTTCGGTGCGATGCGCGCCAACCAGAGACACGGCGTTCAGCCGGATCAGGGTAAGAACTTTTTGTTTAAACGCCGCACGCTCTTCGTCGGTCTGCGGCGCGTTATCGGACAAGCCCTTGGCCATCGCGGCCGCAGCCCCGGGCGCCGCTCCGACCGTCTGCAGGTAGGATGGGTCCTTGCGATGCCAGGACGAATCGTACCAGTCCCAGGCGGCCGTGTTCGCAGGGTCGAGAGGCTGCCGCTGGATAAATCTCCGCACCGCGCCCGGCGGCTCGCGCCGCTTCCGTTGCTCGTCGTCGGCCGGTTGGCCAGGCTGCGGCCCCGACATGAACTCCTCGGCCTTCTTCTCCGCCTCCTCCTCAAGCGGATCGTCCGGGGCGCCGATCTTCACTCCATGCGCCGCCTTCGTGGCGATCGCGGGCTCTTTGCCGGAGCCTTGCTGCACCACGTGCGCGACTTCATGCGCGAGCAAACGCCGTCCGCCGTGGCTCGCCGGCGCGTACATGCCAGCCGCGAAGTAGATATCGCGCCCTGCAGTGTAAGCGAGCGCGTCCAGTTTGCCGGCCGACTCCGCCGCCTGCGAGCCAGTGTGCACGCGTACGTCACCCAAATCCGCTCCGAAGTGCGATTCCAGAGGCCGGCGCGCGGCGGTATCCAAGGGCTCGCCCTGGGTTGCGGGAATGCCGTCGAAATCGGACGGCGCGCGACTCGCCGAACTGCGCTGGAGCGCGCGCTGCTGCTCCTCCTCCTGGCATTTCGCGCAGGCGCCGCCGCAAGCGCACTGGCGTTGTAAGGCTTGCGCGCGCATCACCATCTGTTGCGACGCGCGGTTGCCGTACAGCCGTTGCGCGCGCCGCAGCACGGGCGCTTTCAACCGCTCGACCGAAAGGGATCCGGCCGCGCAATCCGGAGGCTGCGCCGGTGCGCCCCCAAAGAGCCTTTCGACAAATGGGCCGAATACCGCCCCAGGCCCGGCAGGCACAGCTAGTTGGACACCGGCTTCCGAACTGCGGGACGGAGCCTCCTTCTCCATTGAGACTGTTTCGGCGGCGGCACCCATAGCCTGTTACTCCCTATGCATGACATGCACTGAAGCACTGCGACCGCGCAGCCAAGCACTGCATGCCTCCCATTCCTGGAGCGTTCGAACCGCTTAGACAGGACGTGAAAGCGCCTTCGCACCGATCCAGGCAAACCGGATCTTCGTGCAGAGGCCAGTTGATACCCGGCCAAGCCGTCATGATGGCGTTGAACGCGTTTCGTTGCGCCTGCGTCCAGTGAGCCGCGGTGAAGATGAAAGTGTCCCGCACAAATGCGTCGACATCCTGGCAACTGCACTTACAACGCAGAGACGTCAAAATGCCTTTGATACTCTCCTCGGCCGTGTCGACCTTGTAAGTAAACCAAGGCTTCACATAGTCGCGAACGGATTGATTGCCGGCGACAGCCCCGCGATAGAGAGGAGGAAACTCACTCATGATGGCCGCCAGCTCGCTTAGATAGTAGTTCAAATCGAAGCTCCGGCCCTTGGGGTCTGTGTATATGCCCGTGGAGCGCGTGCAGGTCGTCCCTGCCGGACCCGGATGGGCGGTCGCGCCAAAACGCGCGTGTCCGAGCTCATGAGCTATAGTCTGCAGCGCCTGCGTTCGGAACAGTTCCCGATCGACAGGCACGCCATTTTGCCGAATTTGGGCAGCGGTTGGGTCGCGGTAATAGAGTTCGGCTCCTTTCTCAAGATCGTCGGGAAGGGCGATGCACGACGGGGGACTTCCGGAATAGCCGGGAATGATGTCGCTGCAAGCCCGTGTCCATCCCCCCGCTTTGATTGCCATGTCGACGAATATGCCGTGAACCAGGCTAAGGTCATAGCCCGCCTCGCGAGCCATCCGCGCGAGATTGACCGCCTCCCGCCCGTGTCCGGAGGCCTGCACTTGCGCCTGCGGCTGCGCCGCCAGCGCCTTGCGGCCGGGCTCTTCCTCCGTCAGGGTTTTGGAGGCGTACTGGCCGGGCGCGCCCGGAATGGGGGGAGTGCAGATGGCTCCTGTAGCGCACTGGCGTTGAATGAACCTCTGGACGGCGCCCGAGGACTCGCGCCGCTTCCGCTGTTCCTCGCCGGTGAGTTCGCCAGGCTGCGCACCCGTCATGAACTCCTCGGCCTTCTTGTCCGCTTCCTGCTCGAGCGAGTCGTCCGGCGCGCCGATCTTCACTCCGCCCGCCGACTTGGCGGCGATGGCCGGCTCTTTGCCGGAGCTTTGCTGCACCACATGCGCGACCTCGTGCGCCAGCAACCGCCGTCCGCCGGTGCTCGACGGCGCGTACATGCCCGTCGCGAAGTAGATGTCGCGGCCCGCCGTGTAAGCCAGCGCGTCCAGCCTGGTGGCGGATGCCGCCGCTTCCGGACCGGTATGCACGCGAACGTCGGCCAGATCCGCCCCGAAGTGCGCTTCCAGGGGCCCGCGCGCAGCGGCATCCAGGGGCGCGCCGTGGGTGGCGGGAATGCCGTCGAAATCCGCCGGAGCACGGTTTGTGGAACTGCGCTGCAGCGCGCGTTGCTCCTCGTCTTCCTGGCATTTCGCGCAGGTACCGCCGCACGAGCACCGCTGCACGACGCGCGCCCGCATCACGATCTGTTGCGACGCGCGGTTGCCATATAGCCGCTGCGCCCGCTGCAAGACGGGCGCCTTCAACCGCTGGACGGAAAGTGGTCCGGCGGCGGAATATCGGGGCGCTGCCGAGGACCTTCCCACGAGACTCTCGATAAGCGGGTCGAAACCCGACTCCGGGGAAGCAGCCGCCGGCGTCTCCGCTAGTCCGCGGCTTTGCGAGTCGCAGTCTCGCTCAACCGTGAGTGCTTCAGAAGAGGCCATAGATGTTGCGGATTCTCCTAACTCTGTACTTATGACGATACCCGAGAATACGAGTGAGACTCCTCCTCATTTCGCCCACGGCACGGCTGTGCTATTGTAACCCCCACGATTTGGCAGCTCATCTTCGTAATCGCAGGCGGCCACACAGGGTATTGTGTTGGACCAGAAATAGCCGACGATTTTTGCAACCAGATGACGGCACTGTGCCTCCTCGCCGGGGCTGGTGTACATCTCGACCACGTACCGGAAGTACAAAAAGCCATCGGGAAACTCGGCTCGGCGCTTTTCATCGAACTCTTCGTTGAGTTGCACGTCCATCTCAGCACATGCCGCCGTCACAGTGAAGCGTTCGACGGCGCCTCCAGTCAGGGCACTGATTTGGCGTGCAAGCTCCGCACGCTCCGTCGAGGTATCGATATAGACCTTGCAGTTGAGATCGTTAGCTGCTGGCATGCGATCCTCTTTCACTTAAGGGGAATCCACGGACCGTTGTCGAAAGGACCGTCTACGCGAATAATGGAGATATCGACATCCATTCCCAGGTCCTTTGCAACTTGTTGGCGCAAGGGCCGCAGGCCCGCTTCGCCAGCCTGGATTTTACCAGTTTCCATCGCGTGCAACATGGTGCGCTCCTTTGCACTGCCTGGATTCGGAGTACCAAATTTGTCGCGCACAATCTGATTGAACTTATCGTCCTGCACGCGGACAGCAATGTCAATATCCGAATCGGGTCTGGCGGTACCAGCCGCACGGCTGCCGTGGACGCGTATATCGTCCCCGAATTCACCCGCGCCACTGCGGACTTTAGTGGACATTTCGCCAAACTGCTCTTCGGTGAGGCCTTGTGGAACGCCTTTCGGCTTCAGGCTTAAGAGGCCGCCAATCGCCTTTCCGGCAACTGTCGCAACCATCAGTAAAAAGGCGGCGGCGTCGGCGACCGCTTTCTTGCCTGCCTCTATGACGGTCGCCTTATCCACGATCGCCGTGGCATCCTTGACATTGGTTTTCGAAGCCTGCTCCAACGCAAGATACTGATCCAGACTGTTGTAGGCTTGAATGCCACTGGCCGCCAGTCCGACGCCGGCCGCAATGAAAAATGTCGCCGTTCCGGCTGTGGCAAACTCTACGACGACAAACGCCACCGCCGCTGCGGTCTGAAAGCCGAGCCGCACCCAAAATTCACGGGCTTTATAGTCTTTGAGATCGTCCTCCACGACCCATTTATTGAAGGCGTTCTGGTAATCCACTCCCGACGTGGAGGCAGCCGTGCCCGCGAGCAGTTGTGCGTGCAGAGGAACCATATCGCGGTAATCGGGATCGTTTCCTCCGATCTTGGATTCGCACTGCGCGATATCCTTCAGGGTCTGCGACAGTACGGCCTTGATTGCCTGCCTGGCCTTGGCCGGGCTGGGGGCATTGGAAATGGGGCCGAGCTTATCATCCGGCCCCCAGAAGGTCTCTCCCTGCTGGATGGCGGCATAGATTGTGGGATACTGATTGGCGGCCTTGGCGATAAACCCGGTGACTGGGTCCCAGTAGCTTTTGACTATCTGCCAATCGCGATCTTTGTTCGCTTCATCCTTATCGAGGTTCCGGTCCGGACGCTTTTCCGGATCGAAGTTGAGGGGCGCCCAGAACGGAAGACCGTCGTCCGGGATATTATAATCGTCGCCAACCCGGACCGAGCGCAGTTTTTTCTCGACATCCTGCGCGGCCTTCACTTGTGTCGCCATTTCCTGCACGTCTTTCAGCCGTTGGTTCTGTTCCTCCGTCGGGACTTCTTCGTCCACACCCAGGCTTTTCATCTCGGCTTGGATGTACTCGCGGTTTTTCCGAAGGTAAGTCAGGGCCAGGGTCTGAACATCGCTCAGGAACGCGATCCGCACCTTTTGGACAGCCGGCAGCTTGTCGAGATCCGCGCCCCCTGCTATGCCGTCCGTCCATAACTTGGTTTCCCGGGCCATGATGGGCGGGACCTGCTCGCCGAAACTCGACCAGATTTCCTCGATCTTCCATTCGTCCCTGGGGCCGACCCAGCCTTGATAGGTAAGAATTCGCAGCAGATCGATCTTCTCGGACTCGTTTGCCTGATTGACATCGTTGATGGCTTTAACGTCGCCCGGGTCCCGGCTCTTAATCGCCGCGTCTATCTTTTCGCGTTCCGTTTTGTCGTCGCTGAAGGGCCAGCGCCGAACCACCCCGGCGCCCAGAGACAGCGGAGGCAGCGCACCAGCCGCGCCGCTCAGCGCCCGCGTTGCAGCGGCCTCCGCTTCCAGTTCCAGCGGATCGTCGGGAGTTGAGATCCGAGCTTCCCGGCCGGGGGCATATGCCGAGGGCGCCACGCGCTCCTGCTGCATGGTATGGGCGAGCTCGTGAGCGAGGAGATGGCGGCCTTCACCCGACGAGGGCGCGTATCTCCCTTCGCCAAAATAGATGTCCCGGCCGATGGTGTAAGCCTCAGCTCTTATCGATTGCGCCGCTTCGGCTGCATCCGGCCCGGTATGCACGCGCACGTCGCGGAAATCCGTGTGGTAGGCCGCCTGCATGAATGCAAGCGTCTGGTCGTCTAAACCCTGGCCGAAGCCCGGTTGAAGGTCGACATTATCCGGCTGGGTCTCGCCTTCGGTCCGCGACACCAGCCTTTGGACGAAACGATTCCCGCAAGTCTTCTGAACGCGCCGGGCCGCCGAGGCGCGAGTGTGGAGGTTCGCGGCGCGATCGCGCGCAGAACTTCTCAGAATCCGGATCACCTGGTGAATCGGGAGATCCTCGACCGGGTCGGCTGGCGGCGAAGCGACTTCGGTCGATACCTCGGCGGCGTCCCGATCCGCATCGACCGAATGCTCGCGCTCCCGCTTGGCGGAGAACAGGCGCACGCCTTCGAAGCGCTTTTCGTCGTGCGTGGATGAGGCAAGTGGCTCGGCTGCCGCGGACATCTGGGATCACCTGATCGGAACTCGCAACCCGGAGATGAAAATGTTCTTGGCTATGTAACCGGGCGGTACGGGCTTGCCCTCAAAAACAGCCTTCGCCATTTCCTTTTTGATGGTCTCCTCATTGACTACGCCCATGGGATGGGCCGCATAACTGTCCTGGCCCAGCTTGGTCGTGTTTTCGTACATATAGGGACAAAAACTCAGCCCCGGATCCACTGTGCATTTGGCCTTGGCATCCTGATTCGCCCACGTGATCTGAGTCCCGACAGGCGCACCAGCCACGATTTGCTGCCAGCTTTGGCCCACCGGGATTTTGACCTCGCGGAAGTTCATGGTGCCGGGAACCACTTCCGTCCCCCCTGAACGGAAGGGCCGCTCACCAGGCTTCGTTGCTTCGATCGTGGGCTGCCACTGCATGGGCGATTTGCCAAAAAAGCCCAGCTCCAACTGGCCGAATTTGGTATTAAACTCCGTCCGGCTCAGGGTTCGCCAATACGCGTACATACGCAGGATCGTCACGAAGTCGAAGCAGTCAAAACTCCACTTGGTGGAGCCCCCACCGGCCTTCGGTACGGGCGTTCCTATGTTCTTGACCAAGCTGTTGATGGCCATCCAGGGTTCTACTTTCGAGACCAGCACACCGCGCTTCGACGCTTCTTCCCAATCGCGCGCATCGTACCCATCGTTGGGGTCGACGCCTTGTGCGCTTCCCGCGCTCAATCCGAACTCGGCCTTTCCCAGCCGTTCCGCGCCTTCGCGCAACGCCTCGTCAAACGTCGGTGTGGTGGCGCCGGGCGCATCCGGAAACACGGCCGCCCGGTTCTGCTTAACCGCACCGATGTTCCTGCCCGCGTATCGATCCGGTTTTTCGGCCAGCCATCCCCTGGCCCGAGCGACATCGATGGCGCCGTGTGAGGGACTTGTCTCGCCGAGAGCGAGGATTGCGGACATGCTGTGTTCCTGCACGAACTGGCGGGCGTCGGGGTTCGCGGATATAGCGTCTACCAGAAACGGCAGTTCCGCGCCGAACATGTCCTGGAGAGTCTGAACTCGCATCATGGAGGTCAGCAGACCGCCTCCGGGAAGGAGGGCGTCAAGACGATCGCGCCAATTCGCCGCCTGCTGCGCGGCGCCCGCCTGCTGCGGTTGCCGCTGGATCTGCCTTTGTGCCACCGGAGCGGACTCACGCCGCTTGCGCTGTTCCTCATCGCTGAGTTCGGCGGGCTGTGCGCCGGACACGAACTCCTCGGCCTTCCGCTCCGCGTCGGTCTCCAGCGCATCGTCCGGAGCGCCGATCTTGATCCCATGCGCCGGTCTTGCGGCCAGGGTGGGCTGTTTGCCCGATCTCTGCTGAACCACATGGGCGACTTCGTGCGCGAGCAGGCGCTGGCCGCTCTGGCTGGAGGGAGCGTACATACCCTCCGCGAAGTAGATATCCCGGCCGACAGTGTAAGCTTGAGAGTCGATGCTCCCGGCGGCGCCGGCGGCGTTGGAATCCGTATGGACCCGGACGTCCGACAGGCCGGTCCCGAAATGCCCTTCGAGCGCGCCTCGCGAAGCTTTATCCAACGGCTGGCCACCGCCGATGGCGGCGAATTCCTCCTCCGTTCGATGCGTTCCGAGACACTTGGGGCAGGCGCCTCCACAATCGCATTCGCGCTGGGCCGCGCGCGCCCGCATGACGATCCGCTGGGACGACTGGTTGCCGTACGCTCGCTGGGCGAGCCGCAGGACGCGCGGCGTAAGGCTGACGGGGGCGGCCGAACGGCTTTGTCCGAGGCGCTCAACTACCGGATCGTACAGCGGTCCCGGCTGGGCATTCCGCGTTTCTCTCGCGGGCCTCTCGCCAGCGCCGGATTCGCTATCTTTCCCGGCGGAGCTTTGTTCCGGAACAAGCGGCCGCATCACATGACATCCTTATTCTCAGTCCTCTGGGACGTCTCGAAGTACTTTCCGAAGTCCGCCTTCATGGCCAGCTTGCCTTGCTTCTGCAACTCCACCCGCACGCCGCGGATCATCTCCGGCATGCCGATCTTTTTTCCCGCGCTGGCCGCCAGAAACGCCGCGGTCATCACGGCATTCTTGATGCTGCCGCCGGCCAGCTTAAACTGACGCGCCAGAAAGCCATAGTCGATGTTTGCATCCACCGGCGCGCTGGCGGGCACATGCTGCCGCCAGATCCGCTGACGCAAGGCCTCGTCCGGAAAAGGAAAGTCGACCACCTCCTGCATGCGGCGCAGGAAGGCGTCGTCCAAGTTGCGCTGCATATTGGTGGCGAGAATCACGAGCCCTTCGTACTGCTCGATGCGCTGCAACAGGTAGTTGACTTCGAGATTGGCATACCGGTCGTGCGCGTCTTTCACTTCCGTGCGTTTGCCGAACAGAGAGTCGGCCTCGTCGAAAAACAGCAGGCTCTGGCTCATTTCGGCCTCGCGGAAAATGGCAGCCAGGTGCTTCTCGGTCTCACCGATGTACTTGCTGACCACGCTCGAAAGATCGATCTGGAACAGGACCAGCGAGAGGTCGTTGGCCAGCACCTCCGCGGCCATGGTCTTGCCCACGCCGGACTGGCCGGAGAACAGCACATTCAATCCCTTGCCGCGCGAGAGCTTATCGCCGAATCCCCAGTCGTAATGCACCGTGCGCCGGTGCCGCACACGCGCCGCAATGTGGTCGAGCTGCCGGCGCTTGTCGTCGGGCAGAACGATATCGGCCCAGGTATAACGCGGCTGGATCACGGTGGCAAAGCGGCGCAGGTTCGAGCCGCTCAGCGCGCGTCCGGCTTCCATCAGATCTGCCATCGAAGGCTCCGGATCGGAAGGATTCCGCAGGGCCGCCAGGGAATGCCCCAAGGTAATCGCCTGCCGGATGGACGGGCCGCCGAAACGGAACGTGTCGGCCAGCCGGCTGGCATCGGCGTCTCCCGCTACACCGGCCAGCGCGGCCTCCCAGGTCTGGCGGCGCTGCTCGAAACTGGCGGCCTTGATCTCGACCTTCCAAATGTGCAGATCCGGCGGCATCTCTCCAAAAACGCTTTCCGGGCCCAGCGCGATGGCGTTTCCCGGCAGTTCGTCGATCGCGCGCCAGAGCTGTTTGCGGGCTTCGGTGGCGCGCGGCGGCTCCTCGGCCGCGGTGGGCGCTTCGGGCACGTCGGTGGCGAAGACCGCCAGCACAGCGTCGTACAGCGCCACGTCCCGGATCAGGCCGTTAATATCCGCGGAGGCGCTCTCCAGAGCCGCCAGGTCCACCGTGATCAAGGGACGTTGCTGGGCTTGCGCCAGGGCGGCGGCTACGGCCTGCAATTCGGGGCGTACGGAGCCCACCACGCGAATCACCGTTTTGGCGGCGCCCGAACGCTGCACGGAATCCACCAGATTGTGAAGCTGGGTGCGGGTCGCCTGGTCGACTTCCAGGCTTTCGATGGTCGTCCGCGGGACCACAAACGCGCCCAACGCCAATGACGTGGGGGCGTGCTCCAGCAGGAAGCGCAGCATGGAATCCTCGATCTTGAGGAACTTGCGCAGCAGCGTGGCCTGGCGGTCGTGCGGCTCTTCGAGGAGTTCCAGCATGTGAAAGTGAACCAGTGGCGCGCCAGGCGCCAGAAAGCGCCGCGCAAACAGTTTCTCGCGCTCGCTGCGGCAGATCAGGTTCAGCGCCAGATCCACGCTGGGGCGCTTTCGTGTAACGTCGTCCTGCAGGTATGAGTACAGAGTCTCATAGCGCGGCTCGAGTTCCGGCGCCATGGCCAGCAAAAGAAGATCCACTTCCGCGGCCGACAAGCCGAATCGCTCGGCCACGTGCGGCAGCGTGAGGCGGCGCCCGGTCTTGGCCGTAAGTTCGCGCCGCAGGTCGATGGTCTTGCGCGACTCCTCAAGCTTCTGGTCGAACCCGTTCAGCTTGTCGTGGTTCTGGTCCTGCTTGTGCCAATGTTGCAGCAGGAACTCGCCGGCTTCCAGCATTTCATCGATTTCCGGCTCGGAGATTAGCAGACCGCGATATTCCTCGTTCCCTTGCGGGCGGCGATCCCTGGCGATGGTCAAGGCGCGCCGGATCAGCAAATCGACGCGTTTCAACTCGTCGGTAAGGTGCTCGATGCTGTCGCGGTACGGATCCATCCTAGAGCTCTCCCAACTCGAACTCGATGCGGCGTCCGCCCAGCCACATCGACGGATCGACCGGCGCGTCCATTCCGGAAATGTGCAGCGCCACGGAAAATGGGCTGGGGGCGGGACAGACCACGATCCGCTCGGCTTCTATCCGAATGCGGCCGGCGCGCGCGATAAAGCTGCGCACGATGCCCTGTCTGGTCGCCTGACGGAAGCCGCGGATGCGCGCAGCGAAGTCGCGCAGTAAAATGCCGGCCAGGCCATCGAACGTACTTCGCCAGCTCTCGGCCATTTCCTCCACCGAGTCGTGCGGCAAGGCTGCCCGAAGGACGGTCAGCCGGACTTCGCGGGGGTACTCCTGGAACACTCGGCGCAGGTGCGCCAAGTCCGGATCTTCGAGATAACCGGCGAAGAGCGCAATCCCCGGATCGAGCGGGGGCGCGGCGGGGTCGAACTTCTCCGCGATGGCCAGTGCCAGGCCGGCGGCGAGACAAGCCACGCCGCCTCTTTGAAGTTCCCCCAGTTGGCGCCATGCAGGAATCCATCCGAGCCGGGCTAATGTGCTCGTAAGGAAAAACAGGCCACACCATTCGCTGGAGATCCAGCGGACGTCCGCGGATCTGGCGGATGGAGGCGGCACTTTGAGATCCACGCGCAGGCTGTTCAGAAGCCGATGCAGCTCGGCGAGGCGGGCCGCTTGTATGCCCCCTCGCGTTTGCAGGCCGCTCAGTATCCGCTGGAGATCGCCGAAACGGAACGGCGGGACTTCGCCGCGACCTTGCGGGCCACCGGGCATTGTGTCGGAAGCGATCGGCCAGGACTCGCGTATCTGCTCGCGAAGCTCACGGGCCAGGCTTTCGAGAACCGCTGTAACGCCGGCCGGAAGCCGTTTGGCCCAGGTTTCGTCATGCGGGAGGCCGGGCCAAAACACATCCTCGTTCAACAGCAGCGCGATAGCCAGCAAAGCGTGGAAGACGGTGCGCGGCGATTGCACCGGCTGGCGCGAGCGGTGCGCTTCCACAAACAGACTGAGCGCGTATTGCCGGGACCGGAAGGCGGCCGTCTGCTCCGGCAATCGCGCCAGCGCCAGCCTGGCGACGGTAACGAGATCGGCGACCGAAAGCGCCTCGGTCTCCGTGTCCGGCGGGCGCGCCAGCACCGCAAATAAGCGCTCCATCGCCAGGTCGTCAAACCGGGCCAGCACGCGATCGAGGACATTGCGCGTGGCGAGCTCAAGCAGCACCGCCATCGTCTGCCGCGGCCATTCGCAGAGCAACGCCAGCGCGGCCTGCGTGGCGCCGCGCTGAAAGAACGCTTCGAATTCAGCGTACTGCCACTTGGTGGGCGCGGTTCCGTCGAGCAGGTCGCGCACCGCCGAGGCGACAAAGCCGGCGACCGATTCCGCGCGGTAGATTTCAAAAGGGCCGGCGCCGGCGGGATATGCGAGCGCCGTGAACAGAGCCTTCCCGAACGCCTGCCGCCACTTGAGAGACAAGGCGTCCTCGTTTAACTCGGATGCGGGAACGACGACCCGCAGCGCCAACCGCCGGATGCGCACGATGGCCGGCTGCCGCGCGAGGCTGGGGCCGAGATGGTCGCCGAGATCGCGGGCGAAGCGGCCGCGGGCCAGACGGTCCACAAGGTCGGCGTCCCCCCGGCGCTGGGGAGGCACGTGGCACGTGGTGTTGAGGCGATCGATGCGCAGGCTCATGAGCTGGGGGGGAAGCAGACGGCGCTGGCGGTGATATAAAAGCTTAGAACCGATGGCGTGCCGCCCAACGGAAAATCGCCAGTGACAGTGTAAGCCACAGTGACAGTACACTGGTTCGCTCCCGGCCCCGGAGCGCCAGTCACGTTGGTTATGAAGACCCCCACCTGCGCAGCGAACGATACGCCTGCGTTCAGTTGAATGCCGCTTATCGCAGCGGACGGCGCCGCCACACTGCTTACCGACGTTAGAGGGCTATTGATAACGATCGAGGGCGCCGAGGGGCCCGAAACCGAGAATGAGGTGGCGGCGGGCGCAGGCGTCGGCACCAATACTGGTACTGGCTGGCTCGCGACGAAGGCGGGCATGCCGGACTGCAGAAGCTGTGACACATAAGCACTGAGTCCAAGCCACTGTGGCTTGGTGGGATTAGCCACAAAAGAGTAGATATTCCCCTGTACAATGAGATCGCCCGCCAACTTTGCGCTGCCCGGGCCGGTTGTGAACGCCGGGGTGGGAGTAATCGTGGTCCCGGATGGGGTCTGAGCCAGGCTAAAGTCCCCCCCGACAATCAGATTCTGATCGGCGAAAATGTTGGGCTTGATCTCCAGCGATGCGGGCGGGCTTAGTGGAGTGTTCAGTCCTCCCGACGGTTGGTTCCAGAAATTGAAGGGGGCGATCGAAGAACTCACGCCCGCCGTATCGGAGCATGGCGGCGTTTGGATGCGTTGCGCGATCACCCCCAACAGCTTGCACCGGTTGGGGTCGAACAATTGGCCGGAGAACGTCCCGGTCGCGGACGTCAAACTGATAACGACAGTACCCAGCAGTACCCCGACCTTGTCCTGGCTAGGATCGTCGGTATCGTCAACGGAAAAACCGGGATAGGTAAAAGGGTGCGACGGGCTCTGCAGAAGCACTACGCTGAACGACTCGACCCATCGCGTGTACTGGTTTGCCTGGTTGCAGTTGCTATATCCGGACGATGGCGGCGTGCTCGCAGTCTTCTGATAACGGAGCCACACGTCGTAAGTGCCGCCCTGAGTGATGCGATTGGTGGTGATATCGCTATCGCCCAGGGTGTACGGGACAAAGACATAAATCTCGCGGCCCAAGGCATCGATCGCCAGGCCAGGCATAATGGAGACCTGAGTGACGCCGGCCTCGCTGTCCCCCGCCAGGTTAAGCCCCTCCACAATGCCATACAGGTGCAAATACCGGTTCAGACGCCGGCGCATCTCCATGTGATACGTCTGCTCGTCGCTGAAGTCGAATGCCCTGAGAAACTCGCCGTCGTAATAGCGAATACGATCAATGAGACCCACCTTCGCCTCCTTCCGGACCGGCTGGCTTCGGCATCGAGTCCCTGAGTTTCCCGAGGTCGTCCTCCAGCCGCTGGATGCGTTCCGCCATCGCCTGCACTTCCTTGAGCGAGGCCGCGTCGCGATTTGCGATGGGCCAGGCCGGCGCACTCATGAAGCGCGTCGTTCCGGTCAGAGTTTGGTCTTTTCCACTCTCGAACGCCGCGAGGGGATCCCCCCCACGATGGATCAGGTGCGACAAGAGCGCGCTGAGCGGATCCCTTCTCTCCGACGGAGGCTTATCCAGACTCTCTATGGTCAGGCCGAGCCTCCGGCCGAGTCGCTCTGCGTCCTCCTTTGGCAGGCCGTCAAATACGCTCGCGACCACTCCACCGGGCTTCATGAAATCAAATCCGGAGACCAGGGATTTATGCATCGCTCTAATGGCATTCACGGAAGCTTTTGCCGCCAGTTCCAGGGATCGCGGTTCTGCCCGAAACAGATCCAGGAACGTGCATACATCGACCTCGAATCCGGGACAACAGCCGCTCATACGCGGTTTCGAAGGTCCTAGAGCGGGACTGTTTGGCTCTTCTTTTCGACCGCAGGCCGCTTCGTTGGCCAGTTGATAGATCAGCACCTCAATAAAATTGGCGAAACACAATAGATACCAGCGCGGATAGTTGATCACTCGCGTCAGCCGTCCATTGACCACTTCAACGCTGCCGATCAACACGCAGCACGGATCGGATGGCGCAGGGCAGGGAAACGCAAACTGCGCCAGAACGCAGCTAAACACGTATTGCAGGATTAACTCGAACAGCGCGGTGAACGCTTCCAAAGCAGTCGGACCGGAGTCGTTCTCTCCACGGGGAGCGCGCAGCCTGCAAACCTCGTGTTCCAGATTGCAATTGTATTGATCCGGGCACGTGCGAAGCTCATGCAGGAACTGTGCACGCAGCTCTTGAAATCTGTGGTATGCGACATGCAGCCATTCGCCCGACCCGCCCTGATCCTCGTTGCAGTTCAGGATCTCCCTGATTTCGGGCGCAAGCCGCTCCAGACCCCTGAAGAATTGTCCTTCGCGGAAAATCCGAAAACAGCATTCTATCCGCTTCTCGATGTCGTCCAGTGGGTTCGGACGAACTGGCAGCTCATCGTAAACCTCGAACCGCACGCACTCTTTGATGCGCGTCGGCTGGCACGGGCCTGGCGCGGGACTGCAGTCCGTAGTGTAGGGCGTGGCAAAGTCCACCGGCTCCTCCGCGTAGCAGATGCCGATGTAGAAACACCGCTTATCGATGCAGTCGTCTTCGCCCTCGGCCGGCTCCTGGAACGTATCTTCGTCGCGACGCCCGATGGGCCGCCGGTGCTCGCGCGGCGGCTCCGTCAGGCAATTCTTCTTGCGCAACTCCCCGATCACGTCGAAGCTGCGCGGCTCGCAAACCACCAGATCGTTGCCGCAACAGTCGATCGCGAATCCATCGCCGATGACGATGTGGCCTTTGCAATGGCAGTCACAGCGCATTTGCAAGCCGCATACCACCCCGAAACCGTCCATCGTGCGGTGATAAAGCTTGTTCTTCTCGCGGAAATAAGTCTCTTGAAGCGTGAGGTCCGCGTCGGAGAGCAGTTGGCCGCAAAAGTACTTCGGGCGTTCAAAGCAGGTTAGTTTGCAGCAGCCGCAAGGCTGGCCGCCATGCGCATGGCATCCGCAACCGCAGGGAGAAGAACTGGCCGTGGTGCTAGTGGCAGCGGCGGGGGCCGTGGCGCTCGAACTGGCGCCGGTTGCCTTAGTGCTTGGGGTGGATTTGGTTTGGTTCATGGTGGTCTCCCTCTAATGGGCTTGCTTATCTTTCGCGCCTGACGCGAATCCAGCTCTCGAACAGGCCGCCCGGCACTCCATCGCCGGTGGGAAGCCGGAGCATGTAGTCGTGCTCATCGTCTTCCCGCAGCCCCGCCAGCAGATTTCCGTCGACCGGGATGCCGCGCTCGTCGATTACTTTGTCGCAGCGCAAGGTCAGGAAAACGTCGAAGTTATAGTCGTGCAGATGGTGGTGCGCATATTCCGGATCGATGTGCAGAGTGCAGCGGCGTCCATCTTCGCTGCGCGTTACGCGGGCCGGGGCAATCTCGAGGTGGCGCGGTTCGTGGCCATCCGGCGGTTCGCGCACGATGGTTGCCTGAAACGTGCGGTTGTTCAGTCCCTTGAAATGCACGCGCTCGTCAAACTCGATTTCGAAACCCCGCGGCGATTCATGCGTTCCCACGAACTCATACAGGAATTCTCCGGGGTGGTATTCGCGGTCGTGGTCCCAGTGGTAGCGGGAGATATGCGTGAGGCGCGGCGGAGCTTGCGGCAGGTGCTCCATCACGCAGCGAATGAGTTCCTCGAGCCGCGGCAAGCTCGGCATCGCCGGCCGGATCGAGTTATCGATCATGGCTTCCGTGAGCGGCTCGCCATACGCGTAATCGCGAATAATCGCCAGCGGAATGCAGCACACCTTGCCAGTGGGCGGGCATTTCTCCGGAATGCGCTCCCACAATTCGTAGCAGCGCTCGCCATGCCTCAGGTGCTTGCGCTCCTCGATTTCCTTCAGGCATGCCGGCGGATCGAGAAGAAGATTGACGGTGGCGCATTCGCAGACGCGGTTCGGCTGATTCGCCGTGCCGCAGCAATCCGCAAAAACCACCGGCATGAAGTCTTCTTTACATTCGTTGTACTGGATGCAGACGTAATACGTTTGGCAATTGCGCTTGGGCCGCGCCGGTTCCTCGCCTTCATCGCATTCGCCGGATTCGGGCTGGCATGGATCCGGCACGGGCTGCGGGGGCTTCGGAAACATGGTTACGCAGTCCTTCACCAGCCGGATCTCGCGCCCGCAATCGTCGACGGCCAAACCGGCGGTTACCACGAAGCGGTCGGTGCACTGCGCATGGGGCCGCACCATCAGCCCGCATGCCACTCCCCATCCGTGCAGCGCCACATAGTGGAGCCTCAGCTTGTCGATCATGTAGCGCTGTTCGCGGTTGAGATCGCCCTCCGTCAGGAGCTTGCCCGTATAAAAATAGCTGCGGCAAAACGCCGGGATATCGCAGGGCGCACAGGCCGGCGTGGCGGTCGGTGCCGTGGACGGCTTCGAAGACGATGGGGCGGTCCCTGGGCTCGTAGCAGAGCCCGTTCCCGCAGCCGCAGTGGCGGCCGCCCCCGTGGTCGATGTCGAGGTCCCCGAAGCGGCCGTCGCGGTCCCGGATTTGGTTGGATTATATGCTTGCATGCGTGCTCCTTCACAGAATTCGTGCGTCTTCTCCCAGCCGCGGCGACAGGCTCAGCCCCAGGGCCATCACGTCGCGGTCCGCCTGAGAACGTGCCAGCACGGAGTCGTAACGGAGCGTCGCCAGTTTGCCGAGGATTATGGCGTTGGCCTGGCCCACGTAGGCGTCTACCCCCAGCGTGGCTTGTACGCCGACCCGCAGGCGCGGAAAAACCGGACACAGGAAGGCCTGCGTATAGGCAGGCTTCTCACGATCCAGGACGGTTTCGATGGCCGCCGCCGTTTCCGAGACGTTATAAGGGTTCGCCGGAAACAAAACACTGAATTGGTTCGCGCCCCAATCGTAAGGCTCCGAGGCGGGCGCGGGCGCATTGGTCAGCTTGAACTGCCCTACGGTGGCATGCACGCCAACCTGCAGCCGCGCGTAAAAGCTCTTGCTCCATAGCCGGGCGCCTTCACTGAGCCCGCCGGCGACCGGCAGAAAGGTCCAGTTTCTCAGCCGGAAGTGTTCCAGTATGCGGATGTTGGCGACGCCCGTGTAGGCTTGGATCACCTGTTGCAAGCCCGCCACGGTGCCCCGAATCCGGTAGGTCTGGAACGCGGTCTTCAGCAGTTGGCGTTGTTGGGCCAACGGCATGGTGGGATCGATGGGCAACGCGATCCAGGCGGCCAGCCACGGGAACACCTTGGCCGGCGTCATAAACGGATCGAACAGATGCCACAGATTATCGAGAAATTCGTCTATGCTGTCGAACGTCGTCTGAAAAATGGAAAGAAAACGGTCCAGGAATAGACGGCTCTGGTCGTCGTCGGAAAAGACGGATGGCAGATATTGCAGATAACTCTGACGCGGAAAGAAGACCTGAATCGCATGGATCTGCGGCGTGACGGCGCCCGTCGACTGCAAGTTGAACTGGAGATTGAGGTATCGTCCCGGCGGGCTTTCGACCAGGCAGTCCGGGTTATTGCCCCCGAGGACGGCGCATTGCGCAAAAGGGGTCCAGTTGGAGTTGTCTGCGCTGGTGGCGCTTAAAACCGTTACGCTCGCGCCCGTGGCCACTGTGCCGGTTATCCGCACGCGGTGCCAGGAGCAGTTCTCAATTTCGCTATCGAGCGGACCCGCCACAAACGATCCGCTGAGCCGATAGGTCCCGGCGGGGTTCATGGAGAGGAGGCGCGGAGCCACGCCTGGCGTGGAGCTGTTCAAAATGGCAATGAGGCCCTGGCCCTGGACCCATGTCAGCTTGGCGATCGATCCGTCGTAATCGCTCACGCCTTCGCCACCCAGCGACCAGCCGCTAAGCTGGGTAGCGTCCGGCTGCAGCTTGGCAATGAGCGCGTTGGCCGAGCCGGCGTAGAGATTGCCGGAGCCGTCGAATGCCAAGCTCAGCGGCGACGCGACCAGAGATAGAGTCGCCGGCTCGCCGCCAGCCGGCGGGAAGATAACGATGGACGCATTGGCGCCGCTGCCGTCGACTACGGCCAGCGTTCCATCGGCGCCGATTGCCAGTGCGGTTGGATTGGTCAGAATGCCCGCTCCAACCGGATCGAGCCATTCGCCGTTGGCGCGCACGCGCAGGATAGTGCGGCTCTGCCCGTCGGCAATATACACCACGCCGCAATTGTCGCTCGCCACCGCCAACGGCTGCAGGTTCGCTTCGGCCCCCCCCCACACCTTCAGCAGCACGTAGGGAGGCGCCGAAAATAGCTGCACTCGCCGGTTTCCGGTGTCCGCGATGGCCATGGCGCCTGAGGGCAGAATGGTCAGGGAGCCTGGCGCCTTGAAGCGCCGCAATCCGGCTCCCACGCCGCCGAACGCCTCGATACGCTGCACGCGCGATGTGTTCAGATTCAGAATGCTGACCCGGTTGGTGACGCCATCCACTACGAACGCGCAGCCGTTGGAGTTGCCGGCCAGCGCTACCGGACAGGCTATCGAAGCCGCCAGCGCGCTGGAAAGGAACGCGGCGCCGCCCGGTAACGGGTCCAGCGTGATGTCCCCCGACGGCGTGAAGGAGATGGTGGGGTTGGGCGCTGGAGGCGCGGGCGGCATCTGCCAGCCGGCAACCGCATCGAGCCGCCAATAATTGTTGCGTTCGGGAATCATTACGAATAACTCACAGTCAGGGTGTGATTGATCGAGTAGACCAGCTCAAAGGGCTGTAACGGGATATCCTGATCTTGCGGTTGCAGCTGGCCGTCGACGTAAATGCCGACTCCCCCCTCGATGCGCTCCACGCCGGCCACGTCGAGGATTTGCTGGTACGCATCGGAAACGTATATCGTGCCGCCGAAATCCCAGCCGGCGCCTTGTTGGCTTCCTTCCGGCGGTTCGCCCCCGGTAAGCGGGTTGTAAAAGGCCAAGAGGGCATTCTGGACGCCGGTCTGTACGTCGCCCAAAACGGCGCCGGGCTCCGCGGTGATGGTGGCCTGAATCTCCACCAGGCGGTACACCGGGTTGGTGACGTACAATTCGCAGGTAACCAGGCGGAACTGGTCCAGGTACGCGGCGACGGCTGCCAGGGTATTATCGTTGGCGACCGGCATTTGGGGATTCGGCCCGCTGGGCACTACGATCACCGTGACCACCCCTGGCGCGGGGGGCGGCAGAATTACCGTCCCGTCCGCCGCGCGCACCACTTGGGTCTGCGGAAGCTGCAACGGAATCGCCGTAGCGCGCTGGATTTGCGCGCCGGGCGTTTGTATGGCCAACGTCACGAAGTCATCGGGCGTGACCGCGCGGTTTAGAGTGCGAAGCTGCTGCGGCGCCCGGTCTTCGGCGTCCGCAACGGATTCCGCATCGGCGCCCAGTTGGGCCGGCAGCAAGTTGGTCACGCTGGCTACGTAGGGCACGGTGCCGTTCAACGAGGTGATGCTGTTCGATCCGACGTTGCCTGCCGATCCGCCTCCCGACTGGTACTGCGTCACTTGAATATTGGGTACATCCGCGGTCTCCAGATTCGAACTGTCCGACGACAGCCAGTGTGGAATTTTTCCGTGCACTCCATCGCCAAAGCCGACGATTCCCGAGGCGTAGTCCAACGTGTAGACCGTGTCGTTCTGGGACGAAGCGGAGAAATTCGCAACCTGGGTCCAAAGCGCATATCCGCTGCCCTCGTTTACCTGCACGATGCCCGTCGTCCCCGAAGGAATCGGCAGTACCGGAACGTGGCTGATCTGGAAAGTCTGATTGGGCATTCCATTACTCGCGCCAATCAGTTCGTTCTCGTAAGTCACGGCATTCAGCGCGGAGACCGTGTTGATCAGTATGTTGGTGATCTGCGGGGGCGACTGGTATCCGGAGCCGAGCACCTGGCTGATGCGGTAGCGCAGCCAGTAATATGCGGGATCGGTGCTCTTGCGCAGCGCTCCATATTGCACTGCGGCCCAATCCGCCGGCGCTTGAAACATAATCGTGCCCGGCTGCGTAAGCGCATTGGTGCCATCCTGCATGGTAATCTGCCCCCATCCCGTGGCGGTCGAATACTCCAGCACACCGACGATCGGCTGCGAGATGTTCTGGGTGCTCTGTCCGCCCTGCGCCGATCCGCTGGCCGACGGCGCGCTCAGCAGAATAATCAATGGATACTGGTATCCTGTGGCGGGAAATGGGGTGCTGAAGCCCATATAGAGCGCGGCGCCGGCTTGCGGAGGCTGGCTGGACTGGCTGAACGCGTAGTAGGAGCTTCCATCCACCGGATTGAAGTTGTTGACCACCGCGTAGCGCGCGCCGTCGAACGTCTGCACGGCAGCCAGGGCCGCCCCCGTCGCGGGGAGATCGCCCATGGTTTCGAAAATCACCTGGCCCGAGGAGGCGCCCGAAGCCTGGACCTGCGTGCCTTGGGGGATAACAATGGCGTTGGGGAGGTTCTGGGAAGTCAGGGTGAATGTCAAATACGCCTGCGCGGCGGCGGGCAGCTCCAGCGTGACGCCGATCATATTCAGAAACGCTACATAGGCGTTATCCGGGATCTGGTTGATGCGGTAGATTAGGATGTCCGCGAGCCAGGAGAACATCTCGATCAACGCCATCCCCGGATCGCTCTCGTTGTAGTCGGTCCACTCCGGCGTGTACGCAGGAATGCGGCGGCGCAGTTCCGCCACCAGGCCCGAATAACTGCGATCGTCGAGATTGATAACGGGCAGCGGCATCAGAGAGTCCCTTCCGTCAGGAAGAATGGATAGACCATGTTGTACAGCTCGTTCGTATTGAGGATCTGGTAACCGATCGATATCAGCACCAGGCTGGCTACGTCGGGCGAAGGCGAGACCTGGACCGAAACCACCTGAATGCGGGGTTCCCATTGCGTCAGGGCCTTCTGCACGGCGGTTTGCAAGCGCGCGCGCACCACGGAGCTGTTGGATTCAAAAACGTAATCCTTGATTCCCGCGCCGAAGGTGGGAAGCATGAGGCGCTCGCCGGGCGAGGTCGACAGAACGATCCAGATCGCGGCTTGGATGCGGTCCGCGCCGGTCGACCAATCCAGCCCGCCCTTCGCATTCACTTTGATGGGGAAGCTCCAGCCTTGCCCGATGATGCTGTTGCCGTTCACGAATCGCAACCTCCCAGCGCAGCCGCCGCGGTTTGCAGCGTGCCGACCACGCCTTGCATGGTCTCGACCAACGTATTCAGGGAAGCCAGATCCGTCGCCGATCCGGCCGAGGGCAATGTGATCGGCTGCATGCCGGCGATACTGAAGAGGGTACCCGCGAGTTCCAGAATGACGCCGATGGGCTCGATGGATGCGGTCATATTGCCGGCCAAAACTTGCGCGTTGGCCTGTTCGCATTGGATGGCGTTCATCAGGTCGTTGTCGCCGGCCGCCTGCGCCGCCGACAGCCCGAGTGCCAGCGACTCCATCGTGCCGAGCAGCGTCTGCAGTTGTGTCAGGAAACAATTCAGGGCCTTGATGATGAGGCAGAGCAGGTCCTTGATGAAGGGGATAATCCCAAAGCCGGTCACCACCGCTACGCAGGGCATCACGGCTTCGGCGGCTTGCAGAAACTTCGGTACGGTGCTGGCCAGCTTGATGGGGTCCGGAACCGCCTTGACGAACTCGACTAATGGCCCGATCAAACCCAGCACCTTGAGCAAACACTCTATGCTGGCCAGAAACGGGGCGACCTGCAGCATCAGGCTGAAGGTCAACGAGCAGTCGCTCGGAATGCCCTGCGACAGATCGGCAAAAGCGCTCAACGTGCCGCCGGTCGGCAGCGTGATCTTCAGCGGCGACGGCGCTTTCAGCGTCACCTGCGAACACGGCGGAAACTGGAATAGCTTATTCAGATCCGCCGGAATGGGAATGTCGATATTCGGCATGTGCTTGGCCCGCTGGTCATATCGCGTTGTTGTTCGGCAGAACCCTGCGTTTCCACGCGTACTGCGGCGGCCCGCTGCTGTCCGCATTCAGGTCGGGCCCTTGCATATAAATCGCCGGCGCCTCGATTTCGACCATGAACTTGCTTTGCACCACGACCTTGCCGTCGGAGAGCGTGATGCGGTTGCCGCTGGCGTCTTCGATCACCAAGGCGCCCTGGCTGCCACCGGAAGGCGTCGCATCCAGGAAACGCACCATGTGTCCATTCTTTGAAACCAGTTTGCGGTCCCGCCCATCGGTTCCAGGAGGCAGATCCTGCCCGTTCCACATGAACCCAACCACGTAAGGGAAGCGCGTATCGCCGTGGTCGAAGGCCACCAGCACCTCGTCCTGCACGTTGGGCATGAAGAACGATCCGGCGGTGCCGCCGCTCATCATGGTTGAAATGCGGATCCAGTCGGTCTCGTGCGCTTGATCCAGCCAGGGAAAATTCACCTTCACCTGAGGGGGGTCCACAGCCGTTACCAGTCCTACCACTACGCCGTTGACTAATGCCAAGTCTTCCTCCTCACACGGTTTCCTTAACTCGTTATGCGCGCTTCCATGCGGCACGTGAAATCGGTGGTATAGCCGTTGTCGCTCATGCTGTGGGTCGTCTCGGTGACCGAATAGGTCCCGGAGAAACGGTCTCCCGGCGGCGGCGGCGAGCCCAACGGGTACATGTAGACGTTCACCTTGCTTCCCGCGCGCAAGTCCGGCAGTCCGATGGTCTTGCCTTTGGCTTCCACAAATCCTTGCGCGAGTTGGCGCAGCGACTTGAGGGCTACTTGCTGCGCTTCGTTGGGGTCCTTGAATCCGCGATCCACGACGATCTCGATTTTTTGAGAAAGCGCGTTCTCGGTCACCCCCAAATCTTCCGGAGCGACTACCTTCTCGTTGTTCTTGACCAGGTCCGCGCGCGTGGCGGTCTTCGAAATCGGCTGCTTCGTCTGGACGTTCCAGCCATTCACGGTGACCGCGTTGACCTGCCGCGCGGTCTGCAACGTGGGCTGGAAGCTGATCAAAGACTTTCCCCACTCCAGCACATAAGCCGGCCGCAGAACCGACGCGCTCGATTGATAGTGAAAGGTGATCGTGCGGATGCCGCTGGTGGTGTCGGTCTGGTCGTCGATCGTTATGTCGTAACCGATATCGCGCGACCGTTGCATCAGAAAAATGATCGGATACTGATTGTGCATCTCCAGATACGGAAAGGTCTGCTCGTTGTTTAACTGTTTGTTGGCGTCCACCTCGCTCTGCAGCATCTGGATTTTGACCTGGGGAAGCTTCTTCTGCACATCGGTATTGATATCGTTCACGATTTTTTGAGCGATATCCGAATCCGTCATGTTGCGGAACTGCAAAGTCTTCTGCTGGGTCCGGAACTGATGCAGAAAACTCAGCGCCCGCACGGTCAGCGTGGATCCGCCGGAAGCTGGAAAGTTGGGCGACATCGACGAAATCTCGCCCACCAGCATCTGCTGCAGGTTGTCTTGACCCTGGCGATAGTAGCCCAACCAGACTTCGATGTCCTGCCAGGGATCGAACACGTTCGAATTGCTGTAACGGAATTGGCCCTGCACCGCCTGGCCGGGCGCCGGTTCGCCCGGATCCCAGTTATTCACCACCAGGTCGACTGAATCCACGTCGGTCAGGCTGTCGTGAAACGTGACGCTCAGGATATCTTGCGCAAGGTCGGGCTGCGGCTGGCCCTTGAGCAGAATGCGGTATGCGGGAACGTAGAAATCGTCGAGCGACGACAAGTTCTGCGGCGGAGTTCCGGGTTGCACGGCTGGCGCGGCGGCCACTTAAGAAGTCCCTCCTGTCAGGCCGGGCACCGTCAGCGTCGTGCCCGGATCGAGAAAGCGGGGATTGCCAATCGCGGGATTAGCGGCTGCGATTGGCCGCCATTGCGTCGGATCGCCGTACTGCTGATAAGCGATATCGCCGATGTGCTGGCCGCTTACAACCATCACCGTCGAGGTGCGGTTCGGCGAGTTGCGCGGCGTTTCCTGGAACTGCAGCGTAACGGTGGCCGCCATCCGGATGGTCACCGTGAGCTTGGCGCGCAACGGCTCGCCCGTGGGAGCGAACAGGGTGAACTCTTCGTTCATGCTCTCCATCACGCACAGCGAGGAGGTGTTGCCCTGCCCGAACAGCGACATGCCGTTGCCCCACTCAATGGTGAAGCGCAGCGGCGCATGCGTCTGGGTATCCACCTTCAGCAGGCTGTAGACCGGCATGGTCAAGACGCGCACATCCGCTACGTTATCGACCATGCCTTGCTCGGTGGTGTCGAAGAACAGATCCAGCGTGACCTTCTCGTTCTGCCCCCGGATGAACTGGAGCACGGGCTCGTCGAGCCCCGGGATGCCGATCTCCGCGTATTGCACGGATTTGTTAACCGAGTATTTTTCGGGATTATAGAGCGCCTGGATCAGGGTGCTCCCGTCCTCGGTGACGATGGTGAGCTTGGCGTATGGCATGGTCTTATCGCACGGCCGGCGGAAACACCCGATTGGTAATTCCCGTGTCCTTTTCTCTTTGCTCGTTCTTGTTCTGTTCGTGCCGCACGTGTTCCAACACCAGCGAAACCAACCGCTGCACGTCCGCCTTGCTCAACGGCCCGACGCCTTCGGTGACCACCACGTCGGTTCGCACCTCGCCGATGCCTACCTGATTTGGCTCGTCCGGCATATCCCGTCAGGCTCCCAACTGCAGCTCCAGCCCTTCGTGCGCGATCTCCAGAGCCTCAATCGCCACGTTGCTCTGCGAGGCATTCAGCGCCGCCCCGGTCCATTTGATGGGAATACCCCGCGTGAACTTCCACATCTTGGCGGGCGCTCCACTGTTGTCGTTCAACACGATCAAACCGTCTTTGCGGGTTCCCTGGCCTTGCACCCAGCTATAGTGCCAATCCCACAAGTCGTCGTAAGCGTAGATGGCCCCGTGCTTCAGCGTGATGTTGGAGTGCGAAGCCCGCACGGGCAGCTTCCACGTATGCGAATTCAATCCGCCCTCCTTCAACTCCATCACTTCGAAACTGGCCTCAATACCGCTGCATTCCGAAAAGCCCGCCACGAAATAGTTCACAGACACGCTGATCAAGGTGCCCGCGATGGCTTGTGAGTCGAGCAGCGTCAGGTAGAAGTTGTAGACTCCCAGCGGATCGATCCGTAACGCCCCCATGGCTACGCCTCCACCACTTGCGCGCCTGCCACCGAGCGCCGCATTTCGAAAACCAGGAATTCCATGGGCGCGGCAATCGCCACTCCCACCTGGCAAATCAACTGGCCGGCATCGATGGTGGCCGGCGTGTTATTGGTGCTGTCGCACTTCACGTAGTAGCCGTCCGTGGGCACCGACCCTTGCAGACCGCCGGCCAGCCAGATGGATCGCAGAAAAACATTCAGCGAATGCGTCAGCATGCGGCGCAAATTGTCGTCGTTGGTCTGGAACACAGTCCAGCGGCTGGCTTGCTCCACGGAATTCTCGATCATCGACATGAGCCTGCGCGTGTGGATATAGGTCCAGGGGTTCTGCGAGAGGGATCGCGCCCCCCACACGCGGATGCCGCGTCCGGCAAACGGCCGGATGCAATTGATTCCGGCCGGATTCAAGAAGCCTTGCTGCTGGTTGGTGACGGCCAGTTGCACGTCCGAAACAAATTGCAGCTCTACGTTGGCGGGCGGCTTCTGCACGCCGGAGGTATTGTCGGTGTAAGCGTAGGCGCCGGCCACATGCCCGCATGGCGGGACCGTGCGATTGGGTCCTTCGATGCCCAACTCGTCGGGCACCTCGAGCCACGGGTAATAGACGGCCGCGAATCGCGCGGCGGGATCCGCATACGCCTGCCCATTCAGCCAACTCAAAGCCTCGGCGGGGTTCAGGGGAGGCCCACCAGGCCGCTGCGACATCGGCGTATCGAGCACCGCCACACGATATTGCAGTTGCACGCATTGGTCGACCATGGCCTGCTGAATGGCGCTCATATGCCAGGAAGTGGCCGCGGGTGTCTGCGGCGGAGGCCCAGCCGCGTCCGGACAACAGAGGATAGCGATCTCATCCACTAAGCCGAGCACGTCCAGCGCATCCAGGAAATCCCGGTCGCAAGCGCCGGGAGGCGAGGGGTACGGCTGCGAAGCGGAGGATGCGGGCGGTGCGGCCGGGCCGCTGCATGGATCCGGAACTGGCGGGGCCGGAGCGGCAGGAGCTGCAATGGGTGTGCCGTCCGACCCGCCTTCCAGGTACAGACTAAGAGTCGCGAAGGGCCCGCCGCCACCCACCAGAAGCTGCGTTCCCATGGTGATCGCCGCCGGTTGCGCGGGACAAATCGAAGCCGCCGAGGGGCAGATCTGAATCAATTCCGACGCCGCATTGACTACGCTCGGCGCATAAATCGGGGTCGGAGACGGGTCGTTTGGATCCAGAGACAGGAGCGGGTAGAACTCCTGCTGCACTGGCTGCACGGGATCCGCTCCGGGATCCACCGTGACCAGCATCGAGAAGTGTGTCGTCGCATTGCCGGGGTCCAGCGGTGCGATCGTAAGCTTGATGCGATTTCCCCAAGCGCCGGGGCTCAGGGCGTTCACGGTGAATGCGGAAGTGTATCTGCGCACCACTGTCCCGGCCGCAAACGCGTATCCCAATGGCAAGCCGAGTTGAATCGTAGAACCCGTGGGCGGGGCCGTAACGACCCGGATTTTGGTGACGCCGCCGCCCTCGACGCCGACCAGATCGTCTTGCGCGAAGGCACTCGCGTCTCCGACCTGCAAAGAAGTGTCGGATGCGGCCGCGGCCGCGGCGAGCGCCG